>ENA-OREN01000003-OREN01000003.1-marine-metagenome-genome-assembly--contig:-NODE-3-length-376016-cov-7.980319_pt1 | contig 376016 bp, 330 predicted proteins | sample MGYA00248624_ERZ508555 | MGnify/ENA primary metagenome ERZ508555 (study PRJEB26222, sample SAMN06267773) | marine metagenome | isolation source: Saanich Inlet, British Columbia, Canada | place... | reverse complement strand
GAATGTCTTGGGTCAATTGATTCAAGCTTACCCGAACCCATCCAATGGCCAGTTGATGATTACCATCGATGGCATGAGTGACTTCGAGGGCTTGCTTCAGGTTGTCAATGGCGTGGGCCAGGTACTTGTTCAAGAAACGGTTGCTAAGCAATCTGGACTTGTATCCATACCGATGGACTTGAGAGATCTAGCGAAGGGTGTTTACACCATCCGTCTGGCTGGAGAAGCTGGAGAGAACAACCTTCGTGTTGTGCTTCAGTAAGCTTTAGTTTTTTAATTCAAGAAGCCCCCGGTTTGCGCCGGGGGCTTTTTTTATCTTGTGATCATGAAGATTGGAGACCATGGTGTCATCATTGACGGTGTAGAGCAAGGGAAAATTGTAGCCATTGATGGGGAAGCAGTAACGCTATCTGTTGATGACATGCTGTTGCAATTCCCTCAATCGAGTGTGATGTTGAAGCAGCCATTGGATTATGGAGAACTTCCCGCGCCAAATCTGACAGAAAAAACCAAGCAAGCCCCCAAGCCATCTAAAGACCCTGAATTGTACGTTATAGATTTGCATTTATCAGCATTGCCTAGTCTGAATCCTGGGTTGGAGCCAATGGCACATCAGTTGGCCTGCTTGAAGCAATCCTTGCTGTTGGCTAGAAGATCAAATAGCCAAAGGGTGTTGATCAACCATGGTGTTGGGCAAGGAAAGCTAAAAGCTGCCATCGATCGTTTCCTTAAGCAGACAGGGCAATGGCGTATTGTTTCTCGTCATGAAGCATGGGGGACAGAAGTGGTTTTCAGTCCAGGCAATAAGACTTGATGACAAAAGAGTACCTTTGCGCCGCGTATAGCTGGCCTTGTCGCTTCACGATTTATCATGAAGAGGAAAGTCCGGACATCACAGAGCACCGCGCTTCCTAACAGGAAGGCGGCACAGCCTTCGGGCTGGGTCGATAGATAGTGCCGCAGAAAGGTAGACCGCCATCGGCCTCGTACGAGTCGATTTGGTAAGGGTGAAAAGGTGAGGTAAGAGCTCACCAGTGGAGTAGGTGACTACTTCAGCTAGGTAAACCTCGCGGGATGAAATGCCATGTAGGCTAGGGTTTGAGAACGGTTCGTTCGACCTGGCGGGTAGGCAGATAGAGCGTCATGGTGACATGCCGCCTAGAGGAATGACAGGGACACGCCGTGAGGCGTGAACAGAATCCGGCTTATACAGCTGTACGCTTTTTTAAATATTTTACCATGACCACTTTTTCAGATTTAGGCCTAGCAGAACCATTGGTTCAGGCCGTAACCGACTTAGGCTTCACCGAGGCCACACCCGTTCAAGCAAAAGCCATCCCCGAACTCCTCGAAGGAGGCAGGGACATGCTAGCCTTGGCACAAACAGGCACAGGCAAGACTGCCGCCTTTGGCCTTCCGATGTTACACCATTTAGTGGATGCGGGAGGAAACAAAAAACCCAAAGGGCTGATTCTTTCTCCAACCCGTGAGCTCTGTGTTCAGATTACAGGCGAAATGGAGAAGTATGCAGCGCACATGCCGCAAATTCGTATCATGGCTGCTTATGGCGGATCATCGGTAAGGGATCAGATTCAATCCTTGAAGCGAGGTGTAGACATAGTTGTTGCTACACCAGGGCGTTTGAAGGACTTGATTGCTCGACGTGCTATGGACTTAAGCCAGGTTGAAACCGTGGTTTTGGATGAGTCAGATGAGATGTTGAACATGGGTTTCTTGGATGATGTTCGTGAAATACTAGGTCAAGTGAGAGAGGATTCTGCCACATGGTTGTTTTCTGCCACATTGCCAAGAGAGATTGAGCGCATCATCAAAGACTTCATGGAGAATCCTTTGAAGGTGATGATCAGTGGCCGCAATGAAGCGACCACCTCCGTTGAACATAAATTATTCGTGACACATCGCGATCGTCGATACGCTGGATTGCGCCGTTTGCTTGATAGCGCGCCAGGTTTCTATGGCATGATCTTTTGTCCGACCAGGGTTGAAACAAGGGAATTGTCTGAACAACTCATTGGTGATGGCTACACCTCAGCTGCATTGCATGGTGAACTTTCTCAGCAACAGCGTGACTTGGTCATGCATGCATTCCGTAACAAGCAGATTCGTTACTTGGTTTGCACGGATGTTGCTGCAAGGGGTATTGATGTGCAAGACATCACCCATGTTGTCCACTTCAGGATGCCAAAGGATAAAGAAGTCTACACCCACCGTTCTGGTCGCACAGGTCGTGCTGGCAAGGTAGGTGAGTCATGGGCTCTGTTGACCCCGACTGAGTCAAGAAAAATCAACATTCTTGAGCGTCAAATCGGACGAAAAATTCCACAGCATGATTTCCCTTCACGCCAAGATGTGGTAACGGGTCAGTTGATTAATTTTGCTGATCGTGTTGTTAAACAGGACAAAGGCAAGGAAGTCATCGCACCATTCATTGAGACCGTTGTTCCTATGTTTAAGTCATTGAAGAAAGCGGAGATCATTGAGCATTTCTTATCTGCGGAATTTGAAACCCTTTTCCGTCACTATGCAGAGCATACCGATTTGGATCTAAATGCACCCGCTCAAGGCGGAAGAAAAGATCGTCCTGATCGCGGCGAAAGGGGTGAACGTGGCAACCATAGCAGAGGAGGTCGAGAAGATGAGCAACGATTCTGGATCAACTTAGGTGAGAAAGCTGGATTCTCTTGGCCCTTGCTTAAAGACTTTGTTCGTGAGTCAGCTGGATTGGGTGACTTTGATGTGCAAGGTGTGAATGTAGCCCCAGCTCATGGGTATTTCACAGTTCCAAAAACGGCAGTTGACAAAATCAAAGAAGAGATTGAAGGCGCTAAGTGGGAAGGTATTGAAATCAAGCTTGATGCTGTAGAGCATCATGTCGGCAGAGAATCTAGAGACAGAGATGGCGGCAACCGCAATCGCAGAGGCGGAGGCTACCGTGGCGGAAACCGCAGTGGTGGTGGCGGAAATCGTGGCGGCAGCGGTGGTTACCGTGGCGGTGGCGGAAATCGTGGCGGCGGCGGTGGTTACCGTGGCGGTGGCGGCGGCGGTGGTTACCGTGGCGGTGGAGGTAGTAGCCGTTACTAGCGCTTCAAGAGCAACGGTCACATAAATTATTCGAATACTACCTGACTGAGCTAATGAAACTCAGATAGGTAGCGTTCGCTTTCCAAGGCAGCCATGCAGCCAGTTCCTGCAGCCGTGACGGCCTGTCGGTAGACCTTGTCAGCCACGTCGCCTGCTGCAAAAACACCAGGTTTGTTGGTGGCTGTTTTGCCCAGGGTAGGAGTGAGGTAGCCCGTTTCGTCCATGTCAAGGATGCCCTTGAAGATGTCCGTGTTAGGCTTATGCCCAATGGCTACAAAGAAGCCGCTTGCGGCAATGTTTTCAATTTCGCCCGTCAGGGTGTTTTTTACTACAACCGTTTCAACTGATTGACCCCCCTGTATTTCAACGGTTTCAGTGTTCCACTTGATCTCAATGTTATCGGTATTCAGGACACGGTTTTGCATGGCTTTCGATGCACGCATTTGATCACGTCGAACAAGTAGGGTAACCTTGGGACAGATTTTCGCTAGGTAGGTAGCTTCTTCAGCTGCTGTGTCTCCAGCTCCTACCACCACAACCTCTTGCCCTTTGTAAAAGAACCCATCACAGACAGCGCAGGCACTTACGCCAAAGCCCATGAACTTTTCCTCGGAAGGCAATCCCAAGTATTTTGCTGTTGCACCGGTTGATATGATGACAGTTTTTGCTTGAATCTTTGTCTCACCATCAATGGTTAGGGTGTGGTAGCCTCCTGCTTTGTTAGCAAAATCAACTTCTGTGACCATTCCCCAACGCACATCAGTGCCAAACCTTTCTGCCTGCTTCTTGAGGTCATCCATCATGGCATTGCCATCGGTCCCCTCAGGGTAGCCGGGGAAGTTATCCACTTCGGTTGTTGTTGTCAATTGCCCACCAGGCTGAAGCCCCACATACATGATGGGATTGAGGTCAGCGCGTGAAGCATAAATAGCTGCAGTGTACCCTGCAGGTCCAGAGCCAATGATGAGGCAATCGTGTTGTTCCATGGGGACAAATGTAAAAGTCAAAGCATTGATGACAGCAATGAATCATTGCTTTTTCTCAACAGTCATAGCTTATATTTGCCGACCTCCATCGGGATGTAGCTCAGGTGGTAGAGTACACGCCTGGGGGGCGTGTGGTCGCAGGTTCAAGTCCTGTCATCCCGACACAGTAATTGAAAGACTTCTAAGAAATTGGAGGTCTTTTTTTAGCTTTAAATGGAATATTTATTCCTCTAAGCATTGTTTTTGTTCATTGTTTGATTAATTTTGTTAAACAAAACAAACAACTGGCATGGTATTAGTAAATAGTTCGCCCTTACAAATCTCACAAGACCTTCTGCATTTACTGCTAATAACAACGATGAAAAATCAAACTACTGAATTTTTTAAGGTGCTAAACTTTCTCAACATGAAAAACTGGCTTGCCATATTTAGCTTTCTACTAAGTGCGTCGATTACAGCACAGAAGTACTGGCGAGTTTGATCAACACGTCAAACGAGGGATTTATAGCTGTTCCGGCTGTGGCACTGAATTGTTTGAATCCTCATCAAAATTTGATGCCCATTGTGGGTGGCCCAGCTTTGATAAAGAGGTTAGAGAAGGGGCCATAACAGAAATACGTGACGTCAGTGGTGGAATGGTCAGAACGGAGATACTGTGCACCAAATGCGGCGGACACCTCGGGCATGTGTTTGATGATGGGCCAACAGAAACGAAACTAAGGTATTGCGTTAACAGCCTAAGCCTAAGCTTTGACCCTGAAGAAAAATAACACATGACCTTGACTTAGTCATGCTAGCTCATGTGAAACGGTGAGCATCTGTTATTCATGAAGGTTGAGTGCCGCAATGAAACCGAAAAGTCTGGCACAAAAAAAGACCCCTACCGAAGCAGGGGTCCCATCGATGATGCCAAGTAGTAGGCAAAGTGTATGTTACTAGTCTTCTACTTTTGTTAATTCTCTTTTTGTTTGGTGCCAAGAGATTAGCTTTCCATTTTCAATTTGATACCACTCTTCGTATACGCCACTTGTACCCGTGAACCGTGCATTCACATATTCTCCTCTTGGCTTATCAGTGCCGGTTGGTTTAACAGAAAAAGCGTAATTAATAGTCCATCCCCATTCTTCTCCATTCTGAACAACAGATTCTTGATAATCAGCTTCTATCATGTCAGCAAAAGCTTGTCCGCCAATTAAAACTTCACCGTTTTCTCTAACTAATTCTGCGTCTTCAGCAACCAGGGATTTAATTACATCATAATCTCTAGCCTGCCAAGCTTGATCAATGGTTAAAAATACGTCAACTGATTCTTGACTTCCCATTGTAACGAGTTCTCCCTCAGTTGATGTAAAGCCATTTGATGGAGCTTCAGCGGTTTGACAGCATTCAGAGCAAGAAGCAAAGGCAAAAGTGAGAATGAATAAAAGAAGGTAATTTTTCATGTATGTGATTTTAAGATAGTGGCACTAAGGTAGTAAAACTCAGGTATGCTAAAGTGTGATACTATGCAGGTATCATGAACAGGAGGCATTGATAAGGGGGCACTTCACCTTATGGTTGCAGGTTTACGTCTGCAAGATTATTGTTGATTGCTGCCTTCTGGTCCGCTTAGCACGATGACACGACCAAACACTCCAACCGTTACAAGAGGATCAACATCATCTAGCTGAATGAGGGCATCTTCTGCATTCAAGTCATTGCTTGCGACACTGAATAGCCCATAATCTGAATAGGTCATCTGATAATTCAGCGCAGAACCAATCAATTGTTCCAGGATATTTGTTCCCATGAGGCTTTTGCGATAACTGCGGTGATCTGCTTCTGAGGGATTGGAGATGAATGCCAATCCGCAGGCAGCAAGTAAAATAAGTAAAGAGATATGCTTGTTCTTCATGATATGTCGGTTAAGAAGGCAAAGGTACAGGTTTCATTTTTCAGATAAATGATCGATACATGTTCAAACAAGTAAAATGCATGAACTTTAACTACCTAAAAATCAATAATATAATTAGTAATAAAAAAAAATAACTTAGTTATTAACAAACCTATGAACAATGAAAAAAAAGGCTACATTTATCAAACACAAACAGCAGATGGTATTGATCAACTGCTGGCTTTTCAGAGCGAAAGGGATGAAGAGTGTGGATCGGGTTACCAACGAAATTGTGGCAACACAAGGACAAGGTAACACTTGAAGAAACATCTTTTAGATGTGATTCAGGGCCGACGATTGAGGGATCAGATGCTTTAATTAGTGACTGTTCGATGACCAACTGCAAGGGAAGTCATGATCGCAAGATACTCAGTTGAAGAACATGAGGCAGAAAGCATGCAAGTGCGGAAAGCCTGAGACAGAGGAAGTCGCAAGATGGAACCCGTTTTTTCTTCGGAATCATGTTCATTGAATGTTGAATGACCGCGTAAGTAGCCGTTCAAGTTTGTAAGCCGAAAGGCATGCAAGGAACCTGAAAGGGTTCATTCAAACAGAAGTTAGGAAGCTGTATCACCTCGGTGAGATGGCAACTGAGAAGCCTTTGAAAGAAGTGTTTCTTGCTCGCAAGAGTTGACTTCGAAGGAATGGGGTTGTTGAGACGCAAGTTTACACAGCCAGGCTGAAGGACTTAGGTGCTGAAGCTACCTGAAAAGGCTACTCCTGTTGTTGTGATCACTCATGAGGTCGTGGAAGGTCCAACACAAACGATACAGTCATTGCCAGGTCTTGGAATAGAGGCCAGTGAGCTCGCAAGAGTAAGCCGTAATGAAGGTGTCAAACTCAGATTGTACGAGAGGTGAAACAGACTCTAAAGTACTCGAGCAATTGAGGAAATACTATCTGAAGACAGCTCTACGGAGTGCTACGAAAGTGGGAAGGCGAATGCTACGGCATTCGCCTTTGTCATTTTCAGGCGTCAAGGTCAAGCAATGTCAGTGCTTCCTTTGCAACCATTGGGGCCAATGCCAGGCCCATGCCACCTAGTCGACATGCCACAACCACACCTTGATCCATCACTTGTATGATGGGGGTTTTCTCTCCTTGTTCACCAAAAGCCATGCTGCCAGCCCACCGATGGCTGACTGCGATGGCATTGTTAGGAAATAGCTGATGGTTGAGGTAGTCATCTAAATGCCCTTGGATGTTTGCAGTCACCTGGGTTGATGTGCTGTTTTCTTCTGATTGGAACAGGTTTCGCCCGCCACCGAGGATGAGTCGTCCTTGCCACTGCTTGAAGTACATGAAACCTTTGTCTGCATGGTAAATGCCGGGGTATGGCATGTTGTCAATGACTTCAGTCATCAGCAGCTGTCCTCGAGCAGCTACCACATTCAATGAAGGGAATAGCTGCTTGCTTCCGGCATTGCTTGCAATGACTACTTTTTTTGCATGAATCGGATGATTGCTATCGGAGATGTTCCAGCCCTTGTCATCTTGAAGCCATTCAGCCTTAGGTGGGCAGGTGAAGTTGTCAAGGAATGCAACACCGCCTTGAAGCAATTGATTAATCAGGGCCTTTCTCAACTTACCTGGATGCAAGCTGCCCTCACCTTGAATGCGAATGGCATGGTGAAAAGACCCAGGCGCTTGCGCAGTGTGGTAGCAGGCTCGACCAACCAAGTCATTGAGAGACTCAATGGCGTCACAGGCTTGATGGTAAGCAGCGGTCTCTTGGTTGGTGAAAACTTCCATGCCATCGCAAGCATGGTAGTCCATGGCTTGAGCGCCCACCTTTTGATTCCAATAGTTTAATCCTTCCTGCCTTTGGTGTACGCGTTTAATGGCTTGATTTTTCCCATGGTTTTTGATGTCATCCAGGAGCTCAGTGGGGGAGCCAAAGCAAGCAAACCCAGCATTGCGTGTGCTGGCTAAGGTCTGATTGATGGGGAGTTGATCCACCACAATGATTTTCATCGAAGGGTTGTGGTGCATGGCCCTTAGTGCAACAGACAGCCCAGTTAATCCTGTTCCAACAATGAACAAATCAACCTTTCGGGGTCGATTACTGGCATGTTTGGTGAGCGAAAGTTCCATGTCCATTTCCCAGAAAGAAGGGGAGATGGGCTTGCGATGAGGGAGGGGATTGGGCATAAAAAAAGGACCGGATAAGCAGGTTGCTCAACCGGTCCTTAAAGTTAAGTCTTTCAGGGATTACTCAACACCATGCATCAAGCTGTTGAGTGGCTTGCGCAATAGGGCAATGAAGATGGCAAAGGCAACCAATGCAAAGCCAATGGTTGAGAATATTTCTGTGTATTTAATCAAGCCTTCCTCCAAGCTCAAGACTTCACCAGACTCACCGCCTGTGAAGGTGGCAATGTAACCTGCTGCATAGTTGGCCATTGCAAAGCTGAGGAACCAGCCACCCATGGCTGTTCCAGCAATGGATTTTGGCGACAACTTGGTCACCATGGATAGACCAATGGGACTCAAGAATAGTTCACCCGTTGTGTGAAGCATATAAAGGAAAACCAATGTCAACAATGGCACCTTGAAATCTTCTGCAAACTCAAGGCCAATCAAGGTCACAAGGAAACCTAATCCCAATTGGAAAATACCATAGGCAAACTTCATAGGGATGCTTGGGTTTTTGCCAATCTTGCTCAACTTCACCCACATGGCAGAGAAAATCACGCCAAAAATGATGATGAAGAAGGGGTTAAAGAACTGGGTGTTGGACGCGGGCATTTCCCAGCCTCCAACAAAGCGATCCACGTTGCGGTCAGCAAAGAGGGTCAATGAGGTGCCAGCCTGCTCAAATGCTGCCCAGAATACGGTGTTGATCAACATAAATATCACCAAGGCAATCATGCGATCTCGCCAGATGTGACCTTCTTTGATGCCAGCCTTGATCAGGCTAACAGCAACACCAATGAATAGGGCGATAAGTAAGATGGTCATCAAAGGGAAGTCCCATGCGTCTGCACCTTCACCAATCGTGAAGGTATTTTTGCGAATTAACAGGGTAGCTAAGGGGATCAAAGCCAATGAACCCAGCATCACCGCTTGGTACTTGCGAAAGGGCCCAACACGCTCCATGCCTTCTTCAGTCACTTCCAATCCAGCTGCATTTTTGTATTTGTCACGTCCCGACCAGAAAATAAAGAGGCCAAGCAACATGCCAATACCAGCAAGGGCAAAACCTTTGTCAAAGCCGTAGGTCTCACCAACATAGGCCACGACAGTGGTTGCCAACAGGGCACCAATGTTGATGCCAATGTAGAAGATGGTAAAGCCAGAATCTCGGCGAGGGTCATCGTCCTGGTAGAGCTTGCCGACAATGGTTGAAATGTTTGCCTTGAAGTACCCATTACCTAAAATCAAAGCACCCATGCCGTAGACCAGAAAGGATTCACCGCCACCAATGATCAAAAACTCACCAATGACCATCAAGATGGCACCGACAAGAATGGCCATTCGGTAACCGAGGTACCGGTCAGCTAATCGACCGCCCAATACCGGTGCGGCATAGATCAATGCGGTGTAAGCACCATAAAGTAGGCTGGCCTCTGCATCACCCATCAACAAGGATTTGGTGAGGTATAGAACCAAAAGCACTCGCATGCCATAGTAGCACGTTCGCTCCCACATTTCTGAAAAGAACAAGGTCATGAGACCCTTAGGGTGGCCCAAGAAGCCGTTTTCTGTATTTGTTGACATGGTGTTGATTTAAGTGATTTGTGAGCTTGTCAAGCCTGAAGGGCCCGAAGATAGGTTTTTAAACCAATCATAAGTAGTCGTGAATGAATTTTGTGATTTTGGTGAACAAGTGAATGCGGGTCATCCCGCCATAGATGCCATGGTTTTTGTCAGGGTAGACCATGTAATCGAAGTCCTTGTTGCTTTGAATCAGTGCCTCAGCAAGGCGCATGCTGTTTTGCACATGCACATTGTCATCACCGGTGCCATGCACCAGCAAGAATTTACCTTCCAACTTGTCTGCATGACCGAGTGGGCACCAGGCATCGTAGTTGTCGCTGTTTTCTTGGGGTGTTCGCATGTAGCGCTCCGTGTAGATGTTGTCATAGAAGCGCCAGTTGCTAACAGGGGCAACAGCAACAGCCATGGAGAAAACATCAGCGCCACGGAACAGGCAGTTGGCAGACATGAATCCACCGTAACTCCATCCCCAAATACCGATGCGACCCCCATCAATGTTGGGATGATTAGCTAGGGTTTGCGCAGCAGCAATCTGATCCTCTACTTCAAGCTTACCTAAGTTCAAATACGTGGATTTGGTGAAATCCCTGCCTTGAGCACCTGTTCCGCGTCCATCCACGCAAACAATCCAATAACCTTCAGCAGCCAATGATTGGTACCAGAAATCGTTCAAGCCACCGAAGCGATCAGTGACCTGTTGCGAGCCGGGACCGCTGTATTGGAACATTAGTACAGGGTATTGCTTGCTTGAGTCGAAGTGCAAAGGCTTTATTTCCCATGCTGGAAGATTTTGCCCATTCGCAGCTTCCATGGTAAAGAAGGTCTTGGGTGAACGTTGGAATCCCGCCATGGTGGCTTTGAGTTTTGCATTGTCCTCAAGCACCCTCAGGGTCTTGCCCTTGCTGTCGTGCAGAGAAACTGTGGAGGGGTTATTGGCATCTGAATGGGTGAGGATGAATCGGTCAAAGGTGCTTGAAAAAGAGGCACTGTTCCACCCGGGTTGATTGCTGATTTTCACAGCCTTGCCACCGCCCAAGCGCACGCGGTAGACTTCGCGTTGAGAAGGCGTGACAGCACCGGCTTGGTAGTATACATGGCCCCGCTTGGCGTCCACGCCGTACATGCTGCTTACCTCATAATTGCCCTTGGTTAATGCCTTGTTTCGCTTGCCATTTGCACTGTAGAGGTAGAGGTGGTTGAACCCACTTCGCTCAGAGGTCCAAAGGAATCGGCCATCCGCCAAGAACGTGAGATTGTGGTCTGCCCCTGTGTAGGCGGCATCGGTTTCCGTTAGCAGTAGCGATGACGACCAACGGTCGTCCTCCATAGCGAAGGCGTTAAGCCACAGGCTGTCTTGATGGCGATTCATTGTGGTGATGATGAGCTCATTCAATGGTGACCATGTCATCCTTGGGATGTATTCATAGGTTAAATCCGTTGTCACCTCAGTCGACTGACTCGTTTGACGATCATAGACCTTGATCATGACTTGAGAGTTGTCATCACCCGCCTTGGGGTATTTGAAGGTGTAGGGGTAGGGGTAGTTGCCTTGCCCGTAAATATCCATGGAAAAGGAAGCGACCTCGGACTCATCAAATCGGTAATAGGCGAGGTGTTGCCCATTGGGGGACCAAGCGAGTCCCACATGAAAGGAAAACTCTTCTTCGTAGACCCAGTCTGGGGCACCGTTGATGATGGCATTGTTTAGGCCATCTGTTGTGACGGTTGTTTGTTCACCTGTGGCCAATTCAGTGATGAATACATTGTTGCTCTGTACGTAGGCAATGCGTTGACCATCAGGGCTTAATTGAGGGTTTTGCACGGCTTGCTCGTTGACCAACTTGCTGGTCTTGCTGGCAAGGTCATAGACCCATACTTTGGCCAGGTAGGAGTGCCGGTAAATAGACTTCCTGTCTGTTTCAAAGGTGATTTGCTGCTCGCCTTTTGCCCACTGGTAAGAGGAGAAGCGGAGGGGGTTGCCCGATTGATCAACCACGTCGTCGTTGTCCACCAAGAGGCCTAAGCTTTCCCCCGTTTGGTAGTTGAAGGCTTCAATGCCCTTGCTGGTTTTCTGGCTGTACCTTAAGCCGTCTTCCATGCTTCGAAGCCCGCGCACACCCTTGCCGTAAAATTGACCTGATCGGTAGACGTCGTCAAAAGTGACAATGGATTCCTGTGCAGAGAGGCCCAGAAAAAGAAAACAAAGAGAGAAGGTGAAAAACTGCCGCATGGGTTAATTTTGTGATGCAATGAAACAAATGATCGGACAAGATAAGAACCAATTGTTGAGTGAGCTCATGGAGCTTCTGGGGCAAGACCATGTGTCCATCAAGGAAGACACCTTGGAAGCTTTCAGCCATGATGAGACAGAGGACCTCACTTACCTGCCTCAGGTTGTTGCCTTTCCCCGGCACACAGAAGACGTGTCAGCCATCATGAAATTGGCAAGCAAACACCAGGTGCCAGTTACCCCCTCAGCTGCTCGCACGGGGCTGGCTGGTGGTGCTATCCCGGTCAAAGGTGGTATCGCCTTGTCCATGAAGCACCTCAATCGCATCCTTGACATTGATCAGGACAACAGCCAAGCCATCGTTGAGCCTGGCGTGATCAATCAAGTTTTTCAGGAGGCCTGTATGGCGCTAGGCTTGATGTACCCGCCCGATCCATCCAGTTGGGGCACATCAACCATGGGGGGCAATGTGGCCACCAATGCGGGTGGACCAAGGGCTGTGAAATATGGCGTCACCGCTGCTTATATCCTGAATTTAGAGGTGGTATTGCCCAATGGCGACATCATATGGACAGGTGCAAACACCCTGAAAAATAGCACTGGGTACAATTTAACACAACTCTTTGTTGGCTCAGAAGGCACACTGGGGGTGGTGACGAAAATTGTCTGCAGGTTGATCCCTCAACCCCGACACCGTTTCACGCTGTTGGCGCCATTTGCTAGTGCGGAAGCGGCCTGTGCCGCGGTGTCTAAGGTTTTTCAGGCTGGCATCACACCGTCGGGGATGGAGTTCATGGAAATCGATGCCATCACATGGGCAGCCAAGTATGTGAAGGTTGACAATTTACCCTTAGGCGATGGCGTGGAAGCGCACTTGTTGATGGAGGTTGATGGCTTGGACGAAGAGGCTGTGATGAAAGAGGCAGAGGCCTTGGCAGCAGTCGTTGAGTCACATGGCGCCCTGGATGTTTTGTTTGCGCAAAGCCACAAGGAACGCGAAGCTTTGTGGAAATTGCGACGTGCGGTTGGTGAAGCTGTTAAAAGCCACAGTGTTTACAAGGAAGAGGACACGGTCGTGCCTCGGGCAAAATTGCCTGAATTGCTGCAAACCGTTAAATCCATTGGCAAGGCTTATGGCTTTCAATCGGTGTGCTATGGTCATGCGGGTGACGGCAACCTCCATGTCAACATCATCAAAGGAGACATGTCAGATGCTGATTGGCATGGCAACAAGCTAAAGCAAGGCATCCGCGAGCTTTTTCAAGAGGTCGTGGCCATGGGAGGAACCTTGTCGGGTGAACACGGCATAGGTTTGGTGCAAAAGGACTACCTAGATATTGCCTTCAGCAAAACTGTCATGCAATTGCAGCAAGGCATCAAGGGGCTGTTGGATCCATTGAACATCATGAATCCGGGCAAGATTTTCCCAGAGGCTTAGCGCCGACCCATGTACAACATGACATAGTAAAGCAACTGTGTGACAGCTGCAGCGGCAGCAACAACATAGGTTCTTGCAGCCCATTTTAAGGCATCTTGAGCCATGCCATGGTTGTTGCTGTTGGTCACATTGGCGTCTTGAAGCCAGACCAAAGCACGCCGTGAAGCATCGTATTCAACGGGTAGGGTGACCAGGGCAAAGGAGGCAATGATGGCTTGTGCAGCAATCAAAAAGAGCAATATGCTTTTAAACCCAAGTCCCAGCATGCCCATCCCAAACAGGGAAGCAAAAAAGACAATATTCATCAACTTGCCGCTGGCATTGACAATGGGAACCAAGCCTGTTCGCAAGTCAAGCCATTCGTACTTGGTGGCGTGTTGAACGGCGTGGCCACATTCATGGGCGGCAATAGCTGCAGCTGCCACATGGTTGCCATGGTAGACATCCTGGGACAGGTTAACTGAGCTGTCCCTTGGGTTGTAATGATCGGTGAGTCGGCCTTCTACGGCTGTGATGTTGACATTTTGAAGTCCGTGATCGTCCAGCATCTTGCGTGCAATATCACGACCGGTCAGGCCATTGTCAATGGGCAGAGCTTGGTATTGCTTGAAGCGTCGCTTAAGTTGGGCTTGGACGGCAAAACCAAGAATCATGAAGCCAATGAGGATGATGAAAATCATAGCTGGGGAATTTGTGTGGAAAAGTACAATGTTCATGCCAATGAATGCGAACTGACAAGATGTAGATTTGAAAGATGGAAAAGCTCGACAGGCCTCTGATTTTGGTTACCAATGATGACGGCATCACTGCGCCAGGTATTCGGACGTTGATTCGATGGATGAATGCCATTGGGGACGTCGTTGTTATGGCGCCAGACAGCCCCCAGTCAGGCATGGGGCATGCCATCACCTTGCATGACCCTCTCCGATGCGAGCCCCAACAGATCGATGCGGGACCACAAAAGGAGCATTCCTGCAGCGGCACACCGGTTGACTGTGTCAAGTTGGCAGTTCATGAAGTGTTGGACCGTCGTCCGGACTTGATTGTGTCAGGCATCAATCACGGAAGCAATGCCTCAGTGAATGTGATTTACTCTGGAACCATGTCGGCGGCAGTGGAAGGTGCCATGCAGGGCATTCCTTCGATTGGCTTCAGTATCCTTGACTACGATTGGCAAGCGGATTTTTCACAAGCAGAAACTTTGGTGATGGATGTGGTTCGACGCGTGCTGTCTCAGGGATTACCTGCAGGCATATGCCTCAATGTCAACATCCCAAAAGTGAGTGACAAACCCTATGCAGGCTTGAAGGTCTGCCGCCAAGCACAAGCTAAGTGGGTTGAGTCATTCATCAAGCGGAATGACCACATGGGCAAACCCTATTATTGGATGGCAGGTGAGTTCAATGACCTCGATGGCAGGGAGGATACTGATATTTGGGCCCTGGCTAACAATTACTTGTCCGTGGTGCCTATTCAGTTTGATCTCACGGCACATCACCATTTGGCACAAATCCATCAAACCTTGGATGCATGAGCCCAGAGCGAACAAGGAACCGCATGGAATTATGGCTGGGTGGGGGCATTGCTGCCTTGACACCCTTAGCCGTGTGGGCCTATTTGTACAGGGCCTACCCTGACTTGCCACCCTTGGTTGGCATGCATCCAGATTTACTGAGTTACTTGTTGAATAAGGTGCTGATGTTCACCTTCTTGATTGAGGTGCCATTCTTCGTTGTCTTTGTTTTAATGCATCGCATGAAGATGGTGAAAATGATGCTGATTGTCAGTGCCATGTATGCAATCATTGCCATTGTGTGGCGTTGGGAATGGTTGTGAAGCGCATCTTTATCATGGCTGGCGAAGCCTCAGGTGACATGCTTGGTGCTGAACTGATGCGTGCCTTGCTCACAAAGCAGGAGGGTTTAGAAATCACCTTTTGTGGTGGCCCATTGATGGAAACAGCTACGGCAACCCAATCACTGATTCCCCTTGAGAAGTTAGCCATGATGGGTTTTGTTGAGGTGGTGAAAAAACTGGGTCAGGTGAGGCAAAACTTCCAGATTGTTCAGCAGCATTTACGAAACAACCCCTGTGATGTTGTTGTGTTGATTGATTACCCTGGATTCAACATGCGATTGGCAAAATGGCTGAATCGTCAAGGCATTCGTCAGGAAGGAACGCGTGTGATACAATGGGTTTCTCCTCAGGTATGGGCATGGAAAAAGGGCCGGGTGAAGGCATTGAAATCCCATTGCGATTTGCTGGTGCCGATTTTGGCTTTTGAGCAAGACTTTTTAATGAAACATGGGGTAGCTTCCCGCTACATGGGCCACCCCATGTTGGATCGCATCCCGCAGCAGGCAGAGGCGGTCACCAAAGCACCTGTCCTGGCCTTAGCTCCTGGTAGTCGCTTGCAAGAATTCAAGGCACACATGGCTCTTTTTGCTGAAACCGCTGCATTGATGGGCATGGAAGCCATGTGGATCAGGCCCGCGCACATCAATGCAATAGCTTACAGGGCATTGTTGCAACAGCACGCCCCTGACGCGCCAAGCCACTGGGCAATCAATGAAGGCATGCAGCATGTTCAAGGCTGCCAATTAGCCCTGGTCGCTTCAGGAACAGCCACTCTGGAATGCACATTGTACGGCACAGCCATGGTGGTAGCTTTCAGAACCCACCCCATCAATTTTTTGCTGGCAAAGGCTTTGGTTAAGGTCCCATACATTGCCTTGGTCAATTTGTTGCTCAACAAAGAAGTTGTGAAAGAGCGCATTCAGGGCGATTGCAATCCCCAACAGCTAGCGAAGGACTTGCAGTGGCTCTTGGATCAACCCAACCATGCACAGCAGCTGCAACAAAGCCTTCGCGAGGTGATGGGGCCAGCTCATGCCGTGAATCAACTGGCAGATCATGTACTGGAAGCTTAAGTCTCTGACCCTAATGCCTTTGATGCTCTGGTGCGTGCTGATGTCAAGCCCGGTCGAGGCTCACTCTGACCCCGTGAGAATGGGCATTTTCACCAACCATCGATTGTCACGACTAGCCGTTGGAGGCAATGACCTCACCATCCTAGGCTACAAGCAAGGCATGCCCGACAGTTTAACAAGTAACTATTTCATTGTCCGTCCAGGAAGCTGGGGCAAGGTGGTAGGTACTTTGGCGGATGCGGTTGATTATGACTCTTTGGTGGTGATCAGCGCCTCTGAAATCACGGTTCAGGTGAATGGCTACCGAGAACGGGTTTACCGTGGCCGGTTGGTTTGTCAGGGCAGACCTGGCTACGTTCAGCCGGTTGCAATCCTAGGCATTGAGGCTTATTTGACAGGGGTTGTGCATGCTGAATTAGGTAAACTGAGCCATCCAAATCTATGGAAGGCTCAGGCTATCGTGGCACACACCTGGTTGATGAAAAACCAAGGGAAATTTGCCCATGATGGATTTTCAGTCACGGATGATGTGCGATGCCAGGTTCACCATGGGTTAGCGCCCAAGGAGCGGCAGATGGCATTGGCCTCAGCCATTGACAAGGTCAGTCACTTGTACCTGGCAACATTGAAGGACAGCAAGCCCATTGAGGCCTTGTTTCATGCCAATTCAGGTGGGGCATTGATGCCATCTGCCTGGTATTTCTCTCACAGGGAATACCTGATTGCTAAGCCCGACAGTTTTTCAATCAACTGTCCGCAAAGTGAATGGCATCGTCAATTGAGTGTGGATGAATGGGTCAAGGTGTTGGCCACTAACATGGGTTGTGACATCGATGAAGGCTTCACAGAATTTGCAACCAGTATTCAGCAAAAGCATCGACGGGAAACCTTAGCCTATCAGGGCCATGAGATCCGCCTTCGCACCATTCGCGAGAAATTTCAGCTGCGCTCCACCTGGTTTTGGGTAAACAAGGTGGAAAATGGCATGGTGCACTTGCAGGGCAAGGGTTATGGTCATGGGATTGGAATGAGTCAGGAGGGTGCCTATCACATGGCTGTTACAGGGCATGATTACCTGGCTATTCTGGCACATTATTACCCACACACCCGCCTGCTTACCTTGAAGCATTGAGGTAACCTAAACCTTTACATACCGACTTCAATCAAAGGGTTGTGGCAGCTTGCGGCATGGCAAAGTCGCTGCATATCGGTGCCTGGTTGGTCATCCTTTTTGCCGACGCATCCTGGGTGAACATTGAAGGCTTGCTGATTGCTTGTTTGCTTTCTGCCCTAGCTATGTGGCGATCCATGCCTTGGTCTAGTCAAGCACTCTGGGTCAGTTTGTCAGCAGCAATGTGCTACCATGCCCTGACACCGACCTTGGATGTCAGTCGCAGCTATGACTCGCCAGGGATCAGCCTGAGTCGCCACTTGTTCCAAGACAGCATTGGCTTAGTCTGGGTCACGGATCGACGTCTGCCACTGGATGCCAGATTGCAGGTGACTGGCACTGTTTCGCCCTGGTCAGATCGCGTGATCCCCATGGGCTTTAATCCGGAGCAAGTCTACGGACCAAGAGGCGCCGTGGGACTGCTCCATGTATCTGTGATGGACAGCCTTGGCATGCAAGGATCATGGACGGCCAAGGTGAAGCGTCGTTGGCGAAAGTGGGTAAAAAAACAGCCATGGCCTAAGGATTTACAAGGGTTAGGATTGGCGCTGACCTTGGGTGATCGATCGATGTTATCCTACCCATGGAAACAGGCCTTCATTGACGCAGGGATGGCACATGTGCTGGCTTTGTCAGGTTTTCATCTGGGGTTGATTACCATGGTTTTTCAGTGGATGCGGTCCCTATTTCCAGCTAGGTGGCGACCTTGGTGGATGCTGATTGGTGGTCTCTGTACATGGGTGTTGGTGCCCTTGGTTCAAAGCCCAAGTGTCCTCAGAGCCGCCTTTTTTTTAACCATCATGCAAGTGCTTGCCCTTCGGTCAAAGCACTCATCTGGCATGGATCGAGCGCACCTTGCCGGGTTCTTGTTATTGCTTTTGTGGCCTGATCTAGGTAAGCAGATGAGCTTCCAGTTAAGCATGACTGCAGTGATGGCCATCATCTTCATTCAAAGCCCCCATGGGAAGACGATCCAATCAAAAATTGTTGGAATATCCATGGTTTCCCTGGCTGCCCAATGGGCCACGCTGCCTTTGATAGCCATGACCTTTCACCGTTTTCCCTGGGGCTTTTTATTTGCCAATTTGCTACTGCTTCCCCTGGTCATGCTGATTTACCCCTTGGTTGCTTTGTCTGTGGCACTGTCGTGGTTCTCATTGGCATTGCCCGTGCCTGATTCAGTGATGGATGCAGCCTTTCGATTGATCAACGCCTTCCATTACACCACGGATGGGATGCACCCTGATGCATGGCTTGTTGCCATCATGGGGCTAGCCGCCATGTTGGGTTTGCAAGCATTGAAGGCCAGACGATTGCTACCCTTGGTCTTGCCATTGATGGCCACAGGCCTGGCCATGCATGCGTCATTGCCAGGTCCCCATCAGGGGGAATTTGCTTACCGGCAGGGCCACGGCATGGCCATCGGGGTTTTTCATGGTGATTCAGTGATGATCTATGCCACCCGTGGCTTGTCTCTCAATGATTGGCTTTGGGACAATGCATTTGAGGGACTATGGGAGGGCTATGGAATTGAAAAACGTGGCTACCAAATCATGCCATTTGAGCAGATTCAAGGCCGTTTTGATGACTTAGGTATCGCTATCCATAGGCAGGGTTTCACATGGCTCAATCAGCCAACAAGGATAGCAAGGTCACAACCTGCTTGGCCTCCTTGGGGTCATGCACCCTGAGAATGCTAGCGCCCCGTTGAAGGGCCACGGCATGAATGGCTGAAGTGGCTGCAAGCATGTCCTTGGGTTGGCCACCCAGGTTTTTCCACAACATGGATTTCCTTGACAGCCCCACGTACAGTGGAAGCTGCAATTCTGCAAGCAGTGGCAGCCCTTCAAGCAGTCCAAAATTGCCTGCATTGTCTTTGCCAAATCCAAATCCGGGATCGAGCATCACATCCTTAACCCCAGCAGCTTGCAGTGCAACCAGTTGCTTGGTGAAATGCTTCATGACCAAAGGGAGGATAGCATCTCTGCTTGGCAATGACCCATCCTGCATGTCGCTTGGGGTTTTCCCTTCGGGGAAATGGCTTAAGATATACGGCATTTGCCTGTCAGCTGCCAATTGAAACATCGTGTCACAGCCGCCAGATATGTCGTTGATCATGTCCACGCCTTCTTCATGCGCCCTTCTGACAATCTCAGGTCTGAAGCTGTCAATGGACATAGGGATGCTAGGGAAGGTCTTGCGCATGGCTGGAAGCAAGTCATTCAAACGCGACCAAGCTTCATCAATGGATGGTATTTCAGCTCCAGGCCTGGTGCTGCATGCGCCAACATCTAGCCAATCAGCCCCATCGTTAATCAGGGATTCGGCTTGCGCCATGGCCTCATTTACAGAGGATTGCCCTGAGTAAAAAGAGTCCTTGCTGGCATTCAGAATGCCAACAATGACCGGTTGGCCCGCCTTCCAAAGGCGGCCATTTAAGTTCAGGGAGAATGGTTTGAATGTGCTAACTTTCACGACCTTAAAAGTAGTCATGAGTCAGACAGAAACCCAGTACAAGTCAGTTGTTGGAAAATGCCGCGAGCTTTTTTCAAAAAAGGCCCATGATTATGGTACGGCTTGGCGCATTCTACGCCTGCCATCCCTGACTGATCAGATTTACATCAAGGCACAGCGTTTACGAAGCATTGAGGATGAAGGTTTGCAAAAGGTGGATGACCCCATTGAGGGCGAATTCATGGGCATTTTGAATTACTCCATCATGGCATTGATTCAATTGGAGAAGGGGGTCGCCAACGAACCTGACATGACGGCAGAAGATGCATTGATCGCGTATGATCGCTATGCTGGTGAGATTCTGGAGCTGATGATGGCTAAGAATCATGACTACGGTGAGGCTTGGCGAGAGATGCGTTTGGGGTCCTTCACCGATCTGATTTTACAAAAACTCCTTCGCGTCAAGCAAATAGAAGACAACCAAGGCAAAACCCTTGCAAGTGAGGGTATTGATGCCAATTACATGGATATGGTCAATTACGCAGCTTTTGCCTTGATTCAATTGTCCGAATCTGATCAAACATGAAAAACCTGACCCCCGCTTTAACCTGGCTTGCACGCATCCTTGTTGGTGCCTTGTTCATATTTTCCGGTTTGATTAAGCTGAATGACCCGGTGGGCTTCAGTTTCAAGTTGGAAGAGTATTTTGGAGAAGATGTTTTGAATTTGCCCTTTTTGGCACCCATGGCTTTAGGTATTGCCGTTGTTGTTGTCATCTATGAAATTGTACTTGGTGTTTTGACCCTGATTGGTCAGTGGAAACGATTCACATTGATTAGCCTCACTGGAATGATGGTTTTCTTCACCTTTTTAACCTTCTACTCAGCCTATTTTAACAAGGTGACAGATTGTGGTTGCTTCGGTGATGCCATTCCTTTGTCCCCTTGGCAAAGTTTCTATAAGGATGTCATTTTACTTGCCTTGATTGCCATGCTATGGGTAGGTAGGAAATCTCTTAAATCGATCACGCCATTGCGCGCCACCAATTTGATTGTGGCCATCACCATCGCTGCTTCTGCCATGTTTGCAGAACATGTACTGAATCATTTACCGGTATGGGACTTCAGAGCCTACAAGCCAGGAACAGAAGTGCTGGAATCGCTCAAGAGCGCAGAAGAGCTTGGTTTAGAGGGGCCTCAATATGAAACCTATTATACAATGGTTGGCCCCGATGCACAACAAAAGGAGATCTCAGGCACGGTCTACATTGAGCAGAAATGGTACAGCAAGGAGGGTTGGGTCATGGATGAGGAGGCAACATTCACCAAGCAAATCCGTGATGGTTATGAACCCCCAATTCATGATTTTACCATTGAGCTTTTAGGTCAGGATGTCACAGATTCGGTGCTGCAAGTGGCTGAACAGTATTGGTTGGTTGCTTATGATTTCAGCTCGACAGATGAAGCGGCTTTAGACCGTCTGGCTATGGAGTTGCAAATGCTTGCAGATGACGGCATGTCAATCATTGGGATGACCTCAAGTTCAAGTGAGGCCATTGAAGCCATGCAGCAGCGCAGCGGCACAAACTTCCCATGGGCCATGATTGATGGCACGGCATTGAAGACCATCCTCAGAAGCAACCCCGGTGTGACCCACCTGAAAAATGGGATAATCGTGCAGCATTTCCATCACAACGACTTTCCCCCATTGCATTGATGGCGACCTTGCCTGCATTGAAGAAATTGGCGCAAAGCCTCTTGGTTTTATGGGGTGTTGCCACTTTGGTGTTTTTTCTTTTTCACATGGTGTCAGGTGATCCTGCCCGGATGATGCTGGGCCAAGTAGAAGACCCAGTGGCTCTGGAGGCATTGAGGGCCGCTTACGGTTTAGATCAACCCTTGTTGGTTCAATATGGCCATTACCTGAATGGACTGAGTCCTTGGGGTGTGCAACCAGATGGGGGTTTAGGGTTCAAAGCCATTGATATGCAAACATCCTACCAGCAGCGAGGGGTTCCAGTCACATCCTTGCTGGCTGAAACATTGCCGCAAACAGGCTTGCTAGCGATCTTGTCAATGACTTTTGCTTTGCTTTTAGGCATCCCCTTAGGCATGTCTGCAGCCTTGAAGCCTAACACTTGGTGGGATCGGGCAGTGGTCTTGCTTTCAACATCTGGCATGGCCTTACCATCATTTTTTTCTGCAGTCTTGATTGCTTGGTTTTTTGGTTTTGTTTTAGCCCCTTGGACAGGTTTATCCATGACGGGAGGCTTGATTGAGTTGGATGATTTTGGCGAGGGTGAAGTGTGGCAATGGAAGCATGCCATTTTGCCAACCTTGACTTTAGGCATCCGTCCCTTGGGGGTTATTGCACAGATGATGCGAAGCTCAGCTTTGGAAGTGATGTCTCAGGATTATGTGAGAACAGCCTATGCAAAAGGCTTATCAAAGGCCTTGGTCTTGCGCCGCCATGTATTCAGAAATGCACTGAATCCCTTGGTTACAACAGTTTCAGGCTGGCTAGCTGGACTGTTTTCTGGGGCAGTTTTTGTTGAGACGGTCTTCGGGTGGCATGGCACAGGCAAGCTGATGGTGGACGCCTTGGAGTCGAGGGATTTTCCTTTGGTGATGGGTTGTGTGTTGTCATTGTCAGCTGTGTTTGTGGTTATTCAATTGCTGGTTGACCTGTCTTACCAGTGGATTGACCCACGACTGCAGAAGCCATCCTAGCTGTTTGGTATTTTTGATGGACTTTTGCAACTCAAATAGCTAAAGAAAACATGGGTAGAAAGAAGGTATTGGCAGGCAATTGGAAGATGAACACCTCACCAGAGGAGGGCATGGCATTGCTGCAGGCCCTGAAAGCCAATTTGCACCCCACAGATTCACTGGTGGTTTATGTCGCACCACCCCATGTGCAATTGCAACAAACCGTTAAGCTGTTGCGTGAAAAATCCAATTTCTATGTAGCTGCACAAGATGCAAGGGCTGAAGCTTCAGGTGCTTTCACGGGAGATGTGTCCATCAGCATGTTGGCAGCTATGGCTGTTGACGCTGTGATTTTAGGGCACAGCGAGCGACGTTTGCATCACCAAGAAACCGATGCAGTGGTCAATGCAAAAATGCACGCGGCATTTGCCGCAGGCTTGATAGCCATTGTCTGTGTGGGAGAAAACCTTGAGGTCCGCCAAGCGGGCAATCACTTGGGTCATGTCTGGGAGCAGCTCAACGCAAGCATTCAAGGCTTAGATAGCAAGCATTTCAATGACATCATCATTGCCTATGAGCCAGTATGGGCCATCGGAACCGGAGAGGTTGCAAGTCCTGAACAAGCTCAAGCCATGCATCAGCACCTTCGCAATCAGTTGGCATCTGTCTATGGCAGTGATGCCGAAGAAATACCCCTGTTGTACGGCGGATCATGCAAGCCATCCAATGCCAATGCCCTGTTTGCTCAAGATGATGTGGATGGCGGATTGATTGGCGGGGCTGCCCTGAAGGTGAGCGATTTCCACCCGTTGTTTGAAAGCTTGAAAAAAGTTTAAACATGCGCTATTTGGCATTGACCTTTCTCATGGAAGAAGGTGACCCGCGAAGGGAAGTCATCATGGCAGACTTTGACAGTTTACCCATTGAGACAGTCACCGATGATGCCAGCGGCTTGATGGCTTACATTCCAGAAAATGCCTTCACATCCTTGGATGACATCAAATTCCCCTTGGCCAATGCCATTGAGACAGTCACCTTTGATCATGCATGGATTGCTCATCAAAACTGGAATGCCATCTGGGAATCCCAGTTTGAACCCATTGCTATTAAGCAAGCACTGTTGTTGAGGGCTCCATTCCATGATGACGCAAAGGATGAGGACTTCACTTTTGTCATAGAAATGATGCCAAAGATGGCATTTGGCACGGGCCATCACCCCACGACCTACCTCATGCTTGAGCGCATGCTTAATGAGCCAGTTAACGGCTTACGCATGTTGGATATGGGTTGTGGTACGGCCGTTTTATCTGTCCTGGGATGCCTGCAAAAGGCCAGTCAGGTTGTTGGTATTGAGCTGGACGCGCATGCGGCGGACAATGCCAGAGAAATTGTCCTGAACAATGGTGTTGAGGCACAATGCGAGATCCTCACCGGGGATGCCAGTTTGCTAGAGACCCAAGCACCCTTTGATGTGATCTATGCCAACATCAACAGAAATGTCCTGTTGGCGGACTTACCGGCCTACGCTATGGTGTCTAAAGACGGAACCATGCTGCATTTGAGCGGATTTTACCCCAGCGATGAAGCGCAGCTGAAGGCCCGTGCAAAAGATTGTGGATATCATCCCCTCAGTGAGGCGAAAAACCAGGCATGGATGCAGCTTACCTTGAGGTATGATGCACCGGGGGATTCATAGCAAAGGATTACTTGCCAAACGGCTCCGCTTTGCGGGCTTGATTTGCTGGCTTCTCATGGCCACACCAAGTCATGCGCAAGTCCGTTCATTTGGTGAAGGTGAGGACTTCAGCAAGGACTTTAGCAGACACATGCAATTCGTGATGACGAAGCAGGATGCCGCTTCATGGCTCACGACGTGGTCTACAGTGCATGCAGACTCAGCATGGTCCATTGATCAACGATTGGCTTTTCAGGCAGCAGCTAGGAATGTTTTGAGAAAGCGAATCCTGAATGCAGAATCGTGGCAAGCATTGATTGACTGCATGCGGTATTGGGCAGATGTCACGGGCGAGGTGACTCAAGCGCAGGGTGACAGGTGGTTTGCACAGACGGTTAATCAGTCCAAGCAATTATCTCGCAAGGGCATGGAGCAGTATTTGCATACGGCAACTGGATTGACGGATTTGACCAAGCAAGGACCGATTCGGTTGTACGATTTCAATGGCTTGAGTTGGTGGCTTATCGATGGGGAAATAGCATTGGCAGATGCTGACCCTGAAAAGCCAGATGACCTGCTGCGTTACCAGATCATTCATGGCAGCTTGCTGGGGCTTGCAAAGGGTGACAGCACGGTCATTGATTCTTTGTATGCGACTTACGATCCCTTGACGCAAGATTTACAGGCTAGCTCAGGGGAGGTGCACTGGCTTCGTGCAGGTTTTGCGCCGGGTGAGCTCTATGCCGTATTGGGTCCATGGTCAACCAACCTTCGACGTTATGGTTTTGCTGTTGATGGCGCAACCTTGCATAGCAGCTTGTATGTGCCTGAACCCCAGGCGGGTCATTTTGAAGAGCGGTTGACAGGTCGCACCATGGATGATCAGGCTGTCTTTCCCCGTTTCACCTGTGATGCCATGGATTTATCAATCAAAGATTTCTTTGATCAAGTGGACTACCAAGGTGGGTTTTCGGTGATTGGACAAAAATTCTTCGCCTCAGGTTCTGAATCACAGCCCGCACATTTCACCTTTTGGTATGACAGTTTAAAGGTGTTGGACCTCCGCTCAGATCGCTTCATTATTCGGCCTCAGGGCTTGCTGAGTAAATCGGCCATGGTCAGTTTGAAATTGGGCAAAGAGGACTCCCTCCATCACTTGCAATCCACGGTCCGTTTCGACCCTTCAACCCGGTTGCTTCAGATCAACCGACCCGACAGAGGTCTGTCTTTGACACCTTTTTCAGACAGCTACCACAACTTGGTGATTGATCTGGATCAGATTCAATGGCGGACCAATGAACCACAAGTTTACCTTGGGGGCTTGAACATGGGTAGCGGAAGCCCCATGGTCCTTGAAAGCAGAGAGTATTACCGCAATGAGCGATTCATTGCCTTGCAAGGTCTGGATTTGGAAAACCCCCTGACCAAGCTATCTGAAGTCGCTGCGTCCAGCGACAATGTGCCGATGACCCTATACCAAGTAGCGGTTTCCATGGAGATGTCCATGGAGAATTGTGAGTTGTTGATGTTGGAGTTGGCCATTCAGCAATTTGTCACCTACGACCCGATAACAAGCATGGTTGAGGTCCTGAATAAAACCCACCATTATGTGCTGAACCGAAAAGGGAAGCGCGATTACGATGTGATTCGTTTTGTGTCGGAGGTTGCCACAGGGATGAACGCTAGAATTAACCTACTGGACTTCAACATGGAAGTGATGGGGGTGAGGGTTATTGCTTTGAGTGACAGCCAGAAGGTGGCTATCATTCCGTCTTCTCAAACCATCCTGATTCGCAAGGGGATGGCCTTCGATTTTGATGGACGCATTGAGGCGGGGCGATTCACCTTTTATGGCCGTCAACACCGCTTCAACTATGAACTGTTCCAGTTTCAAATGCCAACCATTGACAGCATGCGATTCAAGGTCTTAGCCTTTGAGCGCAACGCCAATGGTTTAAGGCCTTTGGTCCAGGTGAAGAACACCATACAAGACATTTCTGGTGAGCTGTGGATTGATGACCCCAACAACAAATCCTCCAACCAGTATTTCCCTCAATACCCCATATTTACAGCAGCTAAATCGGCTAAAATCTATTATGACAGAGCCTATGGTGGCATTTACCCAAAGCAAGATTTCTTTGTCAATATCAAGCCTTTCCAAATCGACTCACTGGACAACACCTCAACGGAAGGTCTTGCCTTTGATGGCACCTTTGTGAGTGCGGGCATTTTCCCTGACAGGCCTCAAATGATTCGGGTTCAGCGTGATTATTCACTTGGATTCACTGAATCAACGGGTGATGCCGGATGGCAAGCATTTGAATCCAGAGGCAATGCGGCTGGCACCGTTCAACTCACCATGTCTGGCTTGACACTGGATGGCGATTTAACCTACCAACGTGCCTTGGGTCAAAGCTCAAAGTTTGACATATTCCCTGACAGTGTTCGCGGTCGCGGTGTCTTTGATTTGACAGCTTTACCTGGTCCGGAAAGGGGTGGAGGGCATCCCTCAGCACACGGTGATGATGCATCCATGCATTGGCTACCCTACGCAAGCTCTTGGCAGTCCCAATCACGTTCAATGCCATTTGATAGCTACCCAAGTCGCCCCATGAAAGTCACGGGCCGATTGACCTATGGCGATGACCGCCTTGCTGCGAAGGGTTTGCTGGCATTCAATGACGCAGAGTTACAGGGCAGGCGCATTCGCTTGAATGCATCCTGGTTGCAATCCCCTTATGTGAGTTTTAGGGTGAGGGCAAATGCGGATAGTGAATGGGGATTCCAGATGTCTGGAACGTCTGCTGATGTTGATTTCATTAGCGAGGAGGGCAAATTTGTGGCTGCGTCCGGTGCGAGCACCTTGCAGTTCCCAAAAAACCAATACGAGACCAGTATGGATCGCGCAACGTGGCATATCGAAAGGCAATCCGTTGCGGTAACAAAGGGCAATGGGTTGGAATCAAGGATGACCTCAACCCATCCGCGTCAAGAAGGTTTAAGTTTTTTAGCTAAAGAGGCAGAGTTCTTCTTGAAGCCGTCAGTGCTTGAGGCGCATGGCGTTCCGCACATTGATGTGGCAGATTCGCGCCTGTTTCCGGATAGTGGTCGCGTAACCATAGAGGCTAGTGCCAACATGAGACGCTTGAAGCAAGCAGCAATGACAGCAAGCCTTATCGGCGGGTACCACAAGTTCAAAGACTTGGACATGAAGGTTCGTGGCCGCAATGAACTCTATGGCAGTGGCACGTACCGCTACGTGGACGAGAACTTCAAGGAATGGCCAATTCATATGGGGAAAATTGATGTGGACTCCAATTTGCGTGTCATCGCTCAAGGAGAAATCACCTTGGATGATCGCTTTCAGCTCAATCCCTGGTTCAAATACTATGGCATCATGCGCATGGTGTCGGATGATCCTTTGCTTGATGCGCAGGGGCGGATTCACATCACCCAAACGTGCCCGTCGATGAAGACTGACTGGATCATGACCCACACGGCCATTGACCCCATGGATATCGTGATCCAGTTGCCAGATCCCGACACCACCCGACCAGCCCACATTGTCACCAATGGCATCTACTTGATGAATGACAGCACCACGGTTTACACAGCCTTTGCTAGACGCAATAACCCCAGCGTGGCAGTTGAGTTGTTCAAGGCAGATGGGGTGCTGTTCTACTCTGATGAGGAGTCGGGCTATGTGGTCACCACCATGGATAGGTGGGCGGATGAGTCTGTGCCTGACAACATGCTGATTTATCAGCCTGCATTGTGTGAGGTTAGGGGGTATGGCCAGCTTAGTTTGGGTGAAAATCGCATGGGCCGTGTTGCAATGCGCACCTATGGCAGCATCAACCATCGCATGAAAACGGGTCGCTTGACTTCGCGGGTTGCGATCACTTTAGACTTTTTGTTCGCTGACGAAGTCCTTGACGCGATGCACAAGGAACTGGCGTCCAATGCAACGGGCATCCCTACAGATCTGGAGGCAGACGGCTTGAGTGAGGCATTGATTCGCTTGATGAATCCACGAGAGATCAACCGATTCTTGGTTGCTAGAATTACTGACAAGCAACCCAAACAGCTCAGACAAACCATGGTCTTTGATGATGTAGATTTCAAATGGAATACCAAGACCCGATCCTTCCGTTCAGTTGATGCCATTGGCTTGGGATCCATTGATGGTCAGGGGGTTCATCGCTACATCGATGGTGAGTTGGAGTTGAGGAAGCGTCGTTCAGGTGATGAAATCAGCATCTACCTCAATCCAGCTACAGAGCATTTCTTCACGTACCGACGCAATACCATGCGTTACTATGCATCAAACAGTGAACACTTGACCAGTATTTTAAACCTGAAGCCAAGCAAGCGGTCCATTCCTCGAGGAGAGGGATTGCCACGTTACAGCTTCATCACCACAACGTATGGCAATCTCTTGCGATTCCTTGATGGTTTAGAGCAAGGTGAGGACGATGATCCGGTAGACCTTGAGGAGTAGGTAATGTTGGGTTAAAAGGCGCTCACAGTTTTTCAAGGACTTTTTCATCAACCCCCTTTGCAGGGGAGGATTCGTCATTATATTTGCAGCCTCTTATACCAGAGGCCCCGTAGCTCAACTGAATAGAGTATCTGACTACGGATCAGAAGGTTCCAGGTTTGAATCCTGGCGGGGTCACAAAAAAAGCCAATCCGCTTAGGGTTGGCTTTTTTAAGTTTAACTGAATGGTGCTCAAATTCACCAATGTAACCGGTCTGCTTTTAAAAGTTAAGTAACGGAGAATTCAAACCAAACTGTGCATTGGCAAAAAAAACACAGAATAAAGCTGCCCGTGAGCCGGCATGATTGATTCAGGGTTGGTGTTCCTATCTTGCGGCCGAATTGACAAGCCTTTCAGCATCAGTCAATGCAGCAGAATTTGACGTCGTAACAATCAGGGCGTCTGACATAATACAAGACACATGCCTACCTATTTTACCGACTTCGACTTCAGCGATACCCTTCTCGACGCCATTCATTACATGAATTTTAAGGAGGCAACAGAAATTCAAGAAAAAGCCATTCCACACATCCTTGAAGGCAAGGATTTGATTGGTTGTGCACAAACAGGTACGGGTAAAACAGCAGCCTTTGTATTACCCACGCTACAGCTATTGTGCGATGAGGATAATTCGGGGGTGCAGGTGTTAATTCTTTGCCCCACCCGTGAACTGGCCGTTCAAATTGATCGACAAGTTCAGGGATTGGCTTATTTCACGAACCACAATTGCCATTCAGTTTATGGTGGCCGTGATGGCGTTGATTGGGCTTCTGAGGAGCGTGCCTTGAAAGGTGGTGCAGATATCATTATTGCTACACCGGGCAGGTTGCTCGCTCACATTGACCGGGGTTATTGCAAATTTTCTGGTGTGAGGCACTTGATTCTTGATGAGGCTGACCGCATGCTTGACATTGGTTTCTTTGATGACATCGTGAAGATCATTGGGCAATTGCCAAAGAAGCGACAAAGCTTGATGTTTTCTGCTACCATGGCAGACAAAATCAGGAAACTGGCGAATCAGATTTTGAACAACCCATTGGAGGTCAGTGTGGCGGTTTCAAAACCAGCTGAAGGCGTGACTCAAGAGGTTTATATGGCCCATGAGGATCAGAAAAATCGCATGGTCAAGCATTTATTGAAGGACAAGGATTTATTCCAAGCCATCCTTATCTTCTGTTCGACCAAGAAGAAAGTAGAGCAGTTGTCTCGCCAATTGAAGCGATCCAATTACAATGCAGAAGGTATTTCCTCAGATTATGCACAGAAGGAACGTGAAGAGACCCTTGCAGGTTTCCGCAGCGGAAGAACACGCATTTTGGTGGCAACGGACGTGATGAGTCGAGGCATTGACATCAAAGGCATCGATCTGGTTATCAATTATGATGTACCAACAGATGCAGAGGATTATGTTCACCGCATTGGCCGCACGGCTCGAGCTAAGAGCAAGGGCATGGCCATCACCTTTATTTGCCAGGAGGACATGTACCGCTTTGTTCGCATTGAAGAGCTGATTGAGCGAAAACTGGATAAAAAACACCCGCCAGAGCACATTGGCAATGGTCCTGAATGGGATGCTTCTGCAAAGAAAAGCCGATACAGCAGTGGTGGTCGTGGTGGACGTCCTCAGTCAGGTGGCGGCAAGGGCGGATCCCATCGCGGGAATCGTCGCTAGGCTGCTTAGGCGTTGACCTTTTGACGCGATTGGTACCAGAGATTTAGCACCACCCCAGCTATCACCAGGCCTATGGCAATAAACATCATGCCAGAAGGGATGAAGTCAAATAAGGTTATGTCCCATGCAATGGCAAAAATGACACCCAGGTATTTCAACGGCGCCACGGTACTCACTTCCGAAAGGTGATAGCTTTTTGTCATGTACAGTTGAGCGTACTGGGTACTGACACCGAGGCCAAGCAATAAGGCCCAATCCCACCCCGTTGGTGGAACCCAATTGAACAAGGCAAATACCAGCATGATAGGGAAAGCAATCAATGAGAAATACATCACAATCACAAGAGGGTTTTCATCTTTGAGTTTGCGGACGGCATTGTAGGCTAAGCCACTCAGCATGCTTGACCCCACACCAATCAACAGCAAATCCGTGGGAATCACTTCACTGGACCATTTAAGCATGGCAATGCCTAGAAAGGAGACCAAGAAGAAGCCCCATTGCGCTGATTGGGTTTTTTCCTTCAGGAGGTAGCCCGCAATGAAGGCAGTAAAGAAGGGGCTGAGGTATTGCAGGGTAATGGCTGCTGACAAAGGCATGTTCTGCACCGTGTAGAAATACATGGTCAGTGCAATGGTTCCAGCGAGTCCACGGATGATTAGCCATCGCTTGTTTTTACCCCAAGGTGAGATGCCCTGAAAGGTCAACATGCTGAAGGACATGATCAAGGTGACGATGGCCCTGAATAGCACCAATTCTGTGGCTGGAAGGTGTGGTAAGTATTTGACAATCAAATTCATTGCTGCAAAAAACAGCACAGAAAGCAGCATCATTTGAATGCCCTTTTTGTTGTTCTTTGTTAGGCTGGAATGGGGTTTCTTCATGGCTGCTGGTTCCAACATTGATTAAGGTGCCTTCCGGGTGAATGTCAGTTGGGATTCTGTGGAGTTCAAGCGGTCAAGCCGGTAGCCATCTGCTTGAAATGCTTTGATGTGATTGAGGTCAGCATGTTCGATGCTGCAAAGGTGTCGTGCCATCAACCCACGAGCCTGTTTGGAGAACACGGACATCTGGCGGCTAGCACCGTCTTTTTTTTGTAAAAATTGGACATCAACCCATTGGTGGGCTTTGAGTTGATCGCGAAGAATTACTTGAGCGTACTCCTGTGAAGCAAGGTTGAGCACCATGCCTCCTGGTTCAAGTCGTTGGTCAAGTTGTTGGGTGACAATTGATGCCCAATAGGCCCTGAGTGATTGATCATTGAGCCGCTGGTTCATGTCTAACCGGTAAGGACTGATCTGGTCCATGGGGCGGAGCATGCCATAGAGGCCTGATACAATAATCAATTGCTCATTGGCCCGAATTTGAGCCTTGCCCGATAGGCTTCCAGGATTCAATTGACCAAAGGCATCACCCTTGAAGCTGAATAGGGCCGCACCGCAGCCACCTCTTTTCCATTGACTCAGGGTTTCACTCACCTTGAGGGTCATCGCATCACTGGTCTGGTAGAAGGCTTGAATGGCCTTATGGTCCATGGCCTTGAGTTGATTGGCAAGGGATTCAGCCTGCTTGATGAAGCAGGGAGGTTGGGTCCCCATGACGGGGGTTGCTTGCATGGTTTTGGAGCTTGAAAGGATGGCAATCATGAATCCAGCAAATGTCAGGGTTTTTCCTTTGTCCGTGAGAAATTTTGGTAGGGTTTTTGAGTAGCTTGCTCCGATGTTTAATCGGACACCCCTTATGATCTCCCTGTCACTGCTCATTTCAGCGGGCATGGCTCATGCGCAAGTGATTGAAAGCGGAACCTTTCGTGTAGAATTTCGATTAAAAAAGGCAAAAGACTCTGTGTACAATCCCTTGGATGAGGTGGTTGTGTCAGCTTATCGGACGGCAGAGAAAAGGCAGCGTGTGATTCAAGAAATTGACTTAATACCCACGGCAAAAATTCAGCAGTCACTGGGTTCAAGCACTGTTGATGTGTTGGCAACCCATGCATCCATTGCCATTCAAAAAAGCCAACAAGGCGGAGGCAGCATCATCTTGCGTGGCATGGAGGCCAATCGGGTTCTTTTGGTCGTCGATGGCATTCGCATGAATAATTTGATTTACCGAAGCGGTCACTTGCAAAATGCCATCACGGTGGATCCGTTGAGTTTGGATCGCATTGAAGTGTCATTTGGCCCTACCTCCAATGCCTATGGGAGCGATGCCCTTGGTGGCGTTGTTCACTTCATGACCAAGACACCTAAGTTTACAGAGACATACCGGATCAATGGGCAAATGTTGCTGAAATCCACGTCGGTAAACAATGGCAAGGTCTCCCATGTGGAAGTGAAAGCATCCGGTAAACGCTTGGCATCACTGACCACTTTAACGCAATCTGCCTTTGGTGATTTGCGATCAGGACGCAAGATTAATCCATCCTACGGCTTGCCCTATGGTGAGCGAAGGGTTTACCAGTCCACCTTCATGGGCCATGACAGTGTACACAGCAACCCTGACCCTTGGTTGCAGGTTGGCTCATCCTACACGCAAAATGATCTTTTGCATAAAACCTTGTGGCGTTTCCGTCCAGGTCGCGTCCATCAAGTAAACATTCAGGTGTCGACCTCATCCAACGTGATGCGCTATGACCGTTTGACAGACAAAGAAGGGTTTGGCCCGCTTGGTCGTCCCTTGTTGAAATATGCTGAATGGTATTATGGCCCACAAGACAGATCCTTGTTTGCCTACAAATACAAGGGGCGTGACCAATGGGGCTTTGATGGGGTCAATGTGACCGCGTACAAGCAAGTTGTGCAGGAAAGCCGCATGACAAGGAAATTCAACAACCCCTACAGGAATTATCGCATCGAGGATGTTGTTATGTGGGGCTTCAACGCAGATGGCGAGAAACGCTGGCAAGGCAATGTGCTTCGTGCGGGCATCGATGGATCCATTCAGGGGGTTCAATCCAATGCGTTTAAACAACACGTCATGGATGCATGGGATCAACGCCCTATAGACAGTCGCTACCCAGGAGGGGTGAATCAAATGAAATCATTGGCAGTATTTGCCACCCATGTCAATGAAATCAATAAGCACTTGACTTTGTCTGAGGGGTTCAGGGTGGGGCTGAGTCAGCTTTACAGCGAGTTCACCGATAGCACATTTTTTCCTTTTCCCTTTCAGCACATAAACCAAGCCATGCCGGTTGCATCAGGTAGCATGGGTCTGATTTATTCCCCGCATGATCGATTGAAATACACAGTCTCAGCAACCACAGGCTTTCGAGCTCCAAACATTGATGATGTAGCTAAAGTGTTCAACACCTCACCTGGTCGAATCATTGTACCTAACCCCTATTTGCGGCCAGAGCAAGCGTTCACCTTGGAGTTGTCTAAAACCAAGGTCTTTGACAAGGGCAGCAATTATGAGCTTCACGTATTCAGCACCTCTTTAACCGATGCCTTGGTGATACAGCCTTCAGGTTTGTATGGCAGCGATTCCATTGTGTACAATGGTGAGATGGCTCAAGTCTTGTCACAAAGCAACATGGGTCATGCTTACCTGTTGGGCTTTTCTGCTTCAGCCATGCATGTGTTCAGCCGCGAATGGAAGGCAGAGGGCAACATGCACTTGGTCAAGGGGCGGATGCTTTCTCAAGACATGAAAGTCATGCCAATGGATCACATCCCGCCGATGACATACAAGGCCTCATTGAATTACACCAAGGGTATTTTTAGGGCTGACTTGTTCCTTTTGGGTGCAGGATGGAAGCACATCGATGAGTACCTGTTAACGGGGGAGGACAATGCCCGTTATGCCACGCCAGTTGGTATGCCTTCATGGCAGACTGTGAATATGCAACTCTCGATGCGTCTCAAGCAAGGTTGGTATTTTCAAAGTGGCATTCAGAACATAGCTGATTTGCAATACCGGACCTTTGCATCAGGCATCAATGCTGCCGGTCGCAATTTGATCTTTTCAATTCGCTACACGTTTTAGGTTAAGCTTTACCCATGACAGGGTATTCATGGTTGGCTTCTTCATTTGTTTTGAAACCACAGGGCTTTTCTTCCGATATTGTTGGGATGAAATGGCCACATCAATTTCCCACCTACTTTGTCCTTGTGATTGGATGCAGCGCACTAAGCTGCCAATCACCCCAGGTGACAGATTCTGTCATTGACATAGTGGATCCAACCTCATTGATTCCTGCGCCGAGTGAACTGCATGTCGTGGGCGGGTTCACGGGGCCGGTGAATCACCTCATGGTTCATGGTTTTGATGCATGCACAGAGGCGAGCCAATCCTGGATAGCTACATGGTTTGCAGACCTTGGTTTGTCGGAGCAATTGGCCAATCGTGGGGAGCAGAAAACCATGGTAAAAGCCAGCAGCCATCTTTGGCTTGATAATGACCAGGATTTTGCTGCAAAAGAAGGGTCATATGACCTGCACATTGAGGTTGATGGCGTGGCTCTTCGCTTTGGAGACCAGCAAGGCTTGATGAATGGTTTGCAAACGTTGCGACAGTTAACCCCTACAGATTTTTGGTCTGAGGATTTCAACGGCAGTTTACAGCCGGGCTTTCACTGGCCCCTTTTGCAAATCACTGACCGCCCCTTGCATGCTTACCGTGGGATGCATTTGGATGTGTGCCGGCATTTTTTTGATGTGAGTTTCATCAAGAAATACCTAGATAACCTGGCATTTCACAAATTCAATCGATTCCATTGGCATTTAACGGAGGATCAAGGTTGGCGTATCGCCATTGAAGCTTACCCCTTGCTAACCGATGTCGGTGCATGGCGTGAGGCGTCACAAATCGGACCATACAGCGATCAGCGATTTGACTCAACAACGTATGGCGGCTTCTACAGCCAGGATGACATCCGTGAGGTGGTTGCTTATGCGACATCGCTGGGCATCGAAGTGATTCCAGAGATTGAACTGCCCGGCCACTCCAGGGCGGCCATCGCTGCCTACCCATGGTTGAGTTGCCAATCTGAGAGCCTTCCTGTCGCCACGGGCTGGGGGGTCTTTGAAGATGTTTACTGTGCCGGCAAGGATTCTGTTTTTGACTTCTTGACCACGGTCTTGGATGAAGTCATGGACCTTTTCCCTTCCAAGGTTATTCACATTGGCGGAGATGAGTCACCCAAGGCTCGATGGGAAACCTGTGCTGCCTGTCAACAGCGCATGGTGGCAGAGGGGCTGGATAATGAGCACCAGCTTCAGAGCTATTTCATTCAACGCATTGAAAAGCATGTCAATCAACGCGGCAGGGACATCATCGGGTGGGACGAGATTCTTGAAGGTGGGCTGGCGCCAAATGCAAAGGTCATGTCCTGGCGTGGCGAAAAGGGTGGCTTAGCTGCAGCTTCAATGGGCCATGAGGTGGTCATGACACCAGGCAAGCCATTGTACTTTGACCATTACCAGTCAGACCCTAGTCAAGAGCCTCATGCTATTGGTGGTCACAACAGCCTTTGGGATGTCTACGCCTACCAACCCCTCTCAAATGACAGCTCAGTGTCAGCCTTCATCATTGGAGCACAAGGCAACGTGTGGACTGAATACATGGAGACGCCTGAACATGTTGAATACATGGTTCAGCCTCGCGCATCTGCATTGGCAGAAATCCTCTGGTCTGGTGCCAGGGATTCGGCCACCTTTGATCAAGCACTGCAATACCATGCGCAACGCATGGATCAACTGCATTGGAACCAAGCAACACATCACCTACATGAAGCGCATTGATTTTCTTAAACTCATGGGAGCAGGCGCAGCCAGCCTCCCCGTACTCCAGGCAGAAGGCAGCCTGCTGACACAAGACCCAAGACCGGTTAACAAACCCATCTCCATTGCTACATGGCGTTTTGGTGAGAAGACCACTGCAAAGGCCATCGCCATGATGGAACAGGGGGCATCAGCCCTTGACGCTACGGAGGCTGCCGTGAAGCTGTGTGAAGCCGACCCCAACGAGCGATCTGTTGGCATGGGTGGTCGGCCAGACCGAGATGGTGTGGTGACCTTGGATGCTTGCTGCATGGATCATATGGGGAATATTGGCTCTGTGGCAGCTGTTGAAGACATTGTGCACGTCAGTTCATTGGCGCGAGCTGTGATGGAGCAAACACCTCATGTGATGCTGGTGGGAGAGGGTGCGCGTGCCTTTGCCATTGAGATGGGTTTCCCCTTGGAAAACCTATTGGTTGAAGCATCCATCAAAGACTGGGAAAGCTGGAAGGCGGAAAATCAATACCAACCGATAGTAAATGTTGAAAACCATGACACCATTGGGCAACTCTCCATGGATGCCAACGGCCATTTAGCTGGTATGTGCACAACAAGCGGTATGGCCTACAAGATGCGTGGCAGGGTGGGGGATAGTCCCATCATTGGTGCAGGCCTCTATGTGGATGGTGACGTGGGAGCTGCTACAGCCACAGGGCATGGGGAAGAGGTGATTCGGGTGGTCGGATCCTACCGGGTGGTTTCTGAAATGGAACGTGGACACAGTCCGCAGGTCGCTTGTGAAAAGGCGGTGAAAAAAATCCATCAGCTGTTTGTGAAGCGAGGTGCTGACTTGAAGCACACACAGATAGGCTTTATTGCCATGGATGTGCAAGGTCGCGTTGGCGGCTACTCCCTTCAAAAAGGCTTTCAGTACGCTGTCCATTCATCGAATGGATCCACCCTTATTGACGCCCCCTATTTGCTGAGCTGAAGGTGTTGATTGTTTGCCATACAAGCGAGCAGTGCCTGCACTTCTTTGGCGTTGACACCATGTCCTATTTGCGTGATGGCAGATGAGTGGAGTTGTTCAAGCCCAATTGATAGGTAACGCTGTGCATTGCCCTGCCTGATGCCACCAGCAGGTATCAACTGGATGCGGCCATCGGCTTGTTTTTGCAGGGCCTGCAATTGATCCATGGAATGACTACCGATACCAGTCAGGATGCGGCTGAATCCCGCTTCGATGGCTGCCTCTAGGGTATCTTTTGGGGATGGCGTGGCATCAAAGGCCCGATGCAATACCGTGGGAATACCTAAGTTGTCATTGAGTTTCTTGCATTGATCAAAATTCAGGGTGCCATCTGCTTTAAGTCCACCAAACACAATGGCGTCAGCGCCTTGCATGAGGAGATTTTCTGCATTTTTGGTGGTTAAAACCCAGTCTTCTTCTGTGTACACAAAGGATCCGCCACGATGCCTGGCCATAGCCACCAAAGGGATGGTCAATGTTTGTTTGAGAACAAACACCCATTCTGCTGGTGCAGTCAAGCCACCCGCCGACACATTGCTGCAGATCTCAAGTCGTTGCGCCCCGGCATGGGCTGCAGTGAATGCGTCCTCTAGGGAGAATGTGCACACTTCTAGCATGCAGATAAGTTACATCAACTCACCGACATGCCGTGGTCATTGCTGGAAATCAAAGCGAAAGGGCAGCAGGTCAGTGGCTTCATCAAGGACCCATGTAGGCCCGTTGATGGTGGATAGAATCAAACGCATGCCCGTCGATTGCCGGCTTACCTGATCACTCAAGGCTTGGCGACACATGCCGCAAGGGGCGGTGGGTTCATGGGGGCCTTCTTTGCCATCATTGCAAACAATAGCCATGGACAAAACCCTGGCGCCAGGGTGGCTGGCATGGACTGCTGAGAGCACTACGCGTTCTGCGCAGATACCTACAGGAAAGGAGCTGTTTTCTTGGTTACAGCCTGAAAGGATACTGCCATTATCCAGGCGAATAGCTGCTGACACCCTGAAGTTGCTGTAGGGAGCGTAAGCATTAGGAAGATCAGCAATAGCTCTGTCTACCAGTGCTTTATCTTCTAGATTGAGTTCACCGTGTTGCAGGTGTTTACTGATAGGAATGTTCCATTGCATAAGGGGAAGGTATAATAATAACTTTGCACCATGAAGGTTGAATTGATTCATGTCGGCGATGAGCTCTTATCTGGGCAAACAGTGAACACACACACGGCTTGGTTGGGGGAGTCTCTGGGGGCTATTGGTGCCTCTGTGATTCGGGCCACAGCTATTGCAGATCGAAGCGATGCCTTGATCACTGCCTTGGATCAGGTTCAAATGGATGCTGATTGGGTTATCATCACTGGTGGCTTAGGGCCAACCAATGATGACATCACCAAAACTGTGATGGTGGACTACATGAAAGATGTCCTTGTGCATCAGCAAGCTATCATGGAGCACATACAGGCCTTGTTTGCAAGCTTAGGTCGCAAGGCCAATGACATGAATCTGGAGCAAGCCAATTTCCCGAGCAAAGCCACAGTGCTTCACAACCCTGTAGGCACAGCGCCAGGGATGCTATGGCAGCACCAAGGCAAGTTCATGGTGAATTTACCTGGTGTGCCATTTGAAATGAAGCGTTTGATGCATGACCATGTTTTGCCCCTCATCGCGCAATCAGTGAACCAATGGCTTGATCGGCGGCATTTCTGGGTTCAGGGATTGCCAGAATCTGACCTTGCAATGCGCCTTAAAGACCTTGAGTCTTCCTTATCAAAGTCATTCAGCTTGGCCTATTTGCCATCTAAGGGAATGGTTAGGTTGCAGTTGAGGTGTCAGTCAGACCTCAATGACAAGGCGACTTGTCTTGTAGAAATGGATCAGTATGCAGCAGTTATTCGTGCGGCATTGGGCCATTGGTTGTTTTCTGAAGACGAAAGCCCACTGGCTGCTGTGGTTGGCAAATTGCTGCAAGCTAAGGGCCAGACCCTTTCTGCGGCAGAGAGTTGCACAGGAGGTGCTGTGTCGTCGGCTATCACCGCCATACCAGGCTCATCCACCTACTTTCATGGCGCCATTGTCTCTTACGCTAACGCTGTCAAGGTAAAAACTTTGGGTGTGAATCAAGCGGATATCATGATGCATGGCGCGGTGAGTCGCCAAGTGGTTGTTCAGATGGCAAAGGGTGTTCGTAAACGCCTAGGTACTGACTGGGGGCTTGCCAGCAGCGGCATAGCTGGTCCTGGTGGGGGCACTGATAATAAGCCTGTTGGAACAGTGTGGTTAGCCATCGAAGGCCCCGGATTTCGTTGGTCAAAGCAAATGGCATTTGGCTCCCATCGTCAGGTAATTGTTGAGCGTTCAGTCAATGCATTGCTTCATGAGTTGCGTTGGGCTTTAATGGAAGAGAAATAAACTCAGCCAGACCTTTTGCAGCATGTGCACTTTGTTCTATCTTTGCACACCTCTAAAAGAGGACAAACAAAAACCCCCGCAGCATGTCGCGAGTATGTGAAATCAGTGGAAAGAAGGCCATGGTTGGAAACAACGTCTCCTTTTCAAACAAGAAAAATAAGCGAAAGTTCAATGTGAACTTGATGCGAAAGCGCTTTTATTTGCCTTCAGAAGAGAAGTGGATCACCTTGCGTGTTTCTGCTTCAACCCTGAAGACCATTGACAAAAAAGGCATCGAGGTTGTGTTGGCTGAGGCCCGCACAAACGGCATCAAAATCGCTCAATAATTGAATTATGGCTAAGAAAGGAAACCGAGTTCAAGTAATCCTTGAGTGCACAGAGCACAAGGATAGTGGCAAGCCAGGCACGTCACGTTACATCACAACGAAGAACAAAAAGAATACGCCTGATCGTATGGAAATTAAAAAGTACAACCCCATCTTGAAGAAGATGACGATTCACAAAGAAATTAAATAAGCCATGGCTAAGAAAGTAGTAGCAACATTAAAGAAAGAGGGCGCCACGCTTTACACCAAAGCTGTCAAGATTGTTAAAACCGCCAATGGTGGTTATGGCTATGAGCAACGCATCATGCCTAAGGACAACGTGAAAGAATTCTTCAATTCCTGAGTTGGAATTGAATAAACCATTGGAAAGCTGCTCAAATGAGCGGCTTTTTTTTAACTTGAGACAATGGCTTTGTTTGGATTAGCAAAAACGAGAGATTCCCTGTTTGGGAAATTGTCACGTGCTGTGGCTGGACGCAGCCGCATCGACGACGATGTCCTTGATAGCATTGAGGAAGCATTGATCGCTTCGGATGTGGGTGTTGACACGGCCGTTGAGCTGATTGAAGCCATTGAAGCACGGGTTGCTGAGAAACAATACCTCGGCGCGAAAGAATTGCAAACCTTGATACGCGAGGCATTGCTCATCCAGCTGGAAGCTTGGGGCAGTGTGAAAGCACCTGTTGAGGCAGTCAAGGGCGTTAGGCCGCACGTAACCTTAGTTGTTGGCGTCAATGGGGTTGGGAAAACCACCACAATTGGCAAATTGGCAACCTTTTACAAGCAACAAGGGCAATCAGTCCTGCTGGGCGCTGCAGACACCTTTCGCGCAGCTGCAGTTGATCAGCTAAGAATCTGGGCTGAAAGAAGCGGAGCGAGCTTTGTTGAAAAAGGCATGCACACTGACCCTGCTGCAGTAGCATTTGCTGCTGTTGAATCAGCTGTTAATGAAGGCATTGATCGTGTGTTTGTTGACACAGCAGGCAGGCTACACAACAAGGTCAACCTGATGAATGAGTTAGCCAAAATCAAACGCGTCATGGCAAAAGTGCTACCAGATGCACCCCATGAGGTGCTGTTGGTTCTTGATGCATCCACAGGACAGAATGCCGTGAACCAGGCCGTGGAATTTTCGAAGGTGACAAGTGTGGATGGCTTGATACTTACAAAAATGGACGGAACAGCGCGAGGCGGTGTCGCACTAGCCATTGCAAGCAAGCTCCATATACCTGTGCGTTTCATTGGTGTGGGTGAGGCAGCAGATGATTTACAAGCTTTTGACGCAAAGGCTTACATTGAAGAATTATTGAACGCAAACGATTGAAAAGATGAACAACAAAGAAGATATCACTAAAAACTGGCTTCCCCGCTACACAGGCATGGCCTTGGAGGATTTTGAAAGCTACATTCTGTTGACCAATTTCAGCGATTATGTCAACCGATTTGCTGAGACTTACGGTGTCCCCATCATTGGCGAGGATCATCCCATGTCCTGCGCTACAGCAGAGGGCATCACCATCATCAATTTTGGGATGGGTAGCCCTAACGCAGCGACAATTTCAGATTTGCTTTCAGCCATTGCGCCAAAAGCTGTGCTTTTCCTGGGCAAATGTGGCGGTTTAAAAAAGCGAACAGTCGTTGGTGACTTCATTCTACCCATTGGAGCCATCAGAGGTGAAGGGACGTCCAATGCCTATTTCCCCCCAGAAGTGCCAGCCTTGCCAGCCTTCATGATTCAACGTGCAGTATCGCACATCATTCGGAACCGAGCGATGGATTACTGGACAGGCACAGTGTATACAACCAACCGAAGGGTGTGGGAGCATGATGAGGTATTCAAAAGCTATTTAACGGATGTCCGCGCGATGGCTATTGATATGGAAACTGCCACCCTGTTCACCGCTGGATTTGCCAATCAAACCCCTTTGGGAGCATTGCTCTTGGTTTCAGATCAACCCATGGTACCTGAAGGTGTCAAAACCAATGAAAGCGACAAAAAAGTCTCTGCACACTTTGTGAATGACCACATCTCCTTAGGGGTTGAGGCCTTGCATGAGGTAGCTAATCAGGGGCAATCCGTGAGGCATTTGAAATTTTAAGGCATGCGCGCACGAACAACAAAGAAGCAAGTCATCAATGTGATCACATTGGGCTGTTCAAAAAACCTGCACGATTCGGAAGTTTTGATGGGGCAACTTCAAGCCAATGGCAAAGAGGTTGTTCATGAAAAGGAAGGTGAAATTGTGGTGGTGAACACCTGCGGTTTCATTGATAATGCCAAACAAGAAAGCATTGACACCATCCTTGATGCCGTCAGGGCAAAGGAGCGTGGAGACATTGAAAAAGTATTTGTAACTGGCTGTCTTTCAGAAAGATATATGTCTGACCTTGAAGTGGAAATCCCTGATGTCGATCGCTACTTTGGTACCAGGGATTTGCCGCTATTGCTCAAGGCTTTGGGAGCAGATTACAAAAAAGAATTGGTGGGTGAGCGTTTGGTGACCACGCCACAGCATTACGCCTATTTGAAGATTGCTGAGGGCTGTGATCGCCCCTGTTCTTTTTGTGCCATTCCCTTGATGCGGGGCAAACACATATCTAAGCCTATCGAGGACTTGGTTATTGAAACAGAGAAATTGGCTACCAAGGGGGTGGTTGAGTTGATCCTTATTGCTCAGGATCTCACGTATTACGGACTGGATATCTACAAGAAGCGAAACCTTGCTGAATTGATCACAAGGCTTTCAGATGTTGAGGGCATCGCCTGGATCCGATTGCACTACCTGTACCCATCGGGGTTCCCTGAGGATGTCTTGTCAGTGATTGCCGACAATGACAAGGTTTGCAATTACATTGATATTCCGTTGCAGCACATTTCTGATGCTGTTCTGAAGAGTATGCGTCGAGGAACGACCATGAAGAAAACCAATGCATTGCTGGCAAACATGCGTGCCACGGTTCCAGACATGGCCATACGCAGCACGCTGATTGTTGGCTACCCAGGGGAGACGGAGGAAGATTTTGCCACCCTTTTAGCTTGGGTGAAATCCCAGCGTTTTGAGCGGTTGGGTGTGTTCACCTACAGCCATGAAGAGAACACCCATGCCTTTGCTTTGGAGGATGATGTGGATCATGAGGTTAAATTGACCCGGCAGGAAGCCATCATGAATGCACAAAGGGATATTTCATTGGAGCGCAATCAATCCTTGGTTGGCCAGCGCATGATCTGCCTGGTTGATCGACAAGAGGGCGAGCTGACCATTTGCAGAAGTCAATATGACAGCCCGGATGTGGACAATGAGATTCATCTGCAGTCAGGGGATATACACCTGAAGTCAGGCAGCTTTGTGGAGGTTGAAATTGTTGGGGCATCTGACTATGATTTGTCAGCCGTTCTGAGGTAAATTTGCACCATGTTGATGCTGAAAGTTATCCTTCTTGCTGTCTGTTTATTAGGCCTAGGAGTGCTGGGTATGGCAGTGAAGATTTGGGCCAAGAAAGACGGAACCTTCAATGGCACATGCGCCAGCAATTCCCCCTTTTTAAGCACCGAAGGTGAAGCGTGTTCGTACTGCGGCGCATCAGCTGATGACAAGTGCAAGAACCCTGATATAGAGGCGTCTAAGTAGCCTTTTCTGAATTATTTTTAGGTTATGCACAATCCATTGACGAGGTCATGGGTCATTGTACCTTAAACGCTCGCAATGTATCTGATATTTGACACTGAAACCACTGGACTTCCTCGCAATTGGAAGGCTCCGATTGAGGATGTAGACAATTGGCCCCGGGTGGTTCAATTGGCTTGGCAGCTGCATGGGCCAGATGGTGAATTGCTTGAGTCAGAGGCTTTTCTGATCAAGCCAGAGGGGTACAATATCCCTTTCAATTCAGAAAAAATTCATGGTATTTCTACAGCCTTGGCAGCAAAAGACGGACTGCCAGCTGCTCAAGTTTGGTCTGCATTTGAAAAGGCAATGGCACAGTGCAATGTGCTGGTGGGTCATAACCTGAGATTTGACCTCAATGTGATGGGGGCTGAGTACCACAGAGCAAAGGTCAATTCCCCGATGCTGTCGATGAAGGTCATGGACACCTGCACCCAGGTGACTGCCGATGTCACCCAGCTACCCGGAGGTCGTGGTGGGCGTTTCAAAACCCCCAAATTGGGTGAACTCCACCACCACCTCTTTGGGGAGGACTTTGCGGATGCACACAATGCAACGGCAGATGTAGAGGCCACGGCAAGGTCCTTTTTTGAATTGGTTCGCCGTCGATTGTGGACAGCAGCAGATCTGGGTCTAGCCATTGATCAACTCAATGCATACGTGTTAGCGCATCCTGACCCCATTGAAAAAGTGGGATTAAGGCACATCAACCTCAAAGCAGCCAGTGCAGACTTGGTTGAGCAAGTTGAGCAGCCAGCAACCAGCAAAACCGATGAGAAATTATCGCATGTAGAGAACAGCCCTTTTTTCCACGTTCATGCACACAGCCAGTTTTCTGTGCTGCAAGCCACATCAAAAATACCTGAAATGATTGCTCAGGCTGCTTCTGATGGGCAGCCAGCCCTTGCCATCACAGACCTTGGCAACATGATGGGTGCATTTCAGTTTGTAGAGGGTATTGCAAAGCACAACAAGCAATTGCCAGATGGGCAGAGGCCCATGGTTGGCATTGTTGGCATGGAAGCTTTTCTGTGCAGGGATTTGCGGGACAAAAGCACCAAAGATGATGGTTTCCAAATCCCTCTGTTGGCAAAGAACAAGGCAGGATTTCATCATTTAGCCAAGCTCAGTTCGTTGGCCTACGTAGAGGGGTTTTATTACCTGCCTCGCATCGATCGTGAAGCCTTGCTGGAACACAAGGAGCATGTCATGGTAACAACGGGTGGTTTGCATGGTGAGGTGCCTAAGTTGATATTGGAGGTTGGTGAGTCCCAGGCTGAAGAGGCTTTCATTTGGTGGAAGGAGCAATTTGGGGAGGACTTTTATGCAGAAATTAATCGCCATGGCCTGCCTGATGAAGATGTGGTCAATGAGGTTCTGTTGAGGTTCTGTGCCAAGCACCAAGTCAAAATGGTTGCTGCAAATAATGCATTTTATGTCAATCAGTCACAGTCAGAAGCGCATGACATTTTGCTATGTGTGAAAGACAATGTAAAGCGTTCAACACCCATTGGTAAGGGTCGAGGGTTCCGTTATGGCTTTGCCAATGATCAGTTTTACCTCAAGTCACAAGCTGAAATGCATCAAGCATTTGCTGACCTACCAGAAGCCCTGAATAACCTGTCTTATGTATTGGCTAAGGTTGAGCCATTCACCCTTGCAAGGGAGGTGTTGTTGCCAGCTTTTGATATTCCTGAGGATTTCTTGGTGGCAGAGGACAAGGCAGATTCAGGCAAGCGAGGAGAGAATGCCTACCTCAAGCATTTGACCTACCTGGGTGCGGAAAAGCGCTACAGCGTCATCACGGATGAGATCAAGGAGCGAATAGAGTTTGAGCTTGAAACCATTGCTAAAACTGGGTATCCAGGGTATTTTTTGATCGTTCAAGACTTCTGCAATGTTGCCAGAGACATGGGCGTCAGTGTGGGGCCGGGTCGTGGATCTGCTGCGGGTTCTGCTGTTGCTTACTGCACGGGCATCACCAATGTGGATCCCATTGCTTACCAATTGCTATTTGAGCGGTTTTTGAACCCCGACCGAATCAGCCTGCCTGATATCGATATTGATTTTGATGACAAAGGGCGCGACAAGGTCATTCAGTATGTGATTGACAAATATGGCTCAAGCCAGGTGGCGCAAATCATTACCTATGGTAGCATGGCAGCAAAATCTGCCATCAAAGATGCTGCGCGGGCGTTGGACTTGCCCTTTGATGAGGCAGATCGTTTGACCAAGGGAACGCCAGACACTAAATCCCTGAAGCTCTTGCTCACTGGGGATGAGGCATTCATCAAATCCACCTACCATGGCGAGGATTATGAAAAAGCCAAGGGCTTGCGGACCCTAGCCGGTGGCAATGATTTGGCTGCAGAGACATTGAATCTGGCAAAAGAACTGGAAGGTTCGATGCGTAACACGGGCATCCATGCCTGCGGTGTCATTATCACGCCGTCGGACATCAGGGACTTGATCCCTGTTGCACGGGCAAAGGATTCAGACATGTGGTGTACGCAGTTTGACAATGCAGTGGTGGAGGATGCTGGCTTGCTCAAGATGGATTTCTTGGGGTTAAAAACTTTGACCATCATCAAGGATTCAGTGTTATTGGTGAAAGAACGCCATGGCAAGACCTTGGATATGGATACGGTGCCATTGGACGATGAAGCCACCTATACCTTATTTCAACGAGGCGAGACAGTGGGCATTTTTCAGTATGAATCACTGGGCATGCAAAAGCATCTCAAGGATTTGAAGCCATCAGTCTTTGGTGATTTGATTGCCATGAATGCCTTGTATCGACCAGGACCCATTGAGTACATCCCTAGCTTCATTCGAAGGAAGCTAGGCACAGAGGAGATCCAATATGACCTGGCAGACATGAAGGAGTACCTGGAGGAGACTTATGGCATCACCGTTTACCAAGAGCAGGTCATGCTGCTTTCTCAAAAGTTGGCAGGATTCACTAAGGGCCAAGCCGATAAACTGCGCAAGGCCATGGGCAAGAAGATCAAGTCTGTCTTGGATGAGATGAAGCCTATGTTCATAGGAGGCGGTACAGAACGCGGTCATGATGTCGTGATATTGGAGAAAATATGGAAAGATTGGGAGGCTTTTGCGTCCTATGCCTTCAACAAGTCTCACTCCACTTGCTATGCTTGGATTGCCTACCAGACAGCCTACCTCAAGGCCAATTTCCCTGCAGAATACATGTCTGCCGTATTGTCCAACAACATGAAGGATATCAAGCAAGTGGCTTTTTTCATGGAAGAATGCAAGCGAATGCGCTTGGACGTGAAGGGTCCAGATGTCAATGAATCCGTCGGCGAGTTCACGGTCAATGATCAAGGTGCTATCCGTTTTGGCATGCTTGGCATGCGCGGTGTTGGTGCTGGAGCAGTCGACCATTTGGTGGAACAGCGAGTCAAGGATGGGCCTTTTAAATCGGTCTTTGACCTAGCTAGGCGTGTGGACATGCGGATGGTTAACAAAGGCACGTGGGAAGCGCTGGCTTTAGGCGGGGCCTTTGATGGTTTTGAGCAGGCCAATCGGGCTGCGTTTTTTGACACATCGCTTGGGGGTAAGCCTTTTATAGAGAAAATCCGTCGCTATGGTCAGGCTCACCAAGAGGCTGAGAATTCAGCTCAGGTCAGTTTGTTTGGCGATGCGAATGGTGGTGCAGATATGCCAGAGCCTGCCATGCCAGTGGTTGAAGCTTGGAATCAGTTGGAAATGCTCAAGCGGGAAAAGAATGTCAATGGCATTTTTCTGAGTGCGCATCCCTTGGATAATTACGCCTATGAAATCAAAACATTCCGCAAGCATCGCTTGTCTGATTTAGAAGATTTGACGGCATTTGTGGGTTCAGGGGGTCACCGAGACTTCACGGTTGCGGGCATCGTAACCAAACCAAACATCCGATTGACCAAAAACGGCAAGGAAATGGGCTCTTTCACCTTGGAAGATGCGGAAGGGAGCCATGAGTTCGTGTTTTTTGGCAAAGACTTTATCACCTTCAAAGCCTACATCATGGAGGATTTGATGGTGATGGTTCGTGGCCGGGTACAGAAACCTGGATGGGCAAAGGATGACAACGCCCGATTGCGTTCAGAAGTCAATGGCATTGAGCTGTTGTCTGAGGTGATGGGTAAGCGGGCAGTAAGCTTAACCATCATGGTTGAAATTCAAGACCTTCAGCCTGAATCATGGACCGCATTGGCTAATATATTCCAGCAGCATGAAGGTAAGAAATTGGTCAATTTTGTGATCTTTGATCCACAAAGCCACACCCATTCAGACCTTCGGTGCACGGCGTACCGGGTGGACATAACCAAGGAGTTGTTGAAGGAACTCGATACCTTGCATCACTTCCATACCGCAGTTAAAACCCAATAACATGCCTCTACTTAAATCCATTGTGTTTGTGTTTCTCTCCTTGATCATGCTTCCATTGCAGGGGCAGAACACCGTGGTTGATGGCAAAAAAGATGGCCCATGGGTTGTGACCTATGAGGACAGCAAGGCCGTGCGTTACCGTGGGCAATTTGTCATGGGTAAACCGTTGGGAGAATTCATGCATTTCCACCGCAACGGCTACCCTCGTTCAGTGATGTCTTATCCTGAAGGCGTGGGCCCTATTGAGGTGAAAATGTTCAATGAACGCGGCCAATTGATTGCGGAAGGTCAGTACAGTGGTCCAAATATCAAGGATGGCCTCTGGGTCATGCATGATGGTCGTGGTCATGTGATGGCCAAGGAGCACTATCTGGCAGGGCAGCGCACCGGTTTACAGCAAGTGTTTTTCCCCAATGGCGCTTTGCTTGAGTCAGGTCAAATGATTGATGGCGAGAAGCAAGGGACTTGGCTTCGACAAGATGAAATTGGCAACAAGGTTCGCGCAACAAACCATGCAAAGGGCATGTTGAATGGTTCATGGAAACAATTTGATGCCGATGAAAGATTGGCAATTTCTGGTCAATACTTGGATGGCCGCAGGGTCGGTAAGTGGCTGTTCTTTGAACAGGGCAAGGCAGTGAAGTCCGAGCAATACCGATCAGGCAGATTGAAGTCCACCAAACTATACAGCAATGGCTAGAGTGGTTGTGGGTCTCTCAGGGGGCGTAGATTCATCGGTTGCGGCTCACCTGCTTGTTGAGCAAGGTCATGATGTGATAGGCCTGTTCATGCGCAATTGGGTGGATGATTCGGTGATTCTTGATGAGGATTGTCCATGGATTGAAGATTCCAATGATGCATTGTTGGTGGCTGAAAAGTTGAATATCCCCTTTCAGGTGGTGGACATGAGTGCTGACTACAAAACACGCATTGTGGATTACATGTTTGCAGAATACCAGTCAGGCCGGACCCCCAACCCAGATGTGCTGTGCAATCGGGAAGTAAAATTCGACCTCTTCCTTCAAGAGGCATTGAAACTGGGAGCATCCCATGTGGCAACGGGGCATTATGTACAAAAAACCCTATCTGATGACGGTGTGTATCACCTGAATGCAGGTGCTGATCTCAACAAAGATCAAAGCTATTTCTTGTGTCAGCTCAATCAGGATCAACTCAAGCATGCCCTTTTCCCCATTGGTGACATGCAAAAATCTGAGGTCAGGGCCTTGGCGAAGTCATTGGATTTAGTGACAGCGGACAAGAAGGACTCACAGGGCCTCTGCTTCATTGGCAAGGTGAGGTTGCCAGACTTTCTTCAGCAACAACTTGAAGTCAAGCAAGGGGACATTGTTGAAATTGCACCTGATTGGCAAGGCTTCAACGTAACCGCTATTGGTCAAAAGTGGTCATTGTCACCTGAGGACGGCAAGGTGGTGGGGCAGCACCAAGGTGCCCATTTCTTTACCATTGGTCAGCGAAAGGGCCTGTTGGTTGGAGGGAAAGCGGAGCCGCTTTTTGTGATTGCAACGGACACGACACGCAATGTCATCTATGTGGGGCAAGGGGAGTCGCACCCGGGTTTGTTGCGCAAAGGTTTGCGCATCGACGGCAAGGACATACACTGGGTTGAACCAGACAAAGCCCTAGCCTTAGGTGAGGAGCGAAGTATCCTGCTCCGATTCAGGTACCGACAGCCCCTCTTCAAGGCGACCATGCTGATTGACAAGCAAGGCATGCAAATCACCTTTAATGAGCCACAAAAAGCCGTTGCAGCAGGCCAATTTGCTGCATGGTACGACAAGAACACGTTGATTGGCTCTGGGGTTATCCACGGTTAGCCCACTCAACGAACATTAACCAGCAATCTGCAACCCATGAAAACTGCCATCGCAACCTTGATCTTGACCTTGTCAAGCCTTTTGTCAGCACAAAACCAACAGATGTGGGTTTTTATTCAGGAGGATCAAACCCATCTGGGAGCACCTGCTTTGTCAGATGCCGCCATGCAGCGACGTGTGAATCAGGGCATTGCCCTGTCAGCAACGGATTTCCCTTTAAACCCAATGGATGTGAAGCGCATTGCGTCGACGGGTGTTAAAATTCGCTGCAGCTCACGCTGGTTGCGGGCAGTTTCCGTGATTGGCACAAAAGAACAAATGCAGCGCATTGCAGCCATGGATAGGGTGATTGACATGAAGCCTGTTGCTCACTTGCAATTGATGGATGGCACCATGAGCTACAATTATGGTCTTGCGACCACCCAGACACAGCAAATTGACATGCAGTACATGCACAATGCGGGTTATGAAGGCCAAGGGATTCACATTGCGGTGATGGATGCTGGATTCACTGGGGTTGAAATGCATGCTGCATTTACCAGCATGTGGAGTCAAAGTCGACTGCTCTATGTGCATGATTTCGTGGATGGAGACAGCAACGTCTTCCACGGATCAGGTCATGGAACAGCTGTGCTTAGCACCATGTGCGCAGATTTGGATGCCACCTTGGTAGGTACAGCGCCCAAGGCATCCTACTCCTTGTTTCGCACGGAGGATGTCGCTAGTGAAACCCTTGCAGAAGAAGACAATTGGATCCGTGCAGCTGAATGGGCAGATTCATTGGGAGCAGACTTGATCAATACATCCTTAGGGTATAGCACCTTTGATGACAGCACGAACAATCACAGCTATGCAGACATGGATGGACGCACAACACCCATCTCCATTGCTGCAAATATGGCGGCCAGAAAAGGCATCATTGTGGTCGTGGCTGCTGGCAATGAAGGCGGTGGTGCATGGAGACATATCACCGCCCCAGCAGATGCTGATTCGATTTTAACCGCTGGCGCTGTTGATGGCAATGGATTGCGGGCAGGATTCAGCAGTCAAGGACCCACGTCGGATGGTAGAATCAAGCCAGATTTAGCCACCATGGGAGCTGGGTCCGCCGTAATTAACAGTGCAGGGCAGGTGACCACAAGCAACGGTACCAGTTTTTCGTCACCCATTCTCTGTGGTGCCATGGCAACGGTTTTGCAAGCGGTTATTGCCAATCAAAGCAGCTATGATATCCAATCTATCATGCAATCTGTAAAAAATGTCAGTTCACACGCAAGCCAGCCGGATACCTTGATGGGCTGGGGGATTCCCAATTTCCATTTGGTGCTTCTCAATATATTGGGCTTGGATGAATCAACGTCTTTGCCTTCATGGTGGTTCAGTGAAGGTTTAGCTGGCCTGTGGTTGCAGCGAACGCATGTGGACGCGGACATTGTTGTTGAACGCTTGTCGATTGACGGAAGGAACCTGGCTAGGTACCATTTACCACAAGGTCAAGCTAAACTGTTGTTGGAAAACATGCCAGCTCAGTCGGTGCTTCGACTAAGCAATGCCATCACGGGTCAAGTAGACATACTTCCTTTGCCAGCCAACCCATTCCATTGAGTCATGAAAACGGCCATCACATCCCTTTGCGGCATTGACTACCCCATCATTCAAGCTGGGATGCTTTGGTGCTCAGGTTGGAAATTGGCGGCCGCAGTCAGTGAGGCTGGAGGGTTGGGAACCATTGGCGCAGGCAGCATGTATCCCGATGTGCTGGATCAGCACATCACGCGATTGAAAGCGTCGACTAGCAAGCCTTTTGCCGTCAACATTCCCTTGCTTTACCCTGATATTGACGCGCATTTAGCAACGTGCATCAAGCACCGAGTCCCTGTGGTGATCACCAGTGCAGGTAGCCCTAGGAAACACACCCAACAACTCAAGGACCATGGCATCCTGGTTATGCACGTGGTGAGCTCAACGGCTTTTGCTAAAAAGGCAGAGGCTGCTGGTGTGGATGCGGTCATTGCTGAAGGCTTTGAAGCGGGTGGACACAATGGAAGGGATGAGACCACCACCATGGTTTTGGTTCCTGCGGTGGTTGATGCAGTTTCTATTCCTGTTGTTGCTGCAGGTGGCATTGCTGATGGCCGATCCATGGCTGCGTCCATGGCTTTGGGTGCGCAGGGTGTTCAGGTCGGTTCACGCTTTGTTGCTAGTGAGGAATCATCGGCGCATGAGGCATTCAAAACAGCGGTCTGTGCGGCCAATGAAGGCGACACCAAGCTAACACTGAAGGAGTTGACGCCAGTTCGACTGCTAAATAACCCATTCTACCAATCCCTTAACCAGGCCTATGATGAGGGGGCAAGCAAGGAGACTCTGCAAGAGCTCCTTGGACGTGGTCGAGCAAAAAAGGGCATGTTTGAAGGCGACTTGAATGAAGGTGAATTAGAAATAGGTCAGGTAAGCGGTCTTTTTAAGGAGATCTTACCTGCCAAGCAAATCATTGATCAGATGATGAAGGCTTACAAAGAAACCTTGAATAATTTACCCCAACCATGAATCAAGATGTGATGGAACGTGCCAATCAGGCATGCGAGCTTTGTGCCAGCCAATCGGCTGTCTCTACCTATGTCGTCCCCCCAAGGTCAGACGATAACCCCACGCATGCCCTTGCCATGTGTAAGACGTGCATGGACCAACTCAAGGGTGAGGCTGAAATTGACCCCAACCATTGGCGAAGCCTCAATGACAGCATGTGGTCTGAGGTGGATGCGGTAAAGGTCATTGCATGGCGCATGCTGGATCGCATGCGTGACTTAGGATGGCCTCAAGATTTGTTGGACATGATCTATTTGGAGGAGTCCGCCATGGAATGGGCGACGTCTGCTTCCGATTTGCCTGGACCCAAGCACTTAGATAGCAACGGGAGTGAAATATGCCAAGGTGACAACTTGGTGCTGATCAAGACCTTGGATGTCAAGGGTAGCAATGTTGCTGTAAAAAAAGGGGATGTGGTGAAAAATATCCGATTGGTGTTGGATAACACCGAACAGGTGATTGGACGCATTGATGGTCAGGAAATTGTGCTTTTAACACAGTACCTGAGAAAGAGCAAGTAGGTTCATTAGAAAAAACCCAAGTTTACCAGAAGCAAATGTCAGCCCTTGACGCGATCGTCGTAGGTGCTTCCCATGCTGGGGTTGTCACCCATCAATCGTGACATCATGCCTTTTTTTACCATGTTGAATACGGCCATGTGCACGTCTTCTGCTACCTCCATGTCATCAGCGGGTGAGTGAACAGAGATGTCAACCATGGATTTAAGCTTTCCGCCTGAAAACCCTGTCATGCCTATGGTTACAGCGCCAATAGATTGTGCGTATGCAATCGCTTTCAGCACATTGCGTGAGTTGCCTGAGCCAGAAATGCCAATCACGACATCACCGGGTTCCACATAATTCTTAAGGGGCTCTACAAAAATGTCATCCCATCCAATGTCGTTGGCGATAGCCATCATGGAGGGTAGGTTGTCATTGAGGCAAATCATTTTGAATCGCTGATCCAAACCGTAGGAGGCGCCTTTGATGAAATCACCAGCTGCGTGGGAGGCACTAGCGCCAGACCCGCCGTTGCCCATGGTGAAAATGCGATTGCCTGATTGATGCGCTTGCGCAAAGGCATCTTCCATGGCAGCGACGCTTTGAAGGTCCAATGCCTCCAAGGTCTCAATGAGTAGTCGTCGGTAATTTGTTGCGGTCATAGTCAGCAAGTTAGGTTGTTTCATCCTGATGAATCACGGTGGATCCTTCGCTGGTTAAGTCAACAGGGAAGGGGCGTAAATTGGACAGTGCCGCATCCAATGCCTTGTGCTTGTCAGATGACGCCAGGAACAGCATGAACCCGCCTCCTCCTGCGCCGAGGAGTTTACCGCCATAGGCACCAGCTGAGATACCTGCTTGGTAAGCCTGGCTGATCATGGGGTTGCTGATGCCTGATGCCAAGCTTTGCTTCAAAGACCAGTTGTCATTCAGAAGCTTGCCAGCAAAAGTAAATTGTCCATCTGTCAGTGACTGTGCAAAGGCTGGCACCATGCTGACCATGGTTTGCAATGCAGCTTGCTTGTCTGCTAGGGCATTGTTGTTGTTCTGTTCTACAAGGATGCTTGACGCACTTCGCTGATTGCCTAGGTAATAGAGTTTGATGTGGCTTGAGAACGCAGACATTCCCTGATCATTCAGGCCAAGGGCTGTGACGTCGACGTCATCGTTGCGTTGAAAGGTGATGACATTCAAGCCACCATAGGCTGCAGCGTACTGGTCTTGTTTGCCAATGGGCTCCTTCAGGTCACCAAGCTCTACATCGCAAGCGGTTTTCCCTAACCAAGAGGCTGTGGCTTCATCTGCACGACCCAGTCTTGCCATCAGGTTGTGCAAGGTGCCAACGGTGAAGCTTGAGCTGGACCCCATGCCTGTACCGGAAGGCACATCTGCGATGGAGCTGACTTCAAGACCTGTTGATACCTGCAATCGCTGCATGATGGAACGAAGGATGGGGTGGTTGAGATCGTCAATAGCCCTAACGGTCTCTGTCTTGGAGTATTTGGTTCGGATTTCATCGCCATTGAAGTAGTCATGACTCGAGATGTACATGTACTTGTTGATGCTTGTAGAGATCACGGCGCCTCCATGCTCACGGTAAAAGGACGGGAGGTCACTGCCTCCTCCAATGAAGGAAATTCTAAATGGGGTTCGCGTGATGATCATGGCAGAGCGAATGTCGGTCTTTTTCGCCAATTATTTGGCGGCCAATATATGCGTTGTTGCTTCCCAAATACCTGCTGCATGGGCATCGGGAACCACCGTCGATGGTTTCAGTCCATGCCCAGTTTTCACCCGAATGGTTCGACAGCCAGCAGCTTGTCCGGCAAGGATGTCTCTTTCTGAGTCGCCAACCATCCAGCTGTTGCTGCAGTCGATGTTGAAGCGTGATGCCGCATCGAGCAGCATGCCAGGCTTGGGTTTGCGGCAATGGCACTCAATTTTGAAAGCCGGGACTTCTTCTGGGTACCCTTTGTCAGGATGGTGAGGGCAGAAAGAAATCTGATCAACAAAAGCACCTTCTTCAGCGAGTAATCGCTCCATTCTAGCATGTATGGCTTCGACGCCCTTGAGGTCGGTAAGGCCTCTGGCTACCACGCTTTGATTGGTGACAACCACGACCACAAAACCTGCTGAATGCAAGGCTTGTATGGATTTTGTTGCATCAGGGTAGAGAACCATTTCATCGGGGTGTTTGACCAAGTCACTGTCGATGTTGATTACGCCATCGCGATCCAGGAAGACGGCCCGTTGGGTCAATGCCAGGTTGCGAGAGGCCACCAAGCCACTCTCGATGTCTGCTTGGACTTGTTCATGGCGCTCAAGTTTCCCCATGTCCTTGATGTATTCAGGGCTTGAGTAAGCAGCAAGGCTCAAACGGCTTGCCCACAAAGGAAATAGGTCACGACCAAAATCAGAAGCGATGCCATGCGGTATGTGAGAAAGCACCGAAGGTTCCATCAGGTAAAGTGCAGCGTTCACCAGGTTGCGAACTTCCAAGTCAAAGGCATGGGGTTTGCCATGCACTGCGGTGACTTTGCCATCCAGGCTGCAGGCAACCAAGTCGCTGTCGTAAGGGTGGTCATTGGGGTGAACAAGCAGGGTTGCATCAGCTGACATGGTCTGATGAAAGGCATGCATGCGATTCAAGTTTATGTCACTGATGGTGTCACCATAAAAGACCCAAAAGGCTTCAGTGAGACCCATGAGGTGTAAAGCTCCAGCTGTCCCAAGTGGTTCAGGCTCATGGATGTAGGTAATTTCAACACCCCATGCTGACCCATCGCCAAAATGCGCGGTGATCTGCTCACTCAAGTGACCGACAGCAAAAATAAAGCGCCCAATTCCTTGGGCGCTATAGGTTGTTACCAGGTGTTCCAATACAGGTTTACCGGCCACGGGAACCATGGCTTTAGCGATGCCAGGGAAGGCGTCGTGTAGACGGGTCCCTTTGCCGCCAGCAAGAACAACGGCTGTTGAAGTCACTTAAATGAGTGCCTCAAGCTTGTTCGCAAGCACTTGCTTTGGTGCCACGCCAACTTGCTTGTCAACGATCTCTCCGTCCTTAAAAATTAACAGGGTAGGAATGTTCCGAATGCCATATTTCATGGATATGCCACCTTCTGCATCAACATTGACCTTGCCTACAACAGCTCGCCCTTCGAAATCATTGGATAGTTCATCAACAATGGGGCCTACCATGCGGCATGGCCCACACCATTCTGCCCAAAAGTCCACGAGGACAGGCTTGTCTGACTTAATTACGAGTTCTTCGAAGTTGCTTTCTGTGATTTCGAGTGCCATAGTAAGAGGGTATTGAATTGATATTTACTGAGAGACAAAGGTAGGGGGGGTGTCTAGAATGACGCGATGAACATAGCCACCATCAATCGGCAATTGTCAACAATGATGTGTTAGCGGTTTAGCCAGGTTTGGTCAGAGCTTGACCATGTTTTGAACGCAAGGCCAATGAGGCCAAGTGCAAGCAAGGCGTCAGCAAGCATTAGCGCCCACTCTGCTCCCTGCAAATGCAAGACTTTCATGGTAACGCTGATAGTGAATAGGCCAAGCCCGAGAAATACCAGGCCAAGGAAGTGTTTATTTTTCATGCTTAAAAATAATCAAAATTTGAAGGCCATTGCTTCTTTTATCGCTTGTGCCAGTTAATACTTGAAAGCCTACGCTATTTTGTAATGCCCTATCGATGATTGATGTCATTTGTCCCTGCAGGCAGACCTCGTTCAGCTATGCTCTTTGGTAGACCGTTAGCCCCTGGCGTTGGTCCTGTGTTTCTACACTTTTGGGCAACAAAAAAGCCTACAATTTGCAGGCTTTTTAGCGGTGTGGACGGGACTCGAACCCGCGACCCCCGGCGTGACAGGCCGATATTCTAACCAACTGAACTACCACACCTGATTGAAGCGTCTAAAAGACATTTGCTCCAAAGAGGCTGCAAATATACATGCCTTAGGACATTCTCAATACATCTGCTGGACGAATTTTTGCAAGTATCCTGCTTGGCAACCATGCCGTTACTGTGACTGTCGTGAAAACCAGCAGATTGGCCATGAGGAAGCTCCACCAGTCCCATGAGACAGGCACATGATCGACATAATACGTGACAGGGTCAAGTTCAAGGATTTGAAATTGAAATTGGGCATAAAGCAGCGCCAGGCCAATGAGGTTTCCCCATAGCAATCCTTTGGTTACATCACGCCCCAAATGACCCACAAAGGCCCAATTGATTTGCCTTGCAGACATGCCCATTGTTCGAAGGATGGCAATATGCTTAGCTCTGGCAACCACCAAAACAAAAACCACCACGGCAGCATTGAAAGCTGCAATAATGATAAGGATGCTTGCTAAAACGGCTGTGTTGGTGTCAAAAAGTTCCAGCCATTGGTAAAGCTGTGGGTAGTCTTGCTGAGGTTGATACAAATCCAAGTTCAAGGGTAAAAGACCTCGGATACTCGCCATGCCTTGCTCCGTTTGCACTTGCTCTCCATGCAAAATCAGGCCACCCACCTGATGGCTGTCCAGCTGTTGAATCAACTGCATGTGCGAAAGATGGGTGATTAGCCATTGACCATCCCACTCTTGCATGTGGGTGTTAAAAAGACCAGATAGCGTGGCGTAACGCATGACAGGTCGCTGTGCGCCCTCGCGTTGAAAGTACAGTTGCAACTCATCGTCCACTTCCAGGTTCAGCTTCCTGGCCATGTCTTCAGAAATTAAAACCTCCATGTAATCTGCGCTTTCTGGAAGTCTACCTTGCGTTAATCCCTGATTAAGCCACAGAGGCCATTGACTGTAGCCAATGCACTGAGCACCTTGCATGCTGCCTTCGAAGGCGACGATGCCTTGCTTCCAGGACATGGCAATAGGTTTGATGTCAGGAGGGATGGCTTGCTTGGAGGCAGTCCAATTAAAAGCCATTGACTCAAAAGCGTTGGGCTGATGGTAACTGCGAATCTGTGCATCGCCCTGAAGGGCAGTGATGCGTTGATGAATTGCCTCCTGCAGACCCTTGCCAGTAGAAAGGCCAATCATCAATACAGCCATGCCTGCAGCAATCACCACAGTGGCTAAAGTGCTGGCCCGATGGCGATCATTGGTTTTCCCCCATCGCCAGCCTAGCCAAATAGAAAAAAAGTGCCATTTTGGCCCCATGAAAGAAAGACATTCGGTGAAAGGTAAAGGTAAGTCCAGTTCGTGGCTTTTTTTGGTCCTGTTCCTGTCAAGCTTGCCATGCTTGTCCCAATCGACAGCATCTCGGACAGGGGACCTGCTACTGGACAAACTCAAAGGCCAACGTATTGCAGTGGTTGCGCATGCTGCCTCAGTGTCTGACGGTGTGTTTATTCTGGATCAATTGGCAGACCAGCAGGTTGTCAAGGTCATGTCACCAGAGCATGGTTTTGCATCGAAAGCATCTGATGGAGAGCATGTGTCAGATAGCAAAACCGACAAAGGTGTCCCTATCATATCCCTCTATGGCAGCCATAAAAAGCCCACAGCAGAAGACTTGAGGGGCGTGGATGTGCTGCTGTTTGACTTGCAGGACTTGGGTCTTCGGTTCTACACCTACATATCGACATTGACCTATGTCATGGAAGCCTGCGCAGAAAATGGTGTCAAGCTGATGGTATTGGATAGGCCAAATCCCTTTGCCTATGCCGTTGATGGACCCATGCTCTCCAACGATTACAAAAGCTTCATTGGCATGCATCCTGTGCCAGTGATCTATGGCATGACCATCGGGGAATATGCCTTGATGGTTAAAGGGGAGGGGTGGATAGCTAATGCAGAAGCCTTGAACCTGGAGGTGCTTGAGATCAAAGGCTACCACCGAGAGCCTACCTACCCTGACATAGCGCCATCGCCCAATTTGCCTGACGATCATGCCATCGCGTGGTACCCAAGCCTCTGTTTCTTTGAAGGCACCACCGTGTCAGTGGGGCGGGGAAGCAATCAGCCCTTCACTTGTTATGGCGCACCGTGGTTTCCCATGGAGACTTTCAGCTTCAAGCCGATGTCATGCACGGCATCCAAATACCCCAAGCATGAAGGTGTCCTTTGTCAGGGGGTGAATTTGCGAGAGGTCAACCCCAAGGGTTTGATCGATTTACAGCCCATGCTCCATGCTTACCAACAGGCAGTGTCTGCTGGGGTGGTGGATGATTTTTTCCTTCTTTCGGGCCAGAGCTTAGCCTTGCGCTATGGCTCAGACAACCTCCGTCAACTGCTGCAGTCCGGTGCGGAATTGTCAAACATTTACCAGTCATGGGCCGAAGACCCTGCCTACCAACATTACCGACAGGTGATCAGGCCAAAGTATCTCCTGTACCAGGGTTTAGGCGATTCCTTTAAATAACAAAGGCCACCTCAATGAGGCAGCCCTTGTTGTGGTTTACGTGACAGCTTAAACCAAGCCGCTCACCTGCTTGTTTATAAAGGCGGTGAGTTTCTCACCGGTCAACAAGCCTTGTTGCAATAAGGCGAGATCCATGGCTTGACCAATCAAAGCACCCCGATCAGCATCTTTTGCCTTGATGATCTTAGCTGCAAGTGGGTGATTGCCATTGACAACGACATCATAAGCATCGGGCATGTCGCCCATGGCCATGAAGCCACCACCGCCGCTAGCGCTCATTTCTTTCATGCGACGCATGAACTCGGGCATGGTAACCATGATGGGTGCATCATCGCTATCCAAGGCTTCAATTCGGATGGTGTAGCTCTTGTCATCGACAGAAGACTCAATCATGCCCTTGAGGCTTTCTGACTCCTTGTCCGACAGCTTAGAGGTCGTTTCGCCATCCTTTGGGATGAGCTTGTCAAGCATGTCACTGTCAATGCGGGCAAACTTCAGCTTCTCCTCAACTTGTTCAATTTTTTGAATCCAGTGACCAGAGATGGGCGAGTCCAATGTGATGACGTCATAGCCCTGCTTCTCAGCCTGCTTGATGTAGCTGTGTTGCGCCTTGGCGTCAGAACAGTACAAAATCACCTTGTTGCCATCCTTGTCAGTTTGTAGTGTGGCAATTTTCTCCAAGTACTCATCCATGGTGAAGGATTTGCTGTCAACGGCGCTTTGCACCAAGGTGAATTTGCGTGCCTTCTCAAAGAATTTCTCATCCGTGACCATGCCATAATCGATGATCAGTGAGATGTCCTTGAATTTATCTTCAAAATCCTCTCGGTCATTCTTCAGCATGCTAGCCAATTTGTCAGCCACTTTTTTGGTGATGTGACCTCCGATTTTCTTCACGTTGCTGTCCGCTTGCAAATAGCTCCTACTGACATTCAAAGGGATGTCCTTGGAATCAATCACACCATGGAGCATGGTCAGAAATTCAGGAACAATGCCTTCCACGTTGTCCGTGACAAAGACTTGGCTTTGAAAAAGCTGAATCTTGCTCTTTTGCATGTCCATGTTTGGCTTGATCTTAGGGAAGAACAAAATGCCTGTCAAATCAAAGGGATAATCCACATTCAAATGGATGTGAAAGAGAGGCTCTTCAAAGCTATGGGGGTAGAGGGCCTTGTAAAACACCTTGTACTCCTCATCGCTCAGCTCAGAGGGTGACTTGGTCCATGCGGGCTCATTCTCATTGATGATGTCCGGCACCTTGACGGTTTGGTATTTAGCATCTTCACCTTCTTTGGCTTCATTGACCTGCTCATCGCGCTCACCACATTGGATGGGAATGCTCATGAATCGGGCATACTTTTTCAAAAGCTCCTTGATTCTGTAGTCCTCCAGGAACTCCTTGCTGTCCTCATCAATATTGAGGATAACCTCAGTGCCCCTTGCCTTGATGGTGGTCTTTTTCAGTTCATAGTTGGGTGAGCCGTCACAGGTCCAGTGGGCACCGTCTTTCTCTTCAGCCTGCCAGCTTCGTGTCTTGATTTCAACGGTGTCGGAGACCATGAAGCTGGAATAAAACCCTAGACCAAAGTTGCCAATCAAGGTGCTGGCATCTACGCTGTCTTCATACTTTTTCACAAACTCAGTAGCACCAGAAAAGGCCAAGTCATTGATGTATTTCTTCACATCATCGCTAGTCATGCCAATGCCATTGTCAATGACTCGAAGTTGCTTCTTCTTCTTGTCCACAATCACTTGAATGGTCAAGTCTCCAAGCTCTCCCTTGATCTCTCCCAAGTTAGAAAGGGTTTTGAGTTTTTGCGTGGCATCCACTGCATTGGAAATCAGTTCCCGGAGAAAAATCTCATGGTCACTGTATAGGAATTTTTTAATGATGGGGAAAATGTTGTCCGCCGATACGTTGATTTTACCTTTTGACATGGTAGGGTTTGTAATGGTTATTCTTGGTCATGCATTCAACAAGGTGTATGCCATCGCATCAACTGTTGAAAATGACTGACAGAATGGCACAATGTCATGCCAATTTGCGTCCATTGTGACGCATCTTTGTTGAACTAAAACTCTCATCATGCAGCAAATACTTGAATGTGTCCCGAACATCTCAGAAGGCAGAGACCAAAGCATCATTGATGCAGTTGCTTCAGTGGTTCATGGTGTAGATGGTGTGAAGCTACTGGATGTGGACGCTGGGGCAGCCACCAATCGCACCGTCATCACTTTTGCTGGAGAACCTTCAGCAGTGATTGAGGCAGCTTTTTTGCTGGTAAAAAAAGCCAGTGAGTTGATTGATATGAGCAAACAAACAGGCGCTCACCCTCGCATGGGTGCAACCGATGTCTGCCCTTTGGTTCCTGTCGCCGGCATGACCCTGGAGGACGTTGTGCCTTATGCGCATGCCTTAGGGGAGCGAATTGGTCGCGAACTGGGTATCCCTGGGTATTTCTATGAATCTGCAGCAAAGGAAGCCAAGCGCAAAAACTTGGCCAATTGCCGGAGCGGAGAGTACGAGGGTTTGTCAGCAAAATTTCAAGATTCTGCATGGCAGCCCGACTTTGGTGATGTGTCAGGCGATGCATGGGTGAAAACGGGTGCCACAGCCGTGTCAGCACGCAACTTTTTGGTTGCTTATAACATCAATTTGAACACAACGTCTACCCGGTGGGCCAATGCCATCGCCTTTGATATTCGCGAACGGGGACGCGTGAAGCGAGAGGGTGGAAGCTTGACAGGCAAAATCGTCAAGGATGCACAAGGCAATCCAGTGAATGTTCCAGGTGAATTACCCTGTGTCAAAGGCATTGGTTGGTTCATTGAGGAGTATGGGGTTGCTCAGATCTCTTACAACCTGACAGATATTTCAGTCACATCCATGCACGCGGCATTTGATGCCACTTGTCAGTCAGCTGAGCGCCGAGGATTGCGTGTGACAGGGTCTGAATTGATTGGGTTGGTCCCCTTGCAGGCCATGCTGGATGCAGGCAAGCATTATTTAGCCAAACAAAAGCGTTCCTCAGGGGTGTCTGATGCTGAAATCATCAAGATTGCGATCAAAAGCATGGGCTTGGATGAGTTGGGCCCCTTTGATCCGGCCAAACGAATCATTGAATACCAATTGGCAGATGCGGGTGAAACCAACTTGGTAAGCATGAGCTTGACAGATTTTGCCAATGAAACAGCATCTGAGTCTCCAGCGCCTGGTGGTGGATCCATCGCTGCCTATGCTGGCGCCCTAGGTGCCTCACTGGCAACCATGGTTGCCAATTTGTCAGCACATAAGAGGGGTTGGTCTGATCAATGGGAGGTTTTTTCCAAGGATGCAGAACAGGGCATGGCTATTCAGAAGCAATTGTTATCGCAAGTTGACAAGGACACTGCAGCGTTCAATCGAATCATGGAGGCATTTGGCCTAGCAAAAGGGACAGATGAAGAGATAGCGTTTCGCTTGAATGCCATCCAATCGGCCACCAAGCATGCGATTGAGGTGCCATTGGATGTCATGCAGACAGCCATGCAGATTTTTTCACTGGCCTCCAACATGGTGGAACGCGGCAACCCAAATTCGGTAACGGATGCTGCTGTTGCAGCACTGTGTGCAAGAACTGCAGTGGAAGGTGCTTGGCTTAATGTCCGTGTTAATTGCGCGGATTGTAAGGATGCGGCCTTTGTGGCAGAGATGACTTCGCGAGGTGAAGTTTTGCTAGCGTCCGCTCATACACAAAGCGACGCCATTGTGGCAAAGTGCCATGAGGTCATTGGCGACAATCAGTAGCCTTGCGTGGATTGATCGGCAGTGTTAGCTAGCCATAGGTAGGCTTGAGGGAAGCGACGCCTCCATGCCAACTCATTGTGCTGTGCCTGAGGGTCATGCACCCATCGGACTTTTTCGCTGTCAGCAGAAATTTTTAGTTGTTTAAGCAGGCGGTCAATGCCGGGCTGCAAGTCAGATTCTAGGCCAATGCCACCATTGTCTAGGTAGAATGGGGTATCAGGCCAAGGGGAACCTGCATCCTCCCATCGGGAAAGGGCATCAATGACCAAGTTGTTGCTTGTCTCAACGTGAACAGCGGGTGACATGGCAATGGCGCCAGAGAGCATGCCAGGCTTCCATGCCATGCATTGAAAGGCAAAGCAGCCACCCATGCTTGAGCCTGCAAGGAAGACCCGATTGATGGTGTAGCGGGCCTTAACCCATTCTATCAAGTCCGTTGCAAAGTAATTCATGTTGGCCCGGCCTAGAGCGCCATCGCCATACTCTTCTTGACGGAGTGCGCCATCTGTTGCGCACGCAACGCCAATAACGATGGTTGCAGGGATAAGGTTCAACCTCATCAAGCTGTCCAACGCCTCATCAACACCCCAATCTGTGCCAAACCCAGCTGATTTGGGGTCAAAGCAATTCTGCCCATCTGTCATTAACAACACATCAACAGCTGAAGTGGGCACTGAAGCGTCGCGTTGCCAGACCCACATGTTCCGGCTAGGAATGCTATCGGTTTCAGGCGATGGGTGCACTTGAAGGTAACCAGTCACCTTGCCGTTCAGTCGTTGCGTGGGTGGGCCAAATCCTCGCACCTGAATGAGGGTATCCATGATTTTGTAGCCGGTCATGTCTCGCGACGTTAGCAAGCCAATGACATCGGCTTCATTTGACCAATCACCCAATGTTAATTTGTAGGTGAATGTTGGCGCATCAAGAACGGCATCCCATGTCCAGGTGAGGCTGTCAACCTGCGTCATGACCTGACCTACGCCATTCCAGGCACCAAGTGAAGGAATGTTCCCTGTGATGTGAATGCGGTCATCTGTATCGATTGGCTGTGTCAATTGAACGGTGATGTGGCATGTCTTCTCGGGTTGAACTTCTGCCATGGTGGCTGACAGGAACATGCCCGCCAGGATAATCGTCAAGCTTAATGCATGCTTTTGTGTCATGATCGACCGTGAATCAAAGTCTCTTCGATAAGGACGTCACCAAATTGGTAGGGTATCTCAGCGGGGTTTTCCATCACCTTGGTCAGAATCAAGTGAGCTTCCTTGCCCTTGGCAATGGATCCCATCCGATGGCTCCAATTCAATGATGCAGCTGCATTGAGCGTAAGTGCAGTCAGCCCTTCCATGGGGGTGAGTTGCATTTGATGGCAAGCGAGACCCCACGCAAGGCATAGGTTGCTTGATGGCGCAGACCCCGGGTTGCAATCGGAAGCGATGGCCAATGGCAGGTTGGCATCAATGATTTTTCGCCCTGGCGTATAGGGAATCTTCAAGTAAAGCGAACAAAGGGGAAGGGCCACTGGCATGCAGGTCTTGCCTTGCTGAAAATGGGTTGTTAGATCGTTCAGGTCTTGGTCAGTCAGTACCTCCAAATGATCCACGCTCAAAGCGTTGCTTGCCAGTGAGGCTTGGAGGCCTCCAGTGGATGTGAACTGGTTGACATGGGATTTAAGTGGCAGATTCCAATGGCTCGCAGCTGACGCTAACCGGGTCAAATCCTCATTGGTGAAATAGCCATCTTCGCAAAAGATATCCACGAAATCAGCTAGCCCTTCTTTGGCAATGATGGGCAGCATGTCATCGATAACCAAGTCCATGTAAGCCTCTCTGGAATAACCTTCAGGGACAGCATGGGCGCCTAGGAAGGTTGCGGCAATTGGCATTGTTGAAGCTTCTTTTACCGCTTGAATCACACGAAGCATTTTCAATTCAGAATCCACACTCAACCCGTAGCCAGACTTGATCTCAATCGCGGCGGTGCCAGTTTTTCTAGCCACCGAAAGCTTGGCCAGCAGCCCTTTGATGAGGTCTGATTCGCTGGCTTGAGCCATGGCCTTCGCAGAGTTGAGGATGCCGCCACCGGCCTTTGCAATCGCTTCATAGCTTTTGCCACGCATGCGCATCTCAAATTCATCCACACGATCTTTTGCGCTGAGTAAATGGGTGTGTGAATCAATGAAGGCAGGAAGCATCCATTGCCCATCAGCATCAATGGTTTGCTCAGCTGCTTGCACAGGCAGGTTTGCCATTGAGCCAAAGTCATGAATCAAGCCATCCACGATCTCCAGGTAGGCGTGATGGATGATGCTTGGATTGTCCATAGCCTTGCCTTGATGGTAGAGAATGTTTGGGTTTTCTTCGATAGAAAGGATGCCTTTCAGGTTGATATATCGGGTATGCATGCTGCGAAGATAGTCAAGGCGTATTTTTGAGGCATGTCAGGCAACGCATTTGGTCAACATTTGGTCTTAACCACTTTTGGAGAATCCCACGGAAAGGCCATAGGTGGGATACTTGACGGCATGCCATCTGGTGTCCCTGTAGCCTTGTCAGTGATTCAATCTGCCCTGGATCGACGCCGACCCGGTCACGGGGTCGTTGCCAGCGCACGCAAGGAAAGCGACTCTGTTGAGATTTTGAGTGGCCTGCATCCAGACATCGATTCATCAGGTCGTCAATTGACACTCGGAACCCCTATTGGCTTTGTGATTCACAATCAAGATCAAGCCAGCAAAGATTATGGCAACCTTTCTGACGTCTACCGCCCGGGTCATGCAGATTATGGCTATGAGATGAAATACGGGCTTAGAGACCATCGAGGAGGTGGCAGAAGTTCTGCAAGAGAAACGGCTTGCCGTGTCGTTGGTGGGGCCATTGCCAGTCAACTGCTAGGCTCAAGTGTAGCCATCAATGCCTATGTGTCTCGCATGGCCGGTGTTGCTTTGCCCGATCAGGCGAAGGTTTCTCTTTTGGATGCCCGATTGCACCCGAGTGGATGTCCCGATGTTGCCGTGGGTGATGCCATGCTTGATGCTGTTGCTGCCTTGTTAGAGACGGGTGATAGCGCAGGTGGTGTCATCACAGTTGTCGTCAAGGGAGTGCCTGCTGGATGGGGTGAGCCGGTATTCAATAAACTGGGCGCACTGATCATGCATGCCATGGGAAGCATCAATGCCGTCAAGGGCGTTGAAATTGGTTCAGGATTTGCTGCTGCAGACCGTAAAGGGTCTGAAAACAACGATGCTTGGACGGGCTTGGGTGAATCCAAAAGCAACCATGCAGGTGGCATCATTGGAGGTATCAGCACCGGACAAGACATTTTAGCACGTGTGGCATTCAAGCCGGTTTCAAGTATTGCTAAAGCGCAAAACAGCGTCAACCGAGATGGCGATGCCGTCAAACTTTCCATTGTTGGTCGACATGATACAGCGGTTTTGCCTCGAGCATGCGCCATCGTTGAGGCCATGATGGCCTTGGTCCTTGCGGATTGCCTCCTACTCCAGCGCATTCAAGACCCCTCTTCATGACATTGCACAGCAAAACAGGTGTCGGCATACTCCTTAGTCCCGCCAATTGATGCGTTGGCATCTTTGCATAGGCCTCTTTTTAATCGGGAAAGTCCTGTTGGCTCAACCCATCATTTTTGGCGATTGTGATGGTTTGAAGACGCCTGGTAAACAAAGTTTGAAGACTGCCATGGCTTTAGAAAAGGGTGACATGTCTATGGCGAAAGTCTACTTGCAATCAGCCATTCGCAAAGAGCCAGAATCTCTCCATGTCAAATACCTGTCTGCTGAATTTCAATTGCGCAATGATAGGCCACGCATGGCTTTGAAGATTTTTGAAGAATTGGTTGATGACTGTCCCACCTACGCCGCAGATTTGTTTTTCAAGATTGGCGCGCTGCATGCCGGTGCTGCAGACTTGGTGAAGGCAAAATCGGCTTGGCATCACTTCCTGCATGACCCTCAAGTCACATCTCAGGCAACTTACACTGACGCCTTCAATCAGCAGTTGAGAAAAGAGGCGCAAGGATGGCTTGACCTCTACGATTTCAGGGATTCTTTGTACGCTAACCCTGTGTCCTTTGAGCCATCATTGATCCCGGGCTTGGATAGCGAGGGTGATGAGTTCCTTGCCGTACTATCCCCTGATGGTAAAAGTTGGTATTACACCCTTCGTCAGGAGGTGATTGATCGAAAATCGGGTCCTGCACCCATTCGAAGAATGAAGGAGGTATTCTCCCATGCAGTGGCAGATGGCTTGCGTGCGTCAGCCTCAGTTGAGATGAGATCGCCATTCAATCGTGGTTTCAATGAAGGCGGCCCCACCGTGACAGCTGATAACCAGTGGTTGGCACTAACAAGTTGTGCATTGATGGGCAATGGTTACCGCAATTGCGACATCATGTTGGTTCGGCGGGTGCATGGTGCCTGGGATCAGCTAATTCCCCTAACTGCGGTCAATGGGGAGAGCACTTGGGAAAGTCAGCCTAGTCTTTCAGCCAATGGTGATCTATTGATTTTTTCTAGTAATCGGGAGGGTGGCTTCGGTGGATTGGACCTTTGGATGGTTCGCCGATTACCTAATGGCAATTGGTCTTCCCCTGAGAATTTAGGCCCAAGGATCAACACAGCTGAGGATGAGAAAACCCCCTTTCTTCATGCAGATGGTCAGACCCTGTATTTTGCATCCAATGGCCATCCAGGCATGGGGAATTCTGATGTCTTTGTCGCAACAATTGACGGTGAGACAAAACCCACCAATATGGGCTACCCCATCAATGATGACAAGGCAAACATTGGCTTTGCCGTTTCTGCCTTGGAGCCCAATGGCTATTTTTCTAGCAATGCCAGGGGGCATTACGATATATACCGATTCAATTTGCCATCGATGGGAAGGCCAAATGATGTGCAATTCATGACAGGGCAAGTTGAAGGGGTTAACCAAGTTGAAGGCCTCTTGCAAGTGCGCATTGAAAATTTGGATAGCAAAGCTATTTCGCGTGTATCAGTAGATGCAGATGGCGGCTATGTCGCCGTTGTGCAACGAGGCATTGTTCCAGTAGACTTGGTTCTCACATTGGACCATCCCGATGTGGGCTACACCAGTCAACGGGTTCATGTGTCGCCAGATGACAGCATTATAACAGCAAAATCATTGGAAGCTAAGCAGTTGGCTAAGGGCGCAACCTTTGACATCCGTTCCATCGGCTTTCCTAGCAATTCATCAAAGCTGCAGGTGGTGGATATTCAAGCACTAGCTTCCTTCGCCACGTATTTGATTGATCGACCCAGCCTGGTCATTGAATTGCAGGGACACACTGATAACGTCGGTTCTTCCGCTGTCAATCGACGCTTGTCCCAGGCGCGTGCAGATGTTGTGAAGAAGGTTTTGGTTGATTTGGGTGTTGCTGACCAAAGGATTCATGCAGTCGGCTATGGTGACAGTGATGCCATCGCTCACAATGACAATGCTGCCGGTCGCGCCCTCAATCGACGCACCTCCTTCCAGGTATTGGCGCAATAAAAAAGACCGCCACGTGGCGGTCTCTTTGTGTGAATGTGTCGTTATGAATTACGCACGACGCTCTTTGATTCGAGCAGCCTTGCCGGTCAATCCACGCAAGTAGAAAATACGTGCACGACGAACCTTGCCAAGCTTGTTGATCTCGATTTTCTCGAGGTTTGGCATGTTCAATGGGAAAATACGCTCAACGCCAACGTTGCCTGATATTTTGCGGATGGTGAAAGTCTCGGTCAAACCAGCGCCAGAGCGTTGGATGACGGTGCCCTTGAAAAACTGAGTACGTGTCTTTTCGCCTTCACGAATTTTGTAATACACAGTGATTTGGTCACCAGCTTGGAAATCGGGAAACTCCTTCTTGTCGATGAAGCTGTCTTGTACGTGTGAAATAAGATCCATGGGATACTGTTTTCAGGGTTTTGCGAGGGGACAACATGCATCTCGGTGATCAGAGGTTGAATTCGCGGGACAAAACCTTTGGCGGAGTTCCTCCGGTTTTGGGATGGCAAAAGTAAGACAATTTCCTTGAGAATTGCCAGCTATGACTTGAATCAATCTTTGAGTAAATCGGGCCTTCTGGACTGGGTCCTTTCGATGGCCTGTTCTTCGCGCCATAGGTCGATGGCCTTAAGATTGCCGCTGGTAAGGATGTCAGGCACCTTGAGGCCTTCGTAGTCGGCAGGTCTCGTGTAAACAGGTGGCGCCAATAGGCCATCTTGAAAGGAGTCTGTCAATGCGCTTGTTTCATCGTTCAGCACCCCAGGAAGCAGGCGTATGATTGCATCTGATATCACAGCTGCGGCCAATTCCCCGCCGCTAAGGACGTAGTCCCCGATGGTGATTTCATGGGTAATGATTGCATCCCTAACCCGTTGGTCGACACCTTTGTAGTGGCCGCAAAGTATGATGAGATTTTCTTTAAGGGATAAGCTGTTAGCCATGCCTTGATCGAAAGTCTTGCCATCTGGGGTGGTGTAGATGATGGCATCATAGGCCCTTTCAGATTTGAGTTCATTGATCAACGTGAATATGGGCTCACATGTCATGACCATGCCTGCGCCACCGCCAAAAGCATAATCGTCAACTTGTTTGTGCTTGCCTTTGCCATAATTCCTCAAATCATGGATGTGTACCTCAACTTTCCCTTTGTCTTGAGCGCGTTGAAGAATGCTGGTTTCAAAAGGGCTTCCGAGAAGTTCAGGGAGCACTGTGATGATGTCAATGCGCATCACATCAAGCCAATTTCTTTCAGCCGTTTTGTGAGGTAGTCTCCTGCAGTGATGTCTTCAAAGCCTTTAGGCCTGTCATCGCTGATGCAGTTTGGTAAACAATTGAGGGACATGTCCTCAACGGGATGCAAAAAGAAGGGCAAGGAAAAACGTGGTTCATAGCGCTTGTCTCCAACGGGATTGACAACGCGGTGTGTGGTGGATTTGAAGATGCCATTGCTCAATCGCTGAAGCATGTCCCCGACATTGATGACCAAGGTGTCATCGGTGACATGGAAGGGAAGCCAGTTACCTTCTGCAGTAACCACTTCAAGCCCTTCCGTGGAAGCGCCCATCAATAAGGTGATCAAATTGATGTCTTCATGAGCGCCTGCGCGAATTCCCTCTTCAGGTGCTTCTGGTTGAGGCGGGTAGTGGATAGCGCGAAAAATAGAATGCCCTTTCTCAAGGTAGGTGTCAAAGAAATTTACATCAAGATCCAGATCCATGGCGATTGCCTCCATCAGGACATAGCCAATGCGTTCAAGCTTTTCGTACACCTCTTTGATGGTTGCATCGGTGCTGGGGTTGACGGCGACATTTTGGTCTAAGCCCCTAACGTCTGCATCCATAGGTCCCCATTGAAAAAATTCCTTTTGATCAGGGGCAGTTTCACCCTTTGCATGCTCCACGCCAAAAGGGGTGTAGCCGCGCTGTCCCATGCCACCCTCAACATGACAGGCCATTTTTTCTTCTGTAGATAGGGCAAATATCCCTTTCACGGATTGGTACAAAGTTTCACGGTCTTTAAGCGAGAAACCATGCCCAACAATGGCAGCGAATCCAAGGCCCTTGAATGCCTTGCCAATTTCAGCTGCAAATGCCGTGCGCTCGCTTTGGTCACCATCGGTCATGCGACGTAGGTCTAAAGTGTAAATATCCATGGCGCTAATGTACTTTCTTTGTGGGTATATTCATAGGACAGTTATTAATGACTCAAGCACAGGCTGAAAGCCTTTATTCATCGTTAAGCCTTCCCAGGGCTATTGAGGATCGCATGTTAATCTCCCTGCGACAGGGGCGTATTTCCAAATGGTTTTCAAGTTATGGCCAAGAGGCGGTATCTGTGGGTCTTGCTCAAGCTATGGAGCCTGATGAGTGGATCTGCACCATGCATAGGAACCTGGGTGTTTTCACCACCCGAGGGGTTGATTTGGTTCAACTGTTCAGCCAGTTTCAAGGCTCTGTTGACGGCTTCACAAAAGGCAGAGACCGATCGTTCCACTTTGGTAGCAGAGCGCATAAAATCTTTGGTATGATTAGCCATTTAGGTGCCCAGCTTGGCGTTGCAGATGGATTGGCATTAGCTCAAAAGCTGCGCAATGACAAGCGATGCACCCTGGTCTTTACCGGTGATGGTGGCGCAAGCGAGGGGGATTTCCATGAGTCACTGAATGTGGCTGCTGTTTGGCAATTACCGGTGTTGATTGTGGTAGAGAATAATCAGTGGGGTTTGTCTACCCCCTCATCTGAGCAATTTGTTCATGGCTCCTTTGTCAATAAAGGACCTGCTTATGGCATGGAGGCTCATTCTGTGGATGGCAATGATTTGATGGCAGTCCAAGACATTGCCAAGCAATTGACAGCATCCATTAGAGAAAACCCTCGGCCCATTCTGCTTGAATGCATGACTTATCGCGTGCGTGGCCATGAGGAAGCGTCTGGCACCAAATACTACCCAGAGGGAATGATTGATGCCTGGTCTGAAAAGGATCCGTTGCTTCGGTTGAGGCAATCATTGAATGAGGCAAAGCTGCTGACTCATAATGCCATGGATGCCATTGATCAGAGCCATTCAGTTCAGGTTCTAGCAGATTTGGAACAAGCGCTGACTTCAAAGCGACCCGTTTACCAGGTAGAGGAGGAGTTGCGTGATTTGTTTGCTGAGGAAGAGCCTTTGGATTTGCGTTCACCTTTGGAGGGAGAGGATCGACCCCTTCGCATGATTGATGCCATTCACGAGGCCTTAGGGCAAGGCATGGACCGACATGACAATCTTGTGCTGATGGGGCAGGACATTGCAGATTACGGCGGCGTATTCAAGGCGACAGATGGCTTTTCTGCCACGTATGGCAAGGGCCGTGTGCGAAACACGCCCATTTGTGAATCCGCCATCGTTGGCACAGCTGTTGGTTTGAGTACAGCTGGGTTCAAGACCATGGTTGAGATGCAATTCAGTGACTTTGTGACAGAAGCCATGACACAAATTTGCAACCAAGCAGCCAAGTTGCACTACCGCTGGGGACAGAACGTGGACATGGTGATACGCATGCCAACGGGTGCGTCGGTCAATGCGGGACCTTTCCATTCACAAAGCACTGAGGCCTGGTTCACAAGGGTCCCTGGATTGAAGGTGGTTTACCCATCCAACCCCTATGACGCAAAAGGTTTGCTAGCTTCTGCGTTGGAGTCAAAAAACCCTGTTTTGTTTTTTGAACACAAAGCGCTCTACCGTTCCAAAGCAAGCCATGTGCCAGAGAGCACCTATTTTCTACCCTTAGATCAAGCGAAGGTTATTCAGCAAGGAGATGCGTTAACGGTCATCACCTATGGCCTGGGTGTGCATTGGATGCAGAAGCACTTTGCAAGTCATGCGGATCAAGGCATTGAATTGATTGATTTGATTGCCTTAGCTCCCCTGGATTTCAAGACATGCAATGATTCGGTAAAGAAAACCGGAAAGTGCCTGGTGTTGATTGAGGATAGTGTCAGGGGGTCTGTTGGTAGAGATATTGCTCAAATGTTGAATGAGTCGTGTTTTTCTTTCCTTGATTCTGCCGTAAAAGTTCTTGGTTCGCATGCGACACCTATTCCTTTTTCAGCAGAGCTTGAGGAGGGTTATCTTCCTGAAAATAAAATAGATGAAGCTATATCATCCCTTCTGTCTTATTAAACAATAATAATTTTTATGATATTTTTATCATAAAAATATGCTGATATTAAATCCGATATTATATCTTTGTCTTACTTAGGAATTGTTTCCCTATAAAATTCATATAAATAAAATGCCATGACTCCAAGAAAAGCTGTTCAATACATTCGCGAAAATCAAAACAACAATAAAACATTCAAGTCGCTTTTTTCAAGCCAATATTTGGGTAAATTCAGTTCCCAGGAGTTGGGAGGCATGATTACGTCCATCAACAAGGAGATGGCTAAGCGTGAGCAGAAGACCATTCAAGAGAAGATTGACTTTTTAGAGCAAAGTGGTTACAGGGTATCGCGTTAACCTTTATTGATAAATGCATGAAACCCCTTGAGCAATCAAGGGTTTTTTTATGCGACATAGTTTCTTTTAGCAATGAAAAAGGCCCATGCGATGCATGGGCCTTTGGTGGTGGGTGAACAGGGATTCGAACCCCGGACCCCCTCGGTGTAAACGAGGTGCTCTAAACCAACTGAGCTACTCACCCGTCAATTGGACGGCAAATATAAGTTGCGGTTCCTTAATGTTGGCAGCTAAATGAAAAATAGATACATCGATATCAATCTATACTTTCTCTTCACTTTGATCCTTGGCATTGAAGTCAATACTTAGGCCATTGACGCAGTAGCGCAGGCCAGTCTCAGTGATGCCGTCACTGAAAACATGCCCCAGGTGACCGTCACACTTGCCGCAAAGGATCTCTGTGCGTTTTCTTCCATGGCTTAGGTCTTCCTTTTCATTGATGGCGCCATGTTGAGCCGCATCAAAGCTTGGCCAACCACAGCCTGAATCAAATTTACTTTCACTGCCAAATAGCAGGTTGCCGCAGCCGTGGCAACGGTATGAGCCATTCTCATCATTGTCATTCAGAGGAGAGGAGAAGGCGGGTTCTGTGCCTTTTTCTCGGAGTACATGGTAGGCCTCATCACTGAGCTGATCCTTCCAAGGGGTGCTTTTCTTTGAATTTTTCATCATGTGTTCTTGATTCTCAAGTGATGAAGGTAGCCATGAAGGGGGTTATGCCAAGCATAGTATTGCGCATAAAAAAACGCGCCAGATTGCGCGTTTTTTTTCTTGAGTGCCCAGAACTGGACTCGAACCAGCACAACCAAAGGTCACCACCCCCTCAAGGTGGCGTGTCTACCAATTTCACCACCTGGGCTCTGTGACTCGACAGGGGTTCGAACCCTGGACCCCAACATTAAAAGTGTCGTGCTCTACCAGCTGAGCTATCGAGTCATGCTTCCTTTCAAAAGCGGGTGCAAATATAATTCTAAATCGTCCGAAAGAAACCATATGGCTGACCATTTTGTTTCTTTGCATGATGAATCAAACAATCTACCTCACAGGCTACATGGCATGTGGGAAAAGTGCATTGGCGAAGGCCTTGTCTTCGTCCCTGGATCGCACCACAGTTGATCTTGATCATCATGTTGAAAATCAATGGGAAAGAACCATTGAGGAGGGCATAGAACAGTTTGGTGAATTGGAATTCAGACGCATTGAGCGCATCCTTTTGCGTGAGCTACCCACAGAGAATCAGATTCTCTCCACGGGAGGTGGGACGGCCTGCTTTTACGGAAACATGGATTGGATGTTGGCAAATGGGCTTGTCGTCTACTTAAAAATGTCTCCATCTAACTTGAGTCAACGCATCATTGCGGACCGCGAAGCGGGAATTGTTCGCCACCTTGTAGACTTTGTGTCTGATGAAGACATGACAGAGTTTGTGGCCAAGCATTTGTTTGAGCGTCAAGGATTCTATGGACAGGCACACCATATCATCGATGGGAATTTACCCCTTGAAGAGCAAGTCAAAGCCTTGATGCTTGTATTGCCAACCGAGGATTAACGCAAGTAGGCAGCTTGGTTTTTACTGAAGTCTACTTCTACATGATCCCTCAGGCTGGTGCTTAAGCTCACACCCTTGATATCAGCTTTGATGGGGTAACGCTTGTGATTGCGGTCAACCATCACTGCTGTGGTGATATGCTTTGCAGCCAGTTGAAGCATGTGATTCACCGCATAAATCAAAGTAGAGCCAGTGTTAAGTACATCATCGACAATCACCATAGAGGCTCCCTTTGGTATGTCCTCACTGCATGTTGTCGGCCCTTTGCTTGGGTTTTTCTTGTTGATGGTGATCTCCACCAAATGGGATTTGAACTTTGCATGCTTGACAAGGTGCTCTTGAAGCAATTGGGCTAGTTTGTAGCCAGATTCACTGATGCCAACCACCCACACCACGGCTTCATCTTGGTGATGCTCCATGATCTCCCAAGCCATGCGTTCAATGCTACGCGCCATGCGCTGTGGGTCAAGAATGAGGGTTCTGTCGGTCATTGCTGCAATGTAGCAACAAAAAAGATCCCATTCTCCTTTCTTTCTGCAATACTTCGTGGGGTAGGTTGCATGGATTCAACGTTGAATGACCCTTGGAAGTCCTTCAAATAGGTTGCAACATCTCCGCCAAAAGTTACCCCCGTTCAGTCTGTGGAAATGTGAAAAGCAATTTAGCCTGGGTTCCGCCTTGATTCAAGTAATGTGCCATGCTTTAAATGTGATTGAGCCTTAAAGAAGGGTTTATGGCACAGGAAAAGGTGCATTCCAGTAGGCGTCAATGCGATGCTATATGGATTGGTTATTTCTTCACAGCACAAGGCATATGCTAAAAAACCAACAAGAGACAGCGGTGAAAATCGTAATCATGTCTATGACGAGGGTTACTGACATTTATTGTTTCAAATGAGCTGCTAATGGCAATCTGTAGCTTACCCCAGTTCCGAAGAAAAGACGCTTCGTCTGTTTCGCGGAATTCGTGTATTGACTTAAATCAAACCCAGCATAAATATCTAATTGCAAGTCATTAGACAATAATCTTGTAAACCCACCATCAAAATAGGGTGTCGCAGAAAACTGAGTACCTGCGAAGTACCACTCTGAAAAGTATTCCACGTATACGCCATAATTGTGACCTAAGTCATAGCCTAGCGCTAGCGAAAACATTCCTTCATTAAACAACCCTTCTGATCCGTTCAAGCCTCCTGCAACACCAATATTACTTGCAATGCCCAGTCTTGACGTCAGTGTCTTCTCTAGCATCAATCTCTGTTCATGGAAAATTTGCTTGGGATAAACGGAGGCATAATCACCGGCAGAAATCCAAGAATTTGAGATATGGCTAAGCCAAGTAGTTTGAGGCAACACATCGGATTCACGAATCAGATTGTACTTAAAACCAAAAGTCACTGGACTTACACCTGTTCTGCGCATTGGGTCATTCCAAGTTGAAGGATGGTCTATGCGTTCGGTATTCGCATTGATAACTGCTCTCACCTCAAAGCGTCGGTTTATACCAAATCGTAACACTTCTTCAATTTGATGTGCATCCGTGATTGCTCCGCCCGGCATTAGTTCTTCACTATGTCCAAATTGGTATCCTCCTTCATATTGGAGCCATCCCACCGGGGTAATTTGTGCGCTTTCGGTGATGTCCGGACGATCCGTAGCAATGGGAGACATGCGCAATGCTACTCCGATTAAACCTTCACTGGTAATTTCAAATTCGCTAATGTCAGTGGTTTGCTGCGCAACAGCCGCCGTTGAAAACAACAGCGCTAATAATAAACTAATTTTCTTCATAAGTGATTTAATGTGCAGGGCTATAGGTATTGATGACTTCCCGATATTCCAACCAGTTTTTCGTCAGAGTACCGCTGATGCCAAGCCTTATATCTGTCCATGATAGCCTCAGGCATTCTTTAAATGTAAAAGTGCAACATTCTCAACGTGATGGGTTTGTGGGAACATGTCAACAGGCTGCACCGTGACAATGTCATAAACCGCTTGCAGTTTTTCAAGATCCCGAGCTTGCGTTGCAGGATTGCAGGAGATGTAGACAATTTTTGGCGCTTTCAGATCAATCAGTCGTTCAACAACCTTCGGGTGCATGCCATCCCTTGGGGGGTCAGTGATCACCACGTCGGGTCTGCCATGCCGTTCAATGAATGACTCATCAAAGGCTTTGCGCATATCGCCAACTTCGAAGACTGCATGGCTGATGCCGTTACGCTCTGCGTTGCGATCAGCAGCTTCAACGGCTTCTGGTACTGATTCAATGCCAATAACTTTGGCAGCTTTTTGGGCCATGAACAAGGCAATGGTTCCCGTGCCAGTGTAAAGGTCATAGACGGTGTCGCCTTCAGTGATGCCAGCGAGGTTGAGCGCTTCCATGTACAGGCGCTGTGCCTGGACAGGGTTGGTCTGGTAGAAGGATTTAGGCCCAATTTGAAAACTGAGTGGGAAACCCCCTTCAATGGCTGAAGGCATGTTCTCGGTGATGTATGCCTCTCCGTGGTGGAGTGTGAGGTCTAGGTCGTAAATGCTGTCATTGCCTTTTTCATTCACTGCGAAGTACAGGCTGACAATGCCAGGAAAGGCTTTGAGGACATCATCCAGTAGTTGCATGCCTGCTTGGCCAGGCTCTTCGCCAAACTGCATGACAAGCATCCACTGTCCATCCTGCGTGCTCCGAAGCATCAAGGTTCTGAGTACGCCAGTTTTGTCTCTGGGACGCCAAAAACTGATGCCGCGTTCATGTGCTTGGTCGCGAATGAAATTGCGAATGGCGTTGGACGGTTCTCCTTGCAAATGGCAGGTTTCAATATCCAGGATGCGATCCCAGAATCCGGGAACGTGAAAGCCCAAGGCATGCCTGCTGATGGTCTCTTCTCCATGAATTTCATCTTCAGTCAACCAGCGGAAAGCAGAAAAGGAGAACTCCATCTTGTTTCTGTAACGCAGGGGCGAGGGGGCGGCAATGATGGGGCGCATGTCATCGCAAAGGATGTGGCCATGGCGCCTGAGTTGGTCGTAAACCTCCTGACCCTTTGCCTTGGACTGTGCTTCGTAGTCCATCTGCTGCCATGAGCACCCGCCGCACATGGCAGTGTGCTTGCAGACAGGTTCGATGCGCAAGTCTGAGGCTTGCTCAACCTGGTCGACAACCGCCTCGTACATGCGTTTTCGCTTGCGGCGAATTTTGACTGAAACAACATCCCCTGGGACGCCGCCTCTAACCAACATGACGCGACCATCTGGTGCATCTGCAATGCAAACGCCCTTGGCGCCCATTCTCTTGAGTCGTATTCCTGATAAATCCATGGTTGGCAAAGGTATATCTCATGGTTACATTTGCTTCAAATAACTTACCATGACAGCAGAGGAACTCATCGCACAAGAAAATCGATATGGTGCACACAACTACCATCCGTTACCTGTGGTGCTTTCGCGCGGCGAAGGCGTGCATGTATGGGACGTTGATGGCAAAGCGTACCTAGACTTTCTCAGCGCCTATTCTGCAGTCAATCAGGGGCATGGACACCCAGCAATCCTCAAGGCACTGACAGACCAGGCCAGCAAGCTGGCCTTGACGTCCAGGGCCTTTTATAATGACCAGCTGGGCGACATGGAAGCAAGCCTTGCTCAGCGATTTGCTTATGACAAGTTGCTGCCAATGAACTCTGGCGCAGAAGCAGTTGAAACAGCCATCAAGCTTTGCCGCAGGTGGGCCTATGATGTCAAGGGCATGCCAAGCAATCAAGCCATCATTGTTGTTTGCGACAACAATTTCCATGGCCGCACAAGCACCATCATTGGTTTTTCAAGTGATCCAGACAGCTACGATGGCTTTGGTCCCTATGGACCAGGCTTCTTACGGATTCCCTACAATGACATAGCGGCATTGAAGGAGGTGCTTAACAATGAGTTTGTGGCAGGTTTCTTGGTTGAACCCATTCAAGGGGAGGCAGGTGTCATGGTGCCCGATGCCAACTACCTTGCTGAAGCAGCTGCCATTTGCCGTAACAAAGACGTCTTATTCATGGCAGATGAGATACAAACCGGCATAGCTAGAACGGGATCATGGCTTGCAACCTGTGGCGATTGCCATTGCGCTAATGCGGTTTGTGAACGGGATGAAAGCACCTATGTGCGAGCAGACATTTTAATTTTAGGCAAGGCATTGAGTGGCGGGGTCTACCCGGTGAGCGCTGTGCTTTGTGATGATGAAATCATGCTATCAATTAAGCCGGGGCAACACGGCTCTACTTTTGGCGGAAACCCTGTTGCAGCAGCGGTGACATTAGCTGCACTGCAGGTCGTTGAAGATGAATCCTTGATGCAAAATGCGCGCAGACAGGGTAAGGTGTTTCGCGACGCATTGCAGGAGCGTATCGCTGGTTTGAACTTGGTTTTAGGTATCCGCGGCAAGGGATTGCTCAATGCGGTGCTGATCAATGATAGTGAGGACTCAACCACGGCATGGGACCTTTGCGTTGCCCTGTCTGAAGCAGGTTTATTGGCTAAGCCTACCCATGGTAACATCATTCGATTTGCCCCACCGTTGGTCATCAATGATCAAGAAATGGCCAAGGCTTTAGCGATCATTGAATCAGTCTTCACCGACTACGACGCTAGCTTTAAAAGCTGACCTGCAGGGATAGATTCATCAAGCGATCGCTCAGGTAATTAGGCACAGCATATTGATTTGCTGTACTGATGTCCATGATCCAGAAATAGCTGGCTGTATTGCGAATCTCTAGCAAATTGAATGCCTCCAGGATGATGCTGACACGCTGAAACCCTTGGACGTGAAGCAGTCGCTCAAAACCTAAATCTAAGCGTCGGTAAGCTGAACTGCTGAAGGGTTTTTCCGTGGCAAGTGGTGCGCCAAAAGGAAACCCGCCTGAATACTGAATCTGTACATAGACCCTGCTGCCAGGCTCGTCGGGCAGTTGGTCTTCAACGCGAAGGGACATCGCATGCCTGTAGTCACTGGCCCGTCGTTGCCATTGATCATTGACCTTTTCGCTGGATCGGTAAAAAGATAAGCTGAACCAGGATTCAGCCCCGTCAACCCATTCGGTGTGAAGCCGTTGATCGATGCCAATGACTTTGGCTTGAATGGGTGTTGTGCCCAAGTAGCGAAGGCGCATGCCATCTTGTTCGAAAGGGAAGGCTTTATCAAGGTATTTAACGTAAGCTTCACTGCGCCAATAAAAGGGCCTAGACTGTCGTTCGAAATGCTTTTCTAAACCAATGATGCCATGCCACGCATGTTGCATGGTTGCGGAGGCATCAAAAGACAGGTCTCGCCAATTTCTCAATTCCCGGACGGAAGCAGTCTGTGCATAGGAGCCCCCGCGCAGATCGAGGGACCAACCATCCCTAAGGGTGGACGACAAGGCAATGCGTGGGCTGAGTCGCCACTCTCCGCTGCGGCTATCGTGAAGCAGCCTCAGGCCCATTGACGCTTCCCCTTGTTGGCCCTTGGCTGTGTAGTGTGCGAAGGCATGCAACTTGTCATTGTTGAGCTGGCCATTTGCCCTGAAACGCTGATGAAGACCCAGGTTCTGTGTGCCAACCCAGCCACTGTCAGTGACAAGGGTTGCTGTGTAGGGTAGGCTGTACCCTGCTGAATCCAGGTTCACCCACTCATCTAGATGATCAAGGCCCGTTTGCTGTTGCCAGCCCGTACCCCATGTCAGCGTTTGACGATGATTGAGCTTATGGTGACCGCCTAGGGAAGCTTGCAGGGATCGCATCCATTGGTGATTGCGGGCATGCCTGAAATGGCCGCCAGAACCTCGCCAATAGGCAATGTCTCCAAATTGATCACTGCCTAGGTTTTGATTGACCTCGCCAAGCAAATAAGCAGATTCTACATCCGCAGACTCACTCTCTAAGGCCTGTGTGGCAGAAAATTGTGCGCTCAATTGATGGCCTTCAGCTAACTGGTAACTGCTTCGCCACCCAGTGAAGGCATTTTGGTAGTCATAGGATTCCTTGCCTGCCATGTAAACGCTTAAACGAAGCACCTGTGTCACGGTCCCGAATTCTGTCGTTCGGGAACTGGGTTGCAAGCTGTAAGCACTGTTTTGCGCCATGGCAAAACCGGTGTGCGTCCATTGTTTGCTATGGCCTTTGATAAGCCACTGCACATCCTCAGCATGGGATAAGTAGTCTCCTTCGGTGTCCAGCCCCTGTTGAAAACGTCGATTGCTCTTCACGCGAATCCCAAGCAGTGACAGCCACTGTAAGCCATGGCTGTCCCAATAGCCGGCATGGGCTAATCGGCTGGCGTAAAGCCCTGTTTTAACTTTCCATTGTGCTTGACCTTCAGGTAGGTTAAATGCCGTTGGTTGGTAGCGTACCGAAAGCACCGAGCTCAGCTTGTCCCCATAAAGGACTGAAAATCCACCTGCAGAAAATTCTAGGTTGCCAACGAGATCAGGGTTGATGGCACTCAAGCCTTCTTGCTGACCACTGCGAGCCAGCTGTGGCCGGTACACTTCAAAGCCCTCAATCAGCAGCAAGTTCTCATCGAAAGATCCACCGCGAACAGCATATTGGCTAGACAATTCATCGGTTGCTACCACGCCAGAGAGAGTGCGAATGAGTCCCTCAACAGATTCGCCAGCTAAAGCAGCGCCAGTTAGGGATTTTGCTTGGATGCTGGTTATGCCAGAATTGACTTTATCAGCTCTGACTTCCGCTGCTTTCAGGGTGGTTGTTTGAGGGATGCTGTCCGTGGGGCTGCTGATTCCCATCATGAGCAGGAAAGTCAGCATACCAATTAATTGAAATCACCCTGCTTGATTGCCTTGAAAAACTGTGCCCAGGCAAATGGGTTACTCAATCGACCAAGAATGGCAGAGCCTGCATTGTTGAAGGCGCCGTTTCTACCGTAATCGTAGAGGTTTTGCTCTTGAGCTTTGATTGCATAACGCTGTATTTGCCCGGGGTCCATACCCATAGCCGCAGCTTGCTCTTTCAAGGCTGACAAGGCAAGGTTCCGCATGGCAATGTCCCGTTCAGTGGTCTCTACCTTCATCGAAAGCAACTCTCGGTTGAGCGCCTCTGGCCGTGGCCAGGGGTAAAGGATGACTTCTTCCAGCTCCACACTTAACCATTGCATGGTAACAATAGCTAGGTAGGCATCGCCAATCAGGCTGTCGGGAATGTAGAGCTTGCTTGGCTCAAAGCCAAACCGCTTGATCAGGATGCTGTCGCCGGGAACGGCAACCATGGAAAAGAACCCATCATCGCCAGATTGGCTGTTCAAATCTCGCCCTATAACAGATATGTTGGCGTTGGGGACATGTTGTGCACTGGAGTCAGTCGTTAAAATGACACCGCTTACTTGAACAATGCGCTCTTGCGCAAGGAGCTGGAATCCAAACAGGAACAATAAAAGGGCAAGGAATGGCTTCATGGGGTCGACTGCTTTCAAAAAGAATGCCTAAAGGTAGTTGCATTGCCTGCTTCATCTTCTGCCACAACGACCAATTCACCAGATTCAGGTAAATCTGAGACCAGGAGTCGTTGGTTTTTTGCATCATGGTAGGCCCACACCCACTGCCCATTTACGGTAACTGTCATGCTTTGGATGTCCAGCCGATTGTCAGCAAGGTGGAGGGTGGCAAGAGATCCCTGGCGTTGAATCCATCGAATGGTCGGTGCTGTGGTGTCGACGCTTAGTTGCATGTGACCCCATTGCTTGCTTCTAAATTGAAGGCGACCATCCGTCAACAAACGACCAACAAGTCGAGACTGGTTACCGCGAAAATCAGTGACAATTAACAGGGTTTTATCCAAAGGTTCTGTCCATTCCTTGGAAACGGTCCAAGTGTAAGTGAAGGGCTTGAGTACGGGCGCAGTGCTGGACAAGGACCATTGCCATTGCTTGTCACCTTTGCGCAAAGAGAGACTCGGACTGTGGGTGAAAGAATGCGCTGGGAAGCTAACCTTCATGCTGCCTTGTTGTAAGCTTCCAGGCAGTCGGTAGTCATGGGTCAATCGGGCAGAGGTCAATGGCTTGAGCTGCACATCGCCATGCAATGTTGACCGATTGCCATGTGCATCTTCAACAGTGAGGGTGAAATGGTGTTTGCCCTGTGTTGGCAGGGACCCACGGCCTTCCCAGATGTCCGCTGGCTGCTGCCCATCCTTTAAGGCAAAAGGAACAATCCGGTAACAACGTCGACCCTTTTTCATCTGAACGTCCATGTGCATCAAGGCGTCAACCCCTCTGCTTTGGTGAAAGGCGAAGCGTTGAATGTGCAAGGTTTGCATGTTTTCGCCGACCTGCAACGTGATCCGTTGAATGCCAAGGGGTCGACCGCCAGATTCCATGTGATCGGTCACATCCAATGCCAAATCTTGCCAGCTTGTGATGATGAGTTCGCTTGCAAGTTGATTGTCCTTTCCTGGTCGATGAAGTTGCCATGCACCTTCGGTAGACTTTGCGTACAATCCACGTATTGCAGGTTGGACCTTGTCATTGACAACAAGCCCGTAAGTCAATGGGTTCAATGGTTCTTCTGTCTGACTGTCTCGCCATTCCACGTGCAAATGCGGGCCGCCTGAGCCGCCTGAATTCCCGCTCAGACCAATGATGTCGCCAGCCTTGATGGGGAATTTCCCCTTAGCGATAGGTATGTCTATCACGTAGCGGTGATTCCTTTTTGCGTAAGCCATTGCATGATCCATCCATGCTTGTTTGAACTCACTCAGGTGAGCATAAACCGATGTGTGGCCACTAGGGTGTTCCAGGTAAAGCGCCCATCCAAAACCGCCAGGTTTGATCACGATTCGGCGCAAATCACCATCTGCCATGGCCCGGACAACCTGCCCGATTTTCCCCTGAGATCGAAGGTCAATGCCGGAATGAAAATGGTGGTGGCGCATCTCGCCAAATGACCCAGCCATGGAAGCAGGTATATCCATAGGCTGATGAGTAATCGGGGGAGATTGGGCATGAAGCATCAAGCAGGAGATCCATCCAAGGGTTATCAACCATCGTCGCATGGCTCAAAGGTAGGTTCAAGACTTAAGTTGTCCTACCTTTGAAATGGAAATTCACCCTGAAATGTCAAGCACAGAAAAACACATCGTAAGCCTTCAAAATCAGGTGCATGAGCTGATTGATCGCTACCGCCATCAGATGGGTGAATTGGAAGCTCAGGCTGAAGACTTAGACAATGCACATCAAGCATTGGGCAAGCAAGCGGAAGCTTTGAAGGAGGCGACTCAAGCCATGGAAAATATGCAATTATTGATGGCTTTTAACGGTGATGTAGCCGCAAGGCAATCACTCAACAAGCAGCTCACTGTTTGGATGAGGGAAATCAACACTTGCATTGCAAAACTCAATGCCTGATGAGCAAGGATAAGTTGAAAATCAAGGTTAGTATTGCGGATCGTCTGTACCCTCTGACCATTGAGAGAAGTGAAGAGGAGCGGGTTAGAAAAGCGGTTGCAATGATTGCATCTGCCATGTCTCGATTTGAGGACAAGTACGCAGTCAATGACAAGCAGGATGCCCTTGCCATGTGCGCTTTGCAAGTCGCCAATCAGATGCTCGGCTTAGTTGCTGCGTCCAAAGCTCCCAAGGAGGGCTTGAATGAGGACACGTTAGATCGTTTGCGAAGCATGGAGACCCAGCTTCAGGCTGTTTTGGGTGATGACACTGCTGTCACCGATTAATGCAAGTCTTTGCTGCTGAGGTCTTGCAAAAGGGTTGGTAACGCTTGCCTATCCTTCCAATAGGATTGATAGCTTGTGGAAACGGCAATGCGCTCTGCCAGAGCTGCATCGAATTGACCCCTATCAACCAGGTTTCTTTCTGCAAATTCACGCACAGCGTGATCGCCTTGTAGAACCATGTCAACCAAGCCTTTTCGCTGAGCAAATTGGACGGTTTCCTGGGTGGCTGTTCGTTCAACCATAGCCCTGAAAGCCACCTCTTTAGCTAACCCTAGGTCAAGAATATCATCAAAGACAAAAGCCCAGTTGTTAGCCGGTATGCCCCAGAGGGTTTCCAAGAAGGGAATGGCCAATCGTTTGTCTTTTGCGTTAAAGCAAAAAGCATCCAAATGTTCCCGCTGCGCAAAGGCTTCCGCGCTGGGATTGCGCTCACCCGTGACAATAGCTACAGGCAAAGGCATGCCCTGTTGCTGGTGATGGGCAAACCTCAACAGGTTCAAGCCCATGCTGTCGATCTCTGAAAAGGTGCTGCTTCCATCAACCGCTTTGCGGCCATCGTGAAACACGCCATCCCAGTCGAGCACAAGGGCCTTGAATTTTTTCATAGCAAATCTTGAATGTCAATCAAGCCAATGGCTACAGCGTCATCTGTCACGACCAGTTGGTCCACGTGCAATTTGTGCATGGCCGCAATGGCATCCTCTACATTGCAGCTTGAAGGAATGCTTGCCGGCGGGGCAATCTCATGCATGCTGTTCAAGCTTTGACTGAGGTCAGGTTGGCTGCCCTGGCTGAGTAATCGTCGCAGGTCACCGTCGGTGAACACGCCAATTGGCTTCAGTTGTTTGTCAACAACCACCACGGCACCATAGCCGCTTGCAGTCATTTTCAATAAGACGTCTTGCATGGGGCTTGTTGCCTGAACCATGCAGTCCTGTGTTTTCATTACGTCAGCAACGAGGGTGTTCATCCGGTGATGATCCTGGTAGAACTGTTCGGTCCCCATGCTGGTCATGTGATTGTCGCTCATGGTTTGAAGAATTTTCCACGGAACGGTGATGGCATCCACGCCAAGGTCAATGGCATTTCTCACATGCTCATTGTGTCTGACTGAGCTAAACATGACCTTGGTTTCAAAGCCATACTCGTGTTTCATGTCAACGATGCGTGACACCAAGTCCAAAGCATCAATGCCTTGGTCTTGCAAGCGCCCAACCAAGGGGCAGACGTAGGTTGCACCGGCATTCATGGCCAAATAGGCTTGTTGAACGGTGTAAACCAAATGAAGGTTGACCATGAAGCCTTCATCGGTCAATTGCTTGCATGCCTTAGCGCCTTCCAGTGAAATGGGAATTTTGTACACCGTGCTGCTTCGGTCTAGGCCAAGTTCCTCCTGGCGCTTAGCTTCTGCAACAATGCTGTCACAATCACGGCCAAGGGCCTCAATCTGAAGGATGGGGACTTTCTCAGCAAACTGCAACAGGGTGGCGTTCAAATCTTTCACACCATTGCGCTGCATGAAGGTGGGGGTAGTGGTTAGGCCAGCCAAAAAATTCAAGGCAAACGCCTCGGTAACCTCCTGCATGTCAGCAGAATCTAAATACAATTCCATGGCGCCAAAAATACGCCATCATCCCTTACTTTGCATGAAGATGAATCCAATGTCTTTAGCCCTAAGCCAACAAATGCCTTTGCATCGCTTTGCATGCCTTGTGCTGCTTCTCTCAGCATGGCCACTTCAGGGTCAGGTTCAGTCTGGGATGTCAGTGATATCAGGGGACTCTGTCGCATGGCAGCTGTTGGATCAGGTGCTGGTGTCTCCCCATCCAACTTTTGATGATGTAGAAGCTAGAAGGCGCTATTTGATACTGCGGTCCCGGGTGATTAAAGTCTACCCCTACGCCAAGTTGGCTGCTGAGAAGTTAGATACAATGAACGCAGTCCTTGCCACAACAAGTAACCCTTGGAAACGGCATCGACTTGTGAAGCGTTTTCAGCGCTTCCTTCGCCATGAGTTTGAACCAGAACTCCGCCAATTGACCACGTCGGAAGGTCAGATATTGTATGTTTTGATTCATCGTGAAACCCACATGACCGTGTTTAAGTTGATCCGAACATACAGGGGCTGGTTGCAAGCAGTGAGTTGGTCAACCGTAGCAACATGGTACGATGCCAGCTTGATGAAAACCTACGATCCGATCAATCACCCTGAAGATGCCCTGATAGAGTATATCTTGGTCCAAGCCTTTGCAGATCGCATTTTGGCACCACGCACTTTCTATTTTCAAGAATGAAAGCTGAAAAACAGGCCATGTCGGCCATGGATTTAAACACTTGGGCTCGATCGGTGATGAAGCGATTGAGCAATCAAACGGATTTGCTTTCCCCTGTTACAGCAAAGCACATTCTAGCACGGGCAAAAGCTTTTAATCCGACGGCAAGGCAGGTTCTTGTGGACGTGCTTCGCTCACAACACGGCGACCTGCCTCAGGATCACCCTGCTCACGCAGCAATCACCATGCTTGAGCAGCCTGATGCTGTTACCGTTACGGTTGGGCATCAGTTATGCCTGGGTCTAGGCCCCATGTATGTCCATGAGAAAATACTGGAGACCCTTGCTTTAGCCAAGCATTGGCAAGCAAAAGGCAAGCAAGTTGTGCCTTTGTTTTGGATGGCGACAGAGGACCATGATTTTGAAGAAATTCGGTCCATGCATGCTAACGGCCAGGTTTACCGCTACGCCTCAGCCATGTCTGGTGGTCCTGTGGGAAAGATTCCTGCATCAGATGCTTTGCCGGCCATTGCTTCAATGGCTGATGACATGGCACATCAACCCTCCCTCAAGCCATGGATAGATGCCATGCAATCAGCATACAGTTGCGGCGGAGGGTTGGCAGTCGCTCATCGTCAATTGATACAGAGCCTTTACCCAGACATCCTTTGCTTGGATGCTAGCGATGCCCGTTTGAAAGCATTGGCCGGTGGTTTATTCAAGGCTGTGATCAAGCGAAAGCCATTGATGAAGTCTGCAGCCAAAGCTTCTGCCTTGTGGGGTGACGAGGTGGATGCCATGCCGGTACCTTTCAAAGACAGCCCCTTGTTTGATACATCTCACCCAGGTAAGCGGCTTAGAATTGTTGCCCATGAAGGCGGTTACCAAAACAAACTGGAGAAATGGTCAACCAAAGATCTTTGTCGCTTGATTGATGAGGAACCTGCTAGATTCAGTCCAGATGCCTTGTTGCGACCTGTTTACCAAGAACACATTTTACCTAACGTGGCCTACACAGGAGGGGCTGGGGAAATGGCCTACTGGCTGCAATTGATTCCCTACTTCAAGCAAAGTGGTTCAATGCATGCATCCATTCGATTGAGGCAATCGGTCACTTTTTGGCCCCATGCAGCATGGCGGAAATACCAACAGCTGGATTGGGCCATTGCGGACCTGCATGGAGATTTGGCATCCCATCGTCAGCAATACCTGCAAAACAACAAAGCACCTGACTTGGACGACTCCCGATTGACCCAGCAGCTTGCTGGCATGCTTGAGGAGGCTTACAAGCATCATTACCCATCACTCAAGCCGCGCGTTGACGGATGGCTTGCCGCCATGGAAAAACATGAGCGACGAATGAATGAGGCGGTTCGCCGCAATTTGAGCCAGACCAGTGATAGCGATTTCCAACGCATGGTTCATGTGACGGGCAACCTGTGGCCTTCAGGCAATTTTCAAGAAAGGCATTGGACCTTGCTTGATGTGATTCAACAAATGGGGCCAGAAGCCATGGATACCCTGCGAGAAACAATCGACGTTAAAGGTCCTGTTTGGTGGTGGATTCACCCTTGATCTGTTGGTATCTTTGATCTCATGGCAAACGCAATACTTATCCTTGATTTTGGTTCACAATACACCCAGTTGATTGCTCGGCGGGTGCGTGAATTGAATGTTTACTGTGAGATTCACCCCTTCCATCATCTACCCGATGATTTAACGACATTCAAGGCCGTGATTCTCAGTGGTTCGCCATTTTCTACTTTGGAAGTGGATGCGCCAGACCCTGACCTGTCTCAATTGTTAGGTAAAATCCCTTTGTTGGCCATCTGCTATGGCGCACAGTACTTGGCGAAAACTCGAGGTGGCAATGTGTCACGAAGTGAGCATCGCGAATACGGCCGTGCCACCATGTCTCATGTTGATAAATCCAGTCGTTTACTCCAAGGCGTCAGCCTAGAAAGCTGCGTGTGGATGAGCCATGGAGACACCATCACAGCCTTGCCGGAAGGCGCAGTCATTGAGGGTTCAACCAAGGACGTTCGCATTGCAGCCTACCGATTTGAAGGAGAGGATACCTATGCTTTACAATTCCATCCAGAGGTTCATCACTCTGAGCATGGCAAGGAGATTCTGAGCAACTTTGTGATGGATATTGCAGGTTGCAAGCCGACTTGGACCCCTGACTCCTTCGTTGATACAACGGTAGATGCCTTGCGTGCACAAGTTGGCGACGGGAAGGTGGTATTAGGGTTGAGTGGAGGTGTTGATAGCACGGTTGCAGCCGTGCTGCTGTCCAAAGCCATTGGTGATCGCCTGTACTGCATTTTTGTCAACAATGGACTGCTGCGCAAGGATGAATTTGATTCGGTATTGAAGCAGTATGACGGCATGGGATTGCAGGTTAAAGGGGTGGATGCCTCTGAGGTTTTCCTTTCGGAACTCGCTGGAATCAGTGACCCAGAGACCAAGCGAAAGGTCATTGGTCGCGTTTTCATTGAGACATTTGATGAAGAAGCGAAGGCGATTGAAGGTGTAGCCTTTTTAGGTCAAGGAACCATCTACCCTGATGTTATTGAGTCGGTAAGTGTCAATGGTCCTTCTGCGACCATCAAATCCCACCACAATGTAGGTGGCTTGCCCGATTTCATGAAATTGTCTATCGTTGAGCCTTTGCGCTCGCTTTTCAAGGATGAAGTTCGTCGGGTGGGTAAAGCCATGGGGCTTTCCCATGATTTGCTTGGTCGCCATCCCTTCCCTGGACCTGGATTGGCCATTCGTATTTTGGGTGACGTTACCCCTGAAAAAGTTCGTGTACTTCAAGAGGTGGATCATTTGTTCATCGAAGGACTCAAGGATCAAGGGCTTTACGATGAGGTGTGGCAGGCTGGAGCCATGTTGCTAGACACAAAAAGTGTCGGTGTGATGGGTGATGAGAGAAGCTATGAAAACGTGGTTGCACTGCGTGCTGTCAGCAGTACGGACGGCATGACAGCTGACTGGGTGCATCTGCCTTACGATTTCTTGGGCCGCTTATCCAATACCATCATCAACAAAGTGAAAGGCGTGAATCGCGTGGTTTATGATATCAGCAGCAAGCCACCAGCAACCATTGAATGGGAATGAAACGCGCTTGGCTTATCGCATGGATCTGTCTACCTGCAATGCTGCAAGGACAGGCGTTGTCACAACGCCCGTGGGTCATTGCATTGCCCTTTGAGACAGGGTTGTCTGACTCTGCATCTGGTCACAGCTATGAGGCCAACCATTCGATATCCATGGGTTTTTACCAAGGGTTCAGTGCTGCCGTGGAATCCCTGAATTCCAGCAATGACAGCGAGCAGATTCAACTACACATCGTGGAATACCGCCGCAACGAGAACCGGTATTGGATTCATCCATCAGGCATGGATCATGACAGCATCATTGCAACAGATAACTGGCACTTGACGCCTGCACAATTTGCGCAATGGGTGAATGAACAGGGTGCCCAATGGGTCATAGGGCCTCTTCATAGTCGATCAGTGACTGAACTCGCCAGCCAGGCGAAAGGCTTTCGCATCCTCAGCCCTTTGTCTAAACATGTGGTAGAAGCAGCAGATAGCAGTGAAGTTGTTCTCACAGCGTCTGCGTCTGCCATGGATGCCATGGAGCGCCTTGGTGCCATTGTGGCCATTGATCAGGTTGAATTGGCTTATGGTGAATTCTTGCAGAAGGATAGCCTGGCCAACGTTGATTCCATCAAACATGTTGATCAAAGCAACAAGCAAATCCTGGTTTTTCAGTCTGCAGATAATCCCCGTTTCAGGGAGAAAGCAGATCTCAGATTCCAAGCCTTCATGCAGGGTTACCATGCCTGGGCGGGTGACAGTTCATCCATCACCCTTGTCAGTCTAGCTGACACGCTATGGAAGCATCACCCCCTATGGGAAGACAGCAGCCAAGTGAGTCTGCTTTTAGATGTCAGCGCCACAGAGCTGTTTTCCATCCTTAAAGTCATCAAGAATCGCGAGCCCCATGCTACCCAGCTTTTGCTGCATCAAGATGCTGTCAATCGGACGGTGAGCATGCCTTCCGTCTTGCTGCGTTTCCCCTTCACGTGGGTGCAGACAACAGCCTTGCCAGACGCTAGCCATTCTCAAGCTATTGATGCCATGTGGTCATTGACGGGACATGAGCCAGGTCGATGGGAATGGCTGGGCTATGACAGCGCATTCTTGCTCAATGCCCTCCATGACGAAAAAAATCCCCACGCCGTTCAAGGGCCACGCCGACTGTTTATCCCTGAAAGAGTTGTGCAGGGATACCGCAATCGCGGCACCTACCGGTATTCGTTCCACCCTGATCATGGTTTCACCAATGCCCATGGCCAACCCATTCAATCAATCCAATGAATCAAGATATCCTCAACCTAGAACCTCGCGCCGTATGGGAGGCCTTCCATCAATTGAATCAAGTGCCGCGACCTTCCAAGCGTGAAGATCAAATTCAAGCCTGGGCCATGTCTTTTGGACAATCTCTGAACCTGCCAACAGACATGGATCATGTTGGCAATGTGCGCATCATCAAGGGTGGCACTGCTGGATTGGAGTCTTCAGCAACCCTGGTTTTGCAAGCTCACTTAGACATGGTCTGTCAGCAAAATGAAGGCAACAATCATGACTTTGACAAGGACCCCATTGACATGTATATCGACAATGGTTGGGTAAAGGCCCGCGGGACTACACTGGGTTCAGACAATGGCATTGGTGTGGCAATGTCCATGGCCTTGCTGCGTAGTAAAGCTATTGCTCATCCACCACTTGAGGTCCTTTTCACGTCTGACGAAGAGACAGGTATGACAGGTGCCCTGGGGTTGAAAGAAGGATGGATCACCGGTAAGTACCTGCTAAACATTGATACAGAAGATGACAGAGAATTGACGATTGGCTGTGCAGGTGGCGTAGATGTCACATGCACCCGAAGCGTCAAAAAAGTGACACTTGAAGGTGATTACACATGGCAGACATTGACATTGAAGGGACTCACTGGCGGTCATTCTGGCATGGATATCCACTTAGGCTTAGGGAACGCCAACACCTTGCTGACAAGGGCCTTGTTGGCTCTCCAGCAGACAGACATGCGACTGGTGTCAATGCATGGCGGCAACCTTCGCAATGTCATCCCACGTTCTTGTGAAGCCACTTTTGCGGTACCAACAGCCAATTTGGATGCAATGAAAGAGGCCTTGTCCATGGCGCAAAAGGAGATCAATCAGGAGTACCGACGCACTGACCCTGACATGCAATGGTTGATGCGTGATGCTGAAGCTGAGGAAGTCATGCAGCCGTCAGAGCAAGCTGATGTCTTGAAAGCCATTCATGGAATTCCTGTAGGCATACTTCGCATGAGTCCGGAAATTGAGGGATTGGTTCAGACCTCAAACAACCTGTCTGCGCTTAAGATTGCTGGCGACCAGGCACAGATTCTTTGCTTGACACGAAGTGCTTCAGAGACGGAAAAGGTCCATGCTGCTGATCGCATTGCTTCGGTCGCACAGCTAGGTGGGTTTTCTACAGAACTAGCCGGTGACTACCCTGGCTGGGAGCCTGCAGGAGATTCCAACCTCACGGAAATGATGAAGTCTATTTATGTAAAATCCTTCAATCGAGAGCCTGAGGTTAGCGCTTGTCATGCTGGATTGGAATGTGGCATCATTGGTGAGTCTTGCCCCGGCATGAAAATGATCAGTTTTGGTCCAAATATCCGTGGTGCACACAGCCCTGATGAGCGTGTAGAGATTGTTTCAGTTCAAAAAGTTTGGGATTTTTTCCTTGACGTGATAGCTGCCGCACCGGAAGCATTGGATTGATTGTACTTTCGCGATTCAATTACGTTCTATGCTTACCAGACGACATCTTCGGATTAAGGCGCTCCATGCGCTTTTTGCTTACGCTCAATCGCGTTCAAATGACTTGAATTTGGCACTGTATGGCTTGGAAAAGAACATTGACCGCATCCATGACCTTTACCTTCATGAACTGAAGGTGTTCTGGCACTTTACCCAATTCTTGGACAAACGATTGGAAGCAGAGAAAGTCAAGCAACAGCCTTCACCGCAGAGGATAACTAGAGTGTCAGCTTTGTTGAATTCACCTTTTCTTCAGTCCATTGCTGCCGATGACGAACTCATTGCGCAATGGGAGCAAAAACATGTCCATTGGGGCGATCATTTTGATGTCTTGTTGAAAATCTTTCACGATTTCTGGGTTGACCCAGCTATGGAAGTCTGGTTTTCTGATGAAACAGAGCTTGTCGATAAGGACTCAGTGACATTCATTAAACGCTTTTACCGTGATTACATTGCCAACAATGAGGTGTTGCATGATGTCTATGAAGACATGCACATGGATTGGGCTGATGATTTGGATGCTGCTCAAATGATGACAGTCAAATCTTTGGAAAATGCTAAAAAGGGCAAAACCATCCTTGTTGATTTGTACAAGAATCAGGCGGACAAGACCTTTGTGAGCAATTTGTTGATGAAAACCATTCAGCTTGAGCCGGAGTGGAAGACCTTGATAGAGAAAAAGGCCACCAGCTGGAAGTACAACCGATTGACCCCTGTTGATCGCTGTTTGATTGAGCTTGCCTTGACCGAATTAGTCATGGCAGAAGATGTCCCCGTTAAAGTGACCATCAATGAGGCCATTGAATTAGCAAAACAATATGGATCAGAGAATAGCCCCGGCTTCATCAATGGTCTTTTAGATGCCCTTGCCAAGGATTTGCAAAGTCAGGGAAAAATTTTGAAGACTGGCCGTGGCTTGATTACCTAATATTGAATACTTTCGTCCCCTTAAACAACCATCCCCTATGAAACATAGCATCATCACCTGTATAACCTTAGTCTTTGCCTTGACGTCGTGTCAAGACGCCTCTTCAAAAATCAAGAATCAGGTTACTGAAGATCTCAACGTTCAAGCAGCTATCCCAACCTCATTGCCGGCGTTCTCTTTTGCTATGGAATCCCATGATTTTGGTCAAATCAACGAGGGTGAAGTTGTCTCCGTAGATTTCGCCTTCACCAATGACGGAGAGGCTCCCTTGATTATTTCCAACGCATCAGGTAGCTGTGGTTGCACCGTGCCCCAATGGCCACGCACACCGATCGCTCCAGGAGAGTCTGGCGTAATTTCTGTGAGCTTTAATTCAGAGAGTAAGCCTGGCAATCAAAACAAAACTGTCACGTTGACTTCCAATACCATGCCCAATGTCAAGGTCTTGAAAATCTCGGCACAAGTCACACCCAAAATCAAACAATGATGTTCTTACAAACAGACCCTGGCGGCGGACTCGCTGGATTCCTTCCTCTATTGGCCGTATTGGCCGTGATGTATTTCTTCTTCCTTCGCCCTCAGATGAAGCGTCAGAAGCTAGAAGCCAAATACAGGGAGACACTTAGCAAGGGGATGAAGGTGGTTACAACCAGCGGCATCCATGGGAAAATCATTAACCTAATTGACCAGACAGTGGTTGTTGAGAGTGAAAACTCACGCCTGCGCTTTGAGCGCAGTGCTATTTCCAAGGAGATGAGCCAGAAGGCTTACCCTGAGAACAAGTCCTAACAAAAAGTGGAGAATGGAGGCTTTTAAAAGCGCTTCATTTGCTGCTTAAGCATCTTCAATTGATCTGCGAGCACGCCTTTGCTATCAAGCTTTTTAGCTTCGGTAAGCAGGTTTTGTGCTTCGCGTTTTCGGCGCTTGGTCATTGCCATGGCAGCAAGCTGCATTTTAGCCAGGGCTTGATCCTGCTTCATTCGAAGGCCAGTGGAGAGGGCTTTGCGCATGAACCGTTCACTTTGTTTCAATTCAGTCTGAGACAACATCAAGCCTCTTAGGAAATAGTAGTAGGCCAATTGCCCCTTGATCAAGGTTTGCTCAGGGTACTTAATAGCGTCCAATTGGATGCCCAATTTCACCATATCCTGCTTGCGCATATGCCAAAGGCCTATGAGGATTCGTTCATTGCGGAAATGAAAGAGGATAGGGAAGAGGCTCATGAACAGCAAGAATAGGCCATTGCCTAATTCGCCTGCGGTGAATTGCCATACGGCAGTTGCAATAACAAGGATGCCAATGCTCAATCTGAGGTATTTTCTTAACATGCTGCGAAATTAAGGCGGATCAGTTCAGTATTTCCATCAAATTTTCTCAAAGTTTTACGCGGCCCCTCAACTGAGGAGTGCAAGGCTCATGAGATGTGTGCTAAGCTGTCAGCTAATTTGTTGCTGCTGAGCCATCCTTTGCCTTTGAGTCGTTCATTCCTAAGCTTAGTTCCCCACCAAGGATTGTGTATAAGTGTCAGCGTTGCTTTGTTGAATAGCTGTTGGAGTTTATAACTTCATGACATCAATAGTTACCTATGTCAAAGAAGCAGGCAAACGCACCCACACGAAAAATATTTGTTTTAGATACCTCTGTGATCCTCTATGATCATGCAGCTATCATGCATTTTGATGAACACGATGTGGCCATTCCCATCACGGTGCTAGAGGAATTGGATGAATTCAAGAAGGGCAGTGACACCAAGAATTTTGAAGCCAGAGAATTCATTCGCATGCTGGACAAGAAGGCTCACGAGAAACCCTTAACCGAATGGATTTCATTGAATGGTCCCACCAGGGGTAAATTCAAGGTCATCATGGATACGCCAGGCTTGAATGTTGATGCCACAGCGATTTACGGCAAAGGAAAGAACGACCATAAAATCATCAATGCTGCCCTCTTTCTCCAAGAAGAATTGCCCGATGCTGAGGTTGTCCTTGTCACCAAGGACATCAACCTTCGGTTGAAGGCGAAAGCTTTGAATGTCAATGCAGATGACTACCTCACTGGCAAGGTTAAGGACATGGATTCAGCCTTCTCTGGAAAGACTGTGTTGGAGCAATTTCCCGCAAAAATGCTGGAAACCCTGTATGTGAAAAAACGCTTACACATGGATCCGGAAAATAAGGCTGTGGCTAAGCTTCAGCTGGCAAACAATTTGTTTTACATCCTTAAAACTGCGAGAAGTTCTTGTTTGGCATTTTACCATGGCGAAAGCCAAACCATGGAGCTGGTTGAAAAGATGCCCTACTATGGCATCAAGCCTCGGAATGCAGAACAAACCTTTGCTTTTCACGCCATCATGCACCCTGACATCAAGTTGATCACACTAACGGGTGTTGCGGGCACAGGGAAGACATTGTTGGCCTTAGCGGGTTCTTTGGAACAACGTAGAGATTTCAAACAGATATACCTTGCACGGCCCATTGTGCCATTGTCTAATCGAGACATTGGCTTTTTGCCGGGTGACGCAGAGCAAAAGGTGAACCCTTACATGCAGCCCTTATGGGATAACTTGAAGTTCATCAAGAATCAATTCAACGAACGAGATCGCTCATTCAAGCAGATTGATGACATGGTTGCCAATGAGAAAATCCTGGTAACCCCTTTGGCATACATCCGTGGCCGATCCTTGTCCAATGTGATTTTTATTGTGGATGAGGCGCAAAACCTAACGCCCCACGAGGTGAAGACCATCATCACTCGGGCAGGAGAGAATGCAAAATTCATCTTTACCGGTGATGTTAATCAAATCGACACACCCTACCTGGATGAACAGTCCAATGGGCTGTCATACCTTGTAGATAAGCTCAAGGGGCAACCCCTGTATGCTCACATGAATTTGGTTCGTGGTGAACGCTCTAAGCTAGCCAACTTAGCCAATGATCGCCTTTGATGGGCGCCTTGTTTTTTTAAGCAAAAAGCTTACTGAATCTAATCAAGCCTTCAAAGGGCTGCCAGAAAGGATGTCGTCGGAGCAACCTGCTTCATATGCCTTGAAGTTGGCATTGAATTTACCGGCAAGCATGTCAGCTTGTATGTCATAAGCCGCCACATTTGACCAAGAATCCCTTGGATTGAGAATGTGGTCTGGGACATTAGGGCAACTCGCAATGCGATGAAGACCAAATACCTTGTCTTGGATTGTTTCAGCGTCATCAAGTTCACCAGTGAGTGCTGCTTGAATCATGGCCCGGGTGTATTTAAGTTTAATCCTGGAGCCGGTTCCGTATGCACCGCCTACCCAACCGGTATTGATCAGCCAGACATTGACGTCTTGAGACTTCTCCATCAACATTTCTGCGTAGGCACCTGGGTGCAGTGGCATGAATGGTGCGCCAAAGCAAGCGGAGAAGGCTGCAACGGGTTCTGTGATACCCTCTTCTGTGCCAGCAACTTTTGCGGTGTAGCCAGAGATGAAGTGGTAAGCTGCTTGAGCTTCCGTAAGCTTGCTGATTGGCGGGAGTACACCATAAGCATCTGCCGTCAAGAAGAAGATATTTTTGGGTGAAGGTCCAGTTCCGCCCGGCGCAATGCGATCAATGTGATGAATGGGGTAACTGACGCGTGTGTTTTGTGTGATGCTGGCATCAGCGTAGTTGGGTTTGCCATCAGCATCCATCACTATGTTTTCCAATATAGCGCATGGCTTGATTGCGTTCCAGATATCTGGTTCCTTGGATTCGCTGAGATCAATGACTTTAGCATAGCAGCCGCCTTCAAAATTGAAGACCTCGCCATCAGCAGTCCATCCATGCTCATCATCGCCAATGAGATTCCGGTTTGGGTCAGCGCTCAATGTGGTCTTGCCTGTGCCGGAAAGACCAAAAAACAAAGCACAATCACCCTCGTCGCCAACGTTAGCAGAACAGTGCATAGGTAAGGTGGCGTGGGCTGTTGGTAAAATGAAGTTCAGGGCAGAAAAGATGCCCTTTTTTATTTCGCCTGTGTAGCCAGTTCCGCCAATGATGATGGTTTGTTCAGAAAAACACAAAATGGCAAAATTGCCTTGTCTGGTTCCGTCAGCCTTAGGGTCAGCAAGGAATCCGGGGGCTTGAATGACTTGCCAGTCTGTCTTGAAGTTGATCAACTCATCCTCGCTGGGACGAATGAACATGTTGTAAGCAAACAGGTTGTGTTCTGGGAATTCATTGATGACTGTTACACCAAATCGATGGGTTTTTGAAGCCCCGGCAAATGCATGCCTGGTGAATACATCTTTGTCACCAAGGTAGTTAAGCAGCTTGGTTTTGAGAGACGTGTAGTCAGCATAAGAGAAGCCCTCATTGATGCTGCCCCAATCTACCAAGTCGACGGTTTCCGCCTCATTCACGATGAAGCGGTCTTTTGGGGATCGTCCCGTGAATTTACCTGTAACAATGGCTAGGGTGCCATTGTCAGTGAGACGGCCTCTTCCAGCTGCGACAGTGAGGTCAATCAGTTTGTCCGGATGGAGTTGGTGGTTGATAGATTTAGCAACAAGCCCCGCAATGGCTTTGTGTGTCGTTGAATCAACAGGGGTGTTCATAAGCTGAAAAGTATTCATTCAAGGGTATAGCAAATGTAGAATACCTTCGTTAATCGGAAAACCCCAATGATTTCACTTTTCAACAAGTTTTGATGACAATAATATCCATATTAGGTGCAGGTAGAAGCTGCGGGCCATTGATCGATTACCTAGCAGGACATGAGGATTCCAATCTTTGGTCACTGCGGGTTTATGATATGAACGCAGACATGCTAAGCGGCAAAGTCGGTAAGCATGACAACGTGAAGTCTTACGTCATGGATCTTAGTGATATGGGTATTTGTGATGGCATTGTGGCAGGGTCAGATATCGTGGTCTCCATGCTGCCTGCCTTCATGCATGTACCCATTGCTAAACTTTGCATCACGCATACTAAGCACATGGTCACGGCATCTTATGCAAGCCCGGAAATGAAGGCCCTGGATGCGCAAGTGAAGGAAAAAAATCTGTGTTTCATCAATGAAGTGGGTGTCGACCCTGGCATTGACCACATGTCCAGCATGGCTATTTTGGAGGACCTGAAGCAGAAAGGTGCAACCATTTTATCCTATGAGAGCTTCACGGGTGGCATTTTAGCGCCTGAAAGCCCAGACAACCCTTGGCATTACAAATTCACCTGGAACCCACGCAATGTGGTTCTTGCAGGCGCGGGTGGTTCGGTGAAATTTATTCAAGAAGGCAAGTACAAGCACATCCCATACAACAAGTTGTTCAGGCGAACTGAATTCGTTGATGTGCCAGGCTACGGTCGCTTTGAAGGCTACGCCAACAGGGACTCGTTGAAGTACATTGACATTTACGGCCTACAAGGCATTCCCACCATGTACCGAGGTACATTCAGGCGACCTGGTTTTTGCCGGGCATGGGATACGTTTGTGAAAATTGGAGCCACAGATGACAGTTACCAGATGGAAGAGGTTTCAATCATGACCCACAGGTCTTTTTTGAACAGTTTCTTGGCCTACCATAACACTGACAGTGTTGAACTCAAACTGATGCATTACTTGCAAGTGCCTCAAGACTCACCAATCATTGAACAGCTGACATGGATAGGTATGTTGTCAGATGAATTGGTTGGCCTCGAAGGGGGTACGCCTGCACAAATTCTGGAACATATCCTGAAAAAGGTTTGGACCATGACAGACGAAGATGTTGACATGCTAATCATGCTCCATCGCATCGGCTATTCAATCGATGGTGTCCAATCACGTGTGGAGTCGTCCATGGTAGTTAAGGGCAAAAGCTCCAATGACACAGCCATGGCTTTCACTGTTGGCTACCCTGTCGCGATTGCTACTGAGCTAGTGGCAAAAGGGAAAGTGTCCCAGCGAGGCGTCATTCTCCCATTGAAAAAAGAGCTCTATGAGCCCATCCTAGCTGGACTAGCTACACAAGGTCTGCGCTTTGATGAACGAGTGATCCATGTTGAAGATTGACCTTAGGGTTTCAGTCCAGCTGGTACAGCTCTGAAGGCGCCTTCAGGTGAATGGTCTTTGTTACCAATTCAACACGATCGATGAAGGCATCGACATAAGGGATGAAAATATGTGGTTCCTTATCTGTGTGACCTAAGCACAGCAAGGGCTGCATTCGTCGCTCAAGGACATCAATCACAACAAGCGAGTCTTTCAATGAAGGATCCTGGACTTGAAATCCAATCAAATCATGGTCTTGCATGGCTAGACTTTCATCATTGGGCAACAATGCTTCAGGCAGGTATACCATTTGTCCAACAAAAGCTTGAGCTGCATGGCTATCAATGATGCCTTCGATTTGCACCAATAGATCGGTGTCATTGAGGGTTTTTATTTGCTCAATGAAGTAGGGTAGAGCTTGACCAGCTACCTCTAAAAACAAAACATCCAAGGCATGGAATTGCGTTGGATGTTTGAAATTGATCGGTAAAACAAGACCGCCGGCATAGCCATGGGTCTTGCGAAATGTGCCAAGCTGGAAATGTCCAGTCATGGATTTATTCAGCGTCTTTTGTGGCCTCCTCGGTTGCAGCGTCAGCAGCAGGAGCCTCTTCAGCTATAACTTCAGCAGCAGGAGCCTCTTCAGCTACAACTTCAGCAGCAGGAGCCTCTTCAGCTACAACTTCAGCAGCAGGAGCCTCTTCAGCTACAACTTCAGCAGCAGGAGCTTCTTCAGCTACAACCTCTTCAGTTGCTTCTTCAACCTCAGGCACCAATAATGCAGTAGCTATGGCTGCAGCACGTGCAGCATTCTTCTCTGCTTCAGCCTTCATGCGTTCAGCTTTGAGTTTGTCTGCGTTAGCAGCAATGCCTGTGATGTTTTTGTCAATTTTACCTTGCTTGCTCTCAAGCCATGCAGTGAACTTTGTTTCAACATCAGCCTCAGTGTGAGCACCCTTCTTAACTCCTTCTAGCAAGTGCTTCTTCATCATCACGCCTTCGTAAGACAAGATGGCACGCGCAGTGTCAGATGGAACGGCACCTTTTTGCAACCATGAAAGCGCAGACTCAAAATCTAGCTCAATGGAGGCAGGGTTTGTGTTAGGGTTGTATTGACCAATCTTTTGGATGTAGCGGCCGTCTCGCTTGGAGCGGGAGTCAGCAATTACGATGGTGAAGATTGGACGACCTTTTCGGCCGTGGCGTTGTAAGCGGATACGTGTTGCCATGATTAATTGTTTTATAAGGGTCCGAAACCCGGTTAATTATTCGATTAAATAAGGGCGCAAAGATACGTAGAATCTCTTGATTCAAGCAAGGAACAGATTCTTTGGTTCAATCAATGAATCCTTGCTCTTTCATCCATGCATCATTGTAAACTTTACCGAGGTACCTGCTGCCATGATCGTGAAACAGGACAACAGATACTGCGTCTTCTGGTAGCAGATGCTTGAGCTGTCTAAGACCTTGAAAAGCTGATCCAGAAGAATAGCCCAAGAACAAGGCCTCCTTTGATGCCAACTCTCTGGCAGTCAATGCACCATCCTTGTCTGTCACCTTCTCAAAACGATCAATAAGTGAAAAATCGACATTCTCAGGCAAGATGTCTTCGCCAATGCCTTCAGTGATGTAGCTGTAGATTTCATTGTTGTCAAACTCACCTGTTTCATGGTATTTCTTGAAAATTGAACCATAAGAGTCAATACCCCAAATCTGAATGTCAGGTTTTTTAGATTTCAAGAATTTGGCCACACCAGAAATGGTGCCACCTGTTCCAACGCCCACAATGAAATGGGTGATTCGACCCTTGGTTTGCTCCCAGATTTCAGGGCCTGTGCTGTTGAAATGCGCAAGCGCATTGCCAGGGTTGTCGTATTGGTTAGGGAAGAAGCTGTTTGGAATTTCTGAATTGAACTTTTTCGCCACGGAGTAGTAGGAATCCTTGTGCTCTGGTGCAACATCGGTAGGGCAGACATAAACCTTTGCACCCATAGCAGTTAGCGTGTCTATCTTCTCTTGGCTTTGCTTGTCACTCATGGTGCAAATCAGTTGGTAGCCCTTGATAATGGCAGCGATTGCCAATCCCATGCCTGTATTGCCTGAGGTGCATTCAATGATGGTTCCGCCGGGCTTGATCAAACCCTGTTTCTCTGCATTCTCTAACATTTGTAATGCCATGCGGTCCTTGGTGCTGTGGCCTGGATTGAAATATTCCACTTTCGCGAGCACCTCGCCAGGAATGTCTTCAGCGATGCTGTTAAGGCGGACCATGGGCGTGTTGCCAATGGTGTCAAGGATGGTGTTGCAAATAGTTGGTGCTCCCATGGGATTTTTCATGGCGCGAAGGTAGGCATGATGGCTTAAGGGGATGGGTTTATTACCCAGCGTATGGTGTGGGTCTAAGCATGTCTCGCTCGCCAGATTGTAAATCAGCTTCTCGCTGCAAGAATGCTGTTAGGGACAATTGTTTCATGTCTGAAACTGCTTGATTTCTCAACAATACCAGGGCATCTTGAATGCCGCAGGTCGCAGGATCCGGGCATGAATCACAGGGCTCATAAAATCGATGAGAGGCGCAGGGGAGTAGCGCAATGGGTCCTTCAAGCAGTCTGGCAATGTCAGCCAATGTGATCTGATCAGGGCTTTCTGCCAATTGGTAGCCGCCATCGCGACCAGCTTTAGAAAGGAGCATCCCTTCATTGACCAATAGCTGTAAAATGCTCTCCAGAAATTTATAGGGGGCACTTGTGGCCTCAGCAATTTTTGAGGCGCCAATGTGCTGATGGGGATTTCTTGCTAAATGCAATAGCGCGTGAAGGCCGTAGATGGTCTTCTTGTTCAGCATCCGTACATGCGATTAAGGACAGCCGCCAACCGTATACCAGCCTGAAGCAGGCGTTGGTTCAAGGTGCTGATGTGCTTGTAGCTGTATGCATACCCTAGGGATTTCGTGTCAACATCAGGGTAGATACCGCCTAGGCGGATGGTTTTGGACTCTTGAGCCCACACCAACACATCGTCTGCTTGCCATGACTGAACATCTGCCTCGCTTGCGCGATCAATCCAATCTGCGTATTCTGTGTAGGAAAGCGCTTGATGCTTGATCATGTCAGAATCCCAAACGCGATGCAGGTTAGTTGAACCACTGAACCATTGAATTTTCCAATCGTTGCCGCCTCGGTCTGTGCCATTGCCAACATGCAATGGCTGATGAATGTCACCAATTAAGTGTGCGAGCATTTTAATGCCACTTGCTTCATTCCATGGCGCGAGTTTTCTTGCGTTGGGATCAACCATGAGTCGATGCAGTGTGGCAATGACATCGCCTTGTTTAGGTGTGCCTGCCTCCTCGTAGGATTGGTGGTCAGGAATGGTGCAGTAATGCCATGGGTTCCATGAACGGTAACTGGGGTCAGATTTGATGTTATCCATCCATGTAGATGCCATGGCAAGAGATTCCCCTTGGAGTAGGTCATGAATTTTCTCCTTTGCGCAAGGGCTGAGATGCCTCTCGGCGATGGCGCCAACTATCCTGTGACCTGTTGGTCCCCAGGCAAATGCGTTGATGGAAAATAGAAAACCTCCCATGATTACCATGGGCTTGAAATAACGATTGAATGGTCCTTGCATGCCCAAAGATAGCGAGACATCAGTCCCTATCTTGCATGCCTCATTCAACGAACATGGATTACCAAGCTCACCCCACTGCTGTTATCGATGAACCTTGCCAAATAGGCGAGGGTACAACCATTTGGCATTTCTCTCATATTATGCAAGGTGCAGTGCTTGGTAAAGACTGCAACGTGGGTCAAAATGTGGTGATTTCAACGGATGTAATTTTAGGTAATCGGGTCAAAGTTCAGAACAATGTCAGTTTGTACACGGGCGTGACCTGCGATGATGAGGTATTCTTAGGGCCTTCTTGTGTTTTCACCAACATTGTGAATCCCCGTTCAGCTGTCGTGAGAAAAGGACAATATATCAAGACACATATCGGTCGAGGAGCTTCTATTGGGGCCAATGCGACCATCGTTTGTGGCCATGACATTGGACAATACGCCTTCGTTGGCGCGGGAACTGTTGTCACCAAAAGCATTGCGGATTTTGCCTTGGTTGTCGGCAACCCTGCCAAGCAGGTCGGCTGGATGTCTACCCATGGACATCGATTACAATTTGACGCAGAAGGCATGGCCACATGCCCTGAAAGCGGAGAGACCTACCATCTGTCACAAGGCGCCGTTAAACGCGTCAGCTAAAAGCACTGCAACTTCTTTTACACCCTATAAATTTAAACTATGTACCCAATTGCCCTAGATCATTCCGAAGAACTTGACATGATCCGTGACACAGCTCGCGATTTTGCAGCTAAGCACATTTTACCACATGTCATGACCTGGGACGAGCCGCAAACTTTCCCTCTGGAAACTTTTAAGGCCATGGGAAAATTGGGATTCATGGGGGTGTTGGTGCCAGAGGAATATGGGGGTTCTGGTATGGGCTACGATACCTACATCACTATCATTGATGAGATTTCACAGGTCTGCGGATCCATTGGTCTCAGTGTGGCTGCGCACAACAGTTTGTGCACTCAACACATTGCACAATTTGGCAATGAGGAGCAAAAGCGAAAGTGGCTTCCTAAGCTAGCCACGGCTGAGCACCTCGGTGCATGGGGCTTGACTGAGACGGGCACAGGGTCAGATGCGGGCGGCATGGCGACAACTGCGATCAAAGATGGTGAAGGATGGCGCATGAATGGCTCGAAAAACTTCATCACACACGCAATTTCAGCGGATGTTTTTGTAGTCATTGCACGGACGGGGGGAAAACAAGATAGCCATGGTATGACTGCCTTTGTCTTGGAAAAGGGCATGGACGGATTTTCTGGTGGACAGAAGGAGAACAAGCTTGGCATGCGCGCTAGCGAAACTGCTTGCCTATTCTTTGATAACGTCTTTGTGCCAGGTAGCCATGTTTTGGGTAAAGTCGGTGAAGGTTTTGTGCAATCCATGAAGATCTTGGATGGTGGCCGTATTTCCATTGCAGCACTCTCCCTTGGTATTGCAAAAGGGGCGCGAAAAGCTGCTGCAGCCTATGCGCAAGAGCGTGAACAGTTTGGTAAGCCTATTTCACAATTTCAAGGCATATCATTCAAGTTGGCGGACATGCACACAGAGATTTATGCGTCAGAGTTGATGATTCGCCATGCCGGAGCCCTCAAGGATGCGGGGAAGAAAGTGACATTGGAATCGGCCATGGCTAAGCTGAAAGCGAGTGAAGTGTCAGTTTCTGTCTCCAATGAAGGGGTGCAAATTCATGGAGGCTATGGTTTCACCAAAGACTACCCTGCAGAGAAGTTTTACCGTGATGCCAAACTTTGCACCATCGGCGAAGGAACATCTGAGATTCAAAAGGTGGTTATTGCCCGTGAATGGTACAAGTCCTGACTTATTCACATCGTTCACTCATTACCTGTTATCAATTACTTGTTTTGCCCTCAGCGCTGGGGCATTGACGAATTATCTTTAACCCATCACCAATTCCATTAGCTTGTGAAACGTTTACTGATTGCACTCTTTGTTCTTTCCCTTGGCTTCACCGCTCAGGCTTCACACTACCTCGGTGGTGAAATAACCTGGCGCTGTGCGGACAGCGGACCCAATGCAGGTAAATTTAAATTTTATGTGGTCTTGTACCGCGAGTGTGGCACGGGGGCATCTACCTATATGCCTAATCCCGTTGTCCTTAGTACCAATGCGCCGGTTGGCAGTATTTCTTGCGCACAGGTTGGCGCCAGTTTGGATGTGTCACCTGATTGCTATACAGCAACGGGTGAAATCAGTTGTGGTGGCGTGGTATCGGGTAAAGGTGCAGTGGAAGAGCGACGCTTTGAGTCTGCATGGATTACCATTGCAGGCGTGCCACCTGCAACCGGTTGGTACTACACCTTTACGGATTGCTGTCGTCCCAGCATCACTAACTTAACAGGTAGTAGTTCCTACACGTTGAGGGCCTTCATGTTCCCGTATACTATCGCTGGCGTGCCGCAGAATGCGAGCACCTGTTATGACAATTCTCCCCGTTTCTTGGAGCCACCCAAAACGGTTATTTGCTCAGGCTATGAGTACACTTACGCACACAATGCCTTTGACAATGACCTGGATTCCATTGTGTATGACTGGGCTTACCCCGTGACTACCAATTACACGACCAATGCGACCTTTAGTTCGCCATACAGTTACAATAACCCTTTGCCTAACGGCGGAAACACAGTGGCATTCAATAATCAAACTGGTGCCATCACCTTCACGCCATCGGCAGCAGGTTCTTTTGCAACCTGCGTTAAGGTGACTTCGTACCGTTGCAATCAGCGCATTGCAGAAGTGTACCGTGACATCCCTGTAATCCTTCGAACCGATTGTGGATTCAATTCGCCGCCAACTGTCCAAATCAACAACATTCCTACCTTTCCACAGTTGGTTCCTGTTGTTTTAGCTGGCGACACCTTGTATTGGGAAACCACGGTATTTGCTGGTGAGATCATCAAATTTGATATTGTGTCTCAGGATCCACAGCTTTTGCCCAATTTCTTGCCGCAAACGATTGAATTTGCTCCCTCAGGTGGCCAATTGGGTGTGCCATTGAGTAACCCACTAGCAGGCTGCTTGAATCCGCCTTGCGCGACAGTGTCACCCAAGTCACCTCAAACAACCTACACCAACACCTTGAACAATGAGATTTCCTTTTACTGGGAGACCAATTGTGATCACATTTCCTACCAGACCAATTCTTGCGGGTCACCAACCAACAAGTACGTTTTTGCCCTTAGAATGCAGGACAATTTCTGCCCAGCTCCAGCCATTTCAGTGGCCTCTGTGGTCATCAATGTGGTTTCAACTATTCCGATTCCACCTGACATGAGTAACTCTTGTGTGTCGGTTCAGCCAGATGGATCCATTGATATCACCTGGGTACCGCCCATCGATACGGGCATGAATTACGACTCCTATGTGGTGTTTCATGGCATCAATGCAACGGCACCATTCACAGCCATTGACACCATTGCCAACTACAGTGCAACAACCTACAATCACGCAACCCCGAACCCTGGTGGAAGCAATTATTATTACATCCGCACCATTGGTGGATGTAGCTATACGTCGATCACATCGGATACCATTCGGAGCATTGGTTTAACGGTAACGCCAATTCCTCCAACGGCGAGCTCTGTGGCCTTATTGAACTGGAACCATGGAAACAGTTCCGCTAGCACCTACGAGGTATGGCGTAGGCCATTGACAGGAGCTTGGTCAAACCTTGGCAACACGACTGACACCACCTACCGTGACACCGTTAATGTCTGTGGCGAGTCTCTAGAGTACCAGATTCGTATCGCTGGCGCCTGTGAGTCGACCATCGATGGTGGATTCTTCTCTGACATGAACAACAGCGATGTCATTGTGATTGACTCGTTGACAGTTGTTGGTGGCACAGCGACCATCTCATGGCAAGCTGCCACGAACACTGACATTATTGAGTATGAGTTACTGAAGTACGATGTAGCTTCAACAGCATGGCAGTCCATTGCGACTGTCCCTGTAGGCACCTTGATGCCTTATCCCATTCCCGGGGTCACTCCCAACACCATGGTGGATCGCTACAAGGTGATTTCAACGGACAGCTGTGGCAATCAATCCTCGGACTTGTTGGTCTCAGCACACAACAACATTCTTTTGACAGAGAATTCAGATCCGTGTGATGGTGAGCTTCGCATGCGATGGAATGGATACCGTGGCTGGACTGGCGGCGTGAAAGAGTATCGCATCATGGCCGATGTGACGCCACCCGGTGGCACGACACAGTTTGGCGTTCTCTTCAATACCAACAATGGCAGCGACACCACTTACCGCACCAAAAACATCATTGCTGGATGGGATTACTGCTTCTACATTCGAGCCATTGATACATCAAGCAGCTTGTCAAGCCGTTCCAATGACAAGTGCTTCAATGGGCTTTCTTTGCAGCGTTCAAGGTTGATGTACCTCGCTAAGGCGCATGTACGCAGCGACAACAGCATTGAGACAGTGGTATTCATTGACAGGGATGCAGACGTCATCCACTATGATATTCAGCGATCTGACAATTTCACATCAAGCTTCACGTCCTTAGGGTTGATACCTAAGCCAGTGATGGCACCATGGGAGATTCGATTCATTGACGTTACAGCTGACCCAAACAACTACCGATACAGGTACCGCGTTGTGGCAACGGACAGTTGTGGAGGCATTGATACAGCAAGCAACATTGGCACCAATGTCTTGCTAGAGGTTGAAGGCAATGACAATTTAACCAATGTGTTGAAATGGAATCACTACCTTGACTACATGGGTGTGGTTGGATCCTATGAGATCTACCGTTCGGAAGGGCCTTTTGGCGGATTCACTTACCTGACCTCTACCAGTGATACTATTTTCACTGACAATGTCAGACCCATGGGGGATAACAGTGGCTTCTTCTGCTATAAAGTTGTTGCACTTGAAGCAAATAACCCTCTGGCATTCCGTGATGCAGATGGCACAGAATTCCGCAGCGCATCCAACAAGGCCTGTGCTGAGCATGAACCACGCGTATTCATCCCAACGTCCTTCAACCCCATTTCAAATGTGGTCGAGAATCGGACATGGAAACCGTCACACTCTTATGTGGCAGTGAAGAAATACCAGCTTGATATTTTTGATCGCTGGGGGAACATGGTCTTCTCAACCAAGGACGAAAATCAAGGGTGGGATGGAACGGTGAACGGCGACTTTGTGCCAACGGGTGCTTATGTCTACCATTTAACCTTCAATTCCGTGCAAGGTGTGTTGATTGAAAAGAAAGGCAGCATCACGCTCTATTTCAGGAAAAAGTGATGCCTTGAACAACTTAACCGAAGCCGCTCATGTAAATGGGCGGCTTTTTTCGTAATTTTGGGCGCAATTCAGAAGCAATTGCACATGGCACCCATTTCATCCAAAGTCACAGGTGAATACCTCACCTACGATGACGTCCTCCTTATCCCGGCTTACAGTGATACCCTCCCTAAGGATGTTCAGGTAACCACTCAATTCACTCGCAACATTGCCCTCAAGACCCCTGTGGTCTCCTCTGCCATGGACACTGTAACAGAATCTGCTATGGCTATCGCCATGGCACAGGAAGGCGGCATTGGGGTGCTGCACAAGAACATGAGTACGGAACGACAAGCCATGGAGGTCCGTAAAGTGAAACGCGCAGAGTCAGGTATGATTCAAGATCCCGTGACCCTTAGCAAGGACGCCACGGTGGAAGATGCCAATCGCTTGATGACCGAGTACCGCATTGGTGGCATTCCCATCATCAACGCATCAAAGCAATTGATTGGTATTGTTACCAACAGAGATCTCCGCTTTGAATCCAATACGCAAAAGCAGATTGCAGATGTGATGACGAATAGTGGCTTAATCACCGCATCGGTTGACACCAGCATGGAAGAGGCAGAGGGGTTGCTTCAGGCAAACAAAATTGAAAAGCTCCCTGTTGTCAATGACAACAATGAGTTGTTGGGTTTGATTACCTACCGAGATATTTCTAATAAGCGCAACAAGCCCAACAGCAACAAGGATACGTTTGGTCGGTTGCGCGTGGCAGCTGCCGTTGGCGTTACAGCTGACGTCCTAGATAGGGTTTCAGCACTTGTGGCCGCTCATGTAGACGCCATTGTTATAGACACAGCGCATGGTCACACGGCAGGCGTGGTCAAAGTGTTGAAAAACGTCAAAGCAGCCTTTCCGTCCTTGGATGTGGTTGTCGGCAACATTGCCACAGCAGAAGCCGCCAAGTATTTGGTTGATGCAGGAGCGGATGCCGTGAAAGTTGGTATTGGCCCGGGTAGTATTTGTACGACAAGGGTTGTAGCAGGCGTAGGCGTGCCTCAATTGAGTGCTGTTATGGCAGTTGCAGAGGCTATCAAAGGCTCGGGTGTCCCCGTCATTGCTGATGGTGGTATTCGCTACACAGGTGATATTGTGAAGGCCATTGCTGCAGGTGCAGACTCTGTGATGTTGGGGTCCTTGTTGGCCGGAACCAAAGAGTCGCCAGGAGAAGCGATCATTCTTGATGGGCGACGTTACAAATCCTACCGTGGCATGGGTTCCGTTGAGGCGATGCAGGATGGATCAAAGGACCGTTACTTCCAAGATGTGGAAGATGACACCAAAAAGCTTGTGCCTGAGGGCATTGTTGGCCGAGTTCCTTACAAAGGTGAGATGCATGAAGTCATGTACCAATTCATTGGTGGCCTTAGGGCTGGGATGGGGTACTGTGGCGCAAAGGATATTTTAACCTTGAAGAATGATGCACGCTTTGTACGCATCACGGCGGCAGGTGTCAATGAGAGCCATCCGCACGATGTCACCATCACCAGGGAGTCACCCAACTACAGCCGCTGATTCAGCTGACGGTTAAACAAGCATGCAATCAGTCATTGCCTGACTGAACCGATTCATAATCTTGGTAGCACAGCAATAAGCTGACTAGGAGGTCATAGTCACTGGCATCTCTGATGTCGCTTTGGTTGTAGCGGCAAAACAACAGGAAGGCTTCAACCTCAGATGCCGGCATGCCTGTCAGTTCAAACAGTGCATGGCGGTTGTGACTCTTGCTGAGCCGGTCTCTGAATCGTTCGCTGTCTAGTATGGCCTGAAGCTCTCGAATTTGCCTAGGTCGATTACCAAACTGATCGTACAAAAAATCAATGGGGTTGGCCATTGTTGGCTTGACACTGTTTGGGACGTAAATGTCAGCGCCAGAAGGTCTTTCGGCCTTGTCCACCTTCATGGCTTTTGGCATGTTTGACGTGAGTTTGTAGGCGGTGACACTGACCTCGTTCAGCAGGAAGTTTTGCGTCTGTAGGATGATGCGAACGGAGTCATTGGCTACAGCAGATCGGTAACTGAATGAAAACCCAGGCCGTGAAAAAACCAAGGTGTCGCCTTCAATGGCTTCCAGGGCAAATCGACCCTTTGAGTCAGTGACTTGTGCTGCTTCCGTCCGAGCATTCACAATGGCCACGTAGGGGAGCGGTTCCATGCTCCGGTCTTCCACAATGACGCCTTGGTATTGTACAAGGTTTTGACCCCAAGAAAGGTGGCTTGCTAGAAGGAAAAGGGAAAATATCAGCGACTTTTGCATGGGGCACGGAAATTACAATAACTATGCCGTGGAAACCCTCATCTTTGTAGGATAATAACGCACATTCATGTCAGACGATAAGCAAATCATTTTCTCCATGTCGGGGGTCTCTAAGATCCTCCCACATAACAACAAAGCCATCCTGAAGGATATCTACTTGAGCTTCTTCTATGGCGCAAAAATTGGCATCCTGGGCCTCAATGGATCAGGTAAGTCAACCTTGTTAAAAATCATTGCTGGCATTGACCAAAGCTACCGCGGAGATGTGGCTTTTTCCCCCGGTTACTCTGTGGGTTACCTCGAGCAAGAACCGCAATTGGATGAAAGCAAGACAGTGTTGGAGATTGTCAAGGAGGGCATGGCTGAGACCACGGCCCTGCTTGAGGAGTACAACCAAATCAATGAAGACTTTGCATTGCCTGAGAATTATGAGGATGCAGAGAAAATGGAGAAGATGATGGCCCGTCAGGCTGAGCTTCAGGATCGCATTGACGCAAGCAATGCTTGGGAATTAGATACCGTACTGGACCGTGCCATGGACGCTCTTCAGTGCCCGCCGCCGGACAGCTCCATTGCTGTGTTGTCAGGTGGTGAAAGGCGCCGCGTGGCCCTTTGTCGCTTGCTGCTTCAAAATCCAGACATTTTATTATTGGATGAACCAACCAACCACTTGGATGCGGAGTCTATTCTATGGCTAGAGCACCATTTGCAACAATACAGCGGTACGGTGATTGCTGTGACACACGATCGTTACTTTTTGGACAATGTAGCGGGATGGATTTTGGAGTTGGATCGCGGTGAAGGCATCCCATACAAAGGGAATTACACCTCATGGTTGGACCAGAAGACCAAACGAATGGCGCAGGAGGAGAAGCAGGTTTCCAAGCGACGAAGGACTTTGGAGAAGGAATTGGAGTGGGTGCGCATGAATCCCAAGGGCAGGCAGGCAAAAAGCAAAGCAAGACTCAACAACTATGAGAAATTATTGGGTGAAGAGCAGCATGAAAAGGCCAAAGGTCTTGACATGTTCATTCCAAACGGCCCTCGATTGGGCAATGAAGTGATTGAAGCACAGTCAGTTGCTAAACAGTTTGGCGAAAAGTTGTTGTACGACAACTTGAACTTCAAGCTGCCGCCAGCTGGGATTGTTGGCATCATTGGACCAAACGGTGCGGGTAAAACCACCATCTTCCGCATGATCATGGATCAGTTGACGCCGGATTCAGGAAAATTCATCACAGGTGAAACGGTAAAAATCTCCTATGTGGATCAGAGTCATGAATCCATGGCACCTGAAAAAACCTTGTTTGAGCTTGTTGGTGATGGCGCTGAGCACTTTGAATTGGGCAATCAAACCATGAATGTTCGGGCCTATTTGTCTCGATTCAATTTCACAGGCCCAGATCAAGGCAAAAAAATTGGCATTCTATCTGGCGGAGAGCGCAACCGCTTGCACCTGGCTATGGCTTTGAAAGAAGGCGGCAACGTGCTGCTCTTGGATGAGCCCACCAACGACCTTGATATCAACACCCTTCGCTCTTTGGAGGAGGGCTTAGAGGCATTTGCTGGTTGTGCAGTTATCATCTCGCATGATCGTTGGTTCATGGACAGGGTTTGCACGCATATCTTAGCTTTTGAAGGTGATTCAGAGGTTTATTATTTTGAAGGATCGTTCTCTGACTATGAAGCCAATCGCAAAAAACGCCTTGGCGGTGGTCTGGAGCCAAGGAAGTTCAAATACAAGAAATTGATGAAATGAAAGCACGCACGCCAAAAGGAACCAGGGACTTCAATGCCAGAGAGTTAGCGAAGCGTCACCATGTGACATCCGTGATACAAAGTGCGTTCAAGCGCTATGGTTATGCCCCGCTAGAGACACCAAGTTTTGAACTGTCAGAGACCCTGATGGGCAAGTATGGAGAAGAGGGAGATCGCTTGATTTTCAAGCTGCTTAAGTCGGGCAACTTCATGCGCTCTGTAGCAGAAGGGGCAACGCCTAAAGCATCAGACATCATTGATAAGGCGTTGCGCTATGATTTGACCGTTCCTTTTGCGCGCTATGTCGTGGAGAATTTTGGCCAGCTTCCCATGCCTTTCAAGCGATACCAGATTCAGCCAGTTTGGCGCGCTGACAAGCCGCAGAAAGGTCGATTCAGAGAGTTTTACCAATGCGATGCAGATGTGGTGGGTAGTCAGTCACTGTGGCAAGAGGTTGAATTGGTCAATCTCTACGCTGAGGTCTTTGAAGCCTTGAACTTGGCTGTGGTTATTCGATTGAACCACCGAGGTATCCTTTCGGGGATTGCTGAAATGGCTGGAGTGGGTGATCGCTTGACAGAGTTCACTGTTGCCTTGGATAAATTGGACAAGATTGGGCAGGAGGGTGTCGTGGCTGAATTGAAAGACCGTGGGTTCAGTGATGATGCCATCAAGAAATTGTCACCAGCCCTTATTCCAGCTCGAAGCATGGATGAAAGTTTGACGGCCTTGGATGGTTGGTTTGAAGGGTCAGAAATGGGACTGAAAGGCATTGAGGACCTGAGGTTTATCCTTCAACACATCAATTCAAACATTAAGGTTTCATTGGACATCTCATTGGCCCGAGGATTGAATTATTACACCGGTTGTATCCTGGAAGTTAACCCCGTTGGGCTTGACATGGGATCAGTTGGTGGTGGTGGGCGTTATGATAACCTCACAGGCATCTTTGGCAAAGAAGGCCTGTCGGGTGTTGGTATCAGCTTTGGTTTGGATCGCATCATCATGAGCTTGGAGGAGTTGGGTCAAATGCCTGATGGCATTGTTTCATGCCCGCAAGTGCTGGTGCTAAATCAATCAGATGCTGAATATGCTTTCAAAACGTGCATGGCCCTGCGTGAAGCGGGTATTGACGCAGACTTTTATCCAGATTCAGCAAAGATGAAAAAGCAATTTGCCTATGCGGAGCAGCGACAAATCCCTTGGGTCATCTACGCAGGGGAGCGTGAAGCTGCTGAATCTCGTGTCGTTCTCAAGCATTTAGCAGACGGAACGCAAACAAACCTTTCCATTGCAGCGGCCATTGAACAATTGAAACCTTGATATTCCTTTGAATGAAACAGTTAACCCTTAGCCAGGCTTGGCAACTTGAAGATTGGGCAACCATTGCCTCAGGCATTGCTACCATTGATTTTGATAAGGAGTCCAGGCACCGTGTTCAGCAAAGCCATAGCAACATGCTCAAGGTCTTGAATCAAGGGCAGGCGGTTTATGGCATCAATACGGGCTTCGGGTCTTTGTGTACCACAGCCATTCCCCATGAGGAATTGCAAGACCTTCAGGTCAACTTACTTCGCAGCCATGCTGCAGGTACAGGGCCCAATTCCAATGATGCCATCGTGCGTTTGATGCTGGTTGCAAAGGCAAAATCACTGGCTCAAGGGTTTTCAGGCATCCGTCCGGTATTGATTGATCAACTGCTGGCCTTGTACCATGCTGATGTTTTGCCTGTTGTGCCACAAATTGGATCTCTTGGCGCATCGGGTGACTTGGCGCCATTGTCCCATCTATGCCTTCCCTTGATTGGGGAGTCCAAGGTCAACGTGGGCACAGAAATTATGGATGCATCAAAGGCTTTGTCACAAGTGGGGATTTCACCCATTGTGCTTGAAGCCAAAGAGGGCTTAGCCTTGATCAATGGCACGCAATTCATGCTTGCTAATGGTTTGTATGTAGCCATGGAAGCCCAGCGTGTTTCTTATTGGGCTGATTTGATTGGCTCAGCATCTGCTCTAGCCTATGAAGGCAGTTCAGCACCCTTTCAGCCAGGTATTCACCAGGTAAGGAAACAAGCTGGCCAAGCGTTTGTGGCCAACCGCGTGCTGGAATTCACCCTTGGAGCTGCTGACTTTCAAGTTGCGACCAAGCATGTGCAGGACCCGTATTCATTTCGCTGCATGCCTCAGGTTCACGGGGCATCCAATGATGCCTGGCTGCACATTGAGAAGATCCTGCTTGATGAAGGAGAGTCTGTGACTGATAACCCCACCGTTTTTGAGGATGCTATCCTCAGCGCGGGCAATTTCCATGGACAACCACTTGCCATGGCGATGGACTACGGAAAATTGGCCCTTGCAGAGTGGGGGAGCATTTCTGAACGCCGAATCAACCAATTGATGCTTGGCAAACGGGGACTTCCTCCGTTTTTAGCTGCTAATGCTGGAACGGAAAGTGGGTACATGATCCTTCAGTATTCTGCAGCAGCTCTGGTTTCTAGAAGCAAACAGCGTTCAGTTCCAGCTTCAACAGACAGCATTGACTCCAGCGCAGGTCAAGAAGACCATGTCAGTATGGGGGCAAATGCTTCCACAGATGCCCTTGAAATTTTGAACAACACTTGGACCATTTTATCAATGGAATTCTTGGCTGCCATGCGTGCTCATGGTCTGAATAGTGGTTTGATGAGTCCAATCATCAAGGACTTGAGGGATGCATTCATGGATGCCGTTCAACCGGCTTCCGGTGATGGCATCTTAGCTGTTGACATGGAAGCAACCAAGCAGTTCATCCAATCCATTGACATTGAAGACCGCTTGGCCTTCAATGCTTAGCTATCAGAGAACTTGCCTGCATATTGAGCGACCGCTAACAGCCCAGCAGTCTCTGTTCGCAAGCGATGGTCACCCAATGAAACTGCATCTGCGCCTTGTTTGTTGGCCAATTCCCACTCATCATCACTGAAGTCACCCTCAGGGCCAATCAATAGGGTTGTCGCCTTGTCTGATTGTAGCCAAGTGCCCCAATCCTGACGATACCCTAGGCAAATAGCCATGGCAAGCCTTCGACTCTCGTCATGCTGCTGTATAAATTTGTTGAAGGGTATGGCCTCATGAATGGTTGGCATATGCCCTTTATGGCTTTGCTTGCAAGCAGCCCTTGCCACACGAAGGATTCGATTGATTGGCACATGCCTTCGCTCGGAATGGAAACAAATCAAGGGTGTGATGGCATGTACACCCATTTCAATGGCCTTTTCAATGAACAGGTGCATGCGGTCCATTTGCTTGGTTGGTGCCATGGCAATGTGAAGGTCACCTGCAACCTTGCCGTAATCTGGTAGTGAATGACAGCGTTTACCTGTCACGACCTTTCGTGACAAGCTGATCAGTTCACAATAGGTGGCAGTTCCAGAGCCGTCAAGTACCACGACATGATCACCCGGCTTCAACCGAAGGGACTTGATGGCATGTTGCGCATCATCAGGATCAATGACAACCGTGCCGTCGTCAGATGTTGAACCCCATAGGTGGTGGCATTGGCTCGCGTCAAGCATCGATTGGAATTCTTGCTTTTGCAGAACTAGAAACGTGATCGATTTGATCATTTTGCAATGCGAAATGGGCTGCGGCGCCTACCATGGCTGCATTGTCGGAGGTGTAGGAGAGAGGAGGTAAGTGCAGGGACCATCCGCTGTGTTTAGCAACATCTGTCAATGAAGACCTGAGATGACTGTTCGCAGCAACACCGCCAGCAATGGCGATATCACGCAACCCTTCTTGCTTCATGGCCATTGTTGTGCGTTGAATCAATGGGCTAATCAGCGCCTTTTGGATAGATGCACACCAGTCGGGTAAATCATCAATTAAGGTGTTCGGATGCAATTGTTGGTGGCGTTGCATGACTTGAATGAAAGAGGTTTTTAACCCGCTGAAACTCATGTCAAGCCCTGGTATCTTCACGGTAGCAAATTTAAACCTTGCCTTGCCTTGCTGTGCCAAAGTATCGATTTCTGGACCGCCGGGGTAGGGCAGGGAAAGCAGCTTGGCAGCCTTGTCAAAAGCTTCCCCTACGGCATCATCCAAGGTCTCACCAAGGATGGTGAAGGCATTCCAATCATCCACGCGAACAATTTGGCTATGACCACCAGATACGGTGAGACATAGGAACGGGAAGGAGATGCTTGAGCGCGACTGCACACCGTCTTCCACCAGGAAATGGGCAAGGACATGAGCCTTCATGTGATGAACATTGATCAATGGCAGATTCAATGCTAGCGCCATGGATTTAGCAAAGCTGTGGCCAACCAGAAGCGACCCCAGTAGGCCAGGTCCCTGTGTCACGGCAATGGCTGTCAGGTCAGCTTTATCGACCTGAGCATCAATCAATGCTTGGTTCACGACGGCGCTGATTAACTGACCATGCTTTCTTGAAGCAATTTCTGGAACAACGCCACCAAAGGCATGGTGATCAAGCTGGCTATGGCGGACATTGGATTTCACCTCCAGGCCATGCAAAACAGCTGCTGCTGTGTCATCACAGCTGCTCTCAATGGCTAATGTCAATGGCCCCTTTTCCATCACCTATACCTTGGTGGAAAACGCGTGGTTGCCAACGATGTTGAGATCATAGCCCTCAATGCCAATGCGTTTCATTGGGTGGTTGGTCATTAAAATGATCCGGTGAACCGCCAGGTGGTGAAGGATTTGTGCTCCCACACCATAATCCAAGGGATCCTTGCTCATGCCAGTCAGCGGCTGCTTGTTCTCATTGTAGTGGACAATGGCATCGAGTAAGCTTGGGTCTTCAGGTCGCTGGTTCAGGCAAACCAAAACCCCGCGACATGCCTCAGCAATGGTTTTCATTGCTTTGTGGTAAGTTGATCGCTGCTGGTAATCAGGCGCCATCTCATCCATGATGGATCTGCGTGGGTCACCACTTTGTACGCGAACCAAGACATCGTCATCTTCCCCCCATGCCCCCATTGTGAAGGCCACATGCACTTGATTGGATGTGGTTTGCTTGAAAACGTGGGCGGTGAAGTCACCCTCAGCAGATTGGTAAGGGAAACTGTCTAGCAAAACAATCAATGATTCCCTCTTCATCCGAAAAGCAATCAATTGCTCGATAGAGATGATTTTCAAGTCATGTCTTTGCCCCATGGCAATGAGTTCTGGCAGCCGAGCCATGCTGCCATCAGGGTTCAGTATTTCCACAATAACGCCAACAGGTGACTTGCCTGCTAATCGGGCCAAATCAATGGCTGCTTCTGTGTGCCCTGCACGGCGAAGCACACCACCGGGTCTTGCCCTGAGCGGGAAAACGTGACCAGGTCGACTAAAATCTGCAGGCTGCTTGCTTTCATCAACCAAGGCGCGAAGGGTTGCTGCACGGTCAGCAGCAGAAATCCCCGTTGTCACGCCACCACCACGAAGGTCTACACTGATGGTGAATGCCGTTTGATGAGGGTCTGTGTTGTTGGGTACCATTTGATGCAATCCGAGGGCGTCACAGCGATCGTCCGGTAGGGGAGCGCAGATCAAACCTCTGGCATGGGTGACCATGAAATTGATGCTTTCAGCCGTGATGGTTTCTGCAACAGCCACTAAGTCACCTTCGTTTTCACGATTTTCATCATCGACAACAATGACCATTTTTCCTTGCGCAAGATCTTCCAGGGCCGATTCAATGCTGCTCAACATGCTTTCACTCATGGGTACGTCGTGTAGTGGGTTGCCAAACTCCCGTTTCTCGTCTGCGAAGGTACCTGAAAAAGCCTGCAAGCAAAGCGATGTGCATTTGCACAAAGTGGGAAAATGAACGATGCAATTTTGCCATTGGACCCATCCCTTGGATAAGCCATGAGGGCAATGTTTCATGGGGGATAACGACAAGGATTGCCGTCAACCACCATGCATTGATGGTGATCAAGTGTCCCCACGCTACCAGCGCAACAAAAGGACTGAGCCAACGGAGTACCTTATGACAAAGGAAAACCATGCCTAAAGGGAATGTCTTGGTGAATAGCACAGGCCAGAAACGCACAAGATTTTGCCAATTACCCTGCGAGATGCGAATCTTTCGTTTGAATTCCAATGTGGCATCATGGGAGACATCCTCTGAGCAAATAGCATCCATTGCCATCACCACCTTCCTGCCACGCTTAAGGCATGTCATGGTTTCGAAAAAATCTTCCATCAACGTGCCATGGGGTATGTGAACAAAGGCGCTGCGACGGATAGCATAGCAACCACCTTCCACACCCATAGCAGTTCCAAAGAGTCTGCCTTCGCGTGATTTCAGTTGATTCTCCCAATCGACATAAGACTTTTCCTCCATTGCAATGCCGCCGGTCTCAGGAGCCTGACGCATGCCATGGTAAACCAAGCGGCCTCCAACCATGTCAATGGCTGAATCGCTCATCATGGCCCGAACCATTGCCTTCACTGCTTGGCGGTCAAAGAAGATGTTGGCATCCGTGCCAATGATCACATCACCCTTAGACAGGTTAACCAGATGGTTGATGATGGCAGATTTGCCGGAACGCTTGCTCATGGGAACCCATTGAAGGTTGTCATGTTTTTGTGCGAAGGATTCAAGGATTTCCTCGCTGCCATCGTCGCTGCAGTCGGATCCAACCAAAATTCGCAACTTGTCCATGGGGTAGTCCACATCGAGCATGGATTGCAATTTCCTGTCAAGCACTGCAACCTCATTGTAGGCAGCAAATAGAATGTCAACGGTGGGCCACTCGTTTGGGTCAGTCAAATCGGTCGGTTCTGGATTGCCCGGGGCTAGCCAACGCATGAATTGAGGGAATAGAACATAAGGCACCAACAGGGTCAAGGTGCAGGCAATCAGTAGGCTATCCATGGCTTGCTGCAGTTAAAGCTTGATCTAGACCCTTCAAATGCACATTGTCTAGGAAATGGGTCATGGCATGCAGCCGAGCGGCTTGTCCCAAGGCCAGTCGCATGCCTTCATCTTGTTGCAAATCTTCCATGGCAACGGCAAAGGCTTCAGCTGAATGGGCAACCATCAAATGCTTGCCTGCTATGGCCTTGATACCAGCGGCGCCAATGGGGGTGGTTACCACGGCTTTGCCTCGGGCCATAGCCTCAAGGATTTTGATGCGCATGCCTGAACCACTAAGGATGGGCGCAATGAAGATGCCGTGGTCGTCAAACCAATTGTCAGCCACATGCTCTTTAGTCCACGTGATGCCTTTGGGGAGTTGATTGAATGCAGGTGGCTGTGTCTTGCTGAGTACATGCAAATCAACAGTTGACAGGTGGGGCAATACCTCATCCATCAGCCATTGCATGCCCTTGATGTTTGGCTCCCAGTCCATGGCGCCTAAATGGTAAACGGAGGGGGAAGAGGCACCTGAAAGAGACCACTGCAAGTCAGACCAAGTACTTGGAATCACCGTGCATCTCCCTCCATTTGAACGGATGTAGTCGGCGTCTTCTTCGCTGATAGCGAGTGTTGGCATACTTGAGAGCAACTCATTCTCCCATGTTTTCAATCGTTTCACCTCCCAGGCGTAGGCCATTCCCTTGAGGGACTTGTGCTTCAAGGTTTCCTCCCAAATTTGATGTTCAATGTTGTGGCATCGCAGCAAAACAGGTCCATGGATGTGCTTCCGATAGACCGCCATGAAGAGGCTGTCAATGACTGTGAGATCAGCAGACCGACTGGCTTTCTCAATGGATGCGGCAATAGCGGTTTGGTAGAAGCGGCTGGCAAAGTAGCTGCATTGCCAATGTTTGGTCTTGAAAAAATTGTTCATGCTAGGCACAATTGACAGACTTGGCGCATCAAGCTCTGCAACATGCGTTGGCTGCTTAGGGCTGTCTACATAGTGCTTGTCCGTGTTCAATGCCAACACATGGATACGGTGACCCAGCAATCCCTCTAGGCGAATCAAGCTCTCCATGGCAATGCTGCTTCCATCGCGACCAGGAAAAGGGAATTTATTGCAGAGATGAAGGATGTTCATGAGTCAGGGCTCAACTTGCTGTACAGCCATCGCGGCAGTCTGCTGAGTTTAACAAAGCTATGAGTAGAGGCATCATTGGCCGCCCAATGCGTCATCCACAGGGCTATTGGTAGCAAGAGTAAATTGGGCATCCAAATGGCCCAAAAAGGATCAATCACCCAATCTCGCCCCATTTTCTCAAACACCATGGTTAGAACATAATGGGTTAAAAACAGCAAAACAGAGATCACAAATGGCAGGCCAAATCCCCCTTTTTGAATGATGGCACCCAGAGGCGCTCCGATGAAGAACAAGAGGATGCAGGCCATTGCAATGGCGAACTTCTTGTGCCATTCTAGGTAATGCCTTGCGGCAAGGTTGTCCCGCCATCTGTACTCAGATGAGACTTGTTGCATGTACTCCTTGTTGGATTGCATCAAGTGAATGCCATTGTTCACTGCACGGTAGCGATGATGTCCCTTCAGTCGATTGGCAACCATGAGGTCTATGGCTAGCAGTGGGACACTGTCTGTTTTCGCGTACTCCCAACCGTAAAATTTGTGATGCATGATGGTTGAAACCTCTGACTTCCTGTAAGCGTAAGACTTTTTTAACTCTTTGATTGCTGCCGCTAGCTGATTGATGTTCAGCATGTTGAACTCATCACTTCGGTTGACGGCATAAAGGTTGTCTACTTGAAAATCCCGCATGTTGAATCGCAAAACCATGTGCTTGAAGTCACTTTCCACATAGGGATCGTAAGCTTTATTTTTTTGGTTTTTTTGTTCCTCATAACTGTGGCCATCGAAGAGATTGAGCTCCATCCAAGGGGAGCCCGATACATAGTTCAATTCGCCCAAAGGGGCTGTGATCATGCTTAGATTCCCATCACCCCTTTCTTGGTGTCGGTAGATCATGATATCGTGGATCGTGGACCCTGTTTTTTGCCCAATCTTGATGCTGTACCCAGAAATACCTCCATAAAAAACCCCTGGACTGAGATTGAACGTTGGTTTTTGCTTGGCAATATTCAGCAACAGGTTTTCTCCCTTGAAGTTGGCCACAGGGATCAAGTTGTTGCTGACATAAAACATGCCGACTGCAATGATGGAACTCGCCAGTACAGCAGGCCTCAGCATGCGGTAAAAGGATGAGCCACCTGATTTAGCAGCAGCCAACTCATTGGATTCAGCGAGATCACCATAGGTCATGATGCCTGCAAACAAAACCGCCACTGGCACGGCCATTGGCAACACTGAAACCGACCAGTACATCACCAATTCCATGATGGATAGCCAGTCAATTCCCTTGCCCGCAAGGTCATCGACGTACTTCCATACCATTTGCATCAACAAAAAGAACACGGAAATACCGAGGGTCTTGAGGAAGACCGTCACAAAAGCTTTGAGAATGTATCGATCAATGCGGCTCATAGCTGGTAACTCCTTGGCGCAGTAAACAGGTAATTTTCGGGGTGATCGGCACGCAGAAACTTGACATCAACAGGGGGTATGGCTAGGTCAGATGATTGCTTGACACGAAGCAGTTGATGCCCATCTTTTTCGCTCCATGACTCATAGCTGGTTAGTTTGCCGCTGCTGAGATGGATGCCAATGATTGCTTTTGTCACATGACCTGCCTGGGGTTCAACCAGAATGAATTGAACAGTTTTCCCATTGTGGTTGATTTGCTGACCGATGTTGCTCAATTTAGCCTGGTTGAATTCCGTTTGCCAGCCGTTGATGAGATCTGCTAGGCGATTGGATGGATCTGTATTAACCGTGATCTCTTCCATTTCATGGTCAACCACGATGCGGTAGGCACCATCAAAGTAGACCGTAGCGTTGGGGAGGTTCAACCGAAGCAAAGAGTCGCTGCGCAACCAATCCCCCTGAAGGGCTTCAGGGATTTCGTCAGAAGAGAAGTCAAATTCCATGCTTGTCAATTGAGCCATGTTGGCGCGTTCAATCATGACACGCAAGGGGTCCTGAGCCTTCAAACTCATGACCTGCAAGACAATGAGTGTTCCCATCGCCCAGACCATCATGCCTGACTTTAACCTAGCCATCAATCAGTTCCTTGAGGCGCATTTCATCGGGAACCAACACCTGACGTGCTTTGGAGCCTTCAAATGGTCCGAGGATGCCGGCATCTTCTAATTGGTCAACAATGCGGCCAGCTCGGTTGTAGCCAAGCTTAAGTTTGCGTTGCAGCAATGAAGCTGAACCTTGCTGAGCATTCACAACAATCAATGCAGCATCTCGGAAAAGGGCATCGCGCTCATCCGCCGAGTAGTTGCCTCCCTCAGAAGCAGATCCATCGGGGGTGTACTCAGGCAGCGCATAGGCATCGGGGTAGGCTTGCTGAGACCCAATGAATTCGCAAACATCTTCAACCTCCGGTGTGTCCAAGAAGGCACACTGCAAGCGAATCATCTCATTGCCTGCATGGAACAGCATGTCCCCTTTACCAATCAGCTGATCTGCACCACTAGCATCCAGGATGGTTCGTGAATCAATTTTTGAAGAGACCTTGAAGGCAATCCGTGCTGGGAAATTGGCTTTGATGATGCCAGTGATCACATTAACAGATGGTCGTTGTGTGGCAACGATCAAATGGATGCCAATGGCACGTGCGAGCTGAGCCAATCGCGCTATGGGCATTTCAACCTCTTTGCCGGCAGTCATGATCAAATCTGCAAATTCATCTATCACCAAGATGATGTAGGGTAGGTAGCGGTGATTGTCATCTGGGCTGAGCTTTCTAGCCTTGAATTTCACATTGTACTCCTTGATGTTGCGAACCATGGCTGCTTTCAGCAAGTCATAGCGTTGGTCCATTTCAATGCAAAGTGAATTCAAGGTATTGATCACCTTGGTGGTGTCCGTGATGATGGCTTCTTCCGAATCAGGGAGTTTAGCAAGGAAATGTCGTTCAATCTTGTTGTACAGGGTCAATTCAACTTTTTTGGGATCAACCAAAACAAATTTCACTTCAGAAGGGTGCTTCTTGTAAAGAATAGAGGCTAGAATAGCATTCAGTCCAACGGACTTGCCTTGCCCTGTTGCACCCGCCATCAAAAGGTGTGGCATTTTTGCCAAATCAGCTACAAAGACTTCATTGGCAATGGTTTTACCCAAAGCGATGGGGAGGTCCATGTTGCTTTTCTGGAAACGGTCAGAACTTAAGACGGACTGCATGGATACCATCTGTGGGTGCCTGTTAGGTACCTCAATGCCAATGGTGCCCCTGCCTGGAATTGGCGCAATGATTCGAATTCCTAGAGCTGATAGACTCAGTGCGATGTCATCTTCCAGGCTTTTGATTTTGCTGATTCGCACGCCTTTTTCAGGGACGATCTCATACAAAGTTACTGTCGGTCCAACAGCGGCCTTGATGCTGGCAATTTTGATGTTATAGTTTTCCAAGGTATCAATGATGCGAACCTTGTTGGCTTCCAGTTCATCTTTGTCCATTCTTACCTGTCCCTCATCGTAGGGTTTCAGCAAATCCAAGCGAGGTAGTTGGTAGTTTGACAAATCCAGCGTTGGGTCATAAGCCGTGTTGATGTCGCCACGTTTTTTGACATCTTCTGGCGCGACCTCATCGACCAAAGGCATGGTCTCTACCTCCAGGGTCATGTTGTCATCTACTTCAGTCGATTCAAAAGTTTCTGAAGAGATGGCTTCTGTGTGGTAGGGCTCATCGATGGGTTGATCCACCATCATGTCAGGCGTACTCAATTCAACGGGCTCAGCTGCATCCAGGGGTGCTTCAGGCATTGCTGAAAGGCTGCCGGCATCTTCCATGTCAACAGCTATGTCGTCAATGAGGCTGTCGCTCATGGCATCAGCTTGATCATCGAGGCTGTTTCCAGCTGACTTGGTTTTGAACTGCAGGGGGTCCAATTTGAACAACCAGGTGACATGCATGAGCAAAAGGCCAGCAAAAGCCAGCCATGCGCCCACACTCCCAAGCCAATGATTGGTCCAGAAAGCCATGCTTCTCCCCATGTCACCAACCCACGCATCACTGAGATCCATCGGCAGGATACCCATCAACCATGTAAGCATCAAGGTCCACAGGATCGATCTTCTCAACCAAGTCTTCCCCTTGAAGTTCATATTCAGAGCCATGGAAAAAACTTTTGCGATGCCCCAAGCAAGCAGCAGGAGCACAGCTACGCCAAAAGATCTGACAGTGAGCAAATAGGCTAGCAATGCACCAACATTACCGAGGGCGTTATGCAAAACCACGGTTTTGTCTGTGAGGATATCTGACCAGTCACCTTCAAAGGCACTGAAATCAGAAGACCAGGTTGCTAAACCCGACAGTGTTGCGAAGGCAACAAACAGAAGTAAGGTCAACAGGAAGAAGCCTGTAGCTGCAATCAATGAAGGGTTGCTGAGGACAGTTTTCCAAGCCTTCCGCTGAGAAGCAAGGGCTTTAAACGGGTTGCGAGAAGGGGTCTTGCTTTTCTTTGCCATAGGTCGGGTACCAAAGGTAGGTCAATCTGTACCTTTGTACCACCAGCAAATCAACGATATGTCATGATTCAACTCATTGGAAGCCTTTCTGAAATTGGCGCAGGCACAAGGGGCTCAAGCCTTGGCTTACAAGCTATGCAGCTTGCCAGCTTATCGACAAATCCTCAGTTTTTCAAGGATCAACACATTGAAATGGTGAGAGAGGATAATGCCATCATGCATCGCGAAAACCCTGCATTGCACGGGAAATACATTGTAGCCATCGCAGATATGTATGATCGCATCAGCAGCCATGTTAAACAGGTCATGTCAGCTGGTGACACACCCTTTCTGATCAGTGGCGACCACAGCAATGCCGGTGGGAGCATAGCAGGAATCCACCAGGCTTTCCCAAACAAAACCCTTGGGGTGGTATGGATCGATGCACACACTGACCTTCATTCGCCCTACACATCTCCATCAGGCAATGTGCATGGTATGCCATTGGCCACAGCTATAGCTGATGACAACTTGGCATCAGCCACTAACCAACCCAGTGAGGCCGTTGTAGCTGCATGGGAACGCATGAAAGGTCCTTCACAGCGCCTGCAGACCAAGCATTTAGCCTTTGTGGGTGTTCGGTCAACGGAAGTGCCAGAAGACAACTTGCTGAAAAAATATAGCATACCTAACCATACAGTGGCATCACTTCGACAAGAAGGGGTGGCAGCTATCGTTAATCACATCAAAATACAAATGCAACATTGTGATCATGTGTATGTCTCTTTTGACGTAGACAGCATGGACCCCAGTGTGTCGTACGGCACGGGCACGCCAGTAGAAGGTGGGCTCAGACTTGAGGAAGCATCAGATCTCTTGCAAATGCTGGCTTCATGGGATAAGGTATCTTGCATGGAATTCACGGAAATCAACCCATTGCTGGACTTGAAAGGCAACGCCATGGGAGAGGCAGCTTTTGCTTTGCTTGACCAAACTGTAGAAACTTTAGCTGATCGATCACATGTTTAATTCACTTATATCAGTCATTCAGGGCCAACTTAAGTCCCTTTACGGCATGGAAAAAGCCGCAGTTGAGCTCAGCTCAACAACCAAGGATTTCAAAGGTGATGTTACCTTGGTGGTCTTCCCTTACTTGCGCGCAAGCAAACAAGCGCCACATGTCACGGCAGAGGCTGTTGGCCAAGCTGTTTTAGCGAACAGTGATGACGTATCGTCCTACAATGTGGTCAAGGGATTTCTGAATTTCTCTTTGTCATCAGCCTTTCTGCAAAGAACCTTTGACGTCATCCAGCACAGTGAGCAATGGGGACACCAACCAACAGACAATTCAAGGCAAAACATGGTGGAGTTTTCAAGTCCAAACACCAACAAGCCATTGCATTTAGGCCATATCAGGAATAACCTCTTAGGGCACAGTGTCAGTCAAATTCTCAAAGCGTCTGGCCAATCCATAACGCAGGTGCAAATCATCAATGATCGCGGCGTGCATATTTGCAAATCCATGTGGGCCTGGCAGCAGTTTGGCCAAGGGGAGACCCCTGAAAGCACTGGCATCAAAGGGGATCACTTTGTTGGGAAGTACTATGTGCGATTCAATCAGGAATTAAAAAAAGCTATTGCAGAAGGGGAGTCCAAGGGTTTGACGCAAGCAGAAGCGGCTGAACAAGCTCCTTGCATGACAGCCGTTCAAGCCATGCTCTTAGCATGGGAGCAAGGCGACTCAGATGTCAGGCAATTGTGGTCCATGATGAATGCATGGGTGTACAAGGGTTTTGAAGCAACCTATCAGCGGATGGGGGTGTCTTTTGACAGGAACTACTATGAGTCCGACACATATGTGCTGGGCAAAAGGCATGTGGAGAAGGGCATAGAAAAAGGGGTCTTTTACCGCAGAGATGATGGGTCTGTTTGGATCGACCTCACAGCGGATGGCATGGATGAGAAGCTCGTGTTACGAAGCGATGGTACATCTATTTATATGACACAAGACATTGGTACAGCCATTCTGCGCTTCACCGAACACCCCATTGATAACCTGACTTATGTTGTTGGTAACGAGCAAGATTATCACTTCAAGGTTCTGTTCTTGATTCTTGCCAAATTGGGCTATGCATGGGCATCTAACCTGCACCACCTGTCGTATGGCATGGTTAACCTACCTGACGGACGCATGAAATCTAGAGAGGGCACTGCTGTGGATGCTGATGACCTGCTTGCCAGCATGGAGATTGCTGCAAAAACTATTTCTGAGACCTTAGGGAAGACTGATGGGATTGCGGAGGAAGCTAAGCAGCATTTGTACCGTACCCTTGGTGACGGAGCCTTGAAGTATTTCATTCTTAAAGTTGACCCCAAGAAGACCATGGTGTTCAACCCAGAGCAAAGCATAGAGTTTACCGGCAACACAGGACCCTTCATCCAATACAGCCACGCCAGGATACGCAGCATCATCCGCCTGGGTGGTGACCTATCTCCATGGACCTGGTCTGATATAGAGATACAACCCTCTGAGGCTAAGTTGATTATGCATTTAATGGCCTACCCAACATTGATACAGGATGCAGCAAAGGACTTGAACCCAAGCAGTATTGCTACCTACCTCTACGACCTAGCCAAGGGCTTCAATGCTTTTTACCAAAACCACAGCATATTGAAAGCAGAAACGCCGCAAATTGCGGCGTTTCGAGTGGCGTTGTCAACAGAAGTTGCCGCCGTATTGAAGTCAGGTTTGTTGCTGCTTGGCATTGAGTCTCCAGAGCAGATGTAGACACATGCTGGTTGCTATTTGCTGGCCTTCTTGATGGCTTTAGGTAAAGCATCCTTGTGCATCAGCACAGAAATTGTCTTATAACGGACAAAGGCTTCAGATGCGTAGATGTAGCCTGTGCGGTAGTCATTTTCACGGTCGCCCCATGAGTTTTTGACGATGTAATAGGCATCACCGGTTTGGTCTAAGACCTTGCCAACGATTTGCATGCCGTGATCATCTTGTGTTTGGTAGTTATTGTAAGCGTCTTGACGCATGGCTTGGGTGACGACCAATTCAGCATGCGGCCCTGTGTAGACGGCTGAACGCTCTTCTGAAGTCATGTCCTTCCAGTCGGCCTCAGGCATCACAGCCACCCCGTTTTTCAAGGAAAAGCCTTTTTCTGAGACGTCAGTAGCCCAATCAACAGTGAACCCTTTAGATAGGGCATGATCAATGGCGCCCATCATGTCATCCAATGGCACATTGAATGAAGGATCCCAATTCCAGTTGTCTGGAACCAAGATGGCGTAGTACGCATTGAAAGGCTTGTGGGTAAAGGATGTCAACTGAATGTAGTCATCTACTTCAATCCCGATCACTTCATCAGCAAAGCTTTTAGGGCTGTAGCTTTTGCCTTGGTAGTCAAATGTGGCAGGTTCTTCACCGAGGTAGGCATCCAGCACACCGTCAAGGGCACGCTTCCATGCCGTGGTGATGGTGCCTGAGTTCTTGTTGACAACGGCATCTACTATGCCTTTGAGTGCAGCTTCCATTTCATTGTGATCGTTGTTGACTGTGCCATAGTTCAAGCCTTCATAGACAGACTGTGGTACTGCGCCATAATGCTTGATTACATAAAGGACATCAAGCAATGCGCCGCCCTGTGAGAAGTTCAGTTTGCCATGAAGGCGAACATAGCGATCAGCTTTGTCTTGGTAGGTTTTGCGTACCGTGTACATCTCTGAAATATCAATGGGATCTTTGCCCATGCGAATCATCTCTGACTCAATGAAGGACGTCGAAGAGTAGCTCCAGCAGGTCCCTGAGCGGGCTTGGTTTTTCACCGAGGTGGCCTCAATGTCATAAACGGTTGTGAATTCAAATTGCGGTATCTCATCGCCGCCATTTTGGGCGACTTTGTTGATGAGGTCAACTTGAGCAAAAGCCATAGCTGGCAAAAGCAGCATAGCGATGGTTAGGTTTTTCATGGGGTAAGTTCGAATGAAAAGTTAAACAAAGGAAGGCGCAACAACAGGCTGCTTGACGCCGTTGGCGTAATCGTAAAAACCACGACCTGACTTCACGCCAAGGTCACCAGCGGTTACCATGCTAACAAGCAGTGAGTTAGGGGCGTATTTAGGTTGACCAAGGCCACTGTGCAAGACCTGAAGGATGCTTAAGCAGACATCCAGGCCAATGAAATCGGCCAATTGCAATGGACCCATAGGGTGGGCCATGCCCATTTTCATGATGCTGTCAATCTCTGACACACCGGCAACGCCAGTCTGTAAAGCCTCAATAGCTTCATTGATCATTGGCATCAAAATCCGATTGGCCACAAAGCCAGGGTAATCATTGCATTCTACAGGGCTCTTACCTAAGGATTTTGCAAGAGCTACCACAGCATCAGTCGTTGCATCAGACGTTTTGTAGCCGCGAATGATCTCTACGAGCTTCATCACCGGCACGGGATTCATGAAGTGCATGCCAATGACCTTCTCTGCCCGTTGTGTCGCCGCAGCAATCTTGCCTATGGCAATGGAAGAGGTGTTGGTGGCAAGGATGGTTTCAGGATCACATAAGGCATCCAATTCCTTGAAGATGGATAGCTTGAGTGCTTCATTTTCTGTGGCAGCCTCAATGACAATGTCTGAGCCTTTCACAGCTTCAGATAGGTTGAGGTGGCAATGAATCCGTTGATGCGCTGCTTCTGCTTCACTGGCGGTCAGTAGGTCTTTGCTGACTTGACGATTCAGGTTTTTCTCGATGGAGGCAAGGCCTTTGTCTAAAGACGACTGATGCAGGTCATAAAGAGCAACATCATAGCCGTTGCTGGCAAACACATGCGCAATGCCATTTCCCATGGTCCCCGCGCCGATCACTGTGCATTGTTTCATGCCGTGAAGGTAATGCGGGCTGACTCCCTCAGCAAAACCTACAGCCCTCGTCCCTTAAGAATGGTCCAAATGGTGTAAATAACCACTTTCAAATCATTGAAGAAGGTGATGTTCTCAATGTAAATCAAGTCATACTCCATGCGCTTGATCATCTCATCCACTTGACTTGCGTAACCAAACCTCACCATGCCCCAGCTGGTTAAACCCGGCCTGACCTTGTAGATGTGCTGGTATTGCGGAGCTCTTTGAAGGATTTGTTGTGCGAAATAGCGTCTTTCTGGCCTAGGACCGACCAGGCTCATGTCACCGACTAGGATATTCCAAAACTGCGGTAGCTCATCCAATCGGTATTTCCTCATGACCTTGCCAACCCTTGTGATGCGAGGGTCATCATCTTTACTGAGAAGAGGCTTAAGGCCTTCAGCATCCTGAAGCATGCTTCGAAATTTGATGATGAAAAAGGGTTTGCCTTGTAGACCTAGGCGTTCTTGTCGGTAAAGAGCGCCTCCTTTGCTGCTCCACTTGACACACAATGCAAGTAGGAGGTATATGGGTGCGCAGATGATCAATGCCAAGGTGCTAATGGTCACATCGACAAGGCGTTTGCTGTGCGCCTGAAAGGCTGTCATCGGGTTGAGATGCCACTCGACCAGCGGGAGGCCATGGTCATCCATTTGCACTTGACCACTCAGAATGCCATAGGTGTCTGGGAACATGAAAATCCGACTTTCAAGCTGTTCCAATACCAGAATCAAGGATGACAAGGATCCGTGCATGTTTTCCGGCAAGGCAACTATGCAGTCTTCAACATCTAGGGACAAAAAACATTCACTGACGCCATCAATTGAACTCACCATTGGGATGCCGTCAAGCGCATCACAATCGCCATCATCCAAGATATTCACCCAGCCAACAAAGACTTCACCGGAGGCTCTTCCATGGCGCTTGATGTCCTGGATCTTGGGCTCAATAAAGCCGCGTGTGCCAATCAACAGTGTCGGGAAGGCAAATCGTTTGTTGCGAATTTGTCGTCGGATCAAACTTGCAATGAAAATGCGACCACCTAAAGAAAGCAGGAGTATGGCTGCAGCAAACCTGCCACCAATATGAAAGTAGTCCAATGTAGAACCTACGTAATCATCCAGCAGGAAGGCTAAGAAATAACACAGCACAAAGACGATGCCTACCTGAACAATGCGACCCATTTCTTTCAGGCGTGACTTCCGAAGGGGGTTGTTGTACATGCCAACCAGCCAAAGTGAAGCTAGCCACAAGAACGTGGTTGCAAAAATACCGATGTAGAATTTATTGCCCCATAACAGGTGATCAATGCCAAACAAGCTAGGTTCAATGGCCGTTTTACGAAAGCTGTAAAGCATCCAATAAGCCAGTGATGCCGTGGTTGCATCCCAGCCGATGTAGACCCAGCGCCAACGCCGCTGAATAGCCAACAATGACTTACCCCTAGGGCTCATGGGCAGTAGATCATCCGCATGTTGTCAATAAGAATGGTGTCAATCTTGCCAGTTGAGTCTTTAGCAGTTCCAATAAATATTTGGTAATCGTAGGCATCCGGAAAGCCTGATACCTCGGTCACAAGGTTGATGTAAGCATGGCTCCATTCATCCTTGGGGTAGAGGGTAGCTGTTGGCTGTTGAATGATTCCGCTAGGTCGATTTGCAATCACACCAATGGTGACAGGTAGTGTGGATCGGTAGTCCAGTTCTACGTAGACATTCTCGCCACCGGTTGGCAGGCTGTAAGCAGTGTTTGACACAGCTTCAAAACGCCCGATGCCACCATTTAGTATGGCCATGCCACTGGCTACGTTGGGCTCTCCATTGATGGGGGGAAACTTGAGTTGAGCAGAGGATACCGTGGTCCATGATGTATCGCTGGTGGCTGCAGGGACCATGGTTCTGCCTGCGCTATTGAAATTCTCTAGATTCACGCCCACCATGCAATTGCTGCCATAGGCTATGGCATAAGGACTGTTGCCAATAGGAAGGTTGCTGACAGAACCTTTGCCTAGAAGAATGTTGCTCACCAGCGGTTCGTAAAACGGGTACACCCCGCGAAAACCAGCGATGCCATTGATGTCAATTCCTGGGTAGAGCTTGACTTCATGCATGCCGTCAGCTACAATAACAGGTATTTCCATCGGTAAATCGAATGCACCCAGGTTCACACCATCTACCTCAACCCACGTCGTGGTGATGTGTGAATTGGTATTTCCGGCCCATGGTTCATCTTGGATATCTGCCAGAGCAAGGGCGTCAACTCTCAGGTACGCAGGCTCTTGTGCGGGTGTCATGTCGCAAGCGGCTAAAGTCAAGACGAGAAGGCTTATCGTGAAGCTGTGTGAAAGTCCTTTCATGCGCACAAAAGTAGAGATGTTCACTGTTGTATGTTTACGCAGACATGGGAAATGACACACATAAGCACAAAGGTCAACGTCAGCAACTGATTGACGCCTTAAGAGCAAAGGAAATCCGTGATGAATTGGTGTTGAAAGCCATGAATGCGGTACCTCGCCATCGCTTTCTAGACAGTTCTTTTGAAGCATTTGCTTACCGTGATGCTGCCTTTCCTATTCGTGCTGACCAAACCATCAGCCAGCCTTACACGGTAGCTTTTCAGAGTCAGTCGCTTCGACTGAAGCCAGGCGCTAAGGTTTTGGAGATTGGTACAGGTTGCGGCTACCAAGCTGCTGTGCTGGTTGAGATGGGCTTCAAGGTGTTCAGCATTGAGCGACAAAAAAGCCTCTTTGATTTTGCGAAATTGCTCTTGCCTAAGTTGGGCTACCGTCTGCATCAAAAATTTGGTGATGGCTACTTAGGTATGCCAACGTTTGCGCCATTTGATGGCATCATTGTGACAGCCGCTGCGCCATCAGTGCCTCAAGCCTTGTTGGAACAGCTGGCAATCGGTGGCGCGCTCATCATCCCAATTGGTGAGGATACAGAGGATCAGGTCATGCATCGGATCACGCGAAGCGATGAGTCTACATGGGAGAGAGAGTCTTTGGGGCTTTTTCGCTTTGTCCCCATGCTTAAGGATGTAAACCGAGGGGGTTGATCAAATGCGTTTAGCCTCCCGCAAGTCACGGGCATCCTCACGGTTTCGAATGCTCTGCCGCTTGTCGTGCAAATGCTTGCCCTTCGCAATGGCAATATCCATTTTACACCACCCTTTGTCGCTGAAGTACATTTTCAATGGAATAAGTGTTAAGCCCTTGTCATTCAATTTTTTAGCAATCTTTTCAATCTCCCGCTTCTTCAGCAACAACTTGCGTTCACGCAAGGGTGGGTGGTTTGCGTATGAGCCATGACTGAATTCAGATATATGCATGCCCTTAACCCATAGCTCTCCCGAACTCGACACAACAACGTAGCTCTCAGCAAGGGACACTTTGCCTTCCCGGATTGCCTTAACCTCCGTGCCGGTTAATTGCAAACCTGCATGGAATTTATCCTGTATTTCATAAGCATACCTCGCTTTGCGATTGTCGATGACCGGGTTCATGTGGCAAAATTAGGCTAGTTACCTTTGCCATCCATGCTTTATCAACACATCATTCGTCCCCTATTGTTCACAGCTCAACCTGAACGCGTGCACGAATGGACCATGAATGCCTTAAAAATGGCCCAGAGGCAAGCATCTGGTCTGGCTTTGCTCCGCAGCATTGCGGGTAAGATCCCTCACAAACCGCTGCAGGTAATGGGCTTAAATTTTGATCACCCAGTTGGCTTAGCAGCAGGCCTGGACAAGCAAGCAGAGGCGGTTGATGCTTTGTTTGCTTTAGGTTTTTCCCATATTGAGGTTGGAACCTTGACACCTAAGCCCCAGGCCGGTAACCCTAAGCCTCGCCTGTTTCGCCTGCCTGAAGATCAGTCGTTGATTAATCGCATGGGGTTCAACAACGATGGCGCAGGCTCAGCGGCCAAGCGATTGAGCGCAAGAACGAGCCATAGCCCTGTTGGCGGAAACATTGGGAAAAACAAGTTAACACCCAACGATGAGGCCGCACAGGACTACGTGATGGCCCTTGAGTCATTGACTGATGTGGTTGACTACTTCACTGTCAATTTATCATCCCCAAACACACCTGGTTTGCGAGACCTTCAGCATGAAGGCGCCTTGAGGCATATTTTGCGTGAAGTGTCGCAAGCGAATGCGAGATTGCATCGACGCCCTTTAACGGTTAAGATTGCCCCAGACATGAGCAAGGAGCAAGTTCAATCACTTTGCCAAATTGCTTGTGAGGAAGGGTTTCAGGCCATCATTGCAACCAACACAACCATTGACCGTTCAGGGTTGCTTGCCTCTGCAGATCGCATTGCAGCTATTGGAGCTGGCGGCTTGAGCGGAGCCATTCTTGCTCATCGCTCAACCCAGGTGGTTGAATGGGTGAGGGAAGTGGTTAAAGACAGCGCCAATGTCATTGGTGTTGGTGGGGTTTTCACAGCCTCAGATGTGACAGATAAACTCAATGCAGGTGCGGATCTGGTCCAGGTTTATACTGGATTCATCTACCGAGGCCCAAGCATGGTAAAATCCTTAAGTCCTGCATGGAAAACGATAGGATAACATGGGTTGAATGCCCGAGAGATGCCATGCAAGGTGTGGTGCGATTTTACCCTACAGAGGCGAAAGTTCGCTACCTGAAGCAACTGATGCATTGTGGTTTTGACGTCATTGATATCGGCAGCTTTGTCTCACCCAAGGTTATCCCACAAATGGCAGACAGTGCGGAAGTGATTCGGCAATTATCCCCCCATAAAAAAGGCAATAAATTCCTGGTAATCTGTGCCAACAAGCGAGGTGTAGATGAAGCTATTAATCACCCAGATGTTGACATCATTGGCTTTCCGTTCTCTTTGAGTGAGACCTTTCAGCAACGGAACACCAAGCGCAGCCGTGAAGAAGCCATTGATGAACTGAAGGGGCATGCTGAGCGGATCAAAGCAGCCGGTAAATCCCTGGTTGTCTATATATCGATGGCCTTTGGAAATCCCTACGGTGAAGTGTGGCTTGCTGATGAATTGGCTGAATGGGCAAAAGCCATCCAACAACACTGTCAACCAGAGGCTATTGCACTGAGTGATACCGTTGCAAAGGCCACAGCGAGTCGTGTTCGTAGTGCGGTGAACAAAGTGAAGGCCTTGGCCCCTGAAGCGGTTCTTGGCTTACACATGCATGTTTCAGGTCGTGACCCTATGGGCTCAGGCGTTATTCAAGCTGGCTGGGAGTCTGGGATTCGCCGTTTTGATACAGCTCTGCTGGGCTTTGGTGGCTGCCCAATGGCTCAAGACAGCCTTTGCGGCAATTTGCCAACAGAAGCATTGCTAAGCTTTGCTGCTAAAATGAAGGCAAAGCACAAGCTTTCAACCACATCCCTTGAGTCGGCTCACAATGCTGCCTTGGCCTTTTTTTGAATACCTTTGAATAAGCCAAAGGCTGCACATTTTTACCGTGTGCTTCAAGGGAATCTGGTGTAAATCCAGAACTGTACCCGCAGCTGTAAGCTCCGCAAAGGTTGCCATTAATCCACTGACTAGGTTGGGAAGGGATGGTAACAAGGGGGTGAGTCAGAATACCTGCCAATGGATTCAAGAACTGCTGTCGGGAAGAACAGTGCAAACCTTTGACATGAGCCACATCATGACAACTTATTGGTCTACCATTGCCTGCATCCTGTTAGGGGGCTCATTGCTGCATGCGCAACAACCCACCCAATTGATGGAGGCAGAGGTCTTCGCTAACCAACAGGGTTCATTGGCTCAAGCGCCTGTCTGGCTAGCGGATAGCCTTTGGACAAGCAATCAGCACCAAAGTCAGTCAGCAGCCCTTTGGATGGGGCATGACGTTAGAGCGCTTAGCCCTGGCTCTAGCAGCACCTTGTCCATTCATGGCTTACCAAGTGCTTATTCACGGATTCAATGGATGGGCGCAGACATCAGTAGCCCAGACCTTGGCACAACGGACTTGAGTTTGATGCCACAAATGGGCCACCACATCCAGGCGCTGAGTTCACAGTCATCACGTTTAGGCAGCAATGACGGCTCATCTGTTGGCGTGCAATCGGTCATGGAGATGGGTAACAGCATTCAGTGGGACTGGGGAAGCATGGGCTACGGCCAAGGTTTAGTGACAGTTCACAGCAAGTTGCAACAAAGCACTTTTTCAGCCACTGTTGGCATGCGTCAATGGGATCACGACTACCGTTACAATAACCACCTTGGCGAAACCCTGAGTCGCCTGGGTGATGATGGCTTGAGAAAGTCTATCAGCACGCTGTCAAGTCGAAAGCTGGGCAATTGGCAATGGGATGTTGGAACCTTTGTATTGGCTATGGATAGAGGCCTGCCTGAAAGTGCCAATTCCGTCTATCAACGTGGTGCTAGGCAAGAGGATTTCAGGGCACAATTTCATCAACGACAACGCCTTGAACTGGCATCGGGGTCTTACCTGCAATTTTCACAGCAAGCATGGACATCTGAACAATGGTACCAATACCCTCGCTACACTATCAGTGACAGCAACTGGAGTCGTGGCGCCTCATTTGCCTTGGATCTTGGAAGGCGGCTGGCTAGTCATCAATGGAAGGTCACGTCAACGCTTGGGTTTGAAGGGGTCAATGGCTTGAACAAGCTGGACAGCTCTATTGCGACCTTCCGCAACCACATGAGCCTATCCAAAACTTGGAGTGCCCGTTGGTCAAGTCGTTTGGATGTGAAATGGATTCATCAAGTGTCTGGCCTATCTCATGCATCCCCTAAGCTATCCTTGCGACATGATGGCCAGCAAGCGATACACCACTTGATCCTTCAGGATCTTTACCGCATGCCGACCATGAATGACCTTTTTTGGCAACCCGGCGGGAACATGGACTTGCTTCCTGAAAGAGGTTGGGACCTCAACTACACCTTCCAGCGTCCAATGGTTGCTGAATCTTCTTTTAGACTGGAAGCATTTTTTAGCCATCTGCGCGATGGCATTGTTTGGATGCCTTCTGGTGATTTTCAATGGGAGCCCCGCAATGTCAGTGAATTAACAAGAAGTGGGTTGTCAGCAGAGGGAATAAGGAAAAACCAATGGGGCTTGATGGCCTTGAGCTATCAATGGGTAAATGCCAGAAACCCGGAAGGAGAACAGGCACCCTATGTGACACCGCATAAACTGAGGCTTTCATGGACAGCCCCTAAGCAGCCATGGGGTGTTCGGCTTATTGCAAAAAGTGCCATGCCAACTGCTTGGGATGGGCAAACCTTGAAATCTTATGCTTTACTTCAGTTGCATCGAGAATTGGCATGGAAGCGAATGACTATGTCTCTTGTTTTGGACAATGCATTGAGCACCAACTACGCACTGCAGGGAGGTTACCCGATGCCGGGAAGAAATCTACAAATTCATATCAAACAATCACTTGAGCCACTCAAACAAAAAACTGCCCTAGCAATGGATGATGTTTTTTTTCGCAAGCCGTCTCGATTGGCGTTTATGGGTGCCACTGATTAGGGCTGAAAAACTCGAATGTAATCGACGGCCATACGCTGAGGAAAAGTGGTTTGTGCATTGGGGCTGCCCGGCCAGTTGCCGCCCACTGCGACATTGAAGATGAAGAAGAATTTTTCATGAAATTCGCTCAATTCAGCACTGGTAATGTCCAGTGTGTAGAATAACACATCATCTCGGTACCATTTTATAGATGAGGCATTCCAGATAATACTGAAGACGTGAAACTCATCTTGATAGGAGCTGCCATTTGTCACGGCGATGGAGCTGCCATCATAAGCGTGGTTCCCACTGTGTGACCAGTGTCCCGTACCATGCACTCGTTCATCCCCTTGATTTGGGTTAGCGCCGCCAATCATTTCCATGATGTCAATTTCACCGCATGCAGGCCATCCCACCGTGGAAATATTATCTCCGAGCATCCACAAGGCAGGCCATAAGCCTTGGCCCGAAGGAAGGGCGGCACGAATATCAATTCGTCCATACTTGAATGACTGGGTTCCCTGAGTCACGAGGCGGGAAGAAGTGTAATTGAATCCTCCAAAGTTTACTTCTTTGGCTGTGATGATTAAGCACCCTTGACGCACTTCAGTGTTTTCTTGGCGGTAATACTCCAATTCATTGTTGCCCCAACCCCAATTTCCATTTCCGATTTCGTAGGACCAGTCGCTGCTTAAAGTGCTTCCATCAAATTCGTCCTGCCAAACAAGTGTGTACCCTGAGTAGGCAAGTGGGGTACTGTATCCCGAGCTAGGTATGATTGCCGTATCTAGGCCCATATCCACATCAATGGTGTCCCATGCTTCTGTAAACACGTCAAAGCTGCCATGTGCTCTAATACGCAATGGGTAGTGGCCTGTGGCACTGAATTGATGCTGGCCTATCCCGTTTGCCTCTGTTATGAGTGTTGCATTCGGGTCTTCACCAAACTTGAAGGTGAAATAGTTGCATTCATCGGCCGTAGCTATTACATCAACTAAGCCTTCTTCTTGGCTAGAGAGGTTTATTTGGTAAAGTAAGTTGCTCGGAGCTTTGGTGCTTGGTCCTTGTGTTTCACAACCAATAAGGACTAGAAGAGAAAGGAGTATGCCTTTACGTAAATAAGTCATAGGGCAAAAATAAGGTGGGTGGTATAAACCGCCCACCTTGATTGAAGGGAAACAAAAATTATTCTTGCTTGATGTTGTCTACATAGAAGGTTCCAGCATTAGGGACATTCCAGCCAGGGAAAATAACTAGTCGATCATAGAGAGTGCCTGTGCCTGTGAGGTCAAAAGTAAGTTCCGTCCATGTTTGTGCTACGGTCACGGACTGATCCATTTCTACAAACTGGGTAGGCGCTGCTTGGTCTTCCAACTTCAGGCGGAACGTTCCCGTGTCGGGCGCCCACACCATGAGTTTAATGGTTGTTTCTGTTCCAAAGTCCAGTTTCGCGTCTAGATTGACCAAGAGACCTGCCCATGTTTCATTTCCGTGAACGGTTTCCAAAACGTTTGCACTGGTGTTAGCACCCGTGGCATCCGGATTGCTTACAATACCAAAGGTGCTGTTGCCAAATGTGGTGAATGTGGGTTGAATGGCTTCAAAGTCGATAGGTAATGCATACGTGGCAGCAGGAGGCCCGGGATCACTAACAAATCCTTCAGGTACCAAGCGAATGTACCAAGCAAGGCTTGCATCCTGACTGTCTTCGTAACGAAGGAAAATCTCATTCGAGTCAATGGACACGATCTTGTAAGTCTGAACACCAGTCCAGAATCCGACCATCGCATTACCGCTGAGGGTGATCGATGTGTCTGCACCCTGGTTCAAGGTCCATGTTTCACCCATGGCATTTGGGGTGGATGCCGTGAAGTCACCTACTATACATGACGCAGTGTCGGTGAATGGAGCATTTCCGGCTGAAGCAGCATTGACGTAGATGTCACCGTTGGTCACATGATCAAAACTGTAGTCCTGTAGGTGAAATGTATAGCGGTCATTATAGATACCCGCACCTGATTTATCATTGGCAGCTGCAGCCCAATATTCAGGGTAATCTCCCGAGCTGGCTGAAGAAGGGTTTGGACCTACTCCCATGTGTCCAATGCTTGCTGAATCAACCGCCCAGGTTTTAGAGGAGCCACCTGTTAAAAGGTTGTAGATAGGGCTGCTTACCAAGCTGGGGTCATCTTGGATGATTACAACATCCTGAGAGCTACTTGCGCTACCACCAGAGTTTTGAACTGTTAAGGTTACGGTGTAAGTGCCTGCGAACGGGTAGGGGCTTGTAGCGCTAGTTCCTTCGCCAGTCGCACCATTTCCAAAATCCCAGGATGCTTGTAGCGTAGCGTTATTCGCAGTGAATTCAATGATATTCTGATTACTTGCCGAGGGCATGAAGGTGAATTCTGCATCTTCTGCTGTAGGAGGGTCGCCCAAAGAAGGCTTTTTTTCACAGCTGACGGAAATGAGAAGGGTTATGGCTAAGAGCGTCCAGTTTTGGCGCCAAATGCTAGTGGGTGCATTCATGGTTTTGAGGTTTTAGATTGATGTGGTTAATGAACGTATTAATATCCAGAGTTTTGGCTCCAGATTCCTCCGGCTAGATCAATTTCTACCTGAGGGATTGGAAAAATTTCATGCTTCCCAACTTGGAAGTTGGTAATAGATTGCGCTGCTTGACCACTGCGTAACAGGTCCCAAAAGTGAAGACCTTCTCCGGATAGTTCGAGGCGGCGTTCGGTAAAGATATCAGCTAGCAAGGCGCTGCCTCCTGAGACCCGGGCTGGCATGTTGACACGAGCCCGAACACTATTCACATAGGAAAGTGCTTGGCCATCATTTCCCTCCTGAACATTTGCTTCTGCTGCCATCAATAGGACATCGGCATAGCGAATGACTTTGTAATTCAGAGGAGATGTAAGGTCGTTGTCGGGTAGGCCCAATTCAGCTTGACGCTTGATGTACTTATTGTTGTAGAAGCCCGTATGACCGCCACCGCCGATGGCATAGGAGATGCTGCTTGCATTTGGCTGAGCTGCGATGAAGGCATCCAAGTCCAGGATAGTGGCGTCACGGCGTATATCACTGGAATCAAAGGCATCATATAGGTCTTGGGTAGGTAAGTTGTAGCTATTGCCATCACTGTAAAAAGGTCCAACGTATTGCCGTATGCCGTTAAAGCCAGCAGCTGCATTCCCTTCCAAACAGACCATGCAGCCGTAGCCACCCCCTTCAAGTCCAGAATACTCAATATCAAAGACGGTTTCGCTATTATTTTCATTTGCGGCAAACCACAGGGTGTCGTAATCTGCCACTAAGGCATACCCACCAAAGTTGATGACTGAATCTAAACTGATTACAGCCTCAGCATGCTTGCCTTGATACAATTGAACCTTCCCTAACAGCGCAAGTGCAGCTCCCTTGTCGACTCGGCCTTTCTCGGGGTTGCTCCAGGGCAGGGTAGAGGAAGCAAAGCGCAAATCAGATTCGATTTGAGCATAGACTAAACTACGAGGGCTTCGATCCAACTTGGTCACTTGATCTGCACCTAGGCGCTGGTCTATGACAAGGGGCACATCGCCAAAATATTTTGTCAGTTCAAAATAGTAGTAGGCTCGAAGGAAGCGTGCTTGGCCCAAAATTCCGTTTTTCCCTTGAAAGTCAATCTTGTTCTGGAATTCCATCATATAGTTGACCCGAGCAATCCCTGCGTAGTTCCACCGGAAAATACTTCGGAGTTCATTGTTGACAGCATTGTGGGTCATGCCCTCAATCTGATGAAGGCCTTCCGTGTCAGTCACACTTTCACCTCCAGCAATGGCATTGCCGGAAGCGATTTCACCAATCCATTGCGTCAGGTATGAGGTTTGTAGTAAGTCATAGGCCGCAGTAAGGGCCATCTCATAATCGGAAGGCTGATTGAAGTAGTTTTCTGCGTCTTGGACATAGCGAGGCTGAACGTCCAGGAAGTTTTCACAGCTACCTATCGTCATGGCAATGAAACTAAACAGCACGAGGGAATTAGACCGTGTTTTCATCGCTTAGAATTGTAAAGTTAAACCGAACATGAAGGTGCGAGCCTGAGGGTAGAAGCCGTAGTCGACTCCAGCTGCTAAAACGCCCCCAAAGTTTCCTATGTCAGGATCAAACCCTGAGTAGCCCGTAAGGGTGTAGAGGTTGTTGGCTGAGAGGTACGCACGAACCTTTTTGGCTCCCATGGTTGCAGAGAGGCTTTTTGGGAGCGTGTAGCCCATCTGTAGGTTTCGCACACGCAAGAAATCACCTTTCTCTACAAAATAGTCTGAAAAGACCGTGTTCCGAGTGAGGGAAGTGGTCAGCCGGGGTACGGTGGTAGAGCTACCATTGCCTGTCCATCGACCAATTGTATAGTCCAGCATGTTAGCGTAGGGCTGTTGACGTTCATAGTTCCGAATAATCTCTTGACCCAGGGCAGCATAGATATTTGTGCTCATGTCCCATGCCCTGTAGCGATAACTCAGATTCAGGCCAAAGGTTAAGTCGGGGATAGGTGAACCAATCTGAGTTTTGTCTGAGTTGTCACTGAAATTGATTGTACCGTCGCCGTTGATATCTACAAAACGGAGGTCACCAACACGAGCGCCAGCTTGCACAATGCTACTGTTGTCAATTTCTGCTTGGCTCTGGAAAATGCCATCTGTTACAAAGCCATGAAAATACCCAATAGGGAAGCCCGCCTCAAATCGTGTGGCCACATTGCCGCCTACCCCAAATCCCGCGCCGGGAATGAAATCCACCCCATCAGGTACAATAAGAACCTTGTTCTGGAGCAATGTCATGTTGAAATTGGCGCTGAAACCCCAAGGTAGAATAGGTTTGGTGACATAGCCTAGCTCCATTTCTAGACCTCGGTTGCGTACATCACCTGCGTTAATGAACGGAGGGTAGCCTCCTGCACTGTAAGTGCCTAATACGCCAGAAACTTCCGGCTGGAATAGGAGGTCACTGGTGCGTTTTACGAAGGCATTCAAACTCACATTGAAGCTGTTACGAATGCGCATGTCCAACCCAATATTGGCTTGCTTGGTGCTTTCCCATTTAAGGTCAGGGTTAGAGGCGCGGCCAATGGCGACACCTGGGGTAAGAAGATCGTTGAATGGGTAGACTCCTTCGCCATTGAGTAAGGCTCGGTAGGCGAAATTAGGAATTTGGTCATTCCCTGCCACGCCATAGCTGACGCGTATTTTGGCAAAGTCCACTTGGTTAGAAAAACCGTATTCTGGTTCATCTGAAATGATCCAGGCACCTGAAATGGCAGGGAATAATCCCCATCGTGCATTGGGGCCAAATTTAGAGGAGCCATCGCGGCGAAGCACGCCCGAAAAGAGGTAGCGCTTCTTGAATGCGTATTCTGCGCGGCCAAAAGCAGAAAGCAATCGTTCTTCGAAGAAGAAGCTGCTCGCACCGTTTAAATAGCCTCCAGCCGCTTGGCTGGCTGAAATGTCAGCATAATCCCAGCTGTTATTCGGGGTGTTAAATGCCCAGGCACCTAGTCCTTGACCTTGACGAGTAAACACGCTCGTGCCAACCGTGCCCTTAAGGCTGTGATTCTCACTAAACTGTCGATTGTAGTTCAGGTAGGATTCAAAGGCTAAATCTCCATAGGTATCTCGGTGCTGATAGACACTCGCTCCACGCTCCAGGGAAAAGCCGTCTGCAAGAACCATCAATGGGGCATCTAGGTTGGCATTTAAGGCAGTGTTTTGAGCTTTTCCGGGTCCGTACCAAACCAGAGGAGAGAATACGCGACCATCAACCAATGCGTAGTTGTAATTGAACCTGTTGGTCCATGTAATGTGGTCTGAGAGATCCCAGACAAGCTCTTCCTTGCCTACAAATTTGTTCACTCGGCCAACGTTGAAGGTGTTTGCCATTTGAGCCAGAGGGTTAATGATATCTCCCACCAGGGCCAAGTAGCTATAGCGTCCATCTTCCTCTCTGACGGGCTCCGTGGGGTAGGCATTAATCGTATTAAACAAAACCGAACCCATGCCGTTTTCTGGAAGGGTTTTTCTCTCTTCATGCGTAAACAAAAAGACTGAATTCAGACGCAGACTTGGGGTCATGTCCGTGCTAAGGTTCACTCGGCCATTGTAGCGAGTAAAGTTGCTCTTGTCGCCTCCGACAATGCCGTCTTGGCTGAAATACGAACCACCAATAGAGTAGGTGGTCTGATCGCTGCTTCCTGTAGCGCTGAGACTTTGGCTTGAGGTCATGGCTGTTTGGAATACGGCTTCCTGCCAGTCAGTGCCGACCCCGATGTTGGTATTGGTAAAAGGTTGAGTCTGGCCGCCGTTCAAAAAGGCGTTGTTTTTTAGCACGGCATATTCTTGTGCATTCAGAAGGCCAAGTCGTTTCGCGGTTTGCTGCACACCGAGATAGCTGCTGTACTCAAAAACTGGGGCACGCCCTTTTTGACCCTTTTTTGTTTCAATAAGGATCACACCATTTGCTGCACGAACCCCAAAAATGGAGGCTGTTCCATCTTTAATGACATTGATGGAGGCTATGTCGTTGGGGTTGAGCGCATTCAATCCTTCCGAATCGTAGACGACATCATCCACTAAGATCAATGGGTCATTGTCTCCAAATGTACTCAGTCCGCGTATTCGGATACTCGTGGACCCACCGGGTGAGCCAGAGTTAGTGTTGATTATAACACCGGAAACTTGCCCTTGAAGGGCTTGATCCATTCGTGGGATGTTGAGTTTTGTGATCTCTTCACTTTTCACCACGGAAATGGCGCCGGTGATTTCTTTTTTACTTGAACTGCCGTAACCTGTGATTACAATTTCTTGTAGCTCAGTGGAGAGCTCCCTCAACGACACGCTAAGTGGGCGACTATCTTGAACAACTAGCCCCTGGCGCTTAAAGCCAAATAATTCAATAATGATTGAATCACCGATTTCCGCAGATAGGGAAAATTGCCCTTCAAAATTCGTCATTGTACGCTCCCCTTGTGGTACGTGCACTAGAACGCCATTCATGGGGCTACGATCCGAATGAAGCGTAACCTTTCCAGACAGGTTAACCGTTTGGGCCGAGATAAACCAAGGACAGCATATGAGTATAATTGGAAGCAGGAAGATTCTCTTCGTTGAGCGCATGATGGACTAGCTTTTGTATCAGGTATTAAGATGTTAAGTTGACTGAGAATAAAAAGGCCCGGGGTTTTTACCGGGCCTTTATTCTCAATATATAAACAATTTAGTGGCGAATAGCCAGCTTTTGCATGGTTTGACCTTGCTCGCTAGCAACGCGAACAATGTAGACTCCATTAGGGAGTGCTGCGGTAGTCACGTCATTTTGACCGTGGACCAATGTGCCCGATGCAACAACTTGACCGTTCAAAGTCATGATTGCGTAGTTGCCTTGAGTTCCGGCAAAGTCCACATTCAATCCTTCGTTAGCCGGGTTTGGAGAAAGCGTCATGATAGCGGCTTCTTCGTCTAGGCTCACCCCTGAACATGCGTCACATGAAGCCCAGCAAACAACGTCCAAAGTGTCGGATGCAGCAGGAACAACCAATACGCGATTCGTGTATGTGGTGTTGCCGTTCGTGCACGCTGCGGTTGGGTCATTGGTTTCCTGACCAGTCCAGTTGTCATGAGAGTATTTGTACTCAACCGTGTCACCTGCATTCAAGCTAATGGTTACATCCCATACGTTGTCTCCGTCTGCGTCAGTCATGGCAGCACAGTTACCGCACCAGCTATTAAACGTACCATTCACTTCGGGAGCCGTGAAACTCGTAGTGTACAACTGCATGTCTACCTGGAAGGTTACATCTACAGGTGAAGTGCAGGGGCCACATGAACCCCAGCAAACGACAGGCAGTGTAGTCGCTGCAGCAGGCACAACCAATACGCGGTTTGTGTTTGTTGTGTTGCCGTTCGTACACGCTGCGGTTGGGTCATTGGTTTCCTGACCAGTCCAGGCGTCATGAGAGTATTTGTACTCAACCGTGTCACCAGCGGTAAGTGCAATGGTTACTTCCCACACATTGTTACTGTCGGCATCTGTCATTGCAGCACAGTTGCCACACCAGCTATTAAACGTGCCGTTGACTTCAGGGGCAGTGAAAGTGCCTGTAAAGTTGTTCATGTCTACCTGAAAGGTGACATTGGTTTGTGCAAAAGCACTTCCCAAAATAGCCATTGCCATCAGCGTAAGTGTTTTTTTCATGATTTTCATTTTTAAGTTTTGTGAATAATAGTACTTATGACAATAATACAACAATTTTGAATAGAAATTGTTTTTTGTACCATAACTTGGTGAAAAATTCTATAGGTCTTTCTACTTATGCTTTATCCCTCAATCTTATAATGAAGAAGATACTCTTATTCATCGCATTATGTGTCAGCCCCTCGTTGTGGGCACAGATCAAGCCCGTATCTGAACGGGTAGACTCCGTTTTGGTCCTCATGACCTTGGAAGAAAAGGTGGGTCAGATGAACCAGTACAACGGATTTTGGAACGCCACGGGCCCAGCTCCTGAAGGCGGAGATGCCGCAACAAAGTATCGGCACCTTCGAAATGGTTGGGTGGGTTCTGTGCTTAATGTGCAAGGGGTTGAAGAAGTCCGCGCAATGCAACGTGTAGCGGTTGAAGAAACACGCCTGGGAATCCCACTAATTTTTGCCTGTGATGTCATTCATGGGTACAAGACCTTGAGCCCTATTCCCATAGCTGAGGCAGCTTCATGGGATCTAGCTGCTATGGAAAAGAGTGCCCGAAATGCCGCAGAGGAAGCTACGGCCTATGGATTGAACTGGACTTTTGCGCCCATGGTGGATGTGATGCGTGACCCTCGTTGGGGACGTGTCATGGAAGGCGCTGGAGAGGATCCCTATTTAGGTTCTCGCATTGCTGAGGTACGCATCCGGGGATTTCAAGGCGATGATTTGAGTGACCCCACCACCATGGCTGCCTGCGCGAAACACTTTGCTGGCTATGGTTTTTCCGAAGCGGGCCGTGAGTACAATACGGTAGATGTCAGTGAGTATACCCTTCATAACTTTGTGTACCCACCATTTGAAGCATCCGTGGAGGCTGGTGTGGCAACGGTCATGAATTCGTTCAATACCATGAATGGCATTCCTGCAACGGGGAATAAGGCATTGACCCAAGTATTGAAAGGGGAGTGGGGTTTTGAAGGTCTTTTGGTGAGTGATTGGGGATCCATTGGCGAAATGCGTGCCCATGGCTATTCTCGAGATCTTAAAGAAGCTACAGAGCAAGCAGCGAATGCCGGATGTGATATAGATATGGAGTCCTTAGCGTTTGTGAACTATTTAGCGGAACTGGTTCGCGAAGGGCAGGTGGAAGAGTCCATGATTGACCATGCGGTTCGTCGAGTCCTTAGCTTAAAGTATGCATTGGGCCTCATGGATAATCCGTATGCCTATTGTGCACGTCAAGGTGCGTGGGAGCCGCATAGATCCCCATGGGCAGCGGATGCTCAAAATTTAGCAGAAGAATCTGCGGTATTGCTAAAAAATGATGGGGCCTTACCCTTAAAAAGAAGTCAACGCATAGCTTTGGTCGGACCAATGGCTAAAGAAAAAAATAGCCCCTTAGGGAACTGGCGCGTATCGAGTGATGATTTCACAGCCCTTTCTTTGGAGGAGGGATTGCAGATGGTGAGAGGTTATAAGTCCCTAGTCGTAAAGGAAGGCCCTCAGCTATTATCTCAACCGATCAGTTTTCCCACGGAGGCATTGATCAACACATCAGATACCTCAGGTATGGCCTCTGCTGTTTTGGCAGCCGCTGCATCGGACATCGCAGTACTCGCTGTGGGGGAGCATGGGTTTCAATCAGGTGAAGGTCGTTCCCGTTTGAATTTGCATTTGCCCGGGCTGCAGGAAGAGCTGATTCGCCGTGTGTTAGCCGTCCAGGAAAATGTTGTTCTTGTCGTCTACGCAGGTCGTCCGATCATTCTCCCTGAAGATATCACTACCGGCGCTAAGGCCATTCTGTTCGCATGGCAACCAGGCACCATGGGAGGGCCCGCCATCGCGACCTTGCTCATGGGCAAGCGATCTCCTAGTGGGCGACTCCCGATGACTTTCCCACGTGAAGAGGCACAGATCCCTTTGTATTATAATCAATATAACACAGGCCGTCCAGGTCCCCTTTCCGAGGTGTTTTGGTCCCACTATGGGGATGGTTCTAATGCCCCGGCATACCCCTTTGGCTATGGCTTGACGTATTCTGAAGTGGCTTACAGTATCCCCGTATTGGCTGAAAAACATCCTACTCACCTCTATGTGTCCGCCACGGTGCACAACAAAGGCAAGTACCCTGTTGAGGAGGTAGTCCAGCTCTATGCGCGTGATCATCACAGTGTGCACGGGGTACGTCCGGTCAAACAATTGATAGACTTTCAGCGCATTGCTCTTAAGCCAGGGGAATCTAAGGCCTTGGGTTTTTATGTAGATAGCAGTCAATTGGCTGTAAAAAATTCTGAGGGTCAGAGTTACATTGAGCAAGGAATAGTTAGTTTTTGGATTGCCCCAAACAGTGCAAGCGGAGAAGCCCTGACCATAGATTGGCGCATGGGTATTGCGCATTAATGCACGGTGAAACCTGAATCACAAAACTTTTAAATTTCATCGCAAACACAGCCTGTCTGGGAAAGAAAAAACAGGACTAGCACGGGTGCCAACAATGCTTCTCAATAAGCTCATGAGCTTATTGTATTCTGCATGAGTGGCTTAAGCAGACATTCAGTGTGTAGGAGGCAATTGGTCAGAATGCCCAAGAAGAAAAAGAAGAAAAAGAAGAAAAAATAAATTATAGTACATTTTACTATATCTTGTACAGCCCTACGATTCCCACTTACTTGGAGGCAAAAGCTATTGACTCATTAATTAGACAATTAAAAAACACCCCTGTAGAACCATCCTATGCAGACCCTATTCACCAACCCCAAAGTTGACCCATCCCAACACCCAGATTTGAATCAGTATTTTGCTTTTGGCATTTCTGTAGATTGTGTTGTATTTGGCTATGATGGTGTAGATGTAAAGGTTCTTTTAATCAAGCGTGGCACCGAACCTTTCCTAGAATACCAAGCCATCCCAGGCGACCTGGTCCACCCCAAAGAAGATGCCGTAACCGCTACACAGCGAGTGCTAAAAGATTTAACTGGCTTGCAAAATATTTACCTTGAACAACTGCAAACCTTTGCCGGAGTTGACCGTCACCCTCTTGGACGCGTTGCAACGATCGCCTACTTTTCCTTACTCAGAATTGAAGACTACAACCCGAAGCCTTCCTCTTGGGCCACTGACGCTCAGTGGACACCTATCCAGCAACTTGGAGAAATGGCTTTTGACCATAAAGAGATATTTGATGTAGCCTTAGAACGCCTCCAGCGGCGTGTCCGACATAAGCCCGTCGGGTTTGAATTGCTGCCCACAGAATTTACTTTGACCGATCTTCAGCACTTGTATGAAACCCTATTGAACACACAATTTGACAAGGCAAACTTTCGCAAGAAAATCTTAGCTATGGGCTTGCTTCTCCCGCTTGATAAGATGAGAAAGGCTGTAAGGTATCGCCCGGCAAGGCTTTATAAGTTTGACCCAAACCGCTATGAAGCCTTATCTAATCGTGGCTTTCTCTTCGAATTATAAATCTGCTTCTTGCTTTCAACTCTTCACATACTCTGATGACCAATACATTTGAATTTCTGGATTACGCCATTTTCATAGGTTACGCCTTATTGATTTTAGGTGTTGGTTTGTGGGTTTCCCGCGACAAAAAAGGCCATGAAAAAAATGCGGAAGATTATTTCTTGGCAAGCAAGTCTCTTCCCTGGTGGGCTGTTGGTGCCTCGTTGATTGCTGCAAATATTTCAGCGGAGCAATTCATAGGCATGTCTGGTTCTGGGTTTAAAGTCGGATTAGCTATTGCGTCGTACGAATGGATGGGCGCGTTGACACTGATCATCGTTGGTAAGTATTTCTTGCCAATTTTCATTGAAAAAGGGTTGTATACAATCCCAGAATTTGTTGAAAAGCGATTTTCCACGAATTTGAAGACCATTCTTGCAGTTTTTTGGATTGCCTTGTACGTCTTTGTCAACTTGGCTTCAGTCCTTTACCTAGGGTCTCTAGCCCTGGAAACGATCATGGGTGTTCCCATGATGTATGGAGCGTTTGGCTTAGCTGCCTTTGCGGCTGCCTATTCCTTGTACGGTGGACTTTCTGCGGTTGCATGGACAGACGTCATTCAGGTTATCTTCCTTACTATTGGTGGATTGGTTACAACCTACCTGGCATTGAATACGGTTTCAGGAGGGGCTGGATTCATGGAGGGAATGACCACAATTATGAATGAAGCTCCCGATCGGTTTGCAATGATTTTAGACAAAACTAATCCCGAGTACATAAGCCTACCCGGTATTGGGGTTCTTGTCGGCGGCATGTGGGTTGCTAACCTTTACTATTGGGGCTTCAATCAGTACATCATCCAACGCACCTTAGCTGCCAAATCCTTGAGAGAATCTCAGAAAGGAATCTTGCTAGCCGCGGGCATAAAGCTGATCCTGCCGATCATTGTGGTCATTCCCGGCATAGCCGCCTATGTCATGATTAATGATCCCGCTATTTTAGCTAGTCTGGGTGATGCAGCTCAAGAAAACATGCCAAGCATGGAGCAAGCAGACAAAGCCTACCCATGGTTGCTCCAGTTTTTACCTACGGGATTAAAAGGACTAGCTTTTGCAGCCTTGACGGCGGCTATCGTGTCTTCTTTAGCATCTATGCTCAACTCGACGGCGACCATTTTTACCATGGACATTTACAAGCCCTACATCAAGCCTAATGCTACGGATCGTGAAACCGTCTCAATGGGTCGAATTTCTGCAGTTGTGGCGCTCATCATTGCATCCATCATGGTTCCCTTATTAGGTGGCATTGACCAGGCATTCCAGTTTATCCAAGAGTATACAGGGATTGTTAGTCCAGGTATATTGGCTGTATTCATTTTGGGACTGTTTTGGCGTAAAACCACGAACAAAGGTGCCATTGTTGGAGCTTTATCCTCGATCCCCATTGCCATGTATTTCAAGGTTGCCCCAAAGGGTTGGTCAACTTCTCTCTTATTTGTAGACTTGCCTTTCTTGCACCAAATGGGTTATACAGCCCTACTCACCATGGCAATCATAGCCTTCATTTCCTACCGCCAAAACAAGGGTGCAGATGATGAAAAAGGAATTGCCATTACCAAAGCAACCTTCAAAACTGATGCGATCTACAATGTTTCCGCATTTGCTTTGCTCCTAATTCTGGCTGCATTGTATGCCTTCTTTTGGAGTTGAGCCCAGAGGTATTCATTCACGAGCGCTGCGGACTTCTTGAAATCAAAGGCTCGGGGCACTGATTCAGATGGGTATTCGTTGCACTGCAATCTGTGTGACCTATACCGTGTTAGGGGTAAAGGGGATTTGCGTCTATCTCGTCACCTTCCGCAACAAGTCTAAAGCTTATGAAGAGACGGTTTCTTGAGACCACTCGGGTTTGCCAAGCTTAGGCTCCATTGCATTGCGACACCATAGGCGAACGTTGACAGCATCATGGGCGCCAAAAAGGGCAAGCCTGCCACCAAGGCTGTTGCCATGCCAGCAAGGTCCTTTGTGTAGATCGGCATAACCCACCATGTGCTCAGGTTGGTGATCAAGAAAAAAACCATGCTACCGCCAAGGGCTTGCTTAGCCCAAGGCATGCTGCTCCATGCAGCTTTAGCTCGCGTTTTTGCACCAATCCAAGCCATCAATAAATAGGCTAAGTAGGTCATTGCCATGCCCTCGTAGGCCCACACAAAGCCTTCGTAGCTGCTGGCGTAAAATGTATTATTAATCACTAAGTCACTAACATACAACAACAAGAGTGTCAACAAGAATCGGCTATTTTTCAGACCAAACCATGAACCACCAAGAATAGCCACTGCGCCAACAGCAGTGAAGTTAGGGTAGTGGGGTATGAAGCGGGTGGCGATGCCAAGGGCAAGTACGGCAAAAATGGGAAGGAACTTTTTCATGCTTAAACGCGTTTAAAAATGTAAATGACCATGAAGAGAACCAGAATGGACAAAAGGATTTTTATGCTTCCACCGTAATGCAGTCGGTGAACCTGGCTATCCTTGCGGTAGGACCAAATCATGTATGCAAGAAAGCAGACAGTGAAAACTCCTGCAAAAATCCAATGGCCTTGTGTGATATTCTCCAAAATCAAACTTATTATTGACAAAAATACATCCAGATGGAAAAACAAATAGCCGCTGTTGAAGAATTTCATCAAGCCTACCGCGTTCCGGCAGAAAACTCGCCAAAAGCCTCATTATCAATCGATATCATTGAGCTGAGACATCGGCTGATGGCAGAAGAAAACCAAGAATACTTGGAAGCTGCAAAAGATGGTGACCTTGTAGAGGTCGCTGATGCCCTTGGGGACATGATGTACATATTAGCAGGAACCATGATTTCACATGGCATGCAAAATGTGATTGATGAGGTTTTTGATGAAATCCATCGCAGCAACATGTCTAAGCTGGGCCAGGACGGTCAACCACTGTACCGTGAAGACGGCAAGGTGATGAAGGGCCCTAACTACTTCAAGCCAGACATCCAATCCATTCTTTCAGGCCGTTCCGACTGACGGTCACTGAATCCAGGTAGATCATCAGCTTGATCCTCGCTGAGTGTTCCTTGTGGTGACTGGTTAAAGGTGACAGAGTGTATGGTCTGGTTGCCTTCTTCGTTGGCCTTAAACGCAAGGGTGATGCTGCTACACTCGGTGACGTTGACCTGCATTGGCTCAGGGTGGTAGATGGCTTTAGCATTACCTGACAGATGCATGTCATGAATGCCCTCATGGTTGAGATGACCGCTTAGGGTGTTGCCACCCATTTGTTGAAAATCACCTGAGTCCGTTGGTTCGGAAAGGACAACTTGTCCCTCAATCCACAAAGAGTCCATGCCATAGCTGACATCCTGATACCAATAAATATCCCTTCCTTGGACTTGGTAATCTGTGCTCCACACAATAGGATCGCCCTCCAGGTGCAGGCTGTGGGTCGATTTATTCCAATCCAATGATTCTGAAAGAGATGCCAATCCTTTGCTGTGGCTCACGACATGCCCTTGACCTTTTGCTGAGTCTCCGTGTATCACCAAGTGGTCAGCAGCTAATTCCATGCTGTCTTTGCCTTGTGTTGCCCATTGTGCATGGCCATGGAGACCAGTGGTCGCTATTGATGCTTGCCGATGCAGGCTGTCAGCGATGAAATAGTCTCTGCCATCTTGACCTGTGACGCCGTGGTGAAATATTGATAACTCGTTGCTGTCACTGATAATGCCCTGTCCAAAGCGAACCCATCCGCTGTCACTCACAGCATACCCTGCAACAGGCATGATGTACTGATGCATCGGCAGGTCATGAATCAAACTGTCCGTGTCTAGGGTGTATTGCTTGGTTTTTGCCTTCACATCCCCATGGTAAGTAAACACCTCGCGACTTGCGTGGTAAGTGCCCTCTCTTGCCGTCAACGTGGCATCTGTTGTTGTCACTGTGCCACCTTGCGTGAATCGACCGATTTCACGTTGATCATGGTAACGAAGGTTATCGGTAGCCAAGGTCTGATTGCCATGCTTGAGTTCAATGTTTTGATGAAGGTTGGTCCAGCCGTTTTGGTGATGCATCATGTCGGCATGTAGAATCAAACCATTGTTTCCTTGGTAGCTGACCTGGCCAAAAGCCTGAAAATCGTTGCTCTGACGATTCCATACAGCACTGTCGCATTGAAATTCACCATTGGCGTTGCTCATGGCAACATGACCGCTTAGCAACGTTGTTGACTGGCCATTAACTTGGATGACTGTCATGGCATCTGCATGGTGCAGTGTCAAGCGGCTGTCATTACTTTGCCCTTGAACACCAAGTGCAAAGCAAAGCAGGAGGGTTAGGAAGTAGCCTCTTTCCATAAGGTTTGCTCGCGATCTGGACCAACGGACACCAGAACTACAGGGACGCCAGTTTCAGCTTCAATAAAAGCAATGTAATCCTTCAATGCTAGAGGCAGGTTGCTGTGCTTGGATTCAGAGGTCAAGTCTTCAGACCACCCCGGCATGGTTAGATAGTTAGGCTCAACCAGGTCAGCATCCAAGCCATAGGGTAGGTGGGTGACCTGCTTTCCTTGGTATTTGTAACTGGTGCAAATGCTGATCTCATCCATGCCAGACATGACGTCAGCCTTCATCATCATCAATTGGGTGACACCATTGATGTCAACAGCGTATTTCAATGCGGGCATATCAAGCCAGCCACAACGACGTGGTCGCCCAGTCGTGCTGCCGTATTCATGGCCTTTGTCACGAAGAAACTGCCCTGTTTCATTGTTGAGTTCTGTGGGGAATGGTCCTGAACCAACACGGGTACAATAAGCCTTGAATATGCCGTAAACTTCCCCAATGCGATTGGGCGCCAATCCCAAGCCTGTGCATGCGCCTGCGGCAGTTGTCGTGCTAGACGTGACAAAAGGGTAGGTGCCAAAGTCAATATCCAACAAGGTGCCTTGAGCACCTTCAGCTAAGATGCGTTTTCCCGTTTTTATGGCCTCCTGAATCATGACATCGCTGTCAGCTATTTGCATGCCAATCAGCCGCTCAACTGCAGCAAGCCACAAGGTTTCATTCTCATCTAAATCAAAAGGGGGCTCAAAGTCGTAGCCAGCGAGTAGTTTCAAGTGCTTGTTTTTGAGTGCTTGGTACCGCTCCATGTAGTCAGGCAGTTCAGCATCACCCACACGCAAGCCGTTGCGGCCGGTTTTGTCCATGTAGGTTGGCCCAATGCCCTTGAGTGTGCTACCAATTTTCATTTTACCCTTAGCGGCCTCTGAAGCGGCATCTAATAGGCGGTGTGTTGGCAGGATCAAATGCGCTTTGCGGGATATCCACAGGCGATCGCCACAGCTATCATTAATGGCCAACAACTGATCCATTTCCTTGCAGAAAATGATGGGGTCAATAACCACGCCGTTGCCAACGACATTCATGGCACCTTGATGGAAAATGCCTGAGGGTATGGTATGAAGAACATGCTTGATCCCATCGAACTCTAAGGTGTGCCCAGCGTTGGGCCCGCCTTGAAATCTAGCTATCACGTCATAGGATTTGGTGAGAACGTCTACAATTTTCCCTTTCCCCTCGTCACCCCATTGGAGTCCAAGTAAAATATCTGCTTTTGTCATGATTTGTTTTTGCCGTAGATGTACAATTGATGGCCTGTGACTTCAATGTCAAATGCCTCCTCAACTGCCTGTTTGATGTGTTGAATGCGCGGATCACAAAACTCCTTCACTTCTCCACTGTCAATCAGAATCACATGATCGTGTTGCTTGTTGAAGAAGGATTTTTCGTAGTGTGCTTGACCCTGACCAAAGTGGTGCTTGCGAACCAGCCCACACAGAAGTAAAACATCTATCGTGTTGTACAGGGTGGCACGTGAAACGCGATATTTTTCAGACTTCATAGACAAGTAAAGCGACTCAATATCAAAATGATCATCTTGCGCATAGACCTCCTTGAGGATAGCATATCGCTCTGGGGTTTTTCGCTGCTTGTTGTTCTCAAGGTAGGCGGAAAACACTGCCTTGACTTCATTGAAATTGGAGACCATTGTCCGCTGAATTGGTAGGTTTAAATGTACAACCATGCGTCAGTATCTTAGACACATGCAAAGGATTCTAATTGGGCTTTTATTCACAGGGCTTTTTCATGGCACTATTCAGGCCCAATCCCGGTTTGCTATTCATGCTTACCAGAATGGCATGCAGCATATGAGGACCTCACAATGGCCAGAAGCCATGAAGGATTTGCAATTGGCCGTTAAGCGATCACCTGACTACAGTGCAGCATGGCTTCAGTTGGGTCATTTGCACGCAAGACTGGGGCAATGCAACCAAGGCATATTGGCCTATGCCAAGGCAGCTGAATCTTCACCACGTGCCGCCAGATTTGCACAAGGGAAGTTGTCCATGACATGTGGGCTTTACCAAGAAGCGCTGAAGGCTTACGATGCCTATTTGGCATTACCTAACCTGCCAGAGGCCTTCATGAAGGAAGCTGAACGGCAACGTCGCAATGCGCATTTTTCCGTGGACGCCATCAAGGTTGCCGGCAACCAGGTGATCGAGCCCTTGAGCGATAGCGTCAACCGACAGGATGCCAATTACTTTCCTTCAGTATCTGGCAATGGCATGGCCATGACTTACACCGCGAGAAACCATCAAGGCGAGGCGCAAAGCCATGAGGACATTTGGCTTGCAACCCGCCAAGCGGATAGCCAATGGCAATCACAACGACTGAAAGGCTTTGTGAATTCAGGCGGCAACGAGGGGGCTGCAACCTTATCTGGTGACCAGTCCATGATCATTTTTACTGCCTGCGACAGGGAGTCAGGCTATGGCTCATGCGACTTGTACTTAGCGAAGGCCATTGGCCGGCATCGAACTGACAGTGCACATGCATGGTCTTATGTCTATGGCAAGCCCGTCAACCTTGGTCCAGGCGTCAACACCGCTCAATGGGAATCCCAGCCATCACTAGCTGCAGACGGGCACAGTTTGTTTTTTATCCGCGCGGCAAAGCAGGGCAGGGGTGATGCCAATATTTGGATCAGCTATTGGGACGGGAAGACATTTGCGAAGGCTCAACCATTGGGCAGCCAAATCAACACGCCCTATGCTGAATCCACCCCATTCATGCACGCGGATGGCAAAAGCTTGTTTTTTGCCTCAGAGGGGCATGTTGGCATGGGTAATCTGGATTTGTTCAAGTCTGTCCTTCAAGCCGATGGAAGCTGGGGTGAAGTTGTCAATCTAGGAAGCCCGATCAATGGGCCAGAGGATGACTTTGGCATGGCAGTTAATCCCAATGGGGCTATAGCCTACATGTCGCGAGGTAAGCTGGGCCATGAAACCTCCACAAGCCAAGGGGCAATTGCTATTCACCGATTTGAATTGCCAGCCAGCTTGGTTGCTAGCCCTGTCCACTGGGTGGTGATACATGCTATGGACGCCCAGAGCAGGGAGCCCTTGCCGCAAGCCACCTGGACCCTCTACCAGCACGATGGCTTCAGCTACAATGCTTCATCAGCACACCTTGGAGCCTCCTTTGAGATTTCATTGCCTTCTGGTGCTTTCATGGGGCTGAACGTGATGGCTCAGGGCTACAATCTTGCAAGCCTGCAATTTGACATGCCCGACCATCTAGATTTTGACGTGATACATGACAGCGTTTTTCTAGACCCTCTGGTTGAGTCCAGTCATTTCATTCTGGAAAACATCCTTTTTGCCCATGATGAGTCTACGTTGTTGTCCTCGTCTATCGAAGAAATTGACCACGTGGCCGATTGGTTGCGTGCCAATCCTCAAGTCATCATTCGACTGGAAGGCCATACGGACAATGTGGGAAGCCATGCCTACAATGTGACACTGAGTCAATCTCGTGCCGATGTAGTTAAGGAGGCCTTGGTGCAAAGAGGTATCGCCGCTAACCGTTTGATGAGCGAAGGGTTTGCTGAAAATCAGCCCCTTGAAAGCAATGAAACTGCCGATGGCCGATCCAAGAACCGACGCACAGAAATTTTCATTCTATCGACGGCCAACGGTCGCTAAGCCATTCTGCTATTTTTGCTTCTGACGGATTGTCAGCTGGCTGGTAATAGGTTTCATGAGGCAAGTTTTCTGGCCAGTACGATTGTTGAACAAAATGCGAAGGGTCATCGTGGGGGTAGAGGTAGCCTTTGCCATGACCCAAATCCTTCATGGCGCGATTGCTCGCATTGCGCAAATGCAGGGGCACAGGTAAGTCACCATGGCGCTGAGCAGACTCCATGGCTTTGTCAATGGCTCGGTAGGACGCGTGACTTTTTGCGCTGCAGGCGAGGTAGATGACACATTGCGATAGTGGAATGCGAGCTTCAGGCATGCCCAGTCTTTCAACGGCTTGCCAGCAGGCATTAGCCTGAATCAATGCTTGGGTGTTGGCCAATCCAATGTCTTCTGTTGCCGCTATCACCAGCCGACGAGCAATGAATTCAGGTTTTTCCCCACCCAGCAGCATTCGTGATGTCCAGTAAAGACTGGCTTGGGGGTCGGAGCCCCGGATGGATTTAATCAGCGCTGAAGCCATGTCAAAATGTTGATCTCCAGCTCGGTCATAATGTCTGCTGACATTGGGAGCGTGATGGTCAACGAAGGCTTGATCAATGCCTTTCAACTGCATGGATGATGCAGTTGTAACAAGGTTCTCTAGCAAATTCAAGAAACGTCTCGCATCACCACCAGTGTAGGCTTGCATAGCCTCCCAGTCAACCTTCTCAATGCCGCTGGCTTGCATGACTTGATCTTCGCGCAATGCCAATTCTCCCAGTTGCTTGATGTCATCGCCCTCCAGTGGCTTCAAGACAAAGAGTTGGCAGCGAGAAAGCAAGGCATCATTCACTTCAAAACTGGGGTTCTCCGTGGTGGCGCCAATCAATGTGATCACGCCTTTCTCTACGGCAGCTAACAGAGCATCTTGCTGGGACTTGGAAAATCGATGGATCTCATCTATGAATAGCACGCGGCCTTTGGGGTGAAACATGGCATCACCATCTGCCAGTTGAATCACCTGACGGATGTCTTTGACGCCAGCGGAAACGGCACTCAAAGAGGAAAATGGCATGTCAACTTCGTGAGCTAACGCTCTAGCTAAGGTGGTTTTACCAACCCCTGGAGGCCCCCAGAAAAGAAGAGAAGGGAGCCGCCCCATGGATAGCATGGGCGTCAATGCGCCGTTAGGGCCAAGGATGTGGGACTGGCCAACAATGCCTTCCAGGCGTTTGGGTCGCATTCGCTCTGCCAGTGGGGCATTGCTCATGACGCCGTGATCTCTTTGACCCATTGTCCATCTTCCATTCGCAGGCATCGGTCAGCCATATCTGACCAGGCTTTGCTATGGGTAACCACAATGATGCTGGTTCCAAATCGCTGTCTGGCTTGATCCAGTAATTTAAACAAGGACATGGATAAGGCTTGGTCCAGGTTGCCACTTGGTTCATCCGCTAACAACAGGTCTGGTGATTGCATCAAAGCTCTCACCACAGCAACTCGTTGCTGCTCACCGCCGCTAAGTTCAGAAGGTAAATGTTGCAATCGATCCGCTAGACCAAAGTCTTTTGCTAAAGACAGCGCCTTGGCCTCCGCATCCTTCATGCCTGCAATCCAAGCGGGCATGCACATGTTTTCCAATGCTGTGAACTCTGGCATCAAGTGGTGAAATTGAAACACGAAACCTAGGCTTTCATTGCGAAAACGATCCAAGTCAGACGAGCTGCTAGGGTAGGGTTTTCCTCGGAAATGCAAGCTTCCACTGTCGGGCTTCTCTAGGCCTCCCAAAAGGTGAAGCAAGGTAGATTTACCTGAGCCTGATGGGCCGGTGATGGCTATAAACTCTCCTTCGTTAATGGATAAATCGATGCCTTTGATGACGTTAAGATCTCCAAAGGATTTTTTCAATCCCACTGCTGTCAGCAACTTACTCATGTTGTCAAATGTAGAGATGAATTCCGCGGCATGAGCAGTACTTTTGCATGCAAGTTCAAAAACCACTTCCATGAATCTTCACGAATACCAAGGTAAAGAAATTCTCGCATCGTATGGCGTCACCATTCAGCGTGGCCGTGTTGCAACCACCCCTGACGAAGCCGTTGAGGCAGCAAAGCTAGTGACCGAAGAAACTGGTACCGGCTGGCATGTGATCAAGGCTCAGGTTCATGCAGGTGGTCGTGGCAAGGGAGGTGGTGTCAAATTAGCCAAAAGCCTTGAAGAGGTCAAATCCATTGCCAATGACATCCTTGGCATGCAATTGATCACCCCACAGACATCTGCAGAGGGCAAAAAGGTGCATCAGATTCTCATTGCGGAAGATGTGTACTACCCTGGAGAGTCAGAGGTAGAAGAGTATTACCTGAGTGTGCTTCTTGACAGAGTAAATGGCGTCAACATGATCATGTACAGCACCGAAGGCGGCATGGACATCGAAGCTGTTGCAGAGAACACCCCAGAGTTGATTTTCACTGAAACCATTGATCCGGCAGTAGGCCTTCAGGCTTTCCAAGCACGCCGTATTGCATTTAACTTAGGCTTGAGTGGCAAGGCGATGAAGGAGATGATTGGATTCGTTGGCAGCATTGTGAATGCATACGATGGCATCGATGCCTCATTGTTTGAGATCAACCCTGTTATCAAGACGTCTGACAACCGCATCCTTGCTGTTGACGCGAAGGTTGCATTGGATGACAATGGGCTATTCCGCCACAAAGTCTTGGCTGAATTGAGAGATGTCAGAGAAGAAGACCAGACAGAGGTTGAAGCTGATCAGGCTGGTTTGAGCTTTGTGAAGCTGGACGGTAACGTTGGCTGCATGGTCAATGGTGCTGGGTTGGCTATGGCTACCATGGACATCATCAAGATGTCTGGTGGTAACCCTGCAAACTTTTTAGATGTTGGAGGCACAGCTGATGCAGAGCGCGTAGAAAAAGCTTTCAGGATCATTTTAGGAGATAGCAATGTGAAAGCCATTTTGGTTAACATTTTTGGCGGTATTGTCCGTTGTGACCGAGTTGCACAAGGCATTGTAGATGCATACAAGAGCATTGGAAACATCCCCGTGCCAATCATTGTCCGCTTGCAAGGCACCAATGCCGCTGAGGCAAAGGTCTTGATTGATGAGAGCGGCCTCAAGGTTTACAGCGCAATCGCCTTGCAAGAGGCAGCTGACTTGGTCAAAAAAATTCTTGGCTGACACTATGCTTCTGGCCTTGGAAATTGCATCATCCCTATGCAATATTGGCTTTGTTGTCGGCATGATTAATCAACGCATTTGGGCATGGCCGATGGGCTTGATGGGCTGCTTGGCAGCTGCTGTCATGTTTGAGTCCTCACAATTGCATGCGGAAGCCTTTTTGAATGTATTGTATGCCGCATTGGCTATCTATGGCTGGGTAACCTGGCAAGGCAATAACCAAGCGATGATGGTGGTTCACCGAGCACAAAGGAAGGTTTGGTGGGGCTTAGCTGCCATCATCATGACCCTTGCCTTGGGTTGGGCCATGAAAACCCAGACAAGCAATCCTTTGCCCTTTGTTGATGCCGGAATATTCAGTTTATCTGTGATTGCAACACTTTGGCAAATCGGAAAACGTTTGGACAATTGGCATCTATGGATTGTTATCAATGCAATCAGTGTCTGGCTTTGCATCAATCGTGGCCTGTATGTGTATGCCGGCTACAGCGCCGTGCTGTTCGCCATGTCCTTCAGTGGTCTTAGGTCTTGGCGTTCAGTCCATGAAGCGCAATCCGACTGAGGACAACTCTAAAACATGTCGTGTGACTGCATGAGCCATGGAGAGCCGCAAATTTATTTTTTTTTGCCTGACCTGGGGGGAGGTCTGGTCTGTCTTAATTAGGCTTTTGAATCCTTGAATGTAGACCTCAAAGCGGAGGCCCAACTCCAAGCGCATCTTATCTTTGCTTAGGAGCAATAAAAAAGGCCATCCTTTGAGGATGGCCTTTAAAGTTTTAAGCTTTCAGAAATTCATTAATTTCTTACAAGCTTTGCGGTTTTAACTCCTTTATCAGTTTCAATTCGAACGATATACGTTCCTCGAGCCCATGATTTAGTTGGAATCTCTACTTGAGAACTCTGAATATTCTTCAAAACATAAATAGGACGCCCGAGTACATCACAAATGCTTACTGAACGAATGGTAGTCCCTTGACTTGAGATGATAGAACTGTAGCTAGATGGGTTTGGACTAATCAAGATATTAAATTCAGGAAGTTCCTCAGCCCCAACCGAGTATCCTACGGCATTCATAGCCTTCCCCAATCTTGGAAGTGTGTAGGCCATGACAGTATCAATGTAGGACATTGACTGAGCTTTGATGTTGGGGTTAGCCTGACTTGGTGTTAGAGGGTCATTGGCATCCCACCAATCCCATGGGTTAGAATTAACAAGGAAAGGCATAGCTAGATTTGGAGGAAGCATATTGAAAGTATAAATATTCTCTTGGTTTCCAATATTGTAGGAATTTGAGCGAGCCTTAACTGAATGAGGATCCATCATAGTTGATGATGCTAAAACAGTATTATTTCCTGAAATGTTAGAGATTTTTGCAGCAGTGTGGCTTCCAGCTACTTCAACAACCGGAAAGAATGCTCCAGCTATTGGGACATTGACCATCCCACGGTAATATGGAGCAAAGAAGTCATAGCGGCTATGAAATGAAATCGTTGGCGCATCACCTGATGATGCCCAAGCAGAATCCCCTAAAGCACCGCCAAGATTGATGACTAGATTAACATCGCTTGGAACTCCAGCATGATTAGGAATATTTCTTCCAGTTTGGGTTAAGTCAATTAACGGTAACCCAGTGACAGTACTAGTCCCTGTAATTGTCGCTTCGCCACCATATCCATCCCAGTCTCCTACAATAGCGGTGTCGATATACGGGTCGCCAGCACTAACAGTGCCTCCGTAAATTCCTGGGCCTGCTGCGGTGTATTTAAATTTTGTTGGATTAGCTACTTCTGCGTAATTATCCAGGGAATTGTAGGCAAAAGTGACATAACCACCTGAACCAACACCCATAAGGGCAATGAAATTCGGATCCATACGCCATTCATTATTTACCAATGCTCTTCCCCGCGTGGCACGAACACAAGCCTTCGCGTCTTGAACCGATGAATAAACGGCTGCTAAATTCGTACCACGTCGAAGGTCAAGATTTGTTGAGTTGGCTAACCATCCCAAACGGTATGATGCCGAAATCGCAACGAATCCTCTCTTAGCGAAACGTCTTGCTATTTCAACCACGGCAGAATCCTTTTCATTCCCCATTGGAGAGGCGAGTCCTCGAGGTAAAAATGATCCCGTATGAAAAAGTATGACAACGGGTCTGGCAGTTTCAGTATCTATGCTTGTATCGGGCATATAGATGTCATGATACTGTGGGATGACTTGAGGCCCTCCAAAAGCAGCGGGCACATACTGGCTAAAATTAATGCCATAGATGACTCCTGGTAGAACCGTTATATCGGCATCTGTAAATACTTCATCAACATACCGCTGTTGAGCTGAAACATTGAAATTGATTAATAACAACAGAATCACTAGGCTTTTTAAAGAGTAAAGGTTTCTCATATTACATTTTTAAGTTACTGATTTCCGAAGATACTCTTTTAAAAATGAACTCGTTAAGCTTTATTCTAAACTGCATGTTAAAGCCAAGTATGTCAACCTCCCAATGGATGGGCCACCATATACTTGAACGACTTTTTGATTGAAAAGATTACTGCTTCCAATTTTTATAATCCACTTCTTTTCTTTTGAAGTCCACGATAATTGGGCATCGGTTAATCGATAGCTAGGAATTCTTCCAGTAAATTGAGGGGAGCCTTCAAACAGGAATCCCTGGACAAACTTGTGCGTAATCATATACCCCATTTTTCCATTTTTTATTTTCCAATCTAAGTCTCTTGCAGAAAAAGATAAATTGTATTTATGCTCTGGTGTATTGTACGCGGGTATTATCGGGTCATCGATGGCTGAGTTCAACACGTTCCAGGTATAGTTTCCTGCGATGGTATAATTCGAAAAATAATAATTTGTTCCTACGCTAAAACCTTGCGTAGTGACTTGTTGCTCAGCATTTGAAGAAATTCTATATGCCTGAACACCTTTCAATCGGCTCGCAGCGCTCCCTCCTGGATCATCCTCAATTTTTAAAGCAACGTGGTAGCCAATAAAGTCTTTGTACCAGCTATAATAATATGTGGCATCTACATAAAAACTATTCCACCAGGTACTTCTATACCCTACTTCGATATTTTTTACTTTTTCGGGCAGAACCCCTTTCATGGTATAATAATTCCAATCCCACGCAGCTCTTTCTTGGACTCCTGCCCCTAAAAAATCGCCTACCTCTGAAATAGTGATCAGGGAGTCATAACCGGTTAGATTTCCTACAAGAATGGCTCTTCCTACATTGTAATATAGATATTGATCCTGTAAAGTTGGGTTTCGGATAGCTGAGGAGGCTCCAATCCTCAAAACTGTCTTGTTATTTGGCCTATATACCATAGACATAGCAGGGGAGGCAAGCCATGAAAAATTCTGATTTTTGTCTAATCGCAAAGTGACATTCATGGAGACCTTTTCTGTTTCTTTCGAATAGCCAGAGAAGAATCCTAATTCTGATACTTGGAGTTTTATACCGTTGGTATCGCTGAATATGGTTCCCCTAGAATTGGGGTTATAGCTTCTGTAGTTGCCCCCAATGGAAATGTTCCCGTATTCAGAGAAATCAAATTCTCTTTGAAACTGAACATGTGATAAAGCGGATCGATCATAAAATCGTGAACCACCTGAGTGAAAAGGGGTAGAAATTATGTATTGTTTTAAAGCGTTAAATGCTTGGGAGCCAGGAATAAGCGAACTATCAGGATCATATGCACCACTCATCATCGCTCTGTTTTCTTGGTGATACGCAGAAAACTCATCCGGATACAAAGCTCTGAGCAACGACATTTGTTGCTCAAAATCTTCATTTGACAAATTGTCTGCTGGATAACCTGGAAGGCTTTTGACTTTAGATTTCTGAAAAATGGTCCAAAATGATCGATATTGATTTGCCCAGAAACCCCCATCAAGAATAGAATCTTGCATCTTTAGAGCCGTAAAATAGGCGTCATAGGTTTTCCCAGCATCTTCGTTGGTACGGTAAGCTCTGATAAACCATGTGTCTTTTTTTCTTAGCTCAAATCTATTTTGTAGGAACAAAATATCTTTCAGGCTCAATCTGTTGTCTCCCTGATAAACCGTCGTTCCAGAGCCAAAATTCATGCTGTATATGGCATCTATGCCCGTTCTTGTTCTATAATGCAATGCGGTGGCTACTTTTAAATTTTCTGTTTGATAGTCTACCAGCTCTGACTCCTCAATGCCTTGGCGGTGATACGTTCCGATTCCTGCATAGGTTTTTACATCGCCACCATGGTCGTACACTATCTCGTCTCCGTATCTATTGACCGCATCATACCCTCCTGGATTATTCCTGCTCGATGTGGATTCGAATGTTGCGTCCATATTGTTTGCCTCCCAATCATTGGCTCTAAGTCCAAAGACATTGAGTTTAAAAGCCCAGCTGTCTGTTCCGTCGCTCCGAGAAAGAGCCGTGGCATATCGCAGAGAAACTTCTGTTAATGCACGTTCACCCACTTTTAATTGAAATGATGTTCCTTGAGTGGTGTAAGGATCTTTGGTAACCATGGAGATAACCCCATTGAATGCCGATGGCCCGTAGATTGCTCCAACAGCCCCTGATATAATATCAACTTTTTGAATATCTAGTTCGCTTGCTCCCAAAAAATTCCCTAAAGAAAAATTGAGGCCTGGCGCTTGGTTGTCAACTCCATCAATTATTTGTAGACTCCTAACAGGACTTGTGCTATTGAACCCTCGGGTATTTATTATTTTAAAGCCAATACTTGCTGATGTTAGGTCGACACCCTTCATGCTTCCCAAAGCTTCATAAAAGTTCAGAGCTGGTGCTTCCTTGATACTTATGAGGTCCAGTGCCTCTACAGTTAACGGAGCTTGTTTTTGTTTCTCTGTAATTCTGGATGCCACAATCTGAGCCTCAGCCAGGACTACTTGATCCACTTTTAGCTTGACGGTGATGGGTTTAGTGCTTTGAATAATAGATAAATCTCTAGCCGTATATCCGAAAGTTGAAAAGTTCAAAACCACGGGTAGACTCTCTACATCAATATTAAATTTGCCATTCAGGTCAGCAATGACAGCTGTGTTCGCACTCTTTACCACTACGTTCCCAATGGGTTCTTTCGTTTTGTTGTCAACAATGTTCCCGCTAATTTGGATAGACTGAGCCTTCAATAAATAACCTGAAAAGCAAAAAATAAGAAGGATTAGTTGTTTATTTCTGTTTCTCATTTTAGATAGTTTACTTTCAAATCAAGTTTACCAAGTAGTAAACCTGTTTTTTCGTGACGAATTTATGGACTGACTTTATTTCGTTTTTTTTAAAGATCTGTAGGGTCTTTGTTTAAAGCCATAATTCAAATCTAATGATTCTCGTCATAAGAGGTGAGTGGGCATAGATCGCGGGATGGTTGAAATAGATAGAGCCTTAAGGTTGTCAAACTCACTAAGCCCCTAGTGAAATAAAAATACAAGTAGAGTTCAGGAGTACAGGCTGGCTAAAGCGCCCTACTGTTCACCACGTCCTTCAGTGGTATCAGGTCTTGGCGTTCAGTCCATGAAGCGCTATCCAACTGAGGATATCTCTAAAGCATGTGGGGTGAATACTGTGTGCCATGGGGTAGCTCTTGACCGTTAATTGCTCCTGGATGGCCTCACCCAGCACTTCATAGGTTGGCATGGATCGACTGGCTGGAATCACGCCATCATGATCACCAACAGCCATGAAAAGGGGCTTTGATACGGGTTGACTAGTGAGGTCAATCACTGGCCAGTTGTGGGGAAAGTAACTGCATACAGCGATAGATCCAGCAATCAAGTCTGGATGATTCCACGCAATGGCATTGGCCAATATTCCCCCTTGACTGAAGCCAAACAATAAGGGCGGAGGGCCATCGATGCCTTTCAATGCGTCCACAATCAATGCCATGGCGTCCTTAACCTGTACCATGTCCTCTGATTTAAGCCCATCAGCATCCCAATGGATGTCATACCAAGCTTGGCCTCCCATAGCTAAATCTATGGGTGCCTTTAACGATCGTATGCCGTGCTGAGGTAGAGCTGACTCAAAGGAGAACAAGTCGCCTTCATGGCTTCCATAGCCATGAAGCAACCAGATTTCTGGAAGCCCCTCATTCAAACGGCTGGTCAGCGAATCAGCCAAAGCGTGCAACGTGCTCACTCCAGCCCTTGAGCTTGCAGGCTGTACACAAGCAATTCCATGCCCTTGGCATCCTTAAAAATCACTTCAGCAGCTAAGCCGTCCTCGGACAACTCAATAACTGTGTAGTGCTGGGTGCTGATCACTGTGCCCTTGATAAGGTTCACATTGGCCTTCAATTCACCTGCAGAAGGCATGTGGGAGCGAGACGTGAGTGGGGAAGAGGTGATTTCAACCAATGAGCCTCGCTGAGATTGGTTGATTTCCCCGTGGTGGCGATCACCCGTAAGGAAGATTACCTGGCCAGTGTGATCTTGGCAAATTGAGAGAAAGGTTTCGCGTTCAGGGAATCGGCTGTAATTCTCAAAGACTTCAGCTTCGTTGAGAACCTGAGAGCCAACAGCGATAAACACCCATGCTGCATCGCGATGTATGTCGAGCAGGTCACGCAGGTACTGCAATTGACCCTTGCCAAGTATTTGTGTGCCCTTGGGCCCTCTATGGGTTCGGTCATCCAGACCTACGAATAAAACTGACCCCATGCGTAAATCCCAACGCAGGTCACCGTTGGTTGCCAGGTTCGTTGGGTTGTCAGGCCATGTTTTCTCAAACACCTTTGCACTGGCTGCAGCTTGAGCAAAACTGCTGTCCGAATCATTGGGGCCAAAGTCATGATCATCCCAAATGGCCAACTGTGGCGTGGATTGAAGGAAGGATGCCAATAACGGAGAGGCGTGACGTTGTTGCATCGCTGCAAGCATGCTTTCTTCGTTTTTCCAGTCCTTTTCCGTGTAGTAGGCGTTGTCACCCAACCACAGAAAATGGTCAAGTCGCTCTTTCTCTAGCGTTTGGAATATGTCATCATTGTTGCCATCTCCTCCCGCTGCACAACTGCCTATGCCAAATCGCAGACTTTGAGAATGGAGTGAAAGGGACAGGTAGAGGAGTAGGGGGATAAAGAAAAACTTTTGCATAATGGTCAATGGTTTGAAGCGGGCTAAATTTACCACATGAACTACTTGTCTTCATCACGTCGTGTAAAACTTTGGCAGTCTCTCCTGCCGCATTGGCAGCAAAGTGTCATTGGGCACAGTGAGCTAGGTCAGGCTATCATCGCCTTCCATCAAGCGCCGCTTGATCAATGTGAAGTTCTTGCCTGGTCACTGATGCATGGCAATGAAACCACTGGAGCTGAAGCGTTGACAGCATTGATTCAGCAGCCTCAATTCGGTCATAAATCGTGGTGCATCGTCCCCGTCCTCAATCCCGATGGCGCCGATGCCTTTACGCGCTTGAACCATCTCGGCAAGGACGTGAATCGCGATGCCATTCGATCTGAGACCAAGGAAGGTCAAGCTTTGCTCTCGTTGATGCCTCGCATTCAGCCAAAGCTGGTCCTTAATCTTCATGATCAACGCAGTTGCTTTCGCGGCATAGGCAGTGACAGGCCCGCTACTTTTTCATTGCTAGCGCCATGCAGCAATCCCAAACAGAAGGGAGGATTTGACCTTGAGGCATCAAAGGTTGCGTCGTGGATGGCCAATTGGATTTCTCAACAGCATCCCCATTGGGGATTAGCCCGCTTCAATGACAGCCATTACCCTAATGCTTTTGGTGATTTATGGCAAAGCCATGCAGCAACGATCACCTTGGAGACTGGTATCACCCTGAGTGATTGGACACGAGGGGAAACAGCTCAGGCCCTTGCCTTGTTGCTTGTCAATATTGACAGCACTTCGTGGGAGGAGATATTTCAAAATACCCCTTTTGACTATTTGGCATTGCCCATGAATATTGATGATGCAATGGATGCCAGTGTTCAGATGGGAAATGGCCAATCATGCATGCTCGCATACCAAGAGACCTTGCAGCAGGGTAGGCTGCAGGCTGAGTGGCGGGTTTTGAAAGGTGATGCTCAGCAAAGCCCCGCTTGGCGCCATTGGTCATCACACCTCCCCCGGCCCATGCCAGGGGAGGTCTTTGATGAGCGGTCAGCTCAGCAGATCAGTTAACCGTAGATTCCTTGCTTGACTTAGGTGTGAGAAATTGCAGGTCGTGTACCACAACTTCAGTGAAGTACATTTTCTCATTGGCATCGTTCTCAAAGCTTCGGTAGATGATTTTACCTTCTAGGGCACAGAGGTCTCCTTTTCTAAGGTAGCGCTCACTAAGCTCGGCCAGTTTGCCCCAGGCGATGATTTGATGCCATTGAGTGTCTTCGTGCTTGTTGCCATCCGAGCTTTTGTAGACTTCATTGGTAGCTAACGCGTATTTAGCCATTTGGTTGCCGTTTTCAAAGACCTTGAGCTCTGGATCTTGGCCCAGTCGGCCAATGAGGGTGATGCGATTTTTCATGTTTGACATGCTTTCTTGATTTTAAGATTGATTGAACAGGGCAAATAACTTGACTGAAAAAACGAGACAGTCGTCTCAAAGTGATTAAGTCTGTCAGTGATTCAGCAACCAAGCGTTTTTAAACATTTGTACCGAATGCAATCTTTCCTAGTATTTAGCTTCGCCACATGATCCTTAAAACCAACGACATGATACATGAAGATTGCATGCAATGTGGCGCCAGATTACTTGGACGCTCTGATAAGAAGTTTTGCGATGATGGCTGTAGAAATAGCTACCATAATAAGCGAAACAGTAATGCCAGTCGGGTGGCTCGCCCCGTCCATAGAAACCTTCGCTTGAACTACACGGTTCTCAGTGAAATGATTGACAGCGGTCACGATCAAGCAGTTCTTGAGGAATTGACCTTGTATGGATTCACGGAGGAGTATCATACTTCATCCTATGTCAATGATGAAGGCAATTTGGTTAAGAACGTCTATGATGTGCAATACCGAATCGTTAAAAAGGGCCGAATTCAGTTCAGGCGAATCTCTGGCAAGCGGAAGGATTGACTGAATCTGGTTTTGTACCTTTATGTCATGGGTCAAAACGTGAAAGTTGCCGTTATTGGCGGGGGTGCATCAGGTGTTTTTGCAGCCATCTGCGCTGCAGAGTCTTCTGCGCAAGCACAGGTTGACATTTTTGAGAAATCTCAATTGCCCTTAGCTAAGGTCCGAATCAGTGGTGGTGGCAGGTGCAATGTGACCCATGCTTGTTTTGATCCACGCGAGTTGATTGACCATTACCCTCGGGGAAGTCAAGAGCTGCTGGGGCCTTTTCATAAATTCTGTACCGGTGACACCATGGAGTGGTTTGAAGACCGAGGGGTCTCATTGACCGTTGAGGCTGACAATCGGGTCTTTCCTGTCTCCAATTCGTCGGAGACGATTGTAGATTGCTTGTTGGATTTTGCTCAACGTGCTGGCGCTACTCTGTCAACAAAATCAGGAATCAAGGCTTTGGTGCCAGCTCCTGATGGCGGCTTTAACCTAACGCTTGATAGTGATGAGGTGGTTCATTATGACAACGTACTCATGGCAGCGGGCAGCAGCAAGCGCATGTGGGCCATCTTGGCCAAGCTTGGTCATCACATTGTCAAACCCGTTCCGTCGCTGTTCACCTTTCAGCTGCGTGACCCACGCATCAAAGATCTGGCAGGCATCTCTCTGTCACAGGTTCGGTTAACCGTTCCAGTTGCTGGTCTGGAAGCCGAAGGACCCTTGTTGATCACGCATGTGGGCTTGAGTGGGCCGGCAGTATTGAAGCTCTCTGCCTTTGGAGCACGATGGATGGCAGAGTATGGCCATCAATTCAGCCTATTCATTGACTGGCTTCCGGAATTCACGCAAGAATCCTTGCTTGAGGAGCTCAATACGTACAGAAAGCTCCCGCAAACCAACCGCAAGCGCGTCGCGTCCAATACCTTGTTTGGTTTGCCCCTAAGGCTCTGGAAGGCCTTTTGTGATTATGCAAAAGTTCCGCCAACAGCCAATTGGTCTGACTTGAGTAAGCCCATGGTCCGTCGACTTGTTAGCATCTTATCTGAATCAGAATTCAAGGTCACAGGAAAAAACACCTTTAAGGAGGAGTTTGTTACTGCAGGGGGCGTAGACCTCTCTGAGGTAGATTTTCGCCGCATGGAAAGCCGCTTGGTGCCTGGTCTCTTTTTTGCGGGAGAAGTCTTGGACATCGATGCCGTCACCGGCGGCTTCAATTTCCAAGCCGCATGGACCACGGGCTGGCTAGCTGGTCACGCGATTGTTGATATGCCTGTTACGACGTCCTGAGTTATTTTGAGAAGGATTTGTATAATTCATAAATACTAACTACATTAGCAATCTAATATAATTAGCATTGCCATGTATTTCTCAAACAACTTAAAGACCCTTCGCAAGGACAAATCCTGGACCCAGGTTCAGTTTGCTGAGCGCGTGGGCATCAAGCGATCCTTGGTTGGAGCTTATGAAGAAGGTCGCGCAGAACCAAAAATAGACATGTTAATCCTCATTGCGCAGACCCTTAGCGTCAGTTTGGATCAGCTGCTTTCGGATCCAATATCTGAAGCTAAATCAAATCAAACAGATGAAACCCGAAATAAAGGGAGCAAGCTTCGTGTGCTAACGGTAGCAATAGATAAAGCCAGCGGAAAAGAGCGTATTTCAGTGGTTCCTGTTAAAGCTGCCGCAGGCTACCTTGGTGGCTATGGCGATTTGGACTTCATTGAGGCTTTGCCGCAGTTTTCCCTTCCTCTGCCTGAGTTTTCTCAAGAAAGCACTCGCCGTGTTTTTCAAATACAAGGAGACAGCATGCTTCCTGTTCTTCCAGGATCCTACGTCATTGCTAGTTATGTGCAGAATTGGCAGCATGTCAAATCTGGAGAACTTTACGTTTTTCTAACCCAGGATCAAGGCGTGGTATTCAAGCGCGGATACAACCATGTTGCAGAATCTTCCGATTTTGAACTGGTTTCAGACAACCTTATGTACGAACCCTACCGCATACATAGCGATGAAGTCCTGGAGGTTTGGCGAGTGGAGGGCGTCATTCAGCTGGATCTCACAAAACAGGCAACGGGAGACATTGCGGTACTTAACCGTTTAGATGCGTTGCAGCATGAAGTTCGATCTCTCCGCGTAGAGCTTGGTAAGCACGTGGCATAGGGGGGAGCAGTAGCCCTTTGATAGGTTAGCCTTGACGGCTTCTTGGTTTCGGCATAACACCACATTGAGAAGTTGATGAAATTTAAGCTAAATACAGTGAAAAATTACCACATAGAAGATTTCTATGACAAACTATAATAAATTGAAAACCAGGTATTTAAATAATAAAAGTTCAATTACTTATTCATCATAAAACCTTGTGTGGACTTTTTGTCTTAATCAGCAAATTGTAGCAACTAAAAAGGCTGACTCAAGGCCATGAACCAGGGTGAGTAATTATTGCATCTGCAATAGAAAAGCAACCGAGATTGTATCAGTCATGACGGATGTTTCAATGTTAGGCGTTCAAGGTTTCCGCTTTGAGAGGATGACAATCTGGCGTAAAAGGCAAGTTTTCCTGAACAATATGGGATCAGAAGCTAACCATAAAGCACAGAATTACTGAAATTCTCACTTTAGCAGGGTATTTTATTGAAGTACAGCAGGCACGGTAATCCAATGAATCCAAGGGATACAATGGTCAGCCTATAATATATATTATGTTAACTAACAATAGCACTGACGCCTCCTACGAAAAAAGGCCCTGCAAAATGCAGAGCCCTTGATGAAATTGATGATGCAGTGATTAAATCTGCTGCATCTCCTCTGTAACACGTTTAACGTCATCGTATCTGGTCAGCTTGTAGTACACTTCTCGCAATGCTTTCAGTGTTGCTTCATCCTTGTTATCAATTGAATATGCTTTCTCAAAGTAAACCAAGGCACGGCCTAACGCTTTTTCCTTTTCCTTGGTGTAAGATTTCGCCTTGGTGTCCTCTAAACGACCCAATTTGTTGATTTTTTGGACCCACACATTGGATGCGTCAATTTCCATCAAACCGAGCATGTAAACAGCATCTAAGTATTTGGGGTCAGCTGTAACGGCCAATTCATAGTAGGCTTTACCATTCTCCAAATCCTTCATTTGCTGATGGTATATATACCCGGCATTGTACAGGTACAAGGCTGAATTGGGGTTTTTGACAATGGCTTCCTTTAGGTTTTTTAAGGCGCCTGCATAGTCTTCCTTCTCAAGGTAGCTCTGCAATTCCATTTTAAGCAAGTTCTCGTTTTCCGGGTACTTTGCTCGCGAAATAGTGATGAGGGAGTCGTATTTGCTTTTTTGATCACTTTCCGAGTACACCCAAAGCAGCTGGATGTATAAATCGTGCTCAGTTGACTCACTACGCTGTGGCTCAAAGGCCTCTCCAGTCAACACGTACATGTCTAAGGTTCTCTTGTCTGGGAAAGGGTACCTGGCGCTGTCTTTAGCCAACATGCCTGACCATGTCATGTTTTTGTAGTTCATGCCGATGAGGATCAAGTAAATGCGCTCTGCCTCTGTCCAATCCTCCATATCTTGAGACAAATAGGCCATGTATGATAAGCTTGTGCTGTCAACCTGACCAAGGCTCCCCCGCAACTCAAAGGCCTTGCTGTAATTGAGCCTAGCTTCACCCTTGTCCTTGTTGTCAAAGTTTTCAGTCTCTGCGCGATTGACATACTCCTGCGCCAACATGGGCATTTTATCTGCAATGTTGTCAGCGTACCGTTCTTTACCTAAAGACGCTTCAAAGGCAATTAAATTGGTATAGGACTTAACTGTCTCATCCAAATAGTCAGCGTTGCCCGGCGTCTCACTTGTGTACAATGCGTAGTATACATTGCCACGGTAGTAGTGATATTTTGACATATTTTTAGACTTCACTTCAGATGCAGGCTTGCCATCAATGATAACCTTTGCATCGTCTATGTAGGATTTTGCAGACACCAGGTCCAGTTTATCCAAGGCGATTTTTGCGCTAGAAATGCTAGGCGCTTCTTGAGCTGATGCGGTGATTGTTAGCGCAATAGCAGCTAAGAGTAGAGAACGTTTCATATCAATAATAATAATTGGAGGCAAAGATAGCCTCGCATTAGTTGGTGTAGCCTATCCCCTCTTCAAGGAACATGCCATAAGGGGGTGTCAGCTCAAGATTCTTTAGGCGAAGTCTCTTCATCACTGCCATTGTCAGTCACTTGGCCTTCCATATCGGTTGTATCTTCTTCATCAGAACGTGGAACCTTTGCAATGGATGCAATCACTTCGCCTTTTTTAAGGTTAATGACACGCACGCCTTGCGTTGCGCGACCCATCACTCGAATGCCTTCGACAGGCATGCGAATCATGATGCCATTTTTGGTGGTAATCATCAAGTCCTCGTCATCATTCACGCGAACCAATCCGATCAAATCACCTGTTTTCTCTGTGATATTAAGCGTTTTAACGCCTTTTCCGCCACGGTTGGTTATGCGGTAATCTTCAACCAAAGTTCGCTTGCCGTAACCGTTTTCAGACACAACCAGGATGGATTCTTGATCACTCTCAGGGCAAACCATGCCAACAACAAAGTCTTGGTCTAGGTCAAACTTCATGCCTTTGACACCTGCAGCATTTCTGCCCATGGCACGAACCTTATCCTCAGGGAAACGAATGGCCTTGCCTGACCCGATGGCCATCAAGACTTCATGCTCCCCATTGGTTAGCCTTGCTTCAAGCAACGTGTCACCATCTCTTACCGTGATGGCATTGATACCGTTGGATCTTGGACGGCTGTATGCCTCCAGCGATGTTTTCTTGATGACGCCCCTCTTGGTGCACATCACCACATAGTTGTCTTTGACGTAGTCCTCATTTCTCAAATCCTTTGTGTTAATGAAGGTCTTCACCCGGTCATCTGATGGAATGTTGATGAGGTTAACAATGGCTTTGCCTTTGCTCGTCCTACTGGCTTCAGGAATTTCAAACACACGCAACCAGAAACAGCGTCCCAATTCAGTGAAGAATAAGAGGTAGTTGTGGTTGGTTGCAACAAAGACATGCTCAATGAAGTCGGAGTCACGAGCGGATGCGCCCCTTGACCCAACCCCTCCTCTGCTTTGTGTGCGGTACTCTGACAAGAGTGTGCGCTTCACATAGCCCAGGTTAGAAATGGTGATAACAACTTCTGCATCAGGAATGATGTCCTCTATGCGCATATCACCTCCAGCATAGTTAATGGAGGTTCTTCGCTCATCGCCAAACTTCTCCTTCACCTCATTCATCTCATCAATGACGATCTGCATGCGTATGGACTTCTCGTTGAGAATTTCAGTCAAGCGCTTGATAAGGTCAATCAAGTCATCGTACTCAGTTTTGATTTTATCTCGTTCAAGACCCGTCAGCTTCTGCAAGCGCAATTCCAAAATAGCTTTGGCTTGAATATCGGACAGCTTGAATGCCTTGACCAAGCCAGATTTTGCGTCATCGACAGTCTTGCTGCCGCGAATCAATTTGATCACTGCATCAAGGTTGTCAATGGCGATAAGCAAACCCTCAAGGACGTGTGCGCGCTTTTCAGCTTGCATCTTCTCAAACTTGGTGCGGCGAACAATGACCTCATGGCGATGCTCAACGAAGTGATGAATCATGTCCTTGAGGTTACACATCTCTGGGCGACCATTAACCAAGGCAATGTTATTGACACTGAAGCTGGACTGAAGTTGCGTGTACTTGTACAACTTGTTCAATACCACATTAGGAACTGCATCGCGTTTAAGGATGTACACGATGCGCATGCCATTGCGATCAGATTCATCGCGAATGTCAGCGATACCCTCAATTTTTTTGTCATTGACCAGGTCCGCTGTTTTGCGAATCATGTCTGCTTTATTGACTTGGTAAGGAATTTCAGTGATAATGATGCAATCCCTTTCCTTCACGGGCTCAATGTTAGCTGTGCCACGCAAAACGATGCGACCTCGGCCTGTTTCAAAGGCTTCTTTAACCCCACTGTACCCATAAATCTCTCCACCAGTTGGGAAATCAGGTGCTGTGACATGCTGCATTAGACCAGCGATGTCAATGTCAGGGTCCTCTACATAGGCCACTGTAGCATTAGCAACCTCTGTCAGGTTGTGGGGCGGCATATTTGTAGCCATGCCAACTGCAATACCTGATGCGCCGTTAACCAGCAAGCATGGGATGCGGGTTGGCAGAACCGTTGGCTCTTCAAGTGAGTCATCAAAGTTCAACTGAAAGTTAACGGTATCCTTGTCAATGTCCTTGACCATTTCTTCCGCAATCTTCTTCATGCGAACTTCTGTGTATCGCATAGCTGCAGGGGAATCACCATCCATGGAGCCAAAGTTACCCTGACCATCAACAAGCATGTAGCGAAGTGACCATTCCTGCGCCATGCGGACCATGGTGTCATAAATGGCTGAATCGCCATGTGGATGGAGCTTGCCCATGACATTACCAACAACCCTTGCGGATTTCTTGTAGGGTCTGGTTGATGTGTTTCCCATGTCATGCATTCCGTACAGCACTCTGCGGTGTACAGGCTTGAGGCCGTCACGGACATCGGGAAGAGCTCTTGAAACAATAACCGACATCGAATAATCGATGTAAGACGATTTCATCTCCTCCTCAATGTTGATTTGAATGATATTTTCTACGTTTGCCATGTCTATGGGTATGCTTTACTGAGTAATTTTCAAAAATAGGCCTGAAAGCTCAATTTTTCCGCTAAAACACTGAGGGTTCAGCCATACTTATTCACAAAATTCTGTTGATAATTGAAATTTATCAAAAGATGCTGTCATGTCGCCTTCCTTTGGTTACTTTACAGCATGGATGAAAACTTCTCCCCCAGGGTAAAAGACGTCATTGGTTTCAGCAAAGAAGAGGCCTTAAGGCTTGGCCATGACGCAATAGGTACTGAGCATTTGGTGCTTGGATTAATCAGAGATGGTCATGGCAGTGCCATCGATCTCATCAAGTCTTCAGGTATTGACTTGGGTGAATTGAGAGACCACATCGAAGGCTTGATTGAGATAGTTGATGTTCATGGCTCGCAGCGCAAGAACATTCCCCTGACACGCATGGCAGAAAAAGCCTTGAAAACCACTTTTTTGGAGGCCAAACTTTATGCCTCATCCGTGATTCAAACTGCTCACATGTTGCTGTGCATCCTGCGCAACGACAACGATCCTGTTGCAGGGGTTTTTAAGCAGCTTGGTGTCGACTATGACATCATCAAGGCAGCCTACAGCAAAGACCTCCCAGACACGCCTTTAAGCGGGGCATCCATGGACAGGCCTTCCATGGCGAAAGAAGGCAGTCACAGCAGTGAAAGCAGCTCACGAGAGAAGTCAGAGCAGCAAAGCAAAAGCAAGTCCACTACCCCAGTTTTGGACAATTTTGGTCGAGATTTAACCAAATTAGCTGAAGAAGACAAACTGGACCCGGTCGTTGGCCGGGAAAAGGAAATTGAACGTGTTAGCCAGATTCTTTCCCGAAGGAAAAAGAACAACCCCTTACTCATTGGTGAACCGGGTGTTGGTAAATCAGCCATTGCTGAAGGTCTTGCGCTTCGCATTGTAAAGAAGCAAGTAAGCAGGGTGCTGTTTGGTAAGCGCGTTGTCACGCTGGATCTGGCATCTTTGATTGCGGGGACCAAGTACCGCGGACAGTTTGAGGAGCGCATGAAAGCCTTGATGAATGAGCTTGAAAAACATGATGACATCATTCTTTTCATTGATGAATTGCACACCATCGTCGGTGCTGGCGGATCCACAGGCTCATTGGACGCAAGCAACATGTTCAAACCTGCACTGGCTCATGGAGAAATTCAGTGCATTGGCGCTACGACCTTGGATGAATACAGGCAATACATTGAAAAAGATGGTGCCTTGGAGCGTCGCTTTCAAAAGGTCATCGTTGACCCGACATCGGCCGCGGAAACCCTCATGATTCTTGAAAACATCAAGGGTAAATACGAAAATCACCACGGTGTGACATACAGCCAGGAAGCCCTTGAAGCCTGTGTCCACCTCACTACACGCTATGTCTCTGACAGACACCACCCTGACAAGGCCATAGATGCGTTGGATGAGGCAGGGAGCCGTGTGCATTTGAAAAACATTGTTGTTCCCAAGGATGTAGAAGCGCTTGAAGCGTCTTTGGAGGTGATACGGCAGCAAAAGGTAGACACTGTGCGCAACCAGCGCTATGAAGAGGCAGCTAAATTGCGGGATGACGAGCAGCAAATTGTTGCTGAGCTTTCTAAAGCGCAATCCGTATGGGATGCGCACAGCATAACCCATCGACAGACTGTGACTGAAGCTAACATTGCTGAAGTGGTATCCATGATGACTGGTATTCCGGTATCCAAGGTTGCCAAACAAGAATTGCTCAAGCTCTCCCAAATGACGGATGACATCAAGGCAAACATCGTCGGGCAAGATGAAGCTGTTAAATTGGTTGTTCGGGCTATTCAGCGCAATCGGTCTGGGATCAAGGATCCCAATAAACCCATTGGTTCTTTTATTTTCTTAGGACCCACAGGTGTTGGTAAAACCCAATTGGCCAAAGAAATAGCCGTTCAGCTGTTTGACTCAGCTGATTCATTGATTCGCATTGACATGAGTGAGTACATGGAGAAATTCTCCATTTCACGGCTGATTGGCTCCCCTCCTGGTTATGTCGGCCATGAAGAAGGTGGTCAGCTCACGGAGAAGGTCAGAAGAAAGCCTTATGCTGTTGTTCTTTTTGATGAAGTGGAAAAAGCACACCCTGACGTGTTCAATATGCTCTTGCAAGCTTTGGATGATGGTCACATGACAGACAGCCTTGGTCGCAAGGTGAATTTCAAGAACACACTTATCATTATGACGTCTAACATCGGATCCAGGCAGCTGAAAGACTTTGGTGATGGTGTTGGCTTTGGTACACAGACACGAGACAATCACGCTGATGACATCGCTAAAGGTGTGATTGAGTCAGCATTGAAAAAGGCTTTTGCCCCTGAATTCCTCAATCGCATTGATGATGTTGTGATTTTCAATTCCCTCAAGCCAAAAGATTTGTCTGCTATTGTTCGCATCGAAGTTGCTACCCTGCTTGAGCGCATGAAAAGCATTCATTACCATGTTGACATCAATCAAGCAGCCATCGATTTCATTGCTAAAAAGGGACATAACCCTAAGTACGGCGCCAGGCCGTTGGCTCGTGCTGTACAGAAATACGTTGAAGACCCATTGGCGGAGGCCATTGTTAATGGAAAGGTGAAAGAGGGTGACAACATCCGTTTCACGTGGAAAAGCGGTGATGACAAACTGACATTGAAGGTGGTCAAAGGAAAGAAAAAAGTCCAAAAAGCGCCGACGACAAATGCTTTAGATGCAGATGTGGTTGATCAGGATGACAGCTCACAAGAGCAAGCTCTACAGGGCCATTAATCCTTTGATATGACTAGCTTTCTCATAATATGTGATCACCTCACCCGCGTCATGGACTCTGGTTTTAATCGTAATACTCACGTAGTTGCCATTGCTAGAATCACGCATAACCAAGTCCGATATCTCACCTTGAAATAAGCCTTTGACCTCTGCAATGGTCGATGCATCAGAGGGGCAAATGAACTTGAACATATAAACTGAAGGCCAGGCATTGTTCTCATTGAGCAAATCGCGAAATTGGGAAGGTTCCATGGCCGCAAAGAAACGAAAGAATGCACATCAAACGCATTGTCCTAACCGGGGCCCCCTGTACAGGTAAAACTGCCGTGATCAATCAACTTGAATCCATGGGGCATGCTGTCATGCCAGAAATCTCTAGAGATTACATCACGAAGGATGGCTTATCACTCGGCGGGGAGGATCCAGCAAAAAACTTGATTCCCTTTTCAGCACAAATTTGGCAACGACGTTCTGAGCAATACCATTCAGTCAAAGACTTGGTAGGTAATGTCTACTTTGATCGTTCATTGATGGATGTCATTGCCTACATGCATGTTGGAAAAAAAGAAGTCAATGCTGATTTCAACCCCAAGGACTTCCCTTACCATCCAACTGTGTTCATTTTTCCGCCATGGGAGGAGATTTATGCATTGGACAATGAGCGCTGGGAGCCATTTGCCACCAGCCTAGACGTGCACGATGCGATGGTTAAGACTTACTCGGAAAATGGTTACCACTTGATTGAGGTTCCGCGCTTATCTGTTGAATCACGTTGCCAATTCATCATCGATGCAAGTAAGCCCTGACATACTGAGAGGCATATTGTCTGATGTCTGGGGCTATGATGACTTCAAACCACAGCAGATGGACATCATATCGATGGTTACATCGGGTAAAGATGTGGTGGCATTGCTGCCAACAGGCGGAGGTAAGTCCATCTGCTTTCAAGTGCCGGGTCTTGCCTTAGGTGGTTTGACTGTGGTCATATCGCCACTGATCTCATTGATTGAAGACCAAGTACAGCAACTCAAGGACCGTGGCATATCAGCCCATGCCTTTGTCGGCGAGATGAGCGCTTCAGCCTTCTATCAGGTGCTAGACATGGCACAAGCTGGCAGCATCAAATTCCTCTACCTGTCACCAGAACGCGCAACATCCAAGCGTTTCCTTGAGCGGTTACCCCACCTTGGTGTCACCCTGCTTGCTATTGATGAAGCGCATTGCGTGAGTCAATGGGGGCATGACTTCAGGCCTAGCTACCAGCGATTGACATCCCTGAGAAATCGCTTAGCTGAGCAGCCCTGCATCGCTTTAACGGCATCTGCAACACCCATGGTACTGAAGGATTTGCAGACATCCTTAGGCATGGACAAGGCAACCTGCTTTAGGGCCTCATTTGAAAGACCCAACCTCCTCCTCAATGTCTCCAAGGTTCCTTCTCGAGGTCAGGCCCTTGTGGAAAGGATTGCCAGCTCAAGTGGTCGGCAGATTGTGTATTGCAGAAGCCGTAGGCAAGTCACTGCCTGGACTCAAACCTTGAATGCATCCGGCCACAAGGCGCTTCCTTACCATGCAGGCTTGTCCGCTGAGGTCAGGCGGGACCACCAGGCTAAATGGCAAGAGGGCTCACACCCTGCCATGGTAGCAACCACGGCATTTGGAATGGGAATCGATCAACCGGACGTAAGGCTTGTGGTTCACTTGGATTGGCCAGAAAGCCTGGAAGGCTATTACCAAGAAATTGGTCGTGCAGGCAGGGATGGGAGGCCCTCTGAGTCTTTGTTACTGATGGATAAGCAAAGTAAATCCCTGCACGTGAAGCGGCAAGGCCTCACAACCGTCGAGTGGGAAGAAGCCATGGCTGTTTATCATTGTTTGGCTTCAAGCTCTCTCATTGGGCAAGGAGATGGCATGGGGAATCGGTACTCATTGGATTTGAGTCATGTACAACAAGCGAGCGGCTTGAACCGCAGCAAAGTCATGCTAGCGTTGTTGCTTTTTGAGCGGGAGGGTCTGATGCTGCTGGACGAGCACTGGCAATCACAGCCCATGGTTAAACTGCTGGTTCAGGCAGGGGCACTGGTTCGTTTGGCAGAAGAATTCCCTGCACAGAAAGATCTACTGTACGCAGTATCTAGGGGTATTCCCGGCATTGCTCAAAACCACAGACCCATTCAACTTGCTTCGCTTGCAACCACTTTGCAGCGCAGCCAGGAATCTGTCATGATGGGGTTGATAGCGTTGCATGATCGAGGCATCATTGATTATGAGCCAGATGACGCAAAATACTATGTCAAATGGCTCCATGGCAGAAGCCCCATAGGACACCTCCCCTTGTCAAAGTCCTTGTTGATGTCACAAAACAGCATCAAGAGACAGCGCCACGATTCTGTCACTGGTTTTTTTAGTCAGCACACAACTTGCCGATTCAACCTACTGCTGAGGTACTTTGGCGAAAAGCCCAATAAGCCATGCGGACACTGCGATCCATGCTTAACGGAGTCATCACGCTCAAGCATGGTCATCCAAACGGATATCCTGCAATTGTTGTCAGCTAAAGCACTCACAGGCAATGCCATCATTGCTACAATGAGTGATGTTGAAGTTGCTGTCAAAGAAGCGTTGATTGCTGGACTTGAGCGACATTTGTGGCTTGTGAACGATAAAGGCTTTTATTCCCTCCCATGACTAAGGTTGTTTTCTTTGGAACCCCAGATTTCGCAATACCTGCATTGCAAGGGCTGATTGATGCGCCACACATCCAGATTCAGGCCATTGTGACTGCGCAGGACAAGCCTGCTGGCCGTGGAAGGTCAATCAGGTCAAGTGCTGTGAGCGAGGCTGCTGATAGAGCAAGCATCCGATGCCTGAAGCCAGAATTGCTGACGGATCCCGCCTTCCTTGACTCATTGAAGGATTTCAATGCTGACTTGTTTATTGTGATTGCATTCCGAAAGCTGCCTGATATCCTATGGCAAATGCCAAAGCACGGCACTTTCAATTTACATGCATCCCTCCTGCCTGAGTTGCGCGGCGCTGCCCCCATCCATTGGGCAATAGCACACGGATTGAAATCAACGGGAATGACTGCTTTTTTCATCAATGACCGCATCGATACCGGAGATATCATTGATCAGCAACATATTGCAATTCAGGTGGATGAAACGCTTGGAAGCCTCTATCAACGGCTGAGTAATCTGAGCCAAAAGCTCACATTGTCTACAATTGAAGGTATTATGACAGGTCAAATTACAGCCTATAAGCAAGCACAAAAAGCTCAACACCCACAGGCACCAAAGATTGGCCCAAGCTTCCAACAATTGGATAACATGGGGGGTGTTCAATCCATACACAACCGGATTAGGGCATGTGACCCTTCCCCAGGTGCATCCCTCATGTGGCCGGTTGATAACTCATTAAAGGTCAAGCTATTTAGTTCGTCATTCCATAACGATGATGCCAGGAAATCCGAAGCTATATCATGGGAATTTTCGAAAGAAAGCCTGCGAATAACTGGCCCAGATGGTTGCTGTGAAATTGGCGAAATCCAGTACCCAGGAAAGCGTAAAATGGCAGTATCAGACTTCCTTCGAGGGATGCCAATTCAAGGCAACTTTCCATTAGTTTAAAAAAAAATTCCTGAAAGCCTTTGTCATACTCAAGATTCCTGTATATTTGAGTGAACAGAAACGTTTTTAATCTAATTCATTAACTGATGAACAAAGCACAACTAATCGACGCCATCGCATCTGATGCTGGCATTTCTAAAGCCCAAGCCAAATCAGCTCTGGACTCATTCACCAACAACGTTGGCAGCTCTCTTGCTGGCGGCGGGAAGGTTTCCCTTGTTGGATTTGGTACATTCTCTGTGTCACACCGTGCGGCACGCACTGGTCGTAACCCACAAACTGGCGCATCTATTCAGATCGCTGCTAAGAATGTTGCCAAGTTCAAAGCTGGTTCTGATCTTTCGGGCAAGCTTTAGGAGACGACACGCGAAATCACCTTTATCGCAAACAGAAAGCCGCCCATTGGGCGGCTTTTTTTATGCTATGAATGGCAACAACTTAGCCTTTAAACATCAGCTAAATCATAAATCTTTTCAATGATCTCAACCACCTTCAGTCCCTCAAGGGCGTTGGTTGTCACGGAACCTTGTCCGCTAAGCACTTCCATTACATTGTCATAAACAAAGCTGTGATTGGCTGCTGACCCCTTGTATGCGCCGTAGTTGTTAGGCGGGTTGGATGGCGGCAAGGCCGGCATCTCATAATCCTTCACATGGCAATGAACAACTTCATTCATGTATTGCCCTGCAATTTTGATGGATCCATTTTCAGCAATGATGGTCATGCTGCTTTCAAGGTTGGCATCCCAAACTGACGTGGAGTAATTCAATGACCCCACCCCCTTCTGAGACAGCATATTGAAATGCACCATACCCGAGTCTTCAAAATCGATGAGGCCTTCGTGGTTGAAGTTGGAACAATGAACGCCAAGTGGCTCGATGTCTCCAAATAGCCAATACAACATATCAATGAAATGGCTGAATTGGGTGAACAAAGTGCCTCCATCAAGGTCTTTGCTTCCATGCCAGTCCCCTCCTTTGTAATAGCGCTCATCCCGATTCCAGAAACAATCAACATGAACTTGGTAAATAGCTCCCAATTTTCCCTCATCAACCATGCCCTTGAGCCACGCGGATGGTGGTGAGTAGCGGTTTTGCATCACGCCGATGACCTGCTTGCCATGCTTGAGTGCGGCATGCAGCACCTTTTCAGCATCAGCCTTGTGTAAAGCCATGGGTTTTTCAATGATGACATGACTTCCAGCCGCAATGGCTTCAAGTGCTTGCTTAGCGTGCAAGCCATTAGAGGTCGCAATGGCCACCACATCTGGATGAATACCCGCCTCTTTCATCTGTGACAAGGATGAGAAATGCGATACAGACTCAGGGGTATTCAGGTCGTCAGACGATTTGATGTCAATGGTCGCAACAAGTTGACTTTGTGGGCTGCCCTGTATCATAGCAATGTGACGCAGACCAATGCGTCCACAGCCTATAACGGCAAAAGTCCAATTGGATGTTTTCATGGTTGAAGTCGTTTACTTGCCCAATGTTTGGCAGTTTTTGTGAAGGCAATCCTGTCATGCAGGCGACTAGCTCGCCCTTGCCAAAATTCCATATAATCTATGGTCATTGCATAACCACCCCAATGGGCTGGTCGGCTCAAAGCCTCTGCATCGTTGCCGTCCCATTGATTGAATTTAGCTTCAAGGGCTTCGCGGCTTGCTATTGGCATGGATTGATCACTGGCAATGGCTCCGGCGCGGCTGGCTTGTGGTCTGGAAAGGAAATAGGCATCGCTTGTCGCGCCATCCAGCTGCTTTACTTGTCCATGGACACGTACTTGGCTTTCCATCTGAGGCCAGAAAAAACTGGCGCAGGCATTGGGGTTTGAAGCCAAATCTTTGCCTTTCTTGGAATCGTAATTGCTGTAAAAGATCAATGAACCATCCTTGACGCCCTTCAGCAAGAGTATTCTGGCATCGGGTTTACCGTCTGTGCTGACAGTGCTTAAGGTGAAAGCTGTCATGTCCAACCCCATGGATTCCTCCCCTAAGGCAATCCAGGCTTGAAGCATGGCTATTGGATCCGCCTTTAAGGCTTGATCACCAAGTTGACTTAGGAGAAACTCCTTTCTGATGTGACTGAGTTGCATAATATTTCGCTAATTTAGGTAGGGATGAGCGATATGATAACACCTGGATGCATCTTGATTGCACACCCATTGATTGGGGATGAAAACTTTGTGCAAAGCGTCATTCTCATTGTCAGCCATGATGACGTGGACGGCAGTGTGGGGTTTGTGCTGAATCAAGAAACCGGTCTGACCTTGTCAGATGCTATGGATGGCGAGTGGCCAGAGATTCAATTGCGGAAAGGCGGGCCTATTGAGCTGGATGCTTTGTATTATTTGCACCGAAGTCCAGCATTGATTCCAAATGGACAACGTATTGATAGTCAGTTATATTGGGGTGGTGACTATCAATCTATGCATCAAGCATTGGTTTCGGGAGAGCTTCAGACCAACAACATCAAATGTTTTGTTGGCTATTCTGGCTGGGGCGTAGATCAGCTGCAACAAGAAATCAACGAAGAGTCTTGGTCAATTCTTCCCCCAAATACCGTTGATTGCCTTGATGAATGGGAGAATTTGTGGCAGCAAATGATGCTTCACCTGCCCCCAGCAGTCAGGTTATGGAAGGATAGCCCCATCTTGCCTGAGTGGAATTGATGCCTGCAAAACGGCTTCCTTCGCTATCAATGCTTGCATTTGCTCAGCCATGGTCTTCCCAAAGCGGCTTTTCCTATAAGTGCTAACTGCTTGCACGCCTTTTACCGCATTGCTAAGCCATAGCTCTTCAGCTCTTTGCAATGCGAATGGACTCACTGCCTCCTCGATAACTGTCAGCCCCAGCATTGGCGCCAGGGTGATGATTGCTTGTCGCATGGTTCCCCTCAAGGGTCCTTCTGACAAAGGAGCTGTTCGCAAAACCTTGTCTTTGCTCAAGATGAACAAGTTGGCCTGGCTGGATTCAATGGCCATTTTGTCAACATTCAATATGACGGCGTCGTCATGGTTGTTTTCCTTGGCAAACTGCATGGCTAAGACAAACAGGGCGGATTGCCCCATTTTGACGTTGCTCAGGAGCCCCTTAGCCTTGAGGTGGTCCTGGAACATGCCGAGCTCTATTCGCTTGACTGGCAATGGGTAGGGGCCATTCTCCAAGGGATCTACATGCATTGCCCACTCAATGGTTGATTCACTTGGCATGTAGCCCAATCCGCCTTGGCGCCATACAGCCAGCCTCAATCGGCATGGCATCGCGGTGTCAACACAGGCCAACAGCTCATCAGCGAGAGCGTCCGGGCTCCATGCCTGAGGGATGGACATGCGCATGATGCGCATCGAGGCCATCAATCGGAAATAATGCAGTTCCCAGAAATGGATGCCATTCGCATCCGCGACCATGGTTTCAAAGAGACTGTCGCCATACAAATGGGAACGCCTTGACAATGAAGCCGCAGCCTCACCTTCAAGGCGCTCTCCTTGGTGCCAAATTGATGGCTCTATCATGCAGTCACCTGAAAGATCTCAGCCATCCTGCTGCCTATGTGTGCAGGGGAATCGACAACATGGATTCCACACTCCCGCATGATGGCCTTTTTAGCCTGAGCGGTGTCCTCTGTCCCGCCAACAATGGCGCCAGCATGACCCATGGTGCGTCCAGCTGGCGCAGTTTCCCCAGCAATAAAGCCTACAACAGGTTTGGTACCATGGGCTTTGACCCAAAGTGCAGCTTCAGCTTCTAGCTGGCCACCAATTTCTCCAATCATGACAATGCCTTTGGTTTCAGGGTCATTCATCAACAATTCAACGGCATCCTTGGTCGTGGTACCAATGATGGGGTCTCCCCCGATGCCAATGGCTGTTGTGATGCCTAAACCCGCTTTCACAATTTGATCTGCTGCCTCATAGGTGAGGGTTCCTGACTTGGAAATAATGCCTATGCTACCTTTCTTAAAAACAAAGCCAGGCATGATGCCAACCTTTGCCTCACCTGCGGTGATGACGCCTGGGCAATTGGGACCTATCAGTCGACAGGGCTTGTTGCTGATGTAATGCTTCACCTTGATCATGTCAGAAACAGGAATACCTTCCGTGATAGCGACAATCACTTCAATGCCTGCATCCGCTGCTTCCATCAAGCCATCTGCGGCAAATCGCGGAGGGACAAAAAGGATTGAGACATTGGCGCCTGTTGCCTTAACAGCTTCAGAAACAGTGTTGAACACAGGTAGATCTAGATGGATTTGCCCACCTTTACCTGGCGTGACGCCTCCAACGACTTGGGTGCCAAATGCAATCATTTGTTCCGCATGGTAGGTGCCCTCCTTACCGGTGAATCCTTGGACGATGATTTTGGAGTCTTTGTTGACGAGAACACTCATAAATAGGAATTTTTTTAACGTGACAAAAATAGGTTGGCTTCCATGCGCTGCCTAATGACAATGCATCAATCTACAATATGCATTTCTTGAATCAATCGCTCAGCGCCAGCATAGACATCTACAACCCATAAGACGTAGCGAATGTCCACCATGATGTTCCTGCATCGCTCAGGCGTGAAGTAGAAATCACTCATGGTTCCCTCCCAGATGCGATCAAAATTCAATCCAATCAATTCTCCCTTTGCATTGAAAGCAGGTGAGCCGCTGTTACCGCCAGACGTGTGGTTGGCAGCGATAAAACAAACAGGTAACTCCCCGTCTGCATTGGCATAATCGCCATAGTTTCGTGACTGAAGCAATGACAAAAAATCAGCTGGCAGGTCAAACTCATAGTCGCCAGGCGTGTACTTCTGCAAGAGACCATTAGCTGTGGTATGGGTCTGGTAGGTGACGCCATCCTTGGGAGACAGACTCAAGACTTTGCCATAAGCAACACGAAGGGTGCTGTTGGCATCTGGCGCCATGGTTGGATTAGCAAGCATGTGGTCTGCAATCCATTCACTGTAAGCTTCTTGATAGGCTTTGCTGTGTGACGCAAACGACATGCTCAGTGTGCGGTACTGCGCAATCATGTCAGGCCAAATTCCAACCAAAGCATGTGACATGGCATCATCCAAGTAGGCAATCACCTCAAGGGAATCATAAGCAGCTTGGTTGACTTCAGGCAATGACGCATAGGACTCAGTAGAGAATATCCCACCCACAAAGGCTGAGGTTTCCTTAAAATACTGCTTGACCTGTAGCGGCATGCCTCCATCTTCAACTGCTTCCCATGTAGCCAACAACTGCTTACCCATGCGGCGATCCAGTTCAGGATCAAAATTTGCATTAAAGCTCATCAAAGACTGCCAAGCCTCAGCTTCACCTTCCCCCGCATTGAAAGCCTTGTTGAGTGCCTGCACAAGCCTTGACCATTTCCCCAGTTCCCAATGCCGTAAAAATTCACCGAAATAGGTCATGGCTAGCTTGCCTTCGGAAAGTGAGTCCAAATGCGGCTCCAAAGTCATCAATAAGCGTTCAGCTGCAGCAGGATTTTCACGCAAGACATGCAGCTGCTTCTTCACCAAGCTGTCCATGCCATGTACACGTTCCATGCCTTCAATTTGTCCACGCCACTTCTTCCACCCGTTGGACACGGAGGCAAATTTGGAAGCGTAATCAATCTTCACTTGCTCATCAATGCGCATGGCGGAATCCCACACAGACAGTACGGCATCGCGCATGGCAATTCTAGCTGGCAGGATGTCATTGAGTTGCATGGCCACTTCTGCAGCTGGCAAATAGGACGTTGTGCTACCTGGGAATCCGTAGATCAAGCTGAAGTCACCATCTGCGGCACCTGCAACACTGAGGGTTAAATGCCCTGGGCTAACCAATGGCACATTGTCTTCGTGGTAGGCTGCTGGCTCACCGTTTGCATCAGCATAGATGCGGAAAAGAGAAAAGTCTCCGTTGTGGCGTGGAAAAACCCAATTGTCTGTGTCAGCACCAAATTTGCCAACCAAACTTGGCGGCGCTCCAACCAAGCGAATGTCATGGTACCGTTTGCTGGCAACCAGCATGAATTGATGACCTTGATAAATGTCGCGCACTTCAATTTTCAGGTCTGGGTGGGCTTGCTTGGCTTCATCATGGGCTGCTTGCATGATGGCTTGCGCATTGTCACCATCCTTGATCACGATGTCCTTCATGAAGACAACAAAGTCCACAAAGAGCCCCTTGTTGGGCATTTCATCAGCCAAGGTCTCTGCCCAGAACCCATCCTTTAGGTAATTGTTCTCCAATGTGGTGTGCTTCTGGATTGCGCCATAACCACAATGGTGATTGGTCAAAACTAACCCCTGATTAGAAATCACTTCTCCGGTACAAAAACCGCCAAAATGCACAATGGCATCTTTCAATGACGCATTGCTTTCATGGTAAACTGCTTCGGTAGACATGGTCATTCCTTGTGCTGACATGGCGTCAGCTTGTTGATCCAATCGTTGTGGAAGCCACATGCCTTGACCCATAAGTGAAGAAGACAAGACAAATAGCCATGCAGATAGCGGTATTTTTTTCATGCGACTAAAGTAGTCAACGCGTGTATCTTTGGCGCATGAAATTTTTGAAACTCCCCCTTTTCGCAATGGCACTGTTTGCCATGTCCTGCCAGCAAGCTGGCCTGACCGTGAATATTGACATTTCCAACCTTGAAACCTTGGCGACTGACACCACAAGTGACCCGTCACCACAAGCCATGCTTTTGATGCGTGACAGCGCCCAGTGGGACACTGTAGCAATTACCACATTGATTGGCGGACAAGGCGTCTTGCACGTTGAAATGGACCAGCCACGAGGCTTTTACCTCTTCATTGAGGACCTTGGCAACCCCTTTGCGGGGTTTGGCCAAGCAGGCAATCTAACTTTGACTGGCGATGCCGCATTAGCCAAATTTGAAGGCAGGTTAACGGGCACCCCTGAATTGACTGCCATGGCTGCCATGGATTCTGCTGAAGGGAGCTACCGAGAGATATCCCAATCTATCTCACCCTTGTACCGCGCTGCTCAAGCTGCACAGGACCAGGCAACAATGGATTCAGTGCTTGGCATTTACAACGACGCCTACGCTGTCTGGATGGACTACGTGAAGGATTTTGCCATGAATCAAGGTGCTCTCGGTGCCTATGTTGCCAACCGACATCTTTACATGGAGGACTACCCTACACTGGATTCTATTTTAGCTCAAGTACCTGAAGCCAATCTTGAAGCTAAAGCCGTTGTGGCCCTGGCTGAAAGGATTACCACACTTAAACGAATTGCTGTGGGTCAACCCTTGGTTGACCTCAATCAAAAAGACACCAGTGGCATCGACTATGCCTTGAGCGATGTTGCCATTAATCAATACCTTTTGGTTGACTTTTGGGCTTCTTGGTGTGCTCCTTGCCGTGCTCAAAACCCTGCCCTAGTAGCCGTGTACAATGATTACCACGAGAAGGGGTTTGACATCCTAGGTGTGTCATTTGATCAAAGTGCCCCTAACTGGATCAAGGCGATCAGGGAAGACCAGCTAAACTGGTTTCATATGTCTGACCTCAAAGGTTGGGGCAATAGCGCCAGCGAACTTTACGCCGTTCGATCCATACCGCAAAACTTAATGATTGGCAACGATGGAAACATTGCTGCAAAGAACTTGGACCCTGAGGCATTGCGTGCCTGGCTGGCTGAGCGTCTATGATGTTCTGATGCATGTCTCTTCCAAGCAAAACGGCGCCTTAGGGCGCCGTTTCTGTTTGCGAAAATTGTTGGAATCAGGTCAACAGCCCACCGTCAACTTGCAGGACTTGGCCTGTGATGTAGGTAGACATATCAGAAGCTAAAAAGACACAGGCATTGGCGATATCCAAAGGCTGACCTCCCCGTTTCAACGGAATGGCGTTGCGCCAGGACTCCACGGTGTCAGCGTTCAGTGAATCTGTCATTTCTGTCTCAATGAAGCCTGGTGCTATGGCGTTGCAACGAATGCCTCTAGAACCGAGCTCCAATGCAATAGATTTGGTAAACCCAATGATGCCAGCCTTTGAGGCAGCGTAATTAGACTGTCCTGCGTTGCCTTTCACGCCTACAATGGATGACATGTTAATGATGCTGCCACTGCGCTGCTTGAGCATCAAGCGCTGCACATGCTTGGTGGTGTTGAACACCGACTTCAAGTTGACTGAAAGCACCCGATCGAAATCTTCTTCTGTCATACGCATAAGTAGGGTATCCTTTGTGATGCCTGCATTGTTAACCACGATGTCGATTTGGCCATAATGAGCCACAATGTCCTTGATCAATTGCTCTGCTTGCCCTGAGCTTGACGCATCAGACCGGAACCCTTTAGCTTCTCCACGCTTGGAAAGCTCAGCTTCAAGTGCCTCGCCTTTCTCTACACTGGATAAATACGTGAAGGCAACTTTTGCCCCTTCCGCGATAAATTGTTCAGCAATGGCTTTGCCGATGCCTTTGGATGCGCCTGTGATCAGTGCGACTTTGTTTGTCAATAAACCCATGGTTTAATATTAAGGTGATTACAAAATTAACGATTTTTGATGCCCAACTGACACCCTTAGCGCAAGCAAAGCGAGAAGCCCACCAGCAACGACATCCCAAGACCAATGCATGAAAAGCATCATTCTAGATAACCCGATGAGCATTGCAAGACAGGCCAACAGCCATTGAGCATAAGGGCGTTTCGCCCAATGGAAGGCCAGCATGCCACACATGAAAAAAGCAATGGTGGTGTGACCCGAGGGAAAAGTCCTTGCCATTGCAGTGGTTAATCCAGCAATGTCTGGCAAACCTTCCATAACTGCCCATGGCCTTTGCATTGAAGCGAATAGGGCTTTGATGATTTGTGGCATTATGGCTGCAAGAGCAAAGCCTGACCACATACGCACATCGGCCATGGCATCCTTTCCTTGGTAACGCCAGAGGCTTAATAGAATCACTGGAATAGCTATGAGTCCATCACCCAAAAGGGTTACCCATTGCCAAAAATCCTCCGTAAGAGGCATGTGATGCTCCAGTAGCCAGATGCTGAGCGGAAAGGATCCGCCAACCACAATCGTGATAAGCGCCAATGCAGCTAAACTAGCTGCTGACAGCAAGAAAAAGGGTTTTAAGGTGGACTTAACCACCGATATGCCTCAGCAAGGACGCAACTTGGCTTGTCCAAAGAAGCTTCATCTCCTCCACTTCATCGGACTCTACATGATCGGTGACACGCAACAAGGTGTCCCCGGTCAATTCATCCGTTTCAATTCGGAACTCAAAGGAAAAGCCACTTGGCCCTTCATCACTTTCCCACTTGAATTGGATGAAAGTGTTTTTCTTAGACTTGACAAGTTTAGCAACCTCTTCTGAGCCATCCCAAAAGAAAGAAAACGTTTCGCCACGTGAATTTACATCATCACAAAACCACTCAGATAATCCGCTGGGGGTTGATAAGCAGCTAAAGAGAATATGCTCTGAGCTACGTACGGGGAATTCAAGGTCAATGATTTCGCGATCTGACATACAAACAATTATTACAATCGCAATATAGTTGAATGATTGACTTAGCCAAATATTGGCATGATTAAGTTATTATCACATTTAATCCAAACATTCCTTGCTTGGGCTCCCCTTGATGTGTAATTTCGCGCCTCTAAAATGGCGAGGTAGCTCAGATGGTTAGAGCGCAGGATTCATAACCCTGAGGTCGGGAGTTCAATTCTCCCTCTCGCTACAAGCCCTTCAGTTGATTCTGAGGGGTTTTTTGCTGCGAGGTTATGAAGTTTTGGTTTTGACAATAACGTTATTTGCAAGAGAGGCAAAAACAGGAATTACTTACTTCTAAGCCCAATGGTTACGGCCCAAGTTGGTAAAACGCTCCCTATGGTATTTCCTATGTCTTGATTAAGTAAGGTTTGCCTTCCAACCCCGAATTCTGCAGCTAATGACATCCTATCATTTAACCATTTCTTTCCAAACATCATATTAGTGTTCGCTCCATATGAGCCACTATTGTAAAATCTAGAACGGTGTCTAGCGGTTATATAACTTCCGCTTATAGACTCTTCGTCTCCTTTAGGGCTAAGGTACAATCGTGTTCCCACCATAAAAGTAGTAACTGTGTTTCCGGGAGCGTCTATTAAACTTTGACCGTATCCACCGTCAAATAAAATTGAAGTCTTGTCACTTGTTTGTAGTTCAAACCCAACGGTACCAACGCCTTGAAGGAGTGATATAGGCCGAGTATGAATTTCAGTAGTTTTTTTAGCTTGCCCATTCATCGTAATTGCCAATAAACCTATTAAAAGTGTTGCAAGAATTTTCATAATGTTTTTGTTTTATAATGCGACCTTGATTGTTTCGTTTAAGGTAAATCCATCTGTTGTATTTCCAGTCACTAAAGTAGCAATATTCTTATTTAAACTATCTCCAAACGCTCCGTCAGCTGAATTTGAAGTATCAAAATTTCCGTTATAGCCAGAAGTCGCATAGACTGTGTTTGACACAGCTTCCGGAAAAGCAGTTTGAGTCGTTAATAGTGATTGTCCCGAACTACTTATAACTTCTAAATGTAAATGGGGAGCTCTTCCCGGATACCATCCCGGATAAATACTAATAAACGAGGCATTCCCGCTTGTGTCTGTTGTCTGCCGACCTCTTAAAAAATGTTGACTGGTAAAATCTCCCTCAATTTGATTTGAATATTCTGAATAGTTGCCTTTTGCATCACAGTGCCATATGTCAACCAATACTCCGGCTAACGGAGAACAGTTATTATTAACATCTTCTACTTTAATAGTAATCATTAAAGGAATACCAACACGATCTCCTATTATATTCCCTCTTACCCAATCGGCAGGCGTCTTAATAGGAAAAGGCCCAGCCATTTCAGAAGGAGACAGAGCGCAAGCATTTGGGTCAACGACAGGCGTAATTCTATCGCACGAAGTTAAGATTGTTGGAACAGCTATCATGCCTCCTAGGCCTACTAATCCACTCTTTAAGAATCTTTTTCTATTCATGGTATTTATATTGCGTATCAATGGTTATTTGCCTTTAACCAAAGGTAAGTTGAATCAGAGCTTAGCCATACCCTCTACCTCTAGCTTCTTAACCTATGAGCCTCCTCTCAGACAGGTTTACAATGCTTGAACGGGACTACGCCCCATCAGCTGCTGAAGTGTCGTCATAGCGGGAGACAGCTTACTTCTTTCTCTTAGGCCCTCTGGTGAGTGGCTTTTTGTGCTTTTTTGCCCTATTCATCTTTATTTTTTCACCACCGCCCAGGTTGAATGTTTTCTTGTTCTTGTCTTTTTTCTCGTGAAAGGCTGGCCCTGGCTTGTCTGACATAATATTCTTAGTGAGTCTTGTTGGACTTAAGTGCAAGATTACGGATTTTGAAACTCCCTTGGGGTCCCGAGATGCTCTCTTTCCATTACATGCCAGCTGAAAGTTACTTATTGTAATTTCGGGCATGAAGGCTCCGGACTCAAGTCCCAAATCATAACAGAGCAACAATCCAACAACGACTGTTATTAACTCTTTACACAGCAACAATGAAACATACGCACAAGCTAGAGGGGATGACTTGCAACAACTGCAAGGCTTCGGTAGAGAAATACTTAAACGACTTGGAACACATCACCAATGTTTCTGCCAATCTTGAAAAAGGAGAAGTTGAAGTAACAATGGATAAACCTATTGCAACTAACGTGCTTCAAAAAGCCTTGCCAGAAAAATACCAATTGTCAGAAAAGAATGAGGAAAGCGTGTTTACCTCTGCTAACACATCAACAATGCCTCTGGCTGAAGACAAAACCAAACTAGAGCAATTAAAACCCTTATTACTCATCATCTTTTACCTAACTGCAGCAAGTGCATTGCTCCATTACAAAGACTGGTCTTGGAATGAATTCATGCTTGACTTCATGGGGCTATTTTATATTGTGTTTGGTTTCTTTAAGATGCTCGATTTGAAAGGATTCCCAGACTCTTTCAGGATGTACGACCCATTGGCGAAACGCCTGCCTATTTATGGATGGGCTTACCCTTTTATAGAAACAGCTTTAGGGCTAATGTTCTTGATGCGCTTTGAAGTGGGCATCGCTTTAATAAGCACACTCGTTGTTTTAGGGATTACAACCATCGGTGTCACTCAAACACTGATTGATAAAAAATCTATTCGTTGCGCTTGTTTAGGAACCGCTTTAAAGCTCCCAATGACAGAAGCAACACTCATAGAAAACACTGTCATGATTGCAATGGCCTTGCTGATGTTGATCAACTAAAACAGAGAAAAGAATGAACCCTTTACACGGAGTAAAGCTCCTAAACATCATAGAGGCATTGGAAGCACACTATGGATGGGAAGAACTTGGATCCCGTATTCCGGTGCGTTGTTTCATTTTTGAACCTTCTGTGAAATCAAGTCTTAAATTTTTGCGCAGAACCCCATGGGCCAGAGATAAGGTAGAGCAACTTTTCTTGCGCACTTTTCCAAGCGGAAAGGTAAATCTACATGGAGCTAGCCCTGATTGATGCTTTCTTCATTCACGTAAAAATTTATGGTAAATTCAATCAAGGAAATTCATGAAATGGACGCAAAAAAAACACTAGTACTGGGGGCATCTACAAATCCGTCGAGGTATTCAAATATGGCAGTTTTGAAATTGCTAAATCACGGGCACGATGTGGTTCCTGTTGGAATAAAGAAGGGTAAAATAGGAGGTATTGAAATACTTTCCAAAGAAGATAAAACAGCTGGAATTGAAACTGTTACGTTATATTTAGGGCCGAAAAACCAACCACAGTATTACGATTACATACTGGACTTGAAGCCAAGCCGGGTTATTTTCAACCCTGGTACGATTAACCCTGAATTCATGAAGCAATTGGCAGATGAAGGCGTCGAAGTAGTAGACGCTTGCACCCTAGTGATGCTTTCAGTAAATACGTATTAGTTCAACGTTATGTTGAAGCGTTAAGCCTTCTTCAATCGCTTTTCTGCTCTTTTCTCCTTTAGCGTTTTAGTAGCAACTTTTTTAGTGCTTTTCTTTGCGTCTTTACCTTTTCCCACAACAGTAACTTTTAAATGTTATTAATGTTTCTATCTCCAATGTATCAGTATGAAGATAGGTAAATTTTATTCGTTTTTCCGTTTTTATGATACCTGTTCTGCTACCTTCTTTTAGACCGACCCCTCCCCTTCACAACAGCCTTACCACGGCGCTTTGCGTCAACGGGTTTAACATGAGTTTTTGACCGAGACCTTGATGGCGAAGCATTGCTATGCTTCGTTGTTGATCCGGATGGTGGTTTGGGTGTTTTTTTCCCTTGTTTGGTCTTAACCTCTGATGACGATTCCTCCATTGCCTTAGTCATGCCAGACATTTCCTTCTCACTGAGTTCACGCCAGTCACCAACAGGCAAGTTACCTAAGGCGACATGCATGATGCGAACCCGCTCCAAGGTCCTCACCTGGTAGCCAACAAACTCACACATGCGTCGGATTTGCCGGTTCAGCCCCTGAATTAAGGTGATGCGGAAGACCATGGGGCCTTCCTTGACGATGAGGCACTTTTTGGTATGTGTGCCAAGCATTGGCACACCTTGAGACATAGTCTTGATGGCCTCATCGGTTAAAGCTTTATCAACAGTCACCACATACTCCTTTTCATGCTTGTTACCTGAACGAAGTATTTTATTCACAGCATCACCATCATTGGTTAGGAAAATCAAGCCTTGTGAGTCCTTATCAAGGCGACCAATCGGAAAAATCCGTTGAGGGTGGTTCACATGGTCTACCATATTACCCTTCACAGATGTCTCCGTTGTGCTTGTGATGCCTACCGGTTTATTCAGCATGATGAAAACAGGTAGAACGGGTCCCTGAGCAATGATTTCAAAACCGCTAACAAGTACCGTTTGTCCAGCCTTCACCATGTCGCCAATCTTTGCCTTACGGCCATTGATCTTAACCATGCCTTTTTGGATGTACTCATCTGCCTTTCTTCGGCTACAGAAACCGCTGTCGCTGATGCACTTATTCAATCGTATGCTTGGTGACCACTGACTCATGAGACAAAGATAGCTTTCAAATCAGGCGAACCTCAAGCGCTGAGCAAGCTTCGCAGCTACTGCGGCACCAAGAAAGGGGCCAGCAACATAAACGGCAATGGATTGGGGCCACGACGACCCAGCCAGGGCCATGTCGCGCCAACCAGCTATGTATGCAACGAGTCTCGGACCAAGGTCCCTTGCTGGATTGATGCCTGCCTGCGTGTAGGGTGCCAACACCATGATGATTGAACTGACAGCTAGACCAATCAACATGGATTGCGACAAAGACAGCTTCCCTCCGCCCCTGGTGATCCACAGAATAGCCATCACCAAGGCAAAGGTCCCCATGGCTTCAGCTAGCATGGCTCCAATCCAGTCGATCTGAACTTGGTCAGCATAGCTTGGGTTTGGGAAAAACTCTCCAAACATCAGCGATGGCTCTTGGTAGGACGCATGGCCCTGCATCATCAGAAACAAGCAAATACCAGCGAGCACAGCCCCCATTAACTGACTGAGCATCAAAGGCAGTAGTTGTTTAATTGGGTACTTGTTCAATACCACCATGGCAAGACTGACCGCGGGGTTCAGGTGTGCATGGGATCGGGTCTTGCTGATTTCAATGGCCAATGTCACACCCATTCCCCACATGGCAGCTACTTGAAACAAGCTTGTGTAAGAATCAAACAACACCGCCATGGTTACCGTACCGCAACCAATCAAGACCAAGACAAAGGTGCCTAAGGCTTCAATCAAATAGGACGATCTCATGAGAGCTGGTAGGTATCAACCAGGGTCTGACAATAGGCCTTGATGTCATCACGCACAGCCCTAAATTCAACAAGAACACTTACCTCTGAGCCAATTGCAGACGCTGGATCAGCGAAGCTGTGGTGTAAACGAAGAGCCTCTGTCACAACCATAGGGCAGGATGCTTTTGCATGATCACAAACCGTCACCAACACATCCAGTGACGACAAGTCTACCTGGTCAATCACTGTGGACCGATGACCCGACATGTCAATCCCCACCTCCTCCATCACCTTGACAGCATAGAGGTTCAGGCCGTGAGCCTCTAAGCCAGCGCTCGCTACGACAACTTGAGATCCAGACAAAGACCTAAGCCACGCCTCGGCTATTTGGCTTCTGCAGCTATTGCCTGTGCATAGAAAAAGCCAATTCCTCATACCAATTGATGATTCAATCTATTGCCAGCAAAAGCTATCTTGCAACCATGAAATCTGCCGACGTAGCCACCTTGAAAGGCGTTGACCACCTGTCCATGAAGCGAGAGGCTGGGCTCAGGGATATGGCCATTTTGACTGGTCCACAAATTCATTGGGTGAACGATATATCGACGTCTACCGATGAGCGCTACGCCAACCTCCACGGTCTTGCTTTTGCTGTATTGTACAAGCGATTCAAGCATCTGACGTCAATGGAGTCAAGATGAGGGCTTGCTCATGAACAGCGGTCGATGAGACATCATGGCCTGCACTTCCTTGCCAATGCTTTGAAGTGCTGATTCATCCTCTATCTGCATCAATGCACGGTCAATAAGATCAACCACCTTTACCATGTCCTCTTCTTTCAATCCACGGGTTGTCAGTGCCGGGCTTCCTAAACGAATACCGCTGGTTACAAAGGGCGATTTATCGTCAAAAGGCACCATGTTTTTGTTGACTGTGATGTCCGCAATAACCAAGGCTTTTTCTGCAGCCTTGCCCGTGATCCCCTTGTTCCGCAGATCCACAAGCACCATGTGATTGTCTGTGCCGCCTGACACTATATGGTAACCACGCTTGATCAGTTCATCAGACATGACCTTTGCATTCTTTTGCACCTGAAGCATGTAATGGAAATAATCATCACTCAAGGCCTCACCAAAAGCAATTGCCTTGCCAGCAATTACATGCTCCAATGGTCCACCCTGAATGCCAGGAAAGACAGCCATATTCAACAAGTGAGACATCATTCGAGTCTCCCCTTTGGGACTCTTCAAGCCAAAAGGATTCTCAAAGTCTTCCCCCATCATGATCATCCCTCCACGAGGGCCTCTTAACGTTTTGTGAGTCGTTGTTGTCACGATATGACAATGCGGCATGGGGTCGTTCATCAAGCCCCTGGCAATCAACCCTGCAGGGTGACTAATGTCAGCCAACAACAAGGCGCCAACAGCATCTGCAATGGCACGAAACGCCTTGTAATCCATGTCACGAGAGTACGCAGAAGCACCACAGATGATCAAGTCAGGTTTTTCCCGTTGAGCAATGTCCATGATGACATCGTAATCAAACTGGCCAGTTGACTCCTCAAGTCCATAAAAACAGGTTTGGTAGGTCTTGCCAGAAAAGCTAACAGGGGAACCATGAGTCAGGTGACCGCCATGAGACAAATCAAAGCCCATGATCTTGTCTCCAGGCTTCAAGCAGGCCAAGTAGACGGCTGCATTGGCTTGAGACCCGCTGTGAGGCTGCACGTTAACGTAAGCTGCATTGAACAATTCAGCTGCTCTTGCGCGAGCCAGGTCCTCCACCTTGTCAACAATTTCACAGCCACCATAGTAGCGTCTGCCGGGATAGCCTTCAGCATACTTGTTAGTCAGCACTGAGCCAACTGCTTCCATCACATCAGGGCTGGTGAAGTTTTCTGAAGCAATCAGCTCCAGACCTTGAACCTGGCGTTGTCGTTCATCTTCAATCAAAGAAAATAGGGTGTTATCTCTAGACATGGTATGTATTCAAATAAGTGATGGTGTGAAGCAACAGCCGCTTCATCGGAACGAAAATACGTTCAGTCAAAAACAAAACCTCATCTATGGTAATAGTTTATCAACTTTTTAACCTTTGAATCAGCAGGTTGTAATTGACTAGTTAAAAAAATAGTTAATTAATCACTGATATTATATTGCATATTTATTCGTATCTTCACATGATGTAATAACTCGTTAATTATTGCAATTAATTTAATCTAAGCTGTTATAATGAAAAAAGTTATAGTAACTGGAAGCTCCCAGGGTATAGGCAAGGCGTGCTGTCAGCTCTTGATAGACAAAGACTATTTGGTATTAGGTTTAGATTATAAATTGAGTGATTCACAATTATCATTAAAGAAGAATTATCGACATGTATTAATGAACATTACAAGTCCAGAATTCATGAATTCATGGATGGAAACACTCAAGCAAGAGAAGCCCGATTTCATCATACACTGTGCTGGCATGGGGGCTTTGGGTCGTTTTGAAGAGCTTTCCATTGAACAGGAGCGCCTTATGATTGACCTCAATGTGAAAGGCACTTATGAAATCGTTAAAGGCGCCGTCCTGTCCCATGACGAAAAGCTGCCCCTGCATGTCATTGTTTTTGGCTCAACTGCTGGATTTTCTGCAACGCCAAGCATGAGCACTTATGCCGGAACAAAGCATTTCATTTCCGGATTTGTCACCAGCCTTCGCGCTGAGTTGCATTTATCTAAATCAATCATCAAGCTTTCAAGCATGGCACCACCTCCGGTAAGGACCAATTTTCGAGAAAACATGGGCCTAGCAGACCGGTCAGTTAGCATTCGCGGTGTCCTTCAACCTATGGATGTTGCGAAGGATGTTTATCACGTCATGTTCCATCCGCAAACCAATCGCGTGACAGGATTTCTCAATCGCCTTATATTCAACCACATACAATACCTGTTGCCTGCATTCATTCGTCATCGAATCACCTACAATGCGGGGTTAAAAGTCTAAATTTATGCCCGTGAATAGTGCGGGATGCTATCGGCAACAACGCATGTTGGGGTAACTTGCAGTTTACAAGTACAACCATCAAACACCTGTCCGATGCTGCAGAGTTTTTTACCTATCCCTTCCCATTCTGATTTTCCCTTGGGGAATATCCCCTTTGGCTCCGTCACACGATCAGGTGGCGTGGAGGTTTGCGCGAGCCGCATTGGCGACCAAGTCATCGACTTATCCGCACTGCAGCAGTTGGGCTATTTTGACGCATTAGACTTGCCAAATGGCCTTTTCAATCAGGCCCTACTGAATGACTTCATTGCCATGGGACAACCAACTTGGCGTGCGGTTAGATCAAGATTGCAGGCGCTATTCAGTGCTGGGTCAGCACTTGAAGGTTCAAATCACATGCATGAGATTGTGCTTGCCTTGACTGATGTCGATGTCAACCTACCCATTCACATCCCTGACTACACTGATTTTTACTCATCCATTGAGCATGCCACCAATGTTGGCACCATGTTCAGGGATCCAAACAATGCTTTGCTTCCCAATTGGCTACACATTCCCGTTGGCTACCATGGCAGAAGTTCAACCATTATGCCTTCAGGAACACCCATTCACCGGCCTAACGGCCAACGCAAAGCACCGTCCGATGACAAGCCAACCTTTGGCCCATCCATTAAGGTTGATTTTGAGTTAGAAATTGCCTTCATCACAGGGTCTGGACCTACTGGTGGCTCAAGCATTGCTGTTGATCAAGCTGAATCTCACATTTTTGGATTGACCTTGTTCAATGACTGGTCTGCACGTGACATCCAGCAATGGGAATACGTGCCACTGGGACCTTTCCTTGCAAAAAACTTTGCCTCCAGTATGTCACCATGGATTGTGACATTAGATGCCCTAGCGCCCTTCCGAACCCCCGCGCCATCACAGGATGACGTTCAGCCCCTTCCCTACTTACAGCAAGATCGCTCAGCATGCAATTTGGACATCCAACTGGATGTGAGCATAACACCTGAAAAGGGTCAAGCCACACAGGTAAGCACAAGCAATTTCAAATACATGTATTGGAGCATGGCGCAACAATTGGCGCATCACAGCATCAATGGTTGCTTGATCCAGGCAGGTGACACCATGGCATCCGGAACCATATCAGGCAAAGACAAAGGCTCATATGGCAGCATGCTTGAGCTGAGTTGGAATGGCACAGAACCCATTGCAATGAAAGGTGGCGGTCAACGATCCTTCATTGAAGACGGTGACACCGTAACCATGACTGGGCACGCAGAAAAAGCAGGTCTTCGCATCGGATTTGGCGAGGTTAGTGCTAAATTGTTACCAGCTCAACCATGGAACGACCTGACTACAAAAAAGTAACCCAAAACAAGCTGCGAAGCTTGTTGCGAAGCCTCGATGCCCGAGGGGGCGACAAAGCCGATCGCGAATTGATACGCCGAGCCTTCAGGATGGCTGACGACGCCCACCAAGGCGTGAAAAGAAAAACAGGTGAGCCCTATATCCTGCACCCCCTAGAGGTCGCCTTGATTGTCGCGCGCGACATTGGCCTAGGCCCTCAATCCATTGCTGCCGCCCTCTTGCATGACGTGATTGAAGACTCCGACATCACGTCGAAGCAGTTGGCTGATTTGTTTGGGGATGACATTGCTCAGATGGTTATTGGGTTAACCAAAATCCAAGGCGTCTTTGACAATCAGGCAACATCCATGCAGTCAGAGAATTTCAAGAAGCTTTTGATGAGTATTTCTGATGACGTTCGCGTGATCATAATCAAGATGGCTGATCGCTTGCACAACATGAGAACGCTTGAAGGCATGCCCTTTCACAAGCAGCTAAAAATTGCTTCAGAAACTTTGTACATATTCGCCCCCTTGGCACACCGAATGGGGCTGTACAACATCAAACAAGAGTTTGAAGACTTGGGCTTGAAATACACTGAGCCTGATGTGTATGAAGAACTTGAAGAAAAGTTGGACCACTCTAGAGCTCACGACCAGCTGTATCTCAAGCGGTTCACAAACAACATTGACTCCTTACTCAGGTCAGAGCACCTAAAATTTCAGATCAAACGGCGAAACAAAGGGGTTTTCTCCATTCGGCGAAAAATGTTGAATCAACACATTGGCTTTGACGAGGTCTACGACAAATTCGCCATTCGAATCATCATTGAGTCAACAGTGAAAAAGGAAAAAATTGATTGTTGGCAGGCTTACTCATTGATAACCAGTGTCTTCAGGCCTAATCCTCGCCGCCTGCGTGACTGGATTACCACACCAAAGGCCAATGGCTATGAGTCTTTACATATCACCGTCATGGGGCCTGAGGGGCAATGGATTGAAGTGCAAATCCGATCCAAACGCATGGATGACGCTGCTGAACAAGGCTATGCAGCCCATTGGCGATACAAAGAGGACGCAAGTGACAGCCCAGCATTGGATATTTGGGTTAACTCAATCCGGCAGGCCATTGAAGGCCAGAGCGAATCTGCCATTGAATTTGTAGATCAGTTCAAATTGCAACTATTCACTGAGGAGATTTTTGTTTTCACCCCACGCGGACAAATGCTCACCCTCCCAAAGCATGCAAGTCCGATAGACATGGCCTTTGATATTCACTCGGACATAGGGATGCACGTACTTGGGGCAAAAGTGAATGGCCAGCTTGTGCCATTGAGCCATAAGCTCACCTCGGGCGACCAAGTGTTCATTATTACCGCTGACAAGCAGCATCCCAGTGAGGAATGGTTAGAATGGGTAAAAACCCCGAAGGCTCAATCCAAAATCAAAACCTACCTCAAAGATCTGGACAAAAAGTCTTCAGATAGAGGCCAGCGTATGGTTGAGCGCATGGCAGCTAAGTCAAAATTTGAACTCAATCAGAGTAATTCACAGAAAATGGTCAACTATTTTTCCGTCAAGAACCAGCAGGAAGTCTTCCTTAGATTTGGTTCTGGTGAGTACTCAAGTCATGATTTCAGAGGATTTATACAAGACCAAACCGGTGGATTCTACAAGAATCTACTTCGTCGTTTCAAACCCAAAATCAACCTACCCATCCTGCCAGAGGATGCAAAACGCATCGTTTTTGGCCCTGACGAAGTCGTTCTTGCACATCAAATGGCTCCTTGTTGTTCCCCTATTTCTGGCGATAACATCTTTGGCTACATCATCCGAGATGGCATTGTTGTGCATCGCGTTGACTGCAAGCAAGCGATTGAACTTCAAGGTCAATTTGCAGACCGGATCCTGGTGGCAAAATGGGCGACAGGAAATAAGAAAAAATTCAATGCAACCCTCACTTTCAGTGGCGGCGACAGGCTGGGATTGATTCATGAGGTCACCAAGCTGTTGTCCAATGAGTTAAATGTTGATATCAGATCCTTTCATATCGATGCCGCAGAAGGTGTTTTCCATGGCAGCATAGCACTCAGGGTATTGGACCAAACCCATCTGAGCTCATTGGCTCAACGAATCAGAGCCATTCAAGGTGTCACTGAAGTAACTCGCGCCATCAAACAGCCCATTTATCAGAGTTCTAGCCTTTAGGGCATGCCAAGGTATTTGTGGGTCTGAAGCGAGAGCTTCCATTCAGGATGAGCCTCTAGGTGTGCAATTATTGATGGCAAAATTGTCTCACGCTTGCTCCACTCAGGCTGCAAATACAGCACGCAGTCTTCATTCACTTTATCTGCATGCGCTTGAGCCCATTGCAAATCATGGGCATTGTGAATGATGACCTTCAATTCATCAGCTAAGGTGTGCCAAACAGGTATCGCTGGCATGGTTTTCTTTGGTGACAGGCAAACCCAGTCCCATGTCCCGCTGTGTGGGTATGCACCTGAGGTCTCTAAATGGGTTCGGATGGATCGGTTATTGAGCCCATTTGTTAGGTTACCCATGTCCCACATCATGGGCTCGCCACCAGTAATCACAGCGACTTGATCATGCTCTGCAGGTAAATCGATGACGGCCTGAACTTCAGTCATCGGATGTTTGCTTGCGTCCCATGACTCCTTAACGTCACACCAATGACAGCCAACGTCACAGCCGCCAATACGAAGAAAATAGGAAGTCAACCCTGTGTGGTAGCCCTCGCCCTGAATGCTGCGAAAATGCTCCATCAATGGCAATTGTTCAATGGCCATAAGCTGCTTGTAAAGTGTTCATTAGCAAGCCAACACGTGTCATCAAACCAACGCCACCCGGCACGGGTGTGATCGCAGAAGCCACAAACTCAACCTGTTTAAAGTCCACATCACCAACCAATTTGCCGTCCACGCGATTGATACCAACATCAATCACAATGGCACCTTTCTTCACCATGTCCGCTGTGACAAAACCTGGCTTCCCCAGGGCTGCAATGATGATGTCTGATTGCTGAGCGATGCCTTTGATGTCTATGGTTCTAGAATGAGCCAGCGTCACAGTGGCATTGCCCATTTCCTGATTCCTGCTTAGGAGTATGCTCATTGGTGAACCAACAATTTGAGATCGACCAATCACCAATACACGTTGACCTGAAGGGTCTATTTGGTAATACTTGAGAAGCAATTGAATACCATATGGTGTGGCCGGCAAATAGGTTGACAACCCAAGAGCCATTCGGCCAATATTCTCTGGATGGAATCCATCCACATCCTTTTTGGGATCAATAGCCATCAAGACGGCCTTGTCATCGATGTGATCAGGCAAAGGCAATTGCACAATGAAACCATCAATGGCGTCGTCGTTGTTGAGGCCATGAATAGCTGCCAGCAGGTCAGATTCAGGGACATTATCTGGAAGTCGTATTAGCGTTGAATCAAAACCAACCTGATCACAATCCTTCACCTTACCCCTGACATAGGCCGCGCTGGCTGGATCTTCCCCTACCATGATAGCTGCCAAATGGGGTTTCCCTAAACCTTCTGACTGAGCTGAATCAACAGCTTGCTTGATTTGCTGTTTGTAGGATGTCGCGGCTTCTTTGCCGTACAATAGGGTAGCCATTTATCGTCCTTTCATCATTTGCATCATGGCTGCTTTGCCACCTTTGCCCTGCATCATTTTCATCATTTTACTCATGCCTGAAAATTGCTTGAGTAACTTGTTGACCTCAACTACGGATGTGCCACTTCCCATTGCAATGCGCGATCGCCTGCTGCCGTTAATTAGCTTTGCATCTCGACGTTCAGCAGGTGTCATTGATTGAATGATGGCCTCGATGGACACAAAAGCATCATCTGGGATATCAACCCCCTTCATGGCTTTACCCATCCCGGGGATCATACCCATCATGTCCTTCATGTTGCCCATTTTTTTCATTTGCCGGATCTGATCCAGGAAGTCATCAAAGCCAAAAGTGTTGGTCGCAATTCTCTTGGAGACCTTGCGCGCTGCTGCTTCATCAAACTGTTCCTGTGCTTTTTCCACCAAGGTGAGAACATCACCCATGCCAAGGATTCGGTCTGCCATGCGCTCGGGATGAAAAACATCCAGAGCCTCCATTTTCTCCCCAGTGCCAATGAATTTAATAGGCACATCCACAACGGAACGAATCGACAAGGCTGCTCCACCTCTTGTGTCGCCATCCAATTTAGTAAGAACCACACCACTTAAATCCAGCACCTCATGAAAGGCCTTAGCGGTGTTCACGGCATCTTGACCTGTCATAGCATCGACGACAAAAAGCGTTTCCTGCGGAGATACCGCATCGTGAATGGCGCGTATTTCATCCATCATCACCTCATCGATGGCTAAGCGACCAGCGGTATCAATCATGAGGTAGTTGAAGCCTTCTGCTTTTGCTTTTACTTGTGCTTGCTTGGTAATATAAACGGGATCTTTGCTTTCAGGCATAGCGAAGACCTCGACACCTATAGATTCACCCAGGGTTTGCAACTGGTCTATTGCTGCAGGTCGATGCACATCTGCAGCTACAAGCATCACTTTTCGTCCTTTTTTTGCTTTCAGGCGATTGCCCAGCTTTGCCGTGAAGGTTGTCTTACCTGACCCTTGCAGTCCAGCCATCAGGATCGTCTGAAGTCCACTGCCCTCAACAATCTCTGAAGCAGTGCCTCCCATCAGCTCAGCCATGTTGTCGCGAACAATCTTCACCATGGCCTGACCAGGCTCAAGGGCCTTGATCACTTTTTCGCCCATGGCGTCAGCCTTGACCTTGTCAGTGAATCGTTTAGCTATTTTGTAGTTAACATCTGCCTCTACCAAGGCCTTACGGATGTCTTTGACAGCATCTGCAATGTTAATATCTGTGATGCTGCTACGCCCACTAAGCCGATGAATGGCTCCTTCTATTCTGTCACTTAGGTTCTCAAACATGATGCTAGGATTGGATGCAAAGTTAGCCAATGTGCCATAGCAAATACGCCTTTGCGTGCAATGAAAGCATAAAAAAACCCACCAGGCAAAAGCCAGGTGGGCATGAACAGTTGACTCAGACTTGTTAGCCTGAAATCAATGCTTATTTCTTGTGAGGGCAATCTCCACTTGTGGCGCAATCAGATGTGCAGGCATGAGCCTTTTCTGTGCCTTGTTTGCACTTGGACTTGTCACAGGATGCTTTATCTCCATCTTTCTTACAGCAAGACTTCTTTGCTTCGTCTGAGTCTTTGCAGCTTGACTTTGCTTCGTCTGACTTCTTGCAGCAAGACTTCTTTGCTTCGTCTGAGTCCTTGCAGGTTGATTTTGCTTCGTCTGATTTCTTGCAACAAGACTTCTTTACTTCTGGCTGCTCATCAGCTTCAATAGCGCTAGAAACTGCAACAGATTTCGTTGTAGACTCAGGTGCTTCTTGAGCATTCACTTGGAATACTAAGGTTATAGCAAATAGGATGCTGAATAGCTTTTTCATGGAGGGTTGAATTAGAGGGTTGAATTAATTTAGGTTGCGAATGTAAGGATTTCAGGCCATAAAAAAGAATGAATCGCCTACTTTTGACCACATGGATAACATCCTACAAGCATCTGAATTAGCTGTTCCTGTTGGTATTAACCGGCAATTAACCTTCCCCCCTTTGCAATTGCAGGCTGGGGAATTGGTTATTATGACCGGCAACTCAGGCTCCGGTAAATCTACTTGGATGCATGCCTTGGCTGGCTTGCAGGGCATTGCTTCTGGCCATGTATCTATTGCCAAACACGGCCAGCTATCCCGCACGCATTGTCCGCCGGACTGGCGGCAATCAGGCATTGGATTCATTCCTCAGCGTCCGTTTTTCTGGCCCAGCCTGACTGTCAAGGGCAATCTAGACCTGGCCCAATGGTGCAAGGGATCACAAGGTGACCTGCAAAGCTGGGTAGAGCGCATGGGTTTAACGCATTGCATGCATCAACAAGCGCACAGTTTAAGCCTTGGTGAGCAGCAACGACTTAGTGCCATTAGAGCCTTCAGTCATGACGCACCTGTTTTACTAGCAGATGAGCCCACTGCTTCATTAGACAGAGACAATGCAACTGCCTTGATTGAATCACTGAGAGCCTACCAGCAAGTCAGTCAATGCGCTGTCCTGCTAGCTACCCATGACGCCTCACTGGCAGCCATGGCTGATCGCATCATTGAACTCCCTTCACCATCATGAAGGCCCTCGCATTTGCCTTTGCAAGCTTGCGTCATCGCCTGGGGTCTGCAAGCATGATAGCTTTGGTTCTATCCCTTGGTATCATTGGCATGGCACTGATGGATCGTGCTGAAAAAGGGATGACTATGCAGCTGAGAAACTCCCTTGATGGGACTGACTTGCTGCTCTGCGCTAAAGGGTCTCCAACTCAGTCCATTTTAGCACATGTGCTACATGTGGACGTAGCCTCTGGCAATATTCCGTCGGAGACAGCAGACCAATGGCTCAAGCACCCAGACATTCGCCATGTGCGACGACTTGCCTATGGTGATCAACTGGGTGAGTTTCGCATCCTAGGCTGTGACAGTGCAACTTGGTTGCATATTGGCGAGAGTCAATTGACTGGGCGTTGGCCGTCGCAAAGCATGGAAGCTGTCATTGGTTCAACCGTTGCTCAGGCTTCCAGTCTATCTGTTGGTGATGTTTTTCATGGAAGCCACGGCATGGTAGACGACTTGGGCGACCACGCCCACCAAGATTACCGTGTGGTTGGCATTGTTGATGCCAGCAACCCATGGGATCGCATCATATTCACCCCATTGAGCTCTGTGTGGGACATCCATCAGGACAAAGACCATGCATACACAGCTGTTCTGGCGTCCATTGACAACCCCATGACCCGATTGATGTTGCCAGCACGCATTCAGAAAGCATCCAAAATGATGGCCATCTCTCCAGCGATGGAGGGCAATCGCATGATGACATGGCTCAATCGCGGAGGTCAAATCATGCAAATAATGACCCTGCTGCTTCAATTGATCGGCTTCATTAGTTTGTTGCTGCTTTTGCACGCACATGTCAGAGAACATCGCAGCAATTATGCCTTGATGCGAGCAATGGGATCAACTTGGTGGCAGGTCTTTCAAGTGGTGGCGTGGCAGAATGTCCTCATCGTGTTGGCGGCACTTAGCTTCACTGTCATAGGCCTACTTATGGCCTACTTCAGCCAATCCTTATGGCTACCTTCAGCCCTCAATATCCCCAACCAAGCGTGGGCACCATCCACGCTGGACGCAGTCATGGCAGGGGTTGCATTGATTTTTTCAGGGATTTCCTCAGTTGGTCCTTGGTTAAGCTTAAAGAAAATATCTTTGCACCGTGCGTTGGTCGATGCCTAAGGGATTCATTGGACTGCTTATGATTGCAGCAATGCCTGCATTGTGCACTATTCCACCAAGTAAAATCACTTGGCGAATGTTAGCCTCCACAGACTTTTCAGAATTTTACGACAGCAACCGATCCATGTGGTCCTTGGAAGCCTTGTACCCTGACAATATTGCCACACTCAATGGCAAGGTCATCTACATCACTGGGTATGTCTTGCCAATCGACAGCAAGGGTGAGCTCTACGCTTTGAGCGCATACCCTTTCAGCTCCTGCTTCTTTTGCGGCGGAGCTGGACCTGAAAGCGTCATGGGGCTTGAGTTTACAGAAAAACCAGGGCACATCCCAACCGATGCTGTCAAGACTTTCAAAGGCCGTTTGGTCCTCAAGCCCAAGCCAGGTGAAGGATTTTACTTTGCCCTTGTCAGTGTTGAACCTTATGACCCAAATCCATGAAGACCCTCATCCCCAACGTTCACATCATTGATCCCCGGTCACCTTACCATGATAGCACCATGGACATCTTGGTGATTGACGGCGCCATCAGCGCCATAGGTAAACAGCTAGACCCCGAGGGAGCCAAACGTTGGGACCTAGCCAGCGGACGTTGCATCAGCCCTGGGTGGATTGATATCCGCAGTCAATGCGGTCAGCCTGGCAATGAGGAGAGAGAAAACTATGAAAGCCTGATGGCATCAGCTGCTCATGGTGGCTTCACCCATGTAGCGCTTCTTCCTGCCACCAATCCTGTCAGAGACAGTCGGCCACACATTGAAGCACTGGACCATCTTGTGAGCAAGTTACCTGTGAAGTTGTTGCCATTAGGCTCTGTCACGCAAGGGATTAAAGGTGTTCATCTGGCAGAAATGCAAGACATGTTGGATGCTGGTGCCGTTGGCTTCACCGATGACATTGGTGGATTGAATAACCCCCAGGTTCTTCAATTGGCATTGGATTACAGCTCTAACATGGGCGTGGCCATTCAAAGCATGGCCTACGACAATCAATTATCACCAAAAGGCCAAGCACATGAAGGCGAAGTCGCTGTACACATGGGACTCAGCCCCATCCCTAGCTTAGCTGAAATCACGAGAATTCAACGAGACCTAGCCATCCATACCTACGCAGGTGGCCGACTGCACATCGCTAACGTTTCAAGCATGGAAGGTGTGGACTTGATCCGGCAAGCAAAAGCTGCAGGGTCCACCGTCACCGCTGATGTGAATATCGCTAACCTCATAGGAACTGAAGCAGACATTGCTGACTTCAACAGCGCATACAAAACATTGCCCCCACTGAGAAGTCACGCTGACAGAGAGGCCCTATGGGAAGGACTCAATGACGGCACCCTAGACATCATTGCGATGGACCATCGCCCCATGGACATTGAACATGTAGATTGTGAATGGGGCAAAGCAGCTTTTGGCATCGCTAGCCTTGATCATGCCTTTGGATGGTTCAGGGAGGTGCACAGCAACAGCAAAGCACTCGGCCAATGGATTGAAGCTGTATGTCATGCCCCTAGAGAACTCTATGGTTTAGGGAAATGCGTGATCAATGTGGGTGCGCCAGCTGACTTCACCCTCTTTGCCTTGGATGGTAGCTATGATGACTGGCTGACATTGGGTGAAAATCGGCCTGATTGGTCACAAAATGGTCGGGCAGTTGGCACCATGCTTGGCAACAGAAAGCACAGCAACCTTTAAGACAACGAAATTTTGAGCCCGTCATGGGCAAAGGTCATGCCTTTAGGCAAAGCCTTAGACTCCATGGCATGTAGCCCCATCGAGTGGCTGAAATGGGTGAAATAAACCTGGGGAATCTTCGATTTTTTAGCCATAACAATAGCTTCACTTAAGGCGTAATGAGCTACGTGGGTTTCCTTTCTCAATGCACTAACTATTAGAACTTTAGATCCAATTAGATGATCCATTGATTCATCACTAATTCCATTGACATCTGTGAGGTAAACCACGTCATTGATGCGATAACCCATAACGGGCCATGTGCCATGCCTTGCTAAGATGGCTTTCCATGATTGATCCCCAACCACAAAGTCTTCATTTGCCTTAATCAGGTGGGGATCAAAGCCCGGTGAGCCCGGGTATTTATCCTCCGCAAAAGCATAAGAAAATTGCACCTTCAATCGCTGCAATACGCGGTCGGTACAATACACAGGCATGTCTTTCCTCGTTATGAAATTGAATGGCCGGACATCGTCAAGGCCAGCCACATGATCCATGTGCTCATGAGTCAATACAACAGCATCCAACTTACTGCAAGAGGTCCTCAGCATTTGTTGCCTGAAGTCTGGTCCACAATCAATGACGACATTAGCTTTTGGGCTTTGAATCAGTACCGAGGAACGCAGGCGTTTGTCCTTCAAATCATCACTCGAACAAACCTCACAGTTGCACCCAATAACTGGCACACCTTGCGAGGTGCCAGTGCCTAAAAATGTTAAACTTAGCTCAGTCATGGCATGAATTTAGTCTATCTTTGGTACATGGATTTGATGACCCTCAATTCTTCGCAAAAAGCCCTTCGTGTCAACCTCAATGACGACATCTACGGATCCTTTGCTGAGATTGGCGCCGGACAAGAAACCGTCCGACATTTTTTTCGTGCTGGTGGGGCATCTGGCACCATTGCAAAAGCTATGTCTGCTTATGACAGAGCCTTCTCTAACGCCATCTATGGTGAAGAGCCTAAAGATCGCTACGTCACAGAGGCTAGGCTTCGCAAGATGCTTAACCATGAGTACGGACTGCTAGAAGAACGTCTCGTTCGAGAAGAAGACAGCACCAAGCAGTATTTTTCCTTTGCCAACACAGTGGCAACCATCAATTTTGCTAAGACTTTCAAGGGACATGGCTGGATTGGCATTCGTTTTCAAACCTCGCCGCATAGCGCTGCAAATGAAATCATCATCCATGTCAGGATGCGTGAAAATGATGCCAAACATCAACAAGAAACCATTGGCACACTTGGTGTTAATCTGGTTTATGGTGCCTTCAACCTCTTTCATGACCCGAAAGCCTTGCTCTTGTCCTTGCTTGATGGTGTCGGGCATTCTGCGGTTGAAATTGACTTGATTAACTTCATTGGACCAGACTTTAAGCATGTTGACAATCGTCTCATGTCATTGTGGTTGGTGAAATACGGCTTTACCGATGCCGTCATATTTAGCCCTGAAGGCACCAACCTTCTGCCAGCAGAGGTGCTCTACAAAAAAAACATCCTGGCCATGCGCGGGAGCTTCCGCCCTGTCACTAAGGTGAACATGGACATGATCAAAAAGGGTTACCAAATCTTTTTGCAATCCAAACGTGTTGACAAAGACCGCTTGGTTGTCTTGTTTGAGATCACCATGAACAACCTCTTGTCCGATGGCGACATCGATGAGCAAGACTTCTTGGATCGCGCTGAAATCCTTTGCTCTATTGGCCAAACTGTCTTGATATCTAACTACCAGGAGTACTACAAACTGGTAGATTATTTCTCTACATTCACCAAAAGACGCCTGGGACTGATCACAGGGATCCCCGGGTTGCGGGAGATTTTTGAAGAAAAATACTACCGACACCTGAACGGTGGGATCCTTGAAGCTTTTGGCAAGATCTTCTCCAAAGACTTGGTCATTTACGCTTACCCATTCAACAACGATGGCACCATTGAAACTGTCAAAGACGTGAAGGTTCATCCTCGATTCCGCCCCATCGTAGAATACTTATTCTACAATCGTCGCATGCGAGACATCGAAGATTATGACCCCAGCATCTTGAGTATTTGGAGTCGCGAAGTCCTGCGCCAAATCAAGACTGGAGAAAAAGGATGGGAAGACTCCCTTCCAACCTTTGTGGATGAAGTCATCAAGAAAAAAGGCCTCTTTGGTTACCGAGCTTAAGCCTGCTTATTGATTTTTTTTCAATTCAGCTTTTTTCATGGCCTCTCCTATTTGATTACTTGCTGTAAAGCTAGCGACCATGTTGTTAAGCATTTCGCTACCTGCTTGTGGAGAGTTGGGTAGAAGAATCAAGTTAGAGTTTGTTTCACTTCCTATTGACTGCAAAGTGTCGTAATGCTGGGTAACAACAATTAACGCTGAAGCCTCCTGAGAGTTTATGCCAACCTTATTTAGAACCTCTACGGACTCTTCTAGACCACGGGCAATCTCTCTTCTTTGATCTGCGATACCTTGTCCTTGTAATCTTTTGCTTTCTGCCTCCGCTTTTGCTTTTTCTACGATAAGAATTCTCGCAGCGTCACCCTCAAATTGTGCAGCTACTTTTTCTCTCTCAGATGCGTTTATTCTATTCATCGCCTCTTTAACTTGTTGATCTGGATCGATGTCGGTTACAAGGGTTTTAATAATATCATAACCATACTCAATCATCGCTTCGTTAAGTTCTGTTTTAACAGCAATAGCCACATCGTCCTTTCTTAAAAAGACGTCATCTAATATCATTTTAGGAACCTCTGCTCTAACAACATCAAAAACGTAGCTTGTTATTTGTTCATGAGGGAAGTCTAGCTTGTAAAAAGCATCGTACACTTTTTCTTTAATTACCTTATATTGAACTGAAACCTTTATTTTAACAAAAACATCATCTTTAGTTTTTGTTTCAACAATGACATCTAGTTGCTGAATCTTCAAGCTTAATTTACCCGCAAGCTTATCTACTATTGGTATTTTTAAATGCAGCCCAGACTGCCTAATGCTATGGAACTTTCCAAACCTTTCAATTATTCCTGCTCTTTGTTGCTTTATGATAAAGAAAATACCAAAAAGGATTACTGATAAAGGAAGTAATAATAAATAGAGTAATAGATCCATGATTTTAATTTTTGGGTAAAGTTAGCTGTCTTGTATTTGTTTCTTCTTTTAAAAACCTAGGTTCCGTCGAATTCAACAAAATTACTTGGCGTCTCATACAAGGTTACCTTAATGCCTAACTCGTGAGAAATCACTGGCCTTAGCCATTGCCAAATAGTGATTGCAATGTTTTCAGCACTGGGATTCAAGGTGATGAAGGGCTCAACCTCCATATTCAAGTTTTTATGATCCAAGCGGATAAGTACATGCTTCTCAATTGCCTCACTTAATTTTTGAATATCCATCACATAGCCCGTTACAGGGTCTATTTCACCACGAACTGTCACAATCAAAGCATAGTTGTGCCCATGGTAATGGGGGTTATTGCAAACACCGAAAAACGCCGCATTCTTTTCATCGGACCAAGCCTTCACATGTAGTCTGTGGGCGGCATTGAAGTGGGCGTGTCGAGAGATACTGGCTTTCATGTAATCAGGTGATTTAGGTATTCCTTGAAAATGATTTGAAACCAGGCTGTGAAATCTGATGGATTGGCCTCCATATCACTTTGAATATCAGCGATGGATCGCCATGCCAAGGCATGGACTTCATCGTGGTTGAATGGCGTGTCCCCTTGAAATTTAGCTGTCAACACATGATCCAACTCATGCTCTACCAGGCCATTATCAAAGGAAGCGTGGTACTGAAAATGAAACAGCTTTTTCAAGCCGTGTACATCCTTTTCGTCAATCCCTAACTCCTCACCCAGGCGACGATTGGCAGCATCAAGGACGGTTTCCCCCTCCCTTGGATGACTGCAGCAGGAATTAGTCCACAGCATGGGGCTGTGGTATTTGCCTTCAGCGCGCTGCTGCAAAAGGGTTTCCCCTTGATCATTGAACAAAAAAACAGAAAATGCCCGGTGAAGACTGCCATTGCGATGAGCCAGTATTTTCCCCATTAGGCCCTGTGGCTCATCCTTTGCGTTGACTAGGATAACAAATTCTTCTCTATCGTTCATGTGGCACAAATCTACATGCTCAATCCTTACCTTCGCCCTCTGAAAACCACATATTCTGTGACCTTCCAAGAAGAAATCCTACGCCGCCGCACATTTGGCATTGTCTCCCACCCTGATGCGGGAAAGACCACCTTGACTGAAAAATTGCTCCTTTTCGGCGGAGCCATTCAAGAAGCAGGTGCTGTCAAGTCCAACAAGGTCAAGAAATCAGCCACGTCAGATTTCATGGAAATCGAGAAGCAGCGTGGTATATCTGTCGCAACATCTGTGATGGCATTTGAATACTTAGGGCGCCACATCAACATCTTGGACACCCCCGGACACAAAGACTTTGCTGAAGACACCTACCGGACCCTCACTGCAGTGGATTCTGTCATTGTAGTGATCGACGTAGCAAAGGGTGTCGAAGCGCAAACCAAAAAACTTGTGGCTGTTTGCCGCATGCGCGACACCCCAATTATTGTCTTCATCAATAAGCTGGACCGCGAGGGCCTGGATGGGTTTGACCTATTGGATGAGATTGAAGCCTCGCTTGAACTGGGTCTTTGCCCAATGTCCTGGCCCATTGGCATGGGTCAACGCTTTCAGGGGGTATACAACCTTTGGGAAAAGCATTTGTTGCTTTACGATGGGCAAGACAAGCAACGTGTTGGCGATAGCATCACCATCGATGACCTATCAAGCAGTGAGCTTGAAGAGCGAATTGGCGAAGAAGCTGCTGCAACCTTGCGTGAAGAGATTAAGCTCATTCAAGGGGTTTACCCAAAATTTGACAAGGAAGCCTACCAAGCGGGTCAGCTTTGCCCAGTGTTTTTTGGCTCTGCTTTGAATAATTTTGGTGTCAAAGATTTGCTGGATTGCTTTGTAGATATCGCCCCTACGCCTCAACCTAAGAAAGCTGAAGAGCGAATGATTCAACCCCATGAGTCTGTATTCAGTGGTTTCATTTTCAAGATTCACGCAAATATTGACCCTAAGCACCGAAGCCGTATTGCTTTTTGCAAGGTTGTATCCGGGCAGTTTGAGCGAAACAACAATTACTTGCACGTCAGAGAAAACCGTCAGTTAAAATTCTCCAGCCCCTTAACCTTTCTTGCCAGCAAGAAGTCCATTGTAGACGTTGCCTACCCTGGGGACATTGTAGGTCTGCCCGATTCCGGGTCTTTCCGGATTGGCGACAGCTTAACCAGCGGAGACCCCCTGCACTTCAAAGGAATACCCAGCTTCTCCCCTGAGCATTTTCGATTCATCAATAACGAAGACCCGATGAAATCCAAGCAGCTAGCAAAGGGTATCGATCAATTGATGGATGAGGGAGTCGCGCAACTCTTCACCCTGACGAGCAATAGTCGCAAGGTGATTGGCACCGTAGGTGCATTGCAATACGAAGTGATTCAGTACCGCTTGGAGCATGAGTATGGCGCCAAATGTTCCTACGAACCATTCCAGGCATTCAAGGCTTGCTGGGTTGAGTCGACTGATGAGCAAGAACTCAAGGGGTTCAAAATTCTAAAAACAAGGCAGTTAGCCAATGACAAGCATGGCAGGCTGGTCTTTTTGCCTGACAGTCAATTCTCCTTGCAAATGACCCAGGAAAAATACCCCAGCATCACATTCCATGAACAATCAGGTGAATAGACAACACCTTTCATGGGTTTGTTAAAGACAAAAAAAAGCGCAGCTTAGCTGCGCTTTTTTATTGCAATCCAATAGGGGTTTTAATCAACGCTTTCCATGTATTTTTCAAGCACTTCTTGGCTGACGCCCATGAGGCTAAACCCGCCATCATTGTAGAGGTTTTGCATGGTCACCCTTCGCGTCAGATCGCTGAACATGGCAACACAGTAGTCTGCACAGTCCTCTCCTGTAGCGTTCCCTAAGGGGCTCATTTTTTCAGCAAAAGACATGAAGCCATCAAATCCCTTAACGCCGGAACCCGCTGTAGTCCTCGTTGGTGATTGTGAAATGGTATTAACGCGAACCTTGCTTTTCAACCCATAGTGGTAGCCAAAGCTTCGTGCAATGGACTCAAGGTAGGCCTTGTTTTCAGCCATGTCACTGTAATCAGGGAAGGTTCTTTGTGCAGCCATGTAAGTCAGGCCTAAGACAGATCCCCAATCAGCAATAGCGTCCATTTTATAGGCCGTTTGCAAAACCTTGTGGAAACTGACGGCAGACACATCCCAACCCTTGGTTAAGAAATCGTAATTCAAATCAGTGTAAGGGCGGTTTTTTCGCACATTCACTGACATACCAATGCTGTGCAAGACAAAGTCAACTTGGCCACCGAAATGCTCCATGGATTTGGTGAATAGGTTTTCAATCTCCTCTATGCTGGTTGCATCTGCAGGCACCACAGGTGCATTAATGGCTTCAGCCAAAGCATTGATCTCACCCAAACGCATGGCCATAGGCGCATTGGTTAGGACGATTTGTGCGCCTTGTTGATGGCATTGCTCAGCAACTTTCCAAGCAATGGATTCACTGTCGAGGGCGCCAAATATGATGCCTTTTTTGCCTTTGAGTAGATTATTCATGTCGAGGTTAATTTGGTTATCAGAACAAATATCGCACATAACAAGTTCAGGTGCGATGCTTTTTTAATGGTTAGATTTAGAAAGTCTCAAGAAGTCCCCAACAAATTGCTGGCCTGTGCCAACGCAGTCTCTGTAATGGCATCGCCTGCTAACATCCGGGCTACCTCTAGCTGCCTATCCTTCTTGTCAAGAATCCGCAATGAAGTTTCTGTTTGACCACCTTGCCCTTGCTTATCAACCAACCAATGGTGTTGACCTGCAGCAGCAACCTGTGGCAAATGTGTGATCGCAAGAATCTGGCCTTGCATGCCCATCTCTTGAAAAATTCCAGCTACTTTAGATGCAGTTTGGCCTGATATCCCTGAATCAATCTCATCAAACAACATTGTTTGCAAACCTTTCTTTTCCACGAAAAGTTTTTTCAGAGCAAGCATCAATCGACTCTGCTCGCCACCACTTGCAACCTTTGCAATAGGCATGGGCTTGGATCCTTTGTTGGCAGAAAACATGAAATGGTACTGCCATAGTCCATCTTTGGAGGGTTGTGGCAACTCCTGACAGTCAATAGCTAAGGATGCATCAGGCATATTCAAGGATTTCAATGTCTTTTCCACAGCCGAGGTGACAACATCGACGTGATTCAAGCGGTCGATGTGCAACTGGTTAGCTGCAGCCATCACTGCTGACTTGCTATCAACCAAAGCTTGGCTCAATGAAGCCCGTCGATCACCAGCCGCATGCAAGCCATCCAATTGAAAACCAAGGGCGGCCTGTTTTTCCAGCAAAGACTTCACGTCAGCCACCTGATGCTTCCGCTGCAAGGCGTCAAGCATGCTCAACCGATCCTCTAGCCAAGACAGCCTCCCTGGATCCGACTGCAAGTGCGGGAAAAGATCATCCATGCTTCGAAGCATGTCCTCAAGTGCCGTCAATGCCTCCTGGCCTGATACCGTCATGTCATGAAACTGCGAAGACATGCCTGCCATCCGCGTTACAAGGTTTTGGAGGCGGCCCATCATGTCCTGTAAGCCTTGTTCGGGTGATTCAATCAACGCCCTCGCTTCTTCACAATCAGACATCAAGTCCTCTGCATGGCTCAATGTCTGCAATTCATCTTGCCACTGCTTCTCTTCATCCGGCTCCAATTGAGCAGCCTGTAGTTCTTCATGCAAAAAACGAAGGTATTCCTCATCCATGACGCCCTGCAATTCAACTTCAAGTCTTGCCCAATCTGCCTTTGCTCCTTGCCATGTCAACCAAGCATCTTGGTAGGTTGTCATTGATTGATGTGAGTCAGTCATGCGATCTAAATACCCTGCAACAAAACCTGAACGGGTCAATTTGGCTGAATCCACCTGACTATGGATGTCAATCAAACTTTCACTCAGGTCTCTGATGACAGTCAGTTTCACTGGGGTATCATTGATGAATGCACGGGATTTACCTGTTGCTGAGATTTCTCGTCTCAGTGTTGTGACAGGCTCAAAATCCAAATCTTCCTGAGCAAACCAGCTCTCCCATGAGGATTTTGCTAAATTAAAATCAGCTTCCACAACGCATTTTTTGCCTTGAACGACCCACTTACTGCTGTCTGATCGCCCACCAAGTGCCAGCTGCAATGCACCCAGTAGAATGGACTTACCTGCACCCGTTTCGCCCGTAAGTACAGTGAATCCCGGTTCAATTGTTAGATTGAGCTGGCTGATGAGTGCAAAATGTTGAATGCGAAGTGCTGACCACATGGTGAGTTGAATTTACACCAAAGATCAGCGCTGAGACATCGATAAATAGCTAGAACGATTGCTTGGGTCCATTTGATTCAAAGCCTCAATCAAGTCTGATTGATTCATGGTTGGCCCATCCCCAAAGACTTGGATGATCTCCTGACTCTTTGCATCAAAGTACCAGCGCAACAAGCTGGAATTGGGGTTGCGTTCATAGATACCATGCAATCCAATCAATGCTAAGGACATAGCTTCCTTTGCTGCCCGCTGCTGCACAGGGCTGTGCATGCGATCCATGCCCATGCGATGGTAACTGTACCAACTGGTAAGAAAATCTGTATTTGCGGGGCTCAACAATTCTTCAATCAACCAATAGCGATTGCGATTGTTTACAGACTGGCTCCACCCACTGCTTCCATTGGCAGATTGCGCATTGGCGACAATAATCTGTGCCTGCTTCAGGTGGTAGCTGCTTTCAGTTGAAAAACTCGCTGCGTCCAAACCTAAGGCCAGGTAACAATAAAAACCAATGATGCTTGTCAGGTTGTCATCAAATCGCCCCGGGTTGAATTCCATGGATTGATTTTCTCGGTAGGTGATGTCTACACTCCCATCCAAAAACATCATGGTTGGTGACTGGTAATCAGACATGTAAACAGGACGCGTGAATTGGACCTGCAAGTTGCCTCGCATCACCCCTGTCGATGGCTGGTACTCATCGATGGTGAAGACCAAAGAGCCCCGGATGCGTTCAGCAACTTCAAAACGGGTTTCTGTCCAAGAACGGCCATTAACAAAATCCCTCAAAGCGTTTTGCATGGTCGTGAAGACGGCTTTATCAGAGGATTGAACCTGTGGTGCTTGAACGCGGACATCCAAGAAGAACTCCTGTGCAGACACTGCTGGCGATACGCATAGCAATAGCCCTGTGAGAAAGAAATACTTGAAGCCTGCCTTGATCATTGCAATGGTTGATAGGGATTTTAAGTCCAATGATTTTCTACCCAATCCAAAATGGCCTCAGCAGCATCTGCTTTAGACTCTTGGGGCCTAGGGTGCTGGCCATGGTCATCCAATAACGTAATGCGGTTGCTTTTCGCGTGCATGCCTTCACCGGAAATGCCTGCATGATTCAAAACCATCAAATCTGCTTGCTTTCGCAGGCGCTTGGCCTTGGCCTTGGCCTCTGCGTCATGGGTTTCCAAAGCAAAACCAACCACTATTTGATGGGGATGTTTGTCCTTTCGAACCGTTCCCATGTGCTGAAGAATGTCTGGGTTTGCTAGCATGTCAACGCGAAGGCTGGAAACTTTTGGCATTTTTTCATTGGCCAGCTTTGCAGGTCGGTAATCGCTCACTGCTGCAGCGCATACCACCACATCAGCACCTGCCTGTAATTGATTGCATTTTACCAGCATGTCTTCTGCTGAGAGAACAGCATGAACATGGATACCAGGGTGCAAAGGGGGCATCACGGCTGCAGGACCAGATACCAATTCAACGCGCGCACCGCGATTGGCAGCAGCTAAAGCTATGGCAGTGCCCATTCGGCCTGAGCTACCATTGCTGATGAATCGCACGGGATCAATAGCCTCAACCGTCGGTCCTGACGTCATCAAAAGGGTCTTGCCTTCCCATGCATTGTCGCTTAGACCCATCTTCAATGCCTGTAACATCCACACCGGCTCTGCCATGCGACCCGGCCCAGTCAGGCCTGAGGCTAACTCACCTGATGGCGATGGCCAAACATGGTGCCCCCAAGAAGTCAAAATGGATAGGTTTTTTTGGTTTGCTGGATGGATGAACATGTCTAAGTCCATTGCTGGGGCCCAGAATATGGGGCATTTAGCAGAAAGCAAAACAGCAGTTAACAGGTTGTCACAGAGGCCGTGGCAAATTTTTGCAATGCTATTGCTGGTTGCCGGAGCCACCACAATGGCATCAGCCCATTCTGCATGGGCCACATGGTTGTTCCACTCAATGGAACCAACAGCTTCATTCACGAAATCCATCTGAGCAGGCTGACCTGACAAAGTCGCCAATGTCAATGGGGACACAAACGTCTTCGCAGCATGGGTTAAGACACAGCGGACCTCTGCCCCTTCACGTCGAAGCTCTCGAATAAATGATGGTATTTTGTATGCGGCAATCCCTCCGGAAATACCTACCAGGATTTGCTTACCCTTGAGGGTACTCATGCATTTTGGGAATCGACATCATCAACCTCAGGGTAGCGGTAGTAGACCTTGCCCTCCAACCATTCCTTGGTAGCCATGGCACCAGGCTTAGGCATGGATTCAAAACGCTTAGACATCTCAATCTGCTCGCGGTTCTCAAAGACCTCTTCAAGAGACTCTGTGGTGTCTTCGAATTCTTCCATTTTATGCTTGATCTCAGCACGAATCGTTTCATTGATTTGCTCAGCTCGGCGAGAAATCATGACCAAAGACTCATAGATATTCTCTGTGGTATTGTCCAATTCATTGAAATCCAATGTTTGGGTTGTCTTCGCAGCGTTCAAAAGTTCCTTGTCCATAGTCAGATTATTGGGCTGCAAATTTAAGCCGATTTTTCCAAATAAGCCCCTACTTCTTCATTTAAAAGCTTCATCGCCTGAATTTCACTTGATTCAGTGTAGGCATCCATGAATTCAAGGATGGCTGTTTCAGCTTCTTTGTAGCGCTGTGCTTGTTTTGATTCAATGCTTTTCTTGGCTAATTCAAAGGCTGCCATAGCTTTTACGCGCATGGCATTTTCACGGTGTTTGCTGTCCGGGAAATCAGTCAACATGGCATTGAATGAAGTTACAGCACTTGAAAACTGGCTTCGGTGGTAGTAGCCGTAAGCAATATTGTAGGCCTTTTCCTCCAAACGCAAACGCAATTCATCCATCAGCTCATTGCTGGACGTCAAGTGGGTGGACCCTGGGTGTGTGTTGATGAAAAGCTGCAATTCATCCATGGCCTTGTAGATGTAGGCCGGGTCCAAGCTGCTTGACGGTGCCTCCAAGTAGTAGCAATAGGCAGCCATGTAGGCAGCTTCCTCTGCAAAGTCATGGCTAGGAAATGTTTGAGAGAAACGCTTGAAATGGTAGCCCGCAAGGATGTAGTCCTTTTGCTCATAAAGCGTTTTCGCGTAGTAAGCGTAAACCTCTTGAGCTTTTGCTGTGCCGCGAAAGGCAGTCATCAAGTCGTCAAACAGCTCATAGGCCTTGTTGTACTCCTCAGCCTCGAAGTAAGCTTTTGCCTTGGTGAATTTCAGCTCGGTATCCGTGCTTTTAAGGATGTCCTGGAATTCGCCACATGACGACAGGGTCATGGCAACAATGAGCAGGGAAAAGAAAGAAGAGATGGTTGGACGCATAGGGCGCGAAATTATGGATTCATCGGTTCAGAAAGCATGCCAAAGCCAGCTTTCTTTCAAGAAAAAGTATCATTCAATCCATCAAGGCCTTGGTGGCAGTGCAAATGCGGGATGTTAAATCCTCAGAAATGGCCCACAACGGTTGACGAACATAAGATTCACAGACGCCAAGCTCTTGCAGCACCATTTTTATGCCAGCAGGATTGCCCTCTTCAAATAGCATGTTGGTGATATCCAACAAGGCATAATGGGGTGATCTTGCTTGAACCACATGCCCATCAAGCGCTAGTGACACCATGTTTGAGAAGGGTTTAGGGAATCCCTGACCACTGACTGAAATGACCCCATGCCCTCCCATGGACAACATGGCTAAGGTGAGGTTGTCGTCTCCTGACAAGACTGCAAAGTCTTCTGGCGCATCCCTGATGATGGCCATCACCTGCCCCATGTCACCACTTGCTTCTTTGACAGCCACGATGTTTTCCACATCGTGAGCTAGCCTCAAGGTGGTTTCAGCTGTCACATTGCATGCCGTGCGACCGGGCACATTGTACAGAATCACAGGAAGGTCCGTGGCAGCAGCAATGGTTAGAAAGTGCTGGTAAATGCCCTCTTGGGTAGGTTTGTTGTAAAATGGGCTCACGCTGAGAATGGCATCAATTCCGTCAGGGATCGAAGCAAAGTCTTCAACAACTGCCGCTGTGTTGTTACCGCCAACACCAAGAACCACCGGCAATTGGCCTTGATTGGCTGACAAAATGCACTGAATGGCATCATGTTTCTCTTCTTTAGATAGGGTTGCTGATTCTGCCGTGGTGCCCATGGCTACCAAAAAATCCACCCCACCAGCAATGCAATGGTGAACCAGTGCGGTCAATCCGTCAAGATCAAGTTGCCCTTTAGCGTTGAATGGTGTAACCAGGGCTACGCCTGTTCCTGTGGGTGAAGTCATGATTGGTGGGGTTGAATTCTGTGAAGCCATGTGGATGTTTCTTCAAAAAGCGGGATGAGCTCAGCCAATAAATTCTTAGGCTCAGCCATGATGAGGTCATAAAAATCTTCTTTGCCGCCAATGGTCACACGCAATCCAGTACTTGCTCTGCGTGCCAAATCATCCAGGGGAAGCTTGTCGTTGCGCTGCAGGGAGATGATGACATCGAACTCGCTTTGTATGAATTCCAAAGCGTTACCACTCTTGACCTTGCCCAACGGGGTGAAATCATCAATAAAAATAAGCTGCCTCCCTGCATACAGAGCATGTTTAGGCCTCAGGCCGCCAGTCCAACCACAGAGTAAGACATGGCGCTGTCTTGCCTTGAAATAGTCTACCACCTCGCGCATGGCATCCAAGGCTAGTCTGTCCTCACTGGCATCGAATAAAATGCCGATGCGGTGGCATTCTGACCAGCCCTTCCAAGGGGCCCTGATCACAGGCTGACGTTTAGCCTTAGCCCATTGTCGCTTGCGGTAGCCTTCAGTTAATCCGTAGAGCCAATCCATGTCTGGTAGGTTGCTTCATTGATGATGGTGATTTGCAATTGGGTGGCTTTTGCCAACTTACTTGGCCCCATGCCCTTGCCAGCCAAAAGTACATCTGTCTTGCCAGATATAGAACCTACTACTCGGCCACCATGAGCGACAATGCTGGCCTTGAGTTCGTCGCGTGTGAAATCTGTAAAAACACCTGACACAACAAAGGCCTTACCTGCCAAGACCAAGGATGTCGGTTGCAATTTTTTCTCGCCATGCATCAACAGCCCAGCCTCGCTCAATCTCCGAACCTCATTCACATTGGAATCAACCTGAAGCCATGCGGCCAAGGAGGTTGCAATCATTGGCCCTACGCCATCAATGGCCGTCAGAGTAGGCTCATCTGCAGCAAGCAAGGTATCCATGTCCTCAAGGGCTTCCACTAGCATGCCGGCAACGGTTCCTCCAACATGCCTGATACCCAAAGAGAACAGAACCCGCTCAAAAGGAATTTTCAAAGACGAAGCAAGCCCTTTCGTTACGTTCTCAATGCTTTTTTCTTTGAACTGGCCTAACTGTCGCCATTGTAGATCCGTCAAATTGTACAAGTCAGAAGGTCTTCTAGCAAGGCCCTTGCTTACCAATTGGTCAATGGTCTCAGAGCCTAGGCCATCAATATCCATGGCTTTTCTACTGACAAAATGTGCCAATCGACTTTTGACTTGGGTGGAACAATTGAGGTCATTGTCGCAGTAATGCTGCACCTCATTGGCATTTTTAATCAGCCTGGAGCCACAATCCGGACAGAAGTCAATGAAATGCACTTTCTCAGCTGTCACTGGCCGTTTGTCTGCAGCAACTTTGGTGATTTTAGGAATGATTTCGCCGCCTTTCTCAACCCATACATGATCACCGACATGCAAGTCCAGTTTGGCAATTTGGTCTGCATTGTGCAAAGACGCACGCTGAACCACCGTGCCTGAAAGCCATATGGGCTCAAGGTGTGCAACGGGGGTTATGGCCCCGGTTCGTCCAACCTGAAAAGACACCCCATTGAGGACCGTCAAGGCAGCTTCGCTGTTAAATTTGTAGGCAATGGCCCATCGAGGCGATTTCGCAGTGAAACCCAAGGCTTCCTGCTCAGCCATCGAGTCCACCTTGATCACGGCCCCATCAATGGCAAACGGCAGTTGATGTCTGGCTTCATCCCAATTTGACAAGAAGGCATGCACATCTGATCTTCCCACGCGAACCTCTGACCATCGCTTGTCCAATGACGGGACAGGGAATCCCCATAAACGAAGTTGATCCATAGCTGTTGCATGGCTCGCGAATGGCTGATCAGAGGTGATGGCATGGTACATCAATGCAGACAATTTGCGCTTGGACACCTCCGTTGCATCCTTGGTCTTCAAGCTGCCTGAAGCGGCATTCCTTGGGTTAGCGAATGTTGGCATGTCAAGGGATTCTCGCCGATCATTCAGGGCAGAAAAGTTGTCATTGGTGAAAAATATTTCGCCCCGAACCTCCAAATCATCAGGCGCATCATCGGGCAATTTCAATGGCAGCGAACGGATGGTTCGCACATTGGCAATGACATCATCGCCTTGCTGTCCATCGCCCCGCGTCAATGCACGGGTTAGCACGCGGTTTTCATACCACAGGGCAATGGCAACGCCATCGTATTTCAATTCACAATCCCACAACAGGTTGTCGCCCTGCTCTGCCCGGTCCATGAAGGCATCCAACTCGTCCTTGTTGTACGTGTTACTCAGAGAGAGCATGCGGCGGCGATGACTCACAGTTTCAAACTGATCAATCAGCCCTCCCCCAATGCGTTGGGTGGGACTGTTGGGGTCAAACAAATCCGGGAATTCAGCTTCCAGGGCAATCAATTCATCTAGCAATCGGTCAAATGCCGCATCACTGATTGTCGGCTTATCGTCCACATAATAGTGGCGATTGTGCGCATGCAATGCCTTGCGTAGCTGATGGATTCGTTCGATGGACATTTCCATCAAAAATAAGCTCTCTTCAGGGACGTTTTGCTAGGATCATCCGAGGTTTTCCACAATCATCCTTGCACAACTGCACCTCAGACCAACCTTGTTCAATAAGTAAATTTACCACCGTTGCTGCAAGGGCATGGTTCCCCTCCATCAACAGCCAAGAACCTGAACTCAGCAAAGTCTCTGCCCATTGAATCAATCGTCGAAAAAAATAGATGTCATCTGATGCTGGTGAATGCAATGCCATGGCCGGTTCAAATTCCCGAACAGATGCGTCCAAATTGTCACGTTCCTGCATGGGTATATATGGCGGGTTGCTAACAATCATGTCCCACTGACCCTTTGGCGGGGCTTCAGAGAGGTCCCCCAGAACCCATTGAACATCCAATGACAACGATGACCCATTGCGCTCAGCCCATTGCAAAGCATCGGGAGACAGATCCAAACCTGTCACCTGTGCGTCAGAGCGTCGGGACTTCACTGCCAAGGCAATGCAGCCAGTGCCCGTGCCAACATCTAACACACGCCCCCCTTGAGGCAGCTTGTCAACGACTTGATCAACCAAAAAAACAGTTTCTGGGCGTGGAATCAATGCCTCAGGGCCCACATGCAATTGCAGGCCATCAAAGTCAACATAACCCAAGATATGGGCCAATGGCTCGTGATTGACCAAGCGGTCCACATCCTTTTGCAGGCCACTCATGGCATCAGCCGATAGATCATCCAACAACTCCCATTGGATTCTGCTCATTCCCAAACGTTCAGCAAGCAGCCAGGCCCACAAAGCATCAGCTTCAGTGGCCGCAATACCAGCATCTAGCATGGCTTGTCGACATTGCCGTCGAAAAATGGATGGATGCATGCTGCAAAGGTAGCCGTACATTGCTCCCATGAATCCCCCCGATGCCATGCGGCGTGCTTTATCCATTGGTGCAAAGGCTTGGCCTCATTGTCATCCTAACCCAGGTGTGGGTGCCGTTATTTGGCACCAAGACCGAATCATCGGCGAAGGATGGACACAGTCACCAGGTCATGCGCATGCAGAAATCATGGCATTGCAATCTGTCAAAGCTGAAGATCAACACTTGATTTCTTCAAGCCACATCGCGGTGACACTCGAACCTTGCAGTCATCATGGCAAAACCCCACCCTGTGCGGATGCGTTGATTGATTCTGGTATTTCAGAGGTCTTTGTCGGGATGACGGACCCCAATCCCTTGGTTGCAGGTCAAGGCATCCAACGCTTAAAAAACGCAGGCATTGCTAATGATGTCGGCCTCCTGGAGGATGCCTGTCAGCAGGCTCATCGACGATTCATCACCAGCATTACCAAAGAACGACCCTACATCGTTCTCAAATGGGCTGAAAGCCAGGATGGCTTCATTGATCGCAATCGATCACCAAATGAGTCAGCAGAGCGAATCACAGATGCATGGACCCAAAGCTTGGTCCACCATTGGCGAAGTCAGGAGGCAGGTCTTTTGATTGGCGCCAACACCTTGTTGAGCGACAGGCCACAATTGACTGTTCGGGCCGTTGAAGGCCGGCAACCACAGGTTATCGTTTGGTCAAATCGTCCCGGTGAGATCAAGGTGCCTGCTGGATGGATGCATTGGACCACCAACGAAATAACCAACGACCTAGAGGCTCTCAAGGAGCATTTGAAACAAAGCAACCTGCGAAGCATTTTGGTTGAAGGTGGGCGTCAGACCTTGCAAACCTTTTTAGACCACGGACTCTGGGATGAAGTCAGGCAGTGCATTGGCCCCAAGCTTTTGCATGCAGGCGTCCCTGCCCCCGTGCTGCCACCCAACGCAACATTGCACGAGACCTTATCCATTGGCACAGACCTGTGCCACTTACACCGCCCATGATGAAAACCCTAGTGATTGCCTGCACATTGCTGTGCCTGAGTCCACAACTTCTCAGTCAACCCTTGCTGTCCATGACCCAGCAATGGGAAGGCTCTCAGGGAACAATAAGTATTGCCCAATGGACATCTCAACTCAACAGTGACTTACCCCAAGGTTGGCATTGGCAGTGGACAGATAGCCAGCAAAGCCCCGGAGGCATGCACATCAGGCATCAACTTACCATTCATGACTTGCCAGTCAAAGGGGCAACTGCCTTGCTGTGGCTAAAGCCAGATGGCAAAGCCTTGATCAGCTTGCGCGCATCTATTCCTAACCATTGGCTTGCCACTCCCGCAGTCGTCGGTCGGGAGCTTACCCATTTTTTTCCCAGCGAACAGGGTCTGATAGCTTGCAAGACAGAAGACCACAGAAGTCAATCGAATGGGCTGCAGCACCAACGTCTGTGGATCGACGCGCAAGGCAACACCTTGTGGACACAAAACATGCTTAGACACATGACTGACACGGTCGGCCGTGGCTTCCGTTTCAACCCAGACCCCCTGACAACAGCAAACACGGTCTACGGTGGCTCCTTTGTGGATGCTCAAGATTTGAATCAAAGCCTTCTTGATAGCTACAGAGACAGTGTCGAATTAGAACTCACCTTCATCGGCGGGCAGTTTACCTTAGCTTCCAGTGCTGCACATATTGCAGAATTTGACAGCCCTGTAGTCGCCGTGCCAACCAGCAACAATGGGGACTTTTTTGCCAGCCGTTCTGATAGCCTATTTGAAATGGTCAATGCTTTAGCTCACATTCAGACACAACGAAGACACCTGGACAGCTTAGGCTTCACAAACATGGTCAACTACAGCATCCCTGTAGATGTTAACGCCCTTGGTGGCAGTGACAATTCAGCCTTTGACCCCAACGGAAACCCTCCCAACCTTTTGTTTGGCGAAGGTGGCGTGGACGACGCAGAGGATGCTGATGTCATTTACCATGAATACGCTCATGCCATGGTTTTCAGCGCGGCACCATGGACCTCATTTGGCATAGAAAGGGAGTGCATCGAAGAGGCCATTGGTGATTACTTTGCAGCAAGTAATTCGCGCCGCATTCACCCATTTGGCTGGGAACGTGTCTACAGTTGGGATGGACATAACCCTTTCTGGCCTGGACGCATGGCCGTCAACAACAGCGGAAAAATGTACCCCAGTCAATCGTTCAGCAATTTATACAGTCACACCGATCTCTTTGTGGATCCCTTGATGCGAGGATGGGCTGACATCGGTTTTGTTCAAATGGACCGGCTGGTAATACAGTCCCTCTATGGCTACGTCAATAACATGAGCATGCCCCAGGCTGCCAATCTGATTTTAGCAGCCGACTCAGCCCTCTACAATGGTCAACATGCAACGACTTTGCATCTTCACTTTGCCAAATGGTTAATTCTGTCGCCGCAGGCTGGGCAAGAAACTGAGGCAAACCCATCGAATCCCATCAGGGCCTTCTTGATCAAAGGACAAGACTTTGCTGTACCTGAAGCATTGTACGGCAAGCAAGGCAGCTTGTATGACAGCAAAGGACAATGCTTGCAGCTCTGGCAGCACCTGCCCCATCGCATCACTTTGCCAACGGGTCAATGGCTGAGTCTGCACGCCAATGATCAAGTCTACCGGGTTCAGGCCTTATCTGAAAAATAGGGTCGCAAGGCTTCAATCAGGTTCGCTGGTGCTGGACAAGGCTTACCTGACGAAGCATCAACAGAAACCAACACCGATGACCCGGTGGTGGTTAATTCATCCAGGGCATTGAATATTCGATAGGAGAATGACACCCTGCTACCTGTTGGCAAAGCAACAATGCTCGTCTCAATTCGCAATTCATCATCATAAGTCAGGGGTTTGAGGTAGCGAATATCCATGGATCCAACCGGCAGCATCACCCCGGCATTTTCAAGATCCAAATAGCGGATTCCCAAGCTTCTAAGAGCTTCTACCCGACCCAACTCAAAGAAGACAGCGTAGTTGCCGTAGTAGCAATACCCCATTCGGTCTGTTTCAGAATATCTGACACGAGTTTTCCATGTTGTAACATGCATTTTTTGAAAGTGTTAAGTATTGTATATCAAAGTTTTAGAACTAATCTATATAGGATTCAGAGGTGTAGACAAGTTGGTGTCATGAGTAAATATTTCTCAGCAAACAAGGGGTCAAATGTTTTTTTTCAACAGAATTTATTCACACATTCGTCCTGTTGAAAGAGACTACCCTTCGGGGAGCTTGCATGACCATCAAGCATGTTGATTGAAACGACCTAAACTTAACGCATAACATGCCAATGGAACGCACCGCGGAATATATTTGGAGAAATTGCCTTGGATACATCAAGGACAACATCAGTACCCAAGCTTACAAGACATGGTTTGTCCCCATCAAGGCTGTCAAACTACAGGGTTCGGTCATCACCTTGCAAGTCCCTAGCAAGTTCATTTACGAATGGCTGGAGGCTCATTACATTAAATTATTGAAGTCATCCATCACCAAGGAACTTGGCAAAGATGCCCGATTGGTGTACTCCATTGTCATGGATCAGGCTGTTGGTGACAAGGAAGCCAAGCACATGAATATCCCTAGCCAGAATCGGGGTGCCATTGAAAACCCTGGCGTCACCCTGCCTGTCAGAATTGGTGGTGATGAAGGTATTCGCAATCCGTTCATCATTCCGGGATTGAAAAAGGTTCACATTGAGTCTCAACTCAACCCTAACTACACCTTTGAAAACCTCATTGAAGGTGACTGCAACCGCCTAGCACGATCAGCTGGCTACGCAGTTGCTCAAAAACCGGGAGGCACGTCATTCAACCCCTTGCTGATCTATGGTGGTGTTGGTCTTGGTAAAACCCATTTATCCCATTCGATCGGTATTGAAATCAAGGATCGTTTCCCCGAAAAGACGGTGTTGTACGTTTCAGCTGAGCGTTTTACGCAACAGTTCATTGATTCCATTCGCAACAACACCAAGAATGACTTTGTGCATTTCTACCAATTGATCGATGTTTTGATCATGGATGATGTGCAGTCGTTCAGTGGCAAGGAAAAAACCCAGGATGTCTTTTTTGAGATTTTCAATCACATGCATCAACAGGGCAAGCAGGTCATCCTGACATCTGACCGCGCACCTGTAGACCTGCAGGGCATGGAGCAACGCCTGTTGTCACGCTTCAAGTGGGGCTTGTCTGCTGATTTACAGCAACCAGGTCTTGAGACTCGCATTGCCATCCTTCGTCAAAAACTGTACACCGATGGCATTGACATGCCTGATGATGTGGTGGAATACCTTGCCTACAGTATCACAAGCAATATTCGTGAGTTGGAAGGAGCTTTGATTTCCTTGTTGGCTCAGTCATCCTTGAACCGCAAGAAGATCACTGTTGACCTTGCCAAGCAAATGATTGACAAATTTGTTCGCAACACTACACGCGAGATTTCTGTTGACTTTATTCAAAAGGTTGTCTGTGACTACTTTGACATGCCCATTGAGCTATTGAAGAGCAAAACACGCAAGCGTGAGATTGTTCAAGCGCGTCAACTGACCATGTTCTTCTCCAAGCAGATGACCAAGCACAGCTTGGCGTCCATTGGCAAGCAGTGTGGCAACAAGGATCACGCAACCGTCCTTCACGCATGTCGCACAGTTAGCAACCTCAATGAAACGGACAAGCGTTTTCGCACCTACGTTGAAGATTTGAAAAAGAAGCTGACCCTTAACACATGAGGCCAAGGGCTATTCTCTTTGTCTGCTTAGGAAATATTTGTCGTTCACCTGTGGCGGAAGGCGTTTTTCGTCAGACCCTGCAAAGCCACTTACCTGAAGAATCTGCTCAGTGGCTCATCGACTCAGCCGGCACAAGTAATCACCACCAAGGTGACCATCCTGACCTGCGATCCATGGCTCATGCGGCCAGTCAAGGGTTAGACATTTCCATGCTTAAATCAAGACCGTTCACTGCTGAGGATTTTCAGCGATTTGACCACATTTTGGTCATGGATGACAGCAACCTGAGCAATGTGCTCTCACTAGCTAGTAGTGATGCTGATCGCTCCAAGGTCAGCCTCATGCTTGAGGTGTCTTTCCCTGGTGAAAATCGTCAGGTTCCTGACCCCTACTACGGCGGCGATAAAGGCTTTCAAGTCGCCTACGACTTACTGACTCAAGCATCTGCCGATTGGCTGTCCCAATGGCAAAACTAGGAACCCTTCACTGCTTCCCTACCCCCTTATCACAAGGGGTTGTGCGTGATTACATGGCACCTGGCATGATTGAAACCATGTCTGGCATTGATCAATGGATCGTTGAAACCCCTAAAACAGCAAGGGCTCACCTCAAAGCCATGTTGCCTGATGTGCATTTACCATCCATGCAAATGGCTAGCATTGACAAACACACCAGCTATCAAGCAAAACAATTGTTGGAACCATGCTTGCAAGGCCATGACATGGGTCTGATTTCAGATGCTGGATCTCCTGCCATTGCTGACCCGGGCAACTTGGTTGTCTCAGCAGCACACGCCCTTCATGTCCCTGTCAAGCCGTGGTCTGGACCCAACTCCATCATGATGCTTTTGATGGCAACTGGCTTCAATGGGCAGCATTTTCAGTTTCATGGTTACCTTCCTCATGACAAAGGGGAACGCAAGCATGCACTTCGCAACATGGAGCAGCATACCAGCAGGGGGGTGACTCAGCTGTGGATTGAAACCCCTTTTCGCAGCGTGAAGCACCTGGAGGAGCTAAGCCAAGCACTCCATCACAACAGCCTGTTGGCCGTTGGTTGTGACCTAACAGGGCAAAGAGAATGGATTCGCTCCATGCAGATCAAGGAATGGAAGGACCTCATCAAGCAAGGTGAGCACCAAAAGCTGAACAAGCGGCCATGCGTCTTCGCCATAGGTAAACCCGGTGAGTGACTACAGTCCGTCGTAGAAACCTAGAATGCAACGCCTAAACGCCCATGGATCCTCTAGATGTGGAGTGTGACCTGCACCAGTTATGACGATGGACTTACCTCCTTGGGTTTTACCTTGCGCCCATGAAAGCTTCAACCATCGTTGCATTGGCAACACCACAAGGCATTGGCGCCCTGGCAGTCATTCGCCTATCTGGCCCTGAAGCTTTTGGTATTGCTGCAAAGCATTTCAAGCAGACAGTTCGACCTAGGGAGGTTCAGCTTGGCCTATTTTCTCAGGCAAGCAAGCCCTTGGATCAGGTCCTGATGACATCATTCAAGGGTCCACATTCTTTCACAGGTGAAGATGTGATTGAATGGACATTCCATGGTTCCCATTTCATCATTGAACAAGCATTGGCCGCATTGCTAAACAGCGGTGCCACGCTAGCTCAACCTGGGGAGTTCACGCAGCGCGCATTCATGCATGGCAAGCTGGACCTCGCACAGGCAGAAGCTGTGGGCGACCTCATTGCTTCTGAAAGCTACGCCAGTCACGAACTTGCCATGAGGCAACTCAAGGGCTCCATCAGCAATAAGCTGCAAGACCTGAGGCAACAAATGATTGATTTTGCTGCGCTGATTGAATTGGAGTTGGACTTTGGCGAGGAAGATGTTGAGTTTGCCAACCGAGATAAACTCGCTGCTTTACTTCTGGAAATACAGCACGTAGTTGCAAACATGCTCAGCACATTCAAACAGGGACAAGCCATCCGGGAGGGCATTCCCATGATCATTGCTGGTGCACCCAATGCAGGGAAAAGCACCTTGCTAAACCGCCTTGTGCACGATGATCGCGCCATTGTTTCAGACATCCCCGGCACAACAAGGGACAGCATCGAAGTGAAGTTCCGACTGGGGCAGCACATGTTTCGTCTCATTGACACAGCTGGCATCCGAACAAGTGATGATGCCATTGAACAAATGGGTGTTGAGCGAAGCTGGGCCAATATCCAACAGGCTCAGGTCATCCTTTTTCTGGCTGACCCCATAGATAGCAGCATCGATGAGGTAAACACCATGCGATCTCGCATGAAGGACCTCAACCCAGAGGCTACCCTCCTCACCCTCCTCACTAAAAGGGATCGATGGGCAAATAAGCAAGACATCAAGCATCAAGGCGACATCTGCATTGGCAAGGATGACAAGGATCTCAAGGTGCTGGAACGTCACCTACAAGACCTCATGGCAAGCCAGATGCCTGAAGCAGGTCAGGTTCTCATTGCCAACACCCGACATGCAGAGGCACTCAAGTCAAGTTTAGGGGCACTTAAACGCGCTGAAGACAACTTGAATCAAGGCACTTCTGGTGAGCTTCTGGCCTTTGATCTCAGGGAAGCGCTTGGCCACATAGGCAGCATCACGGGTGAAGTGGTGGCAGATGACTTGCTTGGCAGCATTTTCAGTAGGTTCTGTATCGGAAAGTAACCACCCACAAACTGACACAAAACAACTGAAGCTAGGTCGCCTCAGCACATTCAAGTCATCAGTGCTGCAGGAAGAACAATATCCGAAAGCAACCAAGGGCCTATAGAAATTCATCAACCAGGGGTTTATTTCCTAATGATCTCTTTGAAAGATGGTACTCGGCAATCTGCTAAGGTTTTAATTACTGATTGGTGAGATGACACGAAGCTAATCATGCTTGCATCCCTCTCAATGTCACTACCTTTGGGATCAGCACTAGCCACATAAATCGTTGGACCATCGCGTCCTTTTCTCATTACTTATTCTTCCGCTATCATTACCTTCAAAGAGTTAGGGATTCATCCTGACATTCTCAAAGCGCTTGACACCCAGGGCTACGAGCGACCAACACCGATTCAAGAGCAAAGCATCCCCATCTTGCTTGAAGGCAAAGACCTGCTTGGTTGTGCCCAAACTGGAACAGGAAAAACGGCAGCATTCACCATCCCCATCATCCAGCAGTTGATGGAAAACGGCTACGGCAAGGGAACGTCTGTGCAAGCATTGGTTGTAACGCCCACAAGAGAGTTAGCCATACAAATTGCAGACAACGTCAAGCACTACAGCGCCAACACGGGCATAAGCAGTGCTGTAATCTATGGTGGTGTTGGGCAAAACCCTCAGGTAAAGCAACTCAAACGCGGTGTAGACATCCTCGTCGCAACCCCTGGACGATTGCTTGACTTGCACAATCAGGGCTATGTCAACCTCAAACATCTTCGCCATTTCGTGCTTGATGAGGCAGACCAGATGCTTGACATGGGATTCATCCATGACATCAAAAAGCTGCTGCGCCTCATACCCGAGCGACGCCAAAGCCTCTTCTTCTCAGCTACCATGCCACGGTCTATTGTTGACCTAAGCAAGCAGATTCTAGGCCATTACGAACAAGTCACCATCTCACCAGACAAGCCAACAGCTGACAAGGTGAGCCAGTCAGTGTACCATGTGGCAAAAGCAGAAAAAAGTCAACTTCTGCTCCATATTTTACAAGACAGTGATTCACAGGCATTGGTCTTTGGACGCACAAAACACGGTTGTGACAAGGTCGTACGCTACCTAAGTAATCATTCCATCCAAGCCGCTGCCATCCACGGCAACAAAAGCCAAAATGCGAGGCAGCGTGCATTGACTTCTTTCAAAGAAGGCCGCATGCGGGTTCTCGTTGCAACAGACATCGCAGCCCGTGGCATTGACATATCTGGCCTAGAGCTGGTCATCAATCACGACCTACCCAATGTCAGTGAAACCTATGTACACCGGATTGGCCGCACGGGCCGTGCTGAGGCCTCAGGGCATTCCATATCCTTCTGCATGGCAGAAGAGCGCAGCTACCTCAAAGACATCGAAAAACTCATTAAACAACGCATACCTCTTGTAACAGACCATCCCTTTGTCGATGCTGCAGAAGAAGAATGGGCCGTGCCGGCCAATCGCATCCCACCAAAACAAGGTGGCAGAGGTGGTGGTGGCGGAGGCGGTCGACATCGCTCAAGCAGCAATGGAAGATCACATGGTTCAGGAAACAAACAGCGTAGCGGATCGGGCGGTCAACGCAGACGTCGATAGTCGCCAAGGAGCACTACCTTCAATGGCATGAATCCATTGAACGCAATTACTTTTAAAGCCCTCAAGCTTGCTTCACTTAGCCTTGCGCTAATCAACATTGCTTGTGGTGAAATCCCGAACACCACCTCCGATATTGAATTGGTGATCTTGGGTGTTTCTCAAGATGCTGGCAGGCCACATATCGCTTGCATCAAGTCCTGCTGCATCAACCCGGACGGCAGACCTAAGCCCCATGAACCCGTGATTGCCTTAGGTGTCACAGATGGGTCAACAGCTGTATTAATCGAAGCCACGCCCGACTTACCTGCTCAATGGAACCAACTCAAGCAAGAGACAGGCAAAAACCCCGAAGCCCTATTCATTACGCATGCGCACATCGGGCATTACACCGGACTGATGTACCTAGGCCGTGAAGCCTTGGGTGGTCAAAACATTGCCGTCCATGTCGGGCCTAGGATGGGGGGGTTCCTTACTGAAAATGGCCCCTGGTCGCAATTGGTTGAATTAGGTCAAATTCAACTGCACGAAGATGTCTTGGCAGGTGTTGAATGCCTGAACAAGCAGGTGACCATCACAGGAATTCAAGTGCCACACAGGGATGAGTATTCTGAAACCATGGGTTTCCTTATTCAAGGACCCCATCGGGTCGCCCTCTTCATTCCAGATATCAACAAATGGGATCAATGGGCCATCGACCTTGACAGCCTCATTGATCATGTTGACATTGCCTTGCTTGATGGCACCTTCTACTCGGCTGGAGAAACGCCCAACAGGGACCCGTCCGAAATACCTCACCCCTTTGTCGAGGAAAGTATGGCCATGTGGTCAGGCTGGCCTGTTGAAAAACGAAACAAGGTCACATTCATACACTTCAATCACAGCAACCCCCTTCATGACCCCGAAAGCGAGGCAAGCCAACAGGTTAAGCAAGCAGGTTTTCATGTCGGTCAAACAGGCATGCGACTGCACTTGTGAAGCGTCGCAAGACCTAGGCCACAGGAATCAATCAAAATGGGTCCGTGAATCTTCAATAAAAGCTAAGTTGACAACTTGTGCAGATGCTGCCTAGCAGATCACAGCCATTCACCGGCTGCTTCGTTTCTTTGCAGATACACCTTATTGCCATATGTCAACCATCATCTACACCCATACCGACGAAGCACCTGCCCTGGCCACCCAGTCCTTCTTGCCTATTGTTCAAGCCTTCACTAAGCAAGCAGGCGTCCATATTGAAACACGTGACATCTCATTGGCTGCTCGAATCCTTTCGCAATTCAATGACCTACTTCCTGCAGAACATCAGGTTGCTGATGCGTTGACAGAGCTAGGGCAATTGGGCAGCACACCCGATGCCAACATCATTAAATTGCCCAACATCTCTGCCTCTGTGCCTCAACTGAAAGCTGCCATTGCAGAATTGCAATCCAAAGGCTATGGCATCCCCAACTACCCAGATGAACCACAAAATGACCAGCAAAAAGGCATTCGTTCTCGCTATGACAAGGTCAAGGGATCAGCAGTAAATCCTGTGCTTCGCGAAGGCAATAGCGACCGTCGAGCCCCAAAGGCAGTGAAAGATTACGTCAAAAAACACCCACATAACATGGGTGCTTGGTCTAAAGACTCATTGACCCATGTGTCAAGCATGCAGACCGGAGACTTCTACGGTAGCGAACAAAGCCTTTGCCTGGATAAGGCAACTTCTGTTGACATCGTCTACACGAACCCATTGGGTGTTCAAACAATCCTTCGTTCAGGCATAGATTTGCTTGATGGCGAAATCATTGATAGCTCAGTTTTGAGTATCGCCGCATTGAAAGCCTTTATCCACAATGAAATTGCAGCTGCAAAAGCCGAAGGCGTATTGTTCTCCTTGCACCTGAAAGCCACCATGATGAAGGTGTCAGACCCCATCATCTTTGGTGCCGTAGTAGAGGTGTTCTTTGCCGATGTCTTTGACCAATTTGCTTCTGATTTTGACAGCATGGGGGTAGATGTGCGCAATGGCCTTGGTGACATTTATGCAAAGCTCGCTACCTTAACAACAGCTAAGCAACAAGCCATCACCGATGCCATTGATGCTGTCATGGCTTCGGGCCCTGACCTTGCCATGGTTAACTCTGAGAAAGGGATCACCAATTTGCATGTGCCGTCTGATGTTATCATTGATGCATCCATGCCAGCAATGATTCGAACATCTGGCCAAATGTGGAACCGAAACGGCAAGCAACAGGATTGCAAGGCCGTGATTCCTGACCGCTCTTATGCCGGCATCTACCAAGCCACCATTGACTTCTGTAAAGCCAATGGGGCATTGAACCCTCAGACCATGGGGTCGGTGTCCAACGTTGGGCTGATGGCGCAAAAAGCCGAGGAATACGGATCCCACGACAAAACCTTCCAAATGACTGAACCTGGCATCATTCAAGTTGTGCGTGACGGCATCATTGTGATGCAGCATTTGGTGAGCAAGGGAGATATTTTCCGTATGTGTCAGGTGAAAGACGAACCCATCCAGGATTGGGTTAAGTTGGCTGTCAATCGTGCAAAAATCACCAATAGCCCCGCCGTATTCTGGCTGGATCCTAACCGTGCACACGACAGACAGGTGCAGCTAAAAGTTGAGCATTACCTGAAGGACCATGACTGCTCTTCCTTGGCTATTCACATTCTGTCACCGGTGGATGCTTGCCAGTTTTCGCTTGAACGTATTGTCAAAGGTCTGGACACTATTTCTGTGTCAGGCAACGTGTTGAGAGACTACTTAACTGACCTTTTTCCCATCCTTGAGGTTGGCACCTCGGCCAAGATGCTTTCCATTGTTCCTTTGATGAAAGGCGGTGGTCTTTTTGAGACTGGTGCTGGCGGATCAGCCCCTAAACACGTGCAACAGCTGATTGAAAAGAACTACTTGAGATGGGACTCTTTGGGTGAGTTTCTGGCACTGGCGGTCTCCCTTGAGCACCTCGCGGAAGCCAACGGCAACACAAAGGCAGGTCTCATGGGCCAATGCCTGAATCTGGCCACAAGCAAGCTTTTAGCGTTTGACAAGAGCCCTACACGGCGATTGGGCGGCATCGACAACCGCGGTTCGCATTTCTACCTAGCCCTCTACTGGGCAGAAGCTTTGATGACGCAAACAAGTGATAGCATAATGGCGAGCACCTTTACCTCTGTGCATCGGGACTTGCTTCGCGACGAGAAGCACATCATTGATGAGCTGATAGCCGTTCAAGGCTCTCCCGCGGACTTAGGTGGGTATTTTATGCCTGACAGAGATAAGGTCACTGCCATCATGCGCCCCTCACCTACCCTCAACTCCACCATTGATGCGCTTTAAGCTGCCCCTTGCCTTGGTTGGGCTATGGCTAATTGCTGTAAGCCTCAACCACCCCATGCATGTGTCGACCACGCTCATGACTGAAGGGGCAGACCATGAATGGACCCTGCGAAAGACCCTCTTCACAGAAGACCTAGAAACAGCGATCAATCAAGGCAGGGAAGAAAAAATTCACCTTGGCATTGATAGCGCACAAGAAGCGCAGCTGATTGATCATTTCCTCCAGGATGGCCTATTGAGCTTAAGCTTTACCAAACGTCGACGCATTGAGCCCATTGAGCTGACTTTGACAGCCTACCATTTTGCTGCAGATGAGATTACATTGAGCTACATTTTTGTTGCCAAAAGATGGGATCTGTACGATGCAAGCCTAATGAAACTCAACGATTTTCAAGAGAATATTTACACTGTCATGGGCCTTGATCGTCGCTTCGACATTGCCTTGTTCAATAAAATGCCAAATTTCAGTTGGCCACGCGTGGATTTGCGTGATTGAACTGCCTATTTTTAGCCTTCAACATTTAACGAACCACCATGAAGCATTTCATTCAACTATTTGCCTTGCTGTTCACCCTGTCTGCAGCTGCACAAAGCAGTTCTTTTGACCGAGTCAATACCAGTAAATTCAAACAGTTAGGAACGGAACTCCCTACCGCCAACAGCTACCGGACCGCAAGTGGGGCACCCGGACACGCCTACTACCAGCAGCAGGCAGACTATGTCATTGAAGTAACGCTTGACGAAGAAAAGCACCACATCGATGGCCATGAGGTCATCACCTACCACAACAACAGTCCGGATGTCTTAACCTACCTATGGGTCCAATTGGACCAAAATGTTCGTTCACCGAACTCCATGACACAAGCAATCAAGCAAGGCGGCATCCCTGAAAACATCAGCCCAACACAGGTTGAAAGTCAGTATGGCGAGGCTTTTCCTGGCGGATTCAACATCCACAAGGTTTCCCTAAATGGCCAAGATTTGAAGCACACCATCATCAACACAATGATGCGCTTGGATTTACCTAAACCTTTACAGCCAGGAAAATCTATCAGTTTTTCTATTGACTGGGACTACAACATCAATGACCGCATGAGCATCGGCGGACGAAGTGGCTACGAGCACTTTTCTGACGAGAACAATACCCTGTACACCATTGCGCAATTCTACCCTCGGATGGCTGTTTATTCAGACTACCAAGGGTGGCAACACAAGCAATTCTTGGGTCAAGGTGAGTTCACATTGCCATTTGGCGACTTCACCGTGTCTATCACTGTCCCATCAGATCACGTCGTGGCATCAACTGGGAGCTTGCAGAATCCTTCTTCAGTATTGAGCTCTTCGCAACGCAAACGCTACGCAGAAGCCCGACGCTCCTTTGACCAGCCCGTCATCGTTGCTTCACAAGAGGAAGCTGAATCCAGAGAACAAGGGCGTTCCACATCAACTGCCACATGGACATTCAAGGCAGAAAATGTTCGGGACTTCGCCTTTGCTAGCTCTCGAAAATTCATTTGGGATGCACAAGCTGTCAACATTGGTGGCAAAGTGGTGATGGCGGAAAGCTTTTACCCTAAAGAAGGCAATCCGCTTTGGGAGCAATACAGCACACGCATTGTGGCTCACTCGCTCAAGGTATACTCTAAGTATACCACCAACTACACCTACCCTCGGGCGATTTCTGTTCATGCCAAAAGCATTGGCATGGAATACCCCATGATTTGTTTCAATGGTGGACGGCCAGATGCCGACGGGACCTATTCAGAAGCCACCAAGCATGGCATGCTGAGTGTCATCATCCATGAAGTTGGACACAACTTCTTCCCGATGATCATTAACTCCGATGAGCGTCAGTGGACATGGATGGACGAAGGTCTCAACTCCTTTGTGCAATACCTAGCTGAAATGGAATGGGATGTAGATTACCCATCCCGAAGAGGGCCAGCGTACAAAATTGCACGCTACATGCAATCCCCAGCCTTAAGCATGGTTCCCATCATGACCAATTCGGAGAGCATCAAGCAGTTTGGCGACAATGCCTACGGAAAACCTGCAACTGGATTGAATATCCTTCGTGAAACGGTATTAGGTAGAGAATTGTTTGACTTTGCATTCAAAACATACTGCGAACGATGGGCTTTCAAGCACCCTGAGCCCGCAGATTTATTTCGCAGCATGGAAGATGCATCTGGCGTGGATTTGGATTGGTTTTGGAGAGGCTGGTTCTACACCACGGACTACACTGACCAAGCGTTGACACAGGTTCGTATTGCTGCCTTGCCAACCACAGACCCTCAGGAACTTGAGTCACAACGCCGTGCAGAGCGTGAAAAACCCTATGCACGCATTGGTCGACAACGTGATGTCATTGCGCTTGCGCCGACTGTCGTGGATTCTCGGCCAGAAACCCGTGATTTTTACAACAACAGCTACAACCGGGATGCTCCGAACGAAAAAGAGATCGAACATCTGGCATCAGTGGCCTCTAAGGGTGGCTACCCAAAAGGCTACCTTCATGAAGTCACTGTAGAGAACCGAGGCGGTCTGCTGATGCCAGTGATTGTTTCTTACGAATTTGAAGATGGCAGCGAGCACGTTGAGCGCTGGCCGGTAGAAATTTGGATCAAAGATGAAAAGCAAGTCACCAAAACCATTCTACTGCCGCATCGGGCCATCAGTGTCAGCCTGGACCCCTTCCTTGAAACGGCTGACACAGACACCTACAACAATGATTGGCCTGCCAAAACTGGCATACATCTTGAAGGTGTTCCTAGACAAAGAGGCTATGAAATCTACCGTTACAACCCCATGCGCGAAGCGCAACAACTCCCACAATAGTGTCCACAATAATCCCACTACAATCCCCTCAATAATGAAAGCTTTACTTCCACTACTTTGCCTCTCAATTTTCAGCTTAGCATCCTGTCAGTCTGATGAATCAGACAATGAAGCAACCCCTTCAACCTACCTCAAGGACAGTTACAGCGATGATGACATCGGCCAATACATGATGTTGAAAGACGCATTGGTCTCCAACAACCTGGATGTGGCTAAAGAGGCAGCATCCATGATGCAAATCCACCTTGACCCCGAGATGGCGGAAGATATCAACCATTCATTAAACGTCCTGATCTCTTCCCCAGACATGTATGTCGCGAGAAAGTCTTTCTTTTTGATGACAGAACGGTACTTTGAATACCTCCACCACGAATCCCCTCTCGATCATGAGATTTACCTGCAATATTGCCCCATGGCCTTTGACAATGCTGGCGCAATGTGGCTCAGTGAAGACAAAGCTATTCTTAACCCCTACTTTGGCGATGAGATGCTAACCTGTGGCATGACAACGGAGGTTCTTCACAGTTCAGGAGTTTCGAAAGAGTGAGTTCATGATGTTATCAAGAGTTATTACCAACACCCGCCAATTTCTGGCGGGTGTTCTACTTTTAGCCCATGGGTAAAATCATTGCAGTTGCCAACCAAAAGGGCGGCGTCGGAAAAACCACCACTGCTGTGAACATGGCGTCATCGCTGGGCTTTCTAGAAAAAAAAGTGCTGTTGATTGACGCTGACCCTCAGGCCAATGCCACTTCGGGTTTAGGCATTGATCTTGAAGCGGTCACCAAAAGCACCTACCAGGTCATTGAGCACCGATGCAGCGCCAAGGAGGCAATTGCTAACACCTCCTTCCCTAATCTGGATATCATGCCGTCACATCTGGATTTGGTTGCAGCTGAACTAGAGATTGTTGACAATCAGGACCGCGAATACATGCTTAAGACGGCATTGAAAGAGGTGGTGGATGATTACGACTTCCTCATCATTGATTGCGCCCCTTCTCTAGGGCTAGTCACACTCAATGCTTTGACTGCAGCAGATTCCATACTGATCCCCATTCAATGTGAATATTTCGCCCTGGAGGGCCTAGGGAAGCTGCTCAATACCATTCGAACGGTTCAAGACTACCAGAACAACCAGCTCACCATTGAAGGTCTGTTATTGACCATGCACGATGGCCGCTTAAGACTTAGCAATCAAGTTGTTGAAGAAGTGAGACAGCATTTCCAAGACCTGGTTTTCAAGACCATGATTGCACGTAATGTGCGCCTCAGTGAAGCGCCATCCTTTGGCCAGCCGATCATGGTTCATGATGCGGGATCAACGGGTGCAGAGAACTATTTAAACCTTGCACAAGAAATTCTGGCACGAAATCCGCAATTGCCCCATTAGTCTTAAGTTTGCGCCCATGATTCGTCCCCTCTTTTTCAGTCTGCTTTGCGCCATCAGTTTTGGTGCCGTTGCACAATCCGTCATCGTCGATGGCGTAGCTGCCGTTGTTGGCAGTGAGATCATTTTGCTTTCAGATATTAGCATGCAGCGCCAAGCCCTTGAACAAGAAGGTCAGATGGTGAGCGACTGCCAGTTGATGAAAGGTCAATTGTTAGAAAAACTATTGATTCACCATGCTGACTTGGACTCTGTCACTGTGAGCATTGAAGAAATTGATGACGCCATTGATCGTCGCCTGCAACAACTCATTGCGCAAATCGGTTCTGAGCAACGCCTTGAGGAATACTACAAAAAGTCTACCCTAGAGATTAAAGAGGAGCTGCGTCCGATGATGACCAATCAAATGACTGCACAGCGCATGCAAATGACCCTGACTGCAGACATCGATGTGACACCAATGGAGGTTGAGGAAGTTATTCAAGCCATGCATTCAGATTCTTTGCCCTTGATTGGCACTGAAGTTGAGCTGGCACAAATCACCCTGGAGCCTATTGTTAGCAAGGCGTCAAGCGAAGAAGCCATTGATAAACTGGACGGCTTGCGAACACGCATACTGGAAGGCTCAAGCTTTTCTACCATGGCTATCCTTTACTCTGAAGATCCCGGTTCCAATAAAAATGGCGGCACCTACAAGGGCATCAAACGCGGGCAATTTGTGAAAGAATTTGAAGCCATCGCCTTCAACCTTCGGCCCGGTGAAATTTCTCAGCCATTCAAAACAGAGTACGGCTACCACATCGTTCAATTGCAAGCCAAACGTGGTGAAGAGTTGGATCTGAGGCATATTTTGGTCAAAGCAAAAGTGGAGCAAAGTGATCTTGACTTTGCCAACGCTAGACTTGATAGCGTTCGCGATTTGATCTTGATGGACTCCATCAGCTTTGAGGATGCGGCCATGCGTATTTCATCAGACGAGAACAGCAAACTCAATGGCGGTGTTCTCATGAACCCATCAACAGGTGATCTCCGCTGGAAAGCGGATGACTTGGACCAAGGTTTGTTTTATGCCAGCGACCAATTGGCTGAAGGTGAAATTGGAAAAGTTACTTTGATTCGTCAACCCGATGGACAAGAGCTCTTTCGCATGGTGTTGCTGAAAAAACGAACGGCACCCCACAGGGCCAACTTGAATCAAGATTTTTCCATGCTTAAAACCTATGTGGAGAATCAGAAGCGCCAATCTGTGATGGATGCATGGGTAGAAATCCACCGGCAAGAAACCCACATTCAACTGAATGAAAACTTCAAGGATTGCGGCCTTTAAAGCAAGCTATTGAATCGTAAATTTAGCCAGTATGAGATTCTGGCTTTTTTTATGTCTTCCCTTTTTTATGCAGGCACAGGTTGTCACTGGAGACATTGACCCCTTTATTGGTACCGGCGGCCATGGGCACAGCCATCCAAGTGCCAGTATGCCCTTTGGCATGGTACAACTTGGACCTGACAGCCGACAAGAGGGATGGGATGGCTGCAGCGGCTACCATTACAGCGACAGCACCCTTTACGGATTCAGCCACACCCACCTGAGTGGCACTGGCGTCGCTGACTACAATGACATCCAATTCCGTCCACACCTAATGGGTGAAGACCTCAGCCAGCCTAGCCCGTTCATTAAGTCCTCAGAAAGTTCAGCTGCAGGTTTTTACGCAGTCACCTTGAGTAATGGCATTCAGGTTAGCTTGACGGCAAGTGAAAGAATGGGGTTGCAAAAAATTCAATTCCCCAAAGGACAGCGTGCCTTGGTTCAATTGGATTTAAGCTATCGAGACCGGACACTTGCACAAGGGTTTGAGGCTAACGCGAGTGACCTTAGGGGATCCACCACTTTTCAAGGTCATCGCATCAGCGAGGGGTGGGCCCTTGAGCAACATGTGTACTTTGCTGGGAAAACCTCGCACCCATTCAATCACCGAATCACTGGGGATGGTTTGTATGTGCTGGATTTCGGGTTCATCGGTGAGGATGCATTGATGATTGAAGTAGCCTTGAGCTCTGTTTCAGAAAGTGGCGCACAACGCAATTGGCAAGCAGAAAGCCAGGCCTTTGATTTTCAAGGCACCTTGTCTGCATGCCAAGATGCCTGGCAACTGGAACTGGATCGATTGCAAGTCTATGGTGGAGACAAGGAAAGCAAGCGGATTTATGCCACTGCTTTGTACCATGCCTTTTTGGTGCCTAACCTGTGGAGTGACCGTGATGGGTCCTACCGTGGCATGGACGGCGTGATTCATCAAGACCGTTTGCACCCGCATTACACGGTGTTCTCACTTTGGGACACCTACCGAACAGCACACCCTCTGTATGCATTGGTTCAACCCAAGCGAACAGAAGACTTTTTGGTGACCATGCTGGATCAATTCAAGCAATCGGGTCGCTTACCTGTCTGGGAACTTGCTGGCAATGAGACCGATTGCATGATTGGTTACCATTCGGTTTCTGTGATTGCCGATGCCTTAGCAAAGGGCTATGCCGTCGACACCGCAGCAACCATTCAAGCCATGATGGTTACCGCCGATGGCGACTCCAGAGGTTTGGATGATTACCACAACAATGGGTACCTCAGCATGCAAGATGAATCTGAATCTGTATCAAAATCCTTGGAATACGCTTACGATGATGCCTGTATCGCTATGGCCTTGGAACGATTCCAGGAAGATTCGCTGGCAGTCATTTACCATCGTCGATCGCAAGCATGGATCAGTTTACTGGATCCCGAAACTGGCTTGATGCGACCAAGAGACAATGGGCAATTCATGCAGCGCTACGACCCAAGGGAGGTGAATAACCACTTTACAGAAGCCAACAGCTGGCAATACAGCTTTGCTCCTGTGCATGCTTTGAGTAGGTGGCAAGCCTTATTGGTCAAGGATGGGCACAGCTTGGATAAGCAACTTGATGCACTTTTTTCAGCGCCCAGTAGCACCCTAGGTAGAACACAGGTAGACATCACTGGCCTTATCGGACAATACGCTCATGGCAATGAACCAAGCCACCACATCGCCTACCTGTACAACTGCACGGACAGCCCATGGAAAGGTCAGGAAAAAGTGGCTGAGATTCTTGAGACCATGTACAGCGATCAGCCATTTGGCTACCAAGGCAATGAGGATTGTGGTCAAATGAGTGCCTGGTACGTCATGGCGTCCATAGGCCTGTATCCGCTCGTTCCAGGTGAAGCACAGTACGCCACAGGCGCACCCCTATGGGATAGCGTACGCATCGCCCATGCCTTGGGTGAAACCACCTTGGCTTCTCAAGGAGACGGCATCTACTACCATGGCTATGAAAACGCGAACGATCCAGGCCTAACGTGGTCAGGGTCCATGTCTCATCAATACTTGACGGAAACCAAACGCATCAACATTCAACGTGCAGACTTCCCTCAAAGTGGCAGACCCTGGCATGCTTACCTCAACCAGAGCCATCGCTACAATAAAAGCCACAACAACCTCATCCCTGCCCCCATCATTCAGGTTCAACGACAATTCAAGGATTCAAGCCTGGTTCACATTGTTTACCAAGACGGAAAAGAGGAAACCTTTGCTGTCCATTCCAGCGGACACCTTTCTGCTGGCACCAGCCATGTCAGCCATGCAGACTACAGCATTAAACCCAACAACTGGTCTGCAGAAATCTTGTCTGGCACGCTAAGCGATCAATACAACCTAGGACCTGGCAGCTTGATTGATGGCATCCATGGCGAGATTGACTGGCGTAAAGGTCATTGGAACGGTCTACAGGGCGAAGATCTCATCATTGAATTATTACCCGGCAAGGGTGATAAATTTTCAGCTATAACTGTTGACTTATCTCTATTGAAGGAGATAAAAAGCTGGATTGCATTGCCATCTCAGGTTACTGCTGTTGCCCATTTCAGGCTTGGACAACAAGCCCTCACCTCTATTGTGTTTAATGACGTGCTGACTGAGGGTGAGCCACGCATTGAAACGGCGAGCTGGTCTATTGAAAGTAGGTGGTGGAACCCCCTTCAATCCATCACGATCACACTCAAAAACCCTGGTCTTCTTGAGCCATGGCATCCTGGCGCAGGGAGTGATTCCTACATATTTATTGATGAAATAACCTTAACTCACAGCCCATGAGAAATCGCCTTTTTGCTTTGCTATTGCTGACTTCCTTATGGGTATTTGCTCAGCCGACCTCCTTCCCTCCCAGGGATGATGTTTACGATGACGCTTCAGTTCCACGCATTGACATCAGTATCCGGCAGTCCTCATTGGATAGCTTGATGCTCTATGTAACCAGTGATGTAGAGTTTGATGTGGACTTTGTATTCACCGGCAATGGCATCGTTGATAGCATGAGTCGCGTGGGCTTTCGTCTTCGCGGCAACACCTCTCGCTATGCTCAGAAAAAAAGCTACAAAGTAGCCTTCAACAGCTTCACTGGTGGTCAGCGATGGCAGGGGGTAAAAAAACTCAACCTCAATGGCGAGCACAATGACCCAAGCATGAGTCGTGCGAGGCTGTCATGGGGCATACTGGAAAACATCGGACTCCCAGCAGCTCGTGTCAACCATGTAAGATTGTACATCAATGGCGTGTACAAAGGCCTGTACGCAAACACCGAACACATCAACGACGACTATGTCGAGAAACGCTTTGATGGCAAGGCGGGCAACCTGTACAAATGCCTATGGCCAGCCACATTATCCTACAGAGGGAGCACTGGCAATGACTACAAACACATGGACAATGGTCGGCGCGTGTATGAGCTGAAGACCAATGAAGATGATGACGATTACAGCGGCCTGGCACATTTCATTGATGTACTCAACAATACAACACTTGCCAACCTGCCTTGTGAACTCGAATCGGTATTCAACGTCAACAGTTACTTGATGCACCTGGCCTTTGAAATGACCATCGGTCATTGGGACAACCATGCATTCAACCAAAACAACTTCTACCTCTACGAGGACCCTGAATCTGGATTGATGCAGTACCTGAGCTTTGACCTGGATAACACCTTAGGGGTTGATTGGTCAGCGATTGATTGGAGCACACGCAATATCCATAGCTGGGGCAACAGCAATTATCCGCTGTACCAACGATTGATGGCTATTCCAGAATACCAGCTCCGACTGCAGGTGATGATGGCGCAAATCATCCACCCAAGCATTGACAACAATGTCTGGTATGGCAGCAGCATCGCCATGAAAAACCAACTTTTGCCTTTTGTGGCTAATGACCCCGCTTACCCGCTGGATTACAGCTACAACATCAATCACTTTCAAAACAGCTGGAACCAAGCAGCCGGGGCTCATGTCACCAAAGGCATCCACCCCTTCCTTGGCGCACGAATCAACGCATCAAACAGTCAGTTCATTTCTGGAAATGCCGCACCCCTACTCTACCCAGGTCGGTTATCTGGAAACAGCAACTCCGGGCCCATCAATGTGGGATTGATGGTCTTGGACGAAAGCAACCTTTCATGGGTGAAGCTGCATTACCGCTATGACAGCATTGGCCCCTTCAGCAGCCTGCTGCTTCATGACAATGGCACGAGCATGGATGGTTTAGCCGGTGATCAGTATTTCGGTGGGCAACTCACAGCTCCTGGGGACAGCGTGCATCTCTTGGACTACTACTTCTCTGCCAAGGATAACAACAACCAGATCAGCCAATGGCCATGCAGTCCAATCAGCCGCCCCTTGGCCACAGCCCCTGCCTTGTTAGTCAATGAAGTCATGTCCGACAATGATGGCTACCTCATTGCTGCAGATGGCAGTGACCCCGATTGGATTGAAATCTACAACCCAAGCCCTGTCAGTGTCAACTTGTCCAATTTTTTCTTGAGCGACAAGCTGAATCAGCCACACAAAGGCCCTTTAGGCAACCTGGTTATCCCCGCTCATGGTCATGCACTGTTCTATGCCAATGATGGTGATACAAACCTGTCACAATCCTTGGACTTCACCATCAAATCCAAGGGCGAGCCAATCTACCTGTTCTTCCAAGACAGCAACCAAGTTGACTATTTGGTGGACCAACTCCATGCACCTCCTATGACAAGCAATCAAACATATGGTCGAAAATGGGATGCCTTTCCTCAATGGACCATCTTTGGCGATCACGGCAGCGCCAATTCCGTCAACTCCGGCCCCTTAACCCTCACGGATACCCCTCCAACATTGGGCCTCAAAGCATACCCCAACCCAAACACCGGTCAATTCACCCTTTCCAATCAAAGTGAATGGGATTGCCGTGTTCAAGTATGGAACCTCAATGGGCAATTGTTACAAACCATTGCCATTAACTCACAGGAAGACCTCTCTATTGTCAGCGAAGAATACCCTAGTATTTGCCTGCTGATCTGGCTAGATCTCAATGGGCATGTCATCAAACATGAACAGTTGATTCACATCAAATCCTCATGATTCATCGCTCAATTGGTATAACACCCATTGTCTTCACATTGTTGACAATGACAACAAGCCTGATTGGCCAATCAATTGAGGATGTGAATGTTTTCATTGGCACGCAAAACATGGGCCACACCTACCCTGGTGCAACAGCACCGTTTGGCATGGTTCAGTTAAGCCCAGACAGCAAACAAGAACCTTATGCCATTGATGGTCAATACAATGCAGAGACATACAGGTACTGTGCTGGTTACCAATATGATGATTCAACTATTTTTGGATTCAGTCACAGTCATTTCAGCGGAACAGGTCATGCAGACTTGGGTGACTTTTTGATGCTACCCGTCATTGCTGGCGAGAGCCTCTTGCCCGGTGATGGCATCAAACGGCAGACAGGTTACTATGACAGCTATGACAAGGCCAGTGAAAAGGCCTCACCAGGCTATTACCATGTTCAATTGAATCGGTCAAAAACGGAGGTTGAATTAACGGCCAGCACACGTGTTGGTCTGCATCGTTATCACTTCCCAGCAGCTCAAAATGCTGCTTTCCTTTTAGACCTAGCTAGTAGCATCTATGGCTACGAGGGGAAGGTCGTCTGGTCCTCCTTGCGGGTTGAAAATGACACCTTGATCACTGGTTACCGTCAAACCCGTGGATGGGCAAGGGATCGCAAGGTGTTTTTCGCAGCCTCCCTCTCTCACCCAATCACAAATTACAGGCATGACATAGTCGATGAGGTGCCTTACAAGGGGTTTTATCGACGGTTCAATGAAGGCGCCAATTTCCCAGAGATGGCAGGGCAAACCATTCGAGCTGAATTCGAATTTGGACCACTGGATGAACCTTTGGTTGTAGCCTTTGCCTTATCTGGTGTCAGCACAGCGGGTGCCTTAGCTAACCTCAAGCAAGAGGCCGGAGATATGGATTTTGATCGGGTCAGGCAAGTAACTGAATCTCAATGGCAGAAAGCATTAAATGTGATTGAGGGTGACTTTCTCTCATCAGCAGATCAGCAAACCTTTGCAACTGCCATGTACCATAGCATGCTAAGTCCGATTGTATTTGAAGATGTTGACGGTTCCTACCGGGGACTTGATGGAAACATTCATCTGTCTGAGGGCTTTGTCAATTACAGCATTTTCTCCCTTTGGGACACCTACAGAGCCCTGCACCCCTGGTTCAACCTGATGCACGTGGATCGCAACCGTGACATGATTCAGTCTATGCTCGCTCATGCTGATCAGTCCGTGCATGAGGTCTTGCCCGTATGGAGTCATTGGGCTAATGAAAACTGGTGCATGATTGGCTACCATGCAGTATCTGTTCTAGCTGATGCACGGGCAAAGGGTATGTCGGGCATCGATTGGAATCGAGCCATTGACGCCGCCATTCGGTCATCCACTTGGTCTGATTACGATGGATTGGGGGACTACCTGTCCACGGGCTACGTCCCTTCAGAGCATGGTAGCGCATCCATCTCAAAGACCCTTGAGTACGCCTACGATGATTGGTGCATTGCACAGCTGATCGCTACCGATGTGCCATCACATTATCAATACACGGGCACAGATCACCCGCTGCTTTCCCTGCAAAAAGGCTACGAAGACCGTTCAATGCACTACAAGAACAGCTTCAATCCGAAAACTGGATGGGCCACCCAACGCCACCAGAATGGGACATTTCACCAAGACAATGACCTCTTAAGCACCCATGGTCAGGGATTCATTGAAGGCAATGCATGGAATTACAGTTTTTACGCACCACATGATGTAGAAGGCCTAAAAACAGCCATGGGTGGAGAGGAAATTTTTGTTCAGCGTTTGGATTCCCTTTTCACCATGGATTTGCCTGATGAATACATCGCTCACACAGAAGACATCACAAGAGATGGCATCATGGGGAATTATGTGCATGGCAATGAGCCAAGCCACCATGTCCCTTACCTCTACAACTGGACAGATCAGCCTTGGAAAACGCAGCACAGAGTCAGGTCCATTCTCCAAGAAATGTATGGACCTGGTGTTGACGGACTTTGTGGCAATGATGACGCAGGTCAAATGAGCGCTTGGTACCTCTTCTCTTCCTTAGGATTCTACCCTGTCACACCTGGCAGCAGCACCTACGCAATTGGCAGCCCAAACCTGCACAAAGCAATCTTGCACCTGAGCAATGGTAGGGATCTTCATATTGTCACAAAGGGCAACAGTCAAGCGCATGTCTATGTGAAATCCGTCCTATTTAATGGCCAACCATTGTCTGAACCGTTCATTGAGCATTGGCAATTGATGCAGGGTGGCACATTGACATTCATCATGTCTCGTAGACCCGTAAAGCAACTTGATCCAAATCCTTGACGGGCTAGTACGCAATCACATCAAGCATTAACCCTTGCCACTGGCAGCTCTTAAAGCCTTCAGCTTGCTGTAGCGCAAGCTAACTCCCCATGCGGCATAGCGAGACACTTGAAGCCCAATCGCTCCATCGAGAAATCCCCGCTGGAGAAGGAAATGCTTCAAAAATCGCCATGCAGGCTTGATGTGGGTGTGGTAGGACGTGATAGCTCCCGTTTTGCTGTCGTAATCCTCTGCTTGCCATTGTGCGTAGCGATGCAGCTTTTGCTCCCATTGCGCAAGACTTTTATAGGTTTCGTGCTGCAATTGATGTTTCAGTGAGCCAATGCTGCCCGAGCTTCGGATTTCCGAATGGACGTGTTTGTCTTCATACCGGCAGTGATCTCGATCAAAGAGTCGAATAACCTTGTCCCCTTGCAGGCCACTGAATCGAACCCGTTTGCCCATGAAGTGATTGGATCGATAGATCCAAAAACCTTTATGACGTGGCAATGGCCCCTGTTTGATGCGAAGAACTTCCTCCCGCAAGGGCTTGGTCATCCATTCATCTGCATCAAGCAGCAAAACCCATGAAAAACTTGCTTGAGGGATGGCCCAGTTTTTTTGCGATGCTGAATTCTCATAAGCACGCTGAATGACACGGGCACCAAGCTTTTTTGCAATGTTGACGGTCTCATCCGTTGAAAAGGAGTCTACAACCAACACCTCGTCAAATACCCCCTTAGCTGAGACAATACAACGCTCAAGCATGTCAGCTTCGTTATAGGTGGGTATCAGCAAGGTGAGTTTCATGGCGTGAAGGTAAAGCTGTGGGCTTTAGCTGCCGTAAGTTTGATGCATGATTTCTCTACGCTTCCTGACCATTCCTTTGATTGCCTTATGTTGTTTCACCGGGAAAAGTCATGCGCAAATTGCTGATTCGAAAACCCATTACCGACAAAGCATCAAGGGTTGGCAATCAACCATGAATAGTGATTTCATGGGCCGGAAATCACCATTGACTGAGTCTGATCTCAAGAATTTTCAAGGCTTACCATTCTTCCGCATTGCCAAGCATTGGCGACTGGAGGCCCAATGGGAACGCTGTGATGACTCAGCTTGGTTTGGGATGCCTACCTCTACAGACCGATTGCCTATGTACCGAAAGTATGCCACACTGACCATGAGGCATCGCGGAAAAGCCCTGGCGTTGATTGCTTACCAATCGCAATCCCTGATGACCAAAGATGGCTATGAAGACCACCTATTTATTCCCTTTGCTGACGCGAGCAATGGCCACACATCCTATGGCGGCGGGCGCTACATCGACATCAACAAAGACCTGGCTAAGTCCCTATGGGTGATTGACTTCAACAAATCCTACAACCCTTACTGTGCTTACAGTGGCCGTTACTCTTGCCCCAGTATTCCTAGCATTAACCGCCTGCATGTGGCAATCGGTGCCGGGGTCAAGGCACCTCACCCACATGACTAAGGACAGCTACCAACACATCCACAAAGAGGGCTATGCCCTCATCAAGGACCGAGGCAGCAAGTTCCATGCTTATGCCTTTGAAGCCAACTCCGTTGACCAGGTGCATGACCGCATTGCTTCATTGCGGAAAAATCACCCCCTGGCACGGCATTTTTGCTGGGCCTCAATCATTGGCTTTCCAAGGGCAGAAGAACGCGCCAATGATGCAGGGGAACCTGCTCATTCAGCAGGCACACCCATCCTCCATGCCTTATTATCTGCCAATTTGCACAACAGTGCCGTGGTGGTAGTTCGGCTTTTTGGCGGAACAAAACTTGGCATACCAGGCCTTATCTCAGCCTACAAAGGATCAGCCTCAGCAGGCATTGCTCAGGCTAAAATCCAAGAAGCCTACGTGATGCGTCAGGTCCATTTGGCATTGACCTATGCAGACATTGGCGCATTGGAGTCTCTAGCCAGTCAGCATCAAGCACAATTGAAGGATGTCAGCTATGGCGAGACCTGTCAAATGACATTGCACTACCGAGCCAGCAAACAGGCGTCCATCGAATCAAGCTTGCAAGCCTTGCACCGCATTCAATGTACCTTCGTGGCATGAAAACCCGCAGCATACAGGTCGGCAACATCCCATGTGGTGGCGATCAACTTTTCTTAATTTCAGGACCCTGTGTAATCGAAGGTCGCGACACCATGATGGCTGTGGCAGAAGGCCTAGCAGAGCTTCGCGAAGCCTTGCCATTGGCTGGCATCATCTACAAATCCAGCTTCACCAAGGATAACCGCTCAAGTGTAGACTTTTACCAAGGCCCAGGCCTGGATGAAGGTCTGAAAGTGTTGCAAGAGGTCAAGGAACAGTTTAATTTCCCATTAATCACTGACATTCACCAAGTTGATCAGGCCATCCCCGCCTCAGAGGTGGTTGATGTCTTACAAATACCCGCCTACCTGTGCATGCAGACTTCCCTTGTGCTTGCCGCTGCAAAAACAGGCAAGGTCATCAATGTCAAACATGGACAATTCCTGGCGCCCGAAAACATGAGCAAGGTCTGTGTAAAAATCACTTCCACTGGCAATGAGCAGATTCTGCTCACTGAACGTGGGTACAGCTTTGGTTACAATGACCTGGTGGTTGATCCTAGAGCCTTCTACCACATGCGTGAAACAGGCTACCCGGTGATATTTGATGCCACACACTCCATCAGGAAGTATGGCATCCCATCCGCTGACCCATCAGGTGGCGCCAAACAATACCTTGATGTGTTGACACGATCAGCTGTTGGTGCTGGTGTTGATGGCTTGTTTATTGAAGCTCATCCGTGCCCTTCAGAGGCCCTTTGCGATGCGGCGAGCCAAATGAACATCAATGAATTGGGTGAATTTCTCAAGCCAATGATAGCCATTCATGCTGCTGGCAAGGCCTGTTAGCATGGCAACTGTCTCTGTGGTGGGTTCGGGAGAAATGGCACCAGCCATCGTTGAATCCTTATGATATAGGGCTACACTTCCTTCACAAAGCGCGATGAATCAAAGCGAACCCTGGGGCCATAAACCCCTGTGTCTGCACGTTTTCCAGCAGATATGACCATGCATATTTCAGCAGCTCGTGGCAGGTTCAACAATCGTTTGATTCTGGCTGAGTCCATGCCCTCCATGGGGCAGGTATCAAAGCCATGTGCTGTCATCGCCAGCATGTAGTTTTCACAGGCAAGCGCCGTAGACTTCTGTGCCCATAAGCCCATGCCAGATCGCGAAAATGGGCCACGTGGCGTTGGTTTCCTCAACCCCCTCAACCAAACAGCTAAGGTCTTGATCGGTCCATAGATGCCCAGAGGCCCCATGTTATAGGCCAAAGGGACAATTTTTTTATAATACTGGTAGGCAGCACCCATTCGCTGCTTTTTTTCCTCATCAAACTTCGCCAACATCATGGCATTGTTTTCTTTCCATAAATCTGGACGGGCAACAGCAACCACCAATTCCTGTGCATACTTTGCAGCAGGTTGATTCAGGCAATAATTAACCAATTGCTCCTTTTTTTTAGCTGACCGAACCCAATAAAACTGCCATGTTTGGAGATTGGAACTGTTGGGTGCCAAAAGGGCCAACCGCAAACATTCCTTCATCACGGACTCAGGGATAGGGCTGTCATCATACACTCTGACAGATCGACGGTTTTCTACAATGGTCTTGAACGCCTCAACATCCACTGGGTTTGCGGCTTCTGTGTAGCCATGCTTAGGCGCTTTTGAAAAAATATCAACCTCTGCCATGGCTACTTTAAGCTTAAAATAAAGGCATCCATACGTCGTTGAAGGACTGCTTTGCTTCGCTGATCAATCCACGCCCCATCTTCTGAAAGGATTTTCACAATACCAGGCAGTGCAAGTTTTTCATGGAAAACTGGCAAGCCCATGTAATGCAGCACAGACGTCAAATGATCCAGTCCACGCAAATTGCCTGCTCGACCTGCTGAGACGCCAACAAGCATGACTGACCGTCCTTCCATTATCTTCCAATCATCGTCGTCACTAAGGCTTTCCAGAAAAACTTTCAAAATGCCCGGGTATGAGCCATTGTACTCCGGTGCCACGATCATCAAAGCCTTTGCGGGTGTAATTAACGTTTTTATGACATTTTTCATGACTGGTGATCGATTGCCAAACATGTCACTGACGGGCATATCTGAAGGTAAATCCTCTAGGCTCAGCACCTTAGAATCCTGGCCTCCTTGCTCAAGCATTTTTTGCATTTGCAAGGCCATTTTACGGCTGTAATTGTTAGGACGGTTGGTCCCGGAAATGATAAGAATCATTCAATAGCTTTGATTAGATTTCCAAATTTACACCTATAGACACTAACAAAATCAATGCCGAATATGGTCTGACATCCATGCTGCAACGCGGTCATTCAAGTCCTCGCCATCGACCCCTTCCATGGCAGGGCCAAAGGTGAGATCAACCGACCAACTTGGTTTTCCCAACATGCGTGTCAGATGAGAGATGAATGACTCCTCTCCCACCCAGGCCATTTCAGGGTCACTGTATTCTATGGTCAATGGCAGAATCGGTACGCCTTTTTCAGCAGCGACATGAAACATGCCTGGCTTGAATGGCAATAAGCCCTTCTCACTGCAATAACCTTCAGGGAAAACCACAGGACTCATACCCTGGCTTACCCGATCTGCCAACATCAGCTTTGCAGCGCGCCTGGACTCCTTGCTACTGCGGTCAACAAATACCGTGTCCATTGCTGAAGCTGCCATCCCAAATATTGGCCAGGACTTCAACTCTTCCATAGCTAAATATATGACAGGCGCATAACTGTAAACAAAAATCGCATCAGCGTAGGACCTGTGATTGCACATGGCTATTCCTGCGCGACGAACCATTTCACCCTTGACGTTCACCTTGATACCTAAGGTGAATAGCACCATGGATCGCCAGGCATTGATCATGCGGTGTCTAAACCCCATGCTTACGCCAAGGAGTTTGCCAATAATCACCGCAGATATGATCAGCAGAAGTAAGACAATTGTAAGCGGAATCCGGTACATGTAGCGGATTAATTTCATTAGATTTTGTTTTTTTTACCCCTAAGGTTCAGCATTTCCACAAAAAGAGAAAAACCTACGGCGGCATAGATATAGCTCTTAGGGACCTCAATGCCAGCGCCATCCAGTATCAGCATAAAGCCAATCAGTATCAAAAATGCCAGGGCAAGAAGCTGCAGGCTGGGGTGCTTTTCAATGATTTTTGAAACGGGTCCGCTGAATTTAAGCATCACGATCATAGCCACCACGATAGCAGCAATCATGACCGGTAATTCGTCCGTCATGCCAATGGCCGTGAGGATGCTATCAAAGCTGAATACGATGTCCAACAAGCCGATTTGGATGATGATGGATATGAAATGCTTTTTCACCTTCATTTGATGGCCCGCTTCTGAATGGCCCTTTTCTACGATTTCATAAATCTCTACTGTGGCCTTATGCAAGAGAAATAAACCCCCTGTAAATAGGACCAAGTCCTTGCCGCTGACTGCATGGTCACCTATGCTGAATAACGTATTTGTCCAAGTCATGAGCCACGTGATTCCCAAGAGCATCAGCACACGAAATACCAAGGCCAAACCAATGCCTAGTTTTCGTGCCTTGGCACGAATGGCTTCAGGCAACTTGTTGGTGAGGATACTGATAAATATGATGTTATCAATCCCTAACACGACTTCCATAAAAGATAGGGTCATGAACGCAAGGAGGACATCAAGGGTCAAATAAGCTTCCATCTAACAAACTTAATCACCTGGAAACGAAAACGGGCCAGATTTTCATCCAGCCCGCTTTGAGTTATCAAAAGGATATTGACTTATTTCTGCGTTACAATCCGAAGGAATGCTCTCCGATCATCCGCCAACAGTTCAATGTGGTATACGCCTGCTGCCAGAGATTGCATACCCAATAAGGCTTCACCTTTCGTATCAAAATCTAAGACCTGTTGAAGAACCACACGCCCCATGCCATCACTGACTGTCACGAGACTTCTCGATTGCGGCAACCAATGGCTGATGGTTAAGGTTTGCGCGCCTGTCAATGGGTTGGGGTAGGCAATCACTGCTCCTAGAGCACCGGGTTCATCCAGACCTAGCTCATCCAAGCGATGGGTCACGGTATCGGAAAGACCACATGAACTGTTGACAATCAAGGACACATTGTACAATAAGCTTGGCACTGAGTAGTTGTGTTGCGTGTAATTGGTGCCTGTGCTTGACGTGCCGTCACCCCACAACCATAAATAGTTGTTGGCTCCGACCGTGCTTGTGGCATCAAACTGAACCAGCATGCCGCTACCTGATGAGCTCACAATGAACCATGTGAATGCAGCCACCGGTTTAGAACAAATATCTAAGACCTGTGTATCAGTCAAGGTGTCTCCACATAAGTTAACAACCGTGAGGACAACTGTGTATTGGCCACCAGTGGAATAGGTATGAGAAGGATCCGCACCTGTGGTACTCGTGCCATCACCAAAGTTCCAAGCGATGTAACTATAGTCAGCAGGGTTCAATGGCCCAGTGAATCCAATTTGGAAAATCTGGGTCGTGTAGGTGAATGGCTGTAACACCGTGTCACAGACTTCAATGTTTTGAATCAAGGTGTCCGTTTGCCCACATTGGTCCGTGACAATCAAAGAAACCTGATAATTACCTGCACTGCTGTAGGGATTCACACCAGGGTTAACCGTGCCGTTGTTTCCATCACCATAGTCCCAAGCATAGGTCAGCGCGGTACCTGTAGAGGCACTGGCATCATAGGTTATGGTCAAGCCATTTGAACTGCTTGTGAAGCTGGCAATTGGCGTAGGACAGGGATTACTACAACTTGATGAACCACTGTACTTGAATCCAGTGGTAATGTTTGCGCCAGCAGTCTGGCTGTTGATGGTCACGCCATTGGCATCTTTCAATACCCAACCACATTCATTAGACCACTGCCCGCCATTGACAAAGCGCAGGCGAAGGGTGTCGCCATCACAGACATTGATGCTGAAGCTCGCGGCTGAACCATTGGCCATGCTGTAATCGGTGGTGATTCCGCCCGTCGTCAATGTGATCTTGTGCTGTACCGAACCTTGCCAGTTGGCATCCCAGCCATCACCAAAGGTGTCTGACAAATCCAAGGTATATACACAGCCGTTGCTACAATTGAAGGTTTGCATCGAGACAGGCCCTGTGAGGGTAGAATAACTAGAAGCTCCACATGAATCAACAACATACAAATCGTACAAGACACCTGCAGTCAATCCCGTCAAAATATAAGGGTTTGATGTGGTGGTTACCAGGGTTCCCGCGCCCACAGTGAAGCCTGTTGGTCCGTATTCCAATATAGCTGTGCCGCTGCCACCACTGAGCCAAGAAACACTCGCTGTGGTCGATGTCAATGGTGTCACCGCCAAATTGGTTGGCGCTGGACAGTTTGGCGCATTGCTAATGCTGAAGTCATCAATGGCTATATCAGCGCGCTGGCTTGCTGTGGTGCTGTTCTTTGCAGCCCGGAAGCGAACCTTGATGGTCTGGTTGACATAGGTGCTGAGGTTGATCACCCGCTCAAACCAGGCATTGCCTTGGTCACCCACAATGGAATCAATCGGCGTGTAGCTACCAGATGTGGCAGAGTAAATGTCAATCCGAAGGGATTGAATGCTGCTACCGCGCATATGGAACCAAAACTTCAATTCAGGTGCAGTCAATGCACTCAAATCAATCAATGGGGTTTCCAGAAGGGCTGTTTCACTTGCTGAACCATAGGAAGCTTCTGTGTAGACATAATTACCACTACCTGAAGTGTGGTCTGCTGACGGACCTGTGTTACCTGTTGGCGTATTACCTGAACCGCCACCCCAGTGGTAAACGGCTGATGTGCCCGCGGAGTTAGGGTTTCGTGACCAGCAAGGGTCAATGGTTGAACCGGCATTCCAAAAATTGGGTCCCATTGCTCCTTCATTAAAGCCCACATCAAAGTTTTGTGTCAATGGCGCTAGCACTGTTCCACACAGGGTATTACCTGTAATGATTGCTGACCATGCGGAGGTACTACCCAAGCCACAGCTGTCGCGCACTACCATTGCATACGTTGTACCAGGACTCAGTCCTGTGATGGTGAAGGGATTACTTGTGGCGTTAACTATGGTACCGCCTCCTGGTACTGAACCTACAGCTCCATACTCAATTTGCCAATTGCTTGCGCCTCCCGTAGTCCAAGACAAGGTGATGGACGTTAAAGTAGCTGCAGTAGCCGTCACATTGCTTGGCTGAAAGCATGTTGGGGCATTAGCAACAACCAAGTCGTCAATCGCCACATCGCCACGAGCTCCACCGCCAGAAGTTGGTTTTAAGGTGATGAACTTGAATTGCACCGTGTCGGTCAAATAATTGACCAAGGGCACAACAACCTCTGTCCACTGGTTGCCTTGATCCCCTGAGGAATTGTGAATCGTAGTCCAGCCTGACCCGTTGTTGATTACAACCTTGAAATTGTTGATTTGGTTACCATATTGATGCTTCCAAAAACGCAATTCAGGCGTTGACAAGGTATCCAAGTCATAAAATGGTGTAATCAAACTAGCCGTGCTACCCTGTCCACTGGCTTCAACGTAGGCATAAGAACCTGAGCCAGTTGTGTGGTCACCAGTTGGACCAGTATTGTTGCTCGGCGTACCACCTGTGCCGCCACCCCAATGGTAATTAGAGTTACCAAATCCCGTCGTGCCCGTTGAAGGTGTCCTTGTCCAACAAGGGTCAATGGTTGATCCGGTATTAGCGAAACCCGTACCTTCAGTAAAGGTGGCATCAAAGTTCTCTGTCGATGGTGCTGTAATGACCCCGCAATTGGTTTGCACAGCAACGGGACCCATCCAAACTGATGAACTTGTAACTGAACAAACATCCCTGACATAGAAATCGTAACTGGTCGACGCTGACAAACCTATCACCGTGAAAGGGTTAGTTGAAGCTGGAACGACCGTTCCACTGCCTGTCGTGAAACCTACAGGTCCATATTCAATGTCCCATGCAGTTGCACCACCTGTCGTCCAAGCAAGGGTAACAGATGTTGTTGTCGTTGCAGTTGACGTAGGCAACGAAGGCGCAGGACATGACGGCGCATTATCGACAGAGAAGTCATCAATGGCCATGTCTGCACGAGGAAAGAAACCAGGAGGGTTTCTGGTAGCCACCCACTTGAAGGTGACACTGTCACTGGCATAGGTTGAGATGTCAATGCGAGCCTCTTCCCACGGCGAGGCGTTGGATGTTTGCTGTGCACCTGATTTAGACCAGATACTGGTGTAGGTACCACCATTGGCAGCAATGAACAGCTCCATTTTCTGGACTTGGAATCCATACATATGGTACCAAAAGACGACCTCAGGCGAACTCAGGGTGTCAAGTTTAATCAGTGGTGAAACCAAATCTGTGGAAAATACTGTTGGGTTTTGAGACTCTGAATAAGCATAGCCACCCGACCCACTGGTGTGGTCAGAACTCGGGCCCGTATTATTGGATGGGGTGCCACCTGACCCACCTTTGAACCAAAACCCTGCCGTGTCACTGCGTGACCAGCACACATCTACATTGCCTGGATCAAAATGGCTTGAAGCCGTCCATGAACTGCCATCAAAATTTTCAGAAAAGGGAGCCAACAAACCCAGGCAGGGGGTGCTGAATGTCACAGGACCAACCCATGCAGACACGTCACCATTGCCGCAGCTGTCACGCAGGTAAACATCGTAGGTCGTGCCGGGTGTCAAGGCCGTCAACACGTAGGGATTGCTGGTGATCGCAGTGAAGGATGAGCCTGGGCTGACTGTGCCTGTGGGACCAAAGGCAACATTCCAGTTGCTTGAACCACCTGTAGTCCATGAAATGCTTGCAGACGTAGCCGTGATAGCTGAAACAGCTAATGCATAAGGGTCAGGGCAAGAAGGCGCTTCTTCAATTTTAACGATATCGATGGCCATGTCAGATCGATTGGATGATCCGCGCACAGCCACAAATCGCACAACAATGGTGTCACTTGTCGCAGAGATGGCAAATGCTGTGTCCTTCCATGCTGAGGACTGCGAACTTTGCTGTTGTCCAGAAAACACCGTAGTTGCGGTCCCCCAGCCTGAACCAGGCTGCCATACTTCAAACTTCAAGCTACCCATGGTATTACCGTATGCATGGTAGGCAAAAGACAATTGCGGGTTGGTCAAAGAAGAGATATTTACGGGAACCATTCTCAAGGTTGAAACCTGACTCGCCACGCCTGCCGTGGATTCTGTGTAGGCATAGTTTCCGCCACCAGTTGCGTCATCATTAGGCCCTGTTTGCGGTGTACTTGTTGTACCATCGCGAATGGCCCAGTAATAGGGAGAACCTGCTGAGTTGCCACGTCCTGGATCCCTAAACCAGCAAGGATCAAGGCTGTCACCCGCTGAATAGGTGCCAGAACCATCATCAAAATTGCTGCCATCAAAATTCTCAGTAAACGGTGCGCTAACAGGGCTACACAAGGTTTGAATGCTCAAGGGCCCAAACCAAGAACTCGTATCTCCGGAACCACATATGCCACGGACATAGACATCATAACTGTTGCCTGCACTAAGTCCACTCAAACCACCTGTGTTTCCAGTTACCACGGCGCTGTTCGTCATTGACCCCGCAGCTGCGCCAACCGCTCCAACCACAAATTCATGTGACGATGCGCTACCGCCACCAGTAGTGAAATTGGCAGTCGTGAAGCCAACGGCTGTCGCTGTCAATATCGTGGGCGAAGGGCAGGTTGGCCCATTCTCAAAGGCCACATCATCGATAGCCATGTCACCACTTGCCTGAAAAGACCTTATGCCACGGAATCGAACGCGCAAAGGACTTGTAAAGCCAACCAAAGAAACATTCACGCTATCCCAAGCTGCAGAAGAACTACTTTGTTGAGCGCCAGATTTGGTCCACACATTTTGCTGCCATGCTGAACCAGTCCATACATCCAAGGCAATGGTACCCGTATACTGACCGTACATGTGATACCAAAAGGTGACAGATGGATTGCTGAGTGAAGCCACATCAATCAGTGGTGAAGAAATGCTCGCTTGATTCGCGTAGGCTCCATTGCTAGCCTCTGTGTAGATGTAGTTTCCGGAACTCGTTCCAGTGCTGTGATCTGCTGAAGGACCTGTGTTGTTTGTTCCTGTACCACCTGAACCTGTACCCCAAGCATAAACAGAACCAGGTACAGCTGAACGGGTCCAGCACGCGTCTATAGCATCACCAGTATTGGTCCAACCCGCACCCGTTGACCACGAAGTCCCATCAAAATTCTCTGTTGTTGGCGCAACGGTCGGTGCGCACAAGGTGGTCACCGTCAATGGTCCTACCCACAAAGAGGAGTTGCCTGTGCCGCAGCTGTCACGGACGTAGATATCATAAGTGGTTGACGCATTAAGGCCGGTTATCCCATAATTGGTTGTCGTGGAAGCATGCCAAGTACCAGCACCTACAGGATTGAAACCAACACTTCCTACTTTCAACTGCCAATTACTGGCGCCACCGGTGGTCCATCCCACATTCACTTGATTATGTGTGGGGTAATTCAAGGTCAAGCCCGTTGGCGCAAGACATGTCGGTGCTGCGCCATAGGTCACCGCAATGACCCATGTTCCTGCATCCACCTTGTTGAGGTTTGTTGAGCAGCCAAAGCCGCCCCATGTTCTGAAGGCATGCAATTCAAAATTCAAGATACCCGTTGTCGTGACACCATTGGCAAGAGATAAATTGCTACGGCTGTAAGAAAAGGTTCCAGCAGCGTTACCTACACCTACTGATACCGCAGCTTCTGTATTACCTGTTGATGTACATTTCAAGTAACTTTCTTGTTCAGATTTCCAAGCCTGACCACCGGCAGTCATGTCATAGCTTACATCGACACTGTAAACGTATGAATTGGCGGGGATCGTTAGGGTCATGGTTCCAGGGCAAGTCGACACAGAGCTGGTTGTTGGTGAACCAGCAAAAAACATTTGTGTCGATAAATCGCCGCCAGAAGCCGTATCAATCACGGTCGTGAGTTGAGCAGATAGGGCCATCATGCTCAGCATGGCAGTCAAAAAATAAAATTTCTTCATGAAACAGGGCTTATGATACAGTTTGAAGTTGTGAATTTAGGGCATCCAGCACCTTTAAGACTCACGAATTGTGTGAAAGGTTTAATGCCGTCCTAACTTGCAGATCTTACATGAAGCAAGACCTATTAAAAATAGATTTCCCAGCCCCTCATGACATTGAGGATTTCCTTAATGATTATAAGGGTTACGACATAGATTCCTTGCGACTCAAAGCCAATAACAATCCCCATTGGCAGCTATTGGTTGATCAAAAACAAGGTCAGCAAACATTGAGTGAACGATGGCCCAGCCTTTGCCAAGTGCCAGGCTACCTTTTGCCACCATTGAGCAATGCTCGGCAAGCAAGCTCAGAGGCCACAGCAACATGGAAAGCCCATTTTTTACACCAGGCCATAGGCTCTCCTGCGTCGTGGAAAGGTCTGGACACAACGGGTGGGTCTGGTGTTGACACATGGGCATTTGAGCAATGTGGCGCAAACATGACCATCACTGAACCCGATGAACATCTAGCAACCATGCTCCACCATAATGGCCAAGTCCTTCGTCAAACAAGGCGTGTTATTCAAGACAAGGCTGAATCACTGCAAACCGGTCGATTTGATGCAGTATTTTCTGACCCCTCTAGGCTGCAAAATGGGCAGCGCGTTTTTCATCCCAATGCCTGTGAACCCAATGCCGTAGTGTTGATGGACGTTTGGCTTACCATGAGTGAACATGTCCTAATCAAGCTCTCCCCACTGCTTGATGCGACCGAGGCTGAACGCCTTTTCCCTCAAGCCTGTGAGCTGATTTGGTTGAGTCTCAACCGCGAAGTCAAAGAGCTCCTGATTCACACAAAGAGGGGCTACAGCGGCCCGGCCAAGCGGCGCATCGTAGAATTGGAGGGGGTCGGTGATATTCGCCATGACTCACCCGTCATGACAGGCGAAATTATTGACATGGCGAGTGAGCCCCTTGCTTTCTTGATTGACCCCTACCCTGCTGTCATAGCATCACGCGGCGTTAATTACCTGGCATCACTCCATGGATTGAAACGTCTTCACCCATCGCACAACCTACTGACTGCCAGCCACGTTCCCGCTGATTTCCCAGGCAGAGTCTTTCGCATTGACCACAAAGGCAAGCCGAGTAAATCTGATGCAAAGGCTGGTTTTTCTGTTATCAGCAGGGGTTTCCCGCAGCGAGCAGATCAGATCAAATCTGCATTGAAATGCACAGAAAATGAGGAACGCTTTTTGATTGCTACCCTATGGGGAGACAAGAACAAAGGGCTCTTGCAATGTACCCGGGTATAAAACGTAAATTTGATCATGACCTGTCGTCGATTCCTGTTCGCATTTCTGGTAATATGTGCTGTTGACCTATTTGGCCAAGCCATTCACGTACCAAACGAAGGTCAATGGTCGGGCGACTTTGAAGCAAAAATGGCTTTCAATGCCGGCGCCTATTTCTGGCAAGAAACTGGCTACAAGGTCATGATTGCAAATCCGGAAAACATGCCCCATCACCCCCATCAGGATCAAGTGAAGCATGACAATCATTCGGGCACGGAGTCCATGGACTTTTTTGCCTTTGCTTGCCATTACCTTGGATCTAGTCCCAGCAAATGGGTCGGTCAAAGCAAGCAAGCAGGCTACAGGAACTACCTGACAGGCGGTGACCCAAGCGCCTTTGCCAGCAACGTCCCTGACTTTGCAGGGTTCATTCAAAAAGACCTCTACCCGGGCATCGATTTACGCATGGAACGCGATGACTTTGGCGAGGCGAAAACCAGCTGGCTTATTGACATTGGCGCAGACCCTAAGCTGATTCAATTGTCCTACGATGGATTGACGCCCTATGTCAATCAGGAAAACGAACTCGTCCTACCAACACCTATGGGTGACATTCGTGAATCGGGCCTGGTTGCCTACCAAGACGGACCGCGTGGCCGTAAAACCATTCCCTGTCGCTTTGACGTGAAAGATGGCGTGGTGCGCTTCAAGCTGGGTCGTTACAACAAGCGACTGCCATTGGTCATTGACCCCACCTTGGTTTTTTCTTCCTTTTCCGGATCGATGGCTGACAACTGGGGCTACACAGCTACCTATGACGGCCAAGGCAACTTATACGGTGCAGGCATCGTCTTTGATGTTGGCTACCCCATCACCACAGGCGCTTTGGATCCTAGCTACAATGACCCTACCGGCGGACAAGGCTACATGAATTGTGACATAGGACTCACCAAATTCAGCGCTGATGGCACAAGCCGCATCTACTCCACTTACTTGGGTGGAAATAAACCTGACCAGCCCCACTCCATGATGGTTAACAACGCAGGTAATCTGGTGATGATGGGCACAACAGGCTCCAACGATTTCATCACCTCCTCGCTGTCTGTGCCAGGCTATGACCAAAGCTTCAATGGTGGGTCAGGTTACGGCTCTTCACAGGGTTCCCCCTTGCCTATGGATTTCAGCAATGGCGTTGACATCTTTGTCGCCGTCATCAACAACACGGGGACTGCTTACACCGCAGCAACCATTATCGGGGGCAATGGTGTTGATGGCTTAGATAAGGGCATTCAAAAGAACTATGGGGATGTGTCACGTGGTGAGGTTGTGGTCGACAGCCAAGACCAAGTCTACATTGTCAGCACCAGTTCTTCATCCAATTTCCCTTTAGCCGCAAATAGCCGCAATGGATCAACAGATGCTGTGGTATTTCAAATGAGCAGCAACCTAGCCAGCCTCAACTGGTCAAGGTACTTTGGTGGTACGGGCAATGATGCAGGTTACGGCCTGAAGGTTGCCCCAAACGGCAAGGTATTCATCACAGGAAGCACAAGCAACACTGGGCTTCCCAATGCGGTCAATAATCACCAAGGTGGGTTGGATGGCTTTATTGCGAGATTCTCTAATACGGGCGCCATTGAAGCCAGCCGGTACCTTGGTACCAGTCAAGTGGACTTATCCTTCTTGATCGACATTGACAAGCTTGGGGCGGTGTACGTTTTTGGCCAAACCAAGGGCATATACCCAGTCACTGCAGGGACTTGGAGAACGCCATCAGGTAGTCAATTTGTGCACAAATTCCATGAAGATTTGACACAGACCATTTTCAGCACACGCTGGGGCACAGCCAATGGACAGCCCAACATCGTCCCCACAGCCTTCAACGTTGATGCTTGCCTGAATATCTTGATGTCTGGATGGGGTGGCAATGTGAATGGGGGCATGGGGGGAAGCACCTCAGGCTTGTTTGTGACCAATGATGCCGTGCAAAGTACCACCGATGGCAGCGACTTTTATTTCCTTGTGTTGGAGCGCAATGCCTCTGCCCCATTGTTTGCTAGCTTCTTTGGCGGCTCTTCCAGCGAACACGTCGATGGCGGAACGTCAAGGTTTGGCCCTGACGGCACCATTTACCAAGCTGTATGTGCAGCCTGCTCAGGAGGCTCATTCCCCACCACTCCTAGTGTTGTTGGGCCGGCTAGACTCGGCAACAATTGCAATCTTGGTGTCATCAAAATCGATTTTGAAACCTCAGTGACTGCAATTGCAGACATCGATTACGACTCCGATGTAGACACCCTTTGTGAAGACATGCGTGTGACCTTTACTAACAATTCACTGAATGCTAATGTGTTCTATTGGGACTTTGGTAACGGGAACAGCTCTGACTCAATCAACCCCACCACAATCTTCACCAAAGGCACATGGACCATCACCTTGATTGCCATGGACACCATTTGTGATATTTCAGATACCAGCACATTAACCCTCACCCACACCAAAGGCATCACACCTGAGGCTGCATTCGATGTCAGCTACGAGGCCTGCGACAGATACTATGAGATTCGACTCCAAGATCAGAGCACGCGGAGCCAACTTGCCCAATGGGACTATGGTGATGGGAATAGCGGGAACGGCAACAACCTATCCTACCGATTCCAAGCCGCAGGCACCTACACGGTCCGACTCATTGCCATTGACACCGTCTGCAACAAATCAGACACGAGCTACCAAAGTGTCACCTTTGATCCGGATTGGAATGGACCTTTGGTCACCGTAGCGCCAGACACCTGCTGGGATGGCAGGGTGCGCCTTGATGTCACCTACGGCACAGACAGCGTCAACTACCAATACCTATGGACCTTTGAGAATGGTGTGACCGATACGGGCCGTGTGGCCACCTACCGACTGCCGGCTTCGGGCACTTACACTGTGACATTGACCTTGTTTGACAGCATTTGCCACGCCAGCTTCGACTACTCCTTCACCACAAGCATCATACGAGATGATCAACGCCTGTGGGTGCCAAACACCTTCACGCCCAATGAGGATGGCATCAACGAGTTGCTAACCATTGCTGGCAATGATTGCTTCAATGATGACCGTTTCGTCATCCTCAATCGACTGGGCTATGTGGTGTTTGAAACCGATCAACCTTTTCAAGAGTTTTGGGACGGAAAAATCAATGGCAAGCCTTCTCAGCAAGACAGTTATGTGTGGTACTTTGAAACTGAAGATGGCCGCGTGCACGGGACCATCAATGTGATTCATTGATCAAGCAGTCGCCTTGATTGTGGCCAAATTGCTCTCAATGTTTTTCAAGGCTTGCATCAAGGCATCGATATCCGCAGTTTGACTATAGCCTGAAAAACTGATGCGCGTCCCTACCTTTTTACCCAAGGCAGATATGACATGGCTGCCTTGAACAGATCCACTACTGCAAGCACTGCCTCCAGAGGCTTCAATGCCATGGATATCTAACTGGAAGGTCATCATGGAATTGTCATGCAACGAGGGCAGGTAAAAATTCAAAACTGTGTACAGGCTCTTGTCCATCTCAGCAGAAAGGCCGTTAAAGATAACCTGGGGGTAGGCTTGGTTCAATTGATCTATGGCATACGCTTTCACTGACCGAATATGAGCCGCCTTAGCGTCCATGTTGTCAATGGCCAAATTGAATGCCGCTCCCAAGCCAGCAATGCCAACCACGTTCTCTGTGCCCGCACGTGCGCCTCGCTCCTGTCCGCCACCCTTGATCAGGGGCCGTCCATGAATACCTCGTCGAATGAATGCAAACCCAACCCCTTTGGGTCCGTGAAATTTATGGGCAGCGCAGGCTGCAAAATCCAGTTGGAGTTCTGTTAAATTGATCGGGTAATGACACATCGTTTGCACGGTGTCTGAATGACTCAGGGCACCATGGCGTTTGCATGAGTCAACAACCTGTGCCAGGTCTAAGATGTTGCCCACTTCATTGTTTGCATGCATGATGCTTACCATGGCCTTCTCTCCTTTTTTTGCGTGCTTTTCCAGTTGCTGGTCAAGCCAGAGTAGATCATGGACGCCATCGGCATCATGAGGAACCTTATAAATTTCGCAAGCGCTAGAAGAACCCAGGCCTTCAGCAGTGTGTCCCACAGCGTGATGCTCCAGCGCAGAGGTGTAAATATGTCTGACACCCAAGTCTTGCACAGCACATGTCAATGCCCAGTTATCTGCCTCTGTGCCCCCTGAGGTGAACACAATTTCAGAGGGGCTACATGCCAACCGGTTGGCAATATCTTTCCTGACGGATTCAACAATGGCCTTAGCCTTGCGACCTGAAGCATGGGTGCTGCTAGGGTTACCGTAGGCATCCATGGCATCAACCATGGCAAGCTTTGCTTCATCACAAATGGGCGTTGTTGCAGCGTTATCTAGGTATGTTCTCATGGTGTTAAGGTTGAGTCTGAAAGGCTTGAAGCTTCCAGTTGTTTCACAAACTGAGCTGCCAATGCATCTGCTTCAGCTTGACTGCCCGCCTCGGTGTAAATTCTGACAATGGGTTCGGTGTTGGACTTTCGCATGTGTACCCACGCATCATCAAAGTCAATTTTCAATCCATCGACTGTGCTCATAGTCTCACCCGCATGCATGAGGGCAACTTTCTTGAGCAAGGCATCCACATCCATGTCTGCAGTGAGTTGTGCTTTCTCTTTTGCCATGAAGTACTTGGGGTAGGTTGCCTTCAGCTCCGAGGCTTTCATTTTTTGATGGGCCAAATGGGTAAGAAACAAGGCAACTCCAACCAAGGAATCTCGGCCATAATGCAACTCAGGCACGATGATGCCGCCATTGCCTTCTCCTCCAATAACTGCATTGTGTGCTTTCATTGCCTCCACCACGTGCACTTCACCAACTGCTGATGCTGAATAGCTTGAGCCGTGCCGCTCAGCCACATCTCTCAAAGCCCGTGAACTTGACAGGTTGCTGACACAATGACCGGGCTGCCTTGATAAAAGGTAATCTGCTACCGCAACCAACGTGTATTCTTCGCCAAAAAGCTCCCCATCTTCAGAAACCATGACCAGTCGATCAACATCGGGATCAACGACCACGCCAAGGTCACAGCCTTTAGCTGGAACCAACGCACAAATATCATCCAGGTTGCGTCGCAAAGGCTCTGGGTTATGAGGGAACTGACCGTTGGGTTCACAGTGGATCAGCTCAAGGTCATTCACGCCCAATGCACGAAGCATCATGGGGATCGCTATGCCGCCTGTTGAATTCACAGCATCAACAGCTACCTTGAAATTCGCTGAAGCTATAGCCTCCTTGTCAACAGAATCTAAGTCGACTACAGCTTGTACATGGCGCGGTATTGCATCATCCAATGTCTGCATGGTTCCCATGGCATGAACAGAGGCGTAGGTGAATTCTCCCTTGTGGACGGCTTCAAGAATGCCTTCGCCATCAGCTTGAGACAAGAACTCTCCCCGTGCGTTCAACAATTTCAATGCGTTCCACTCCACGGGGTTGTGGCTGGCCGTTACAATAATGCCCCCATCGCAAGACTCCCAGACAACAGCCATTTCAACTGTTGGTGTGGTTGACAGCCCTAAATCCAAGACATTGATGCCCATAGCCATCAGCGTCTGACTCACCATGCTTTGCACCAAGTCCCCTGAAGGCCTTGCATCGCGACCAATAGCAACCTTCAAATCGTCCCCCTGGCGTGTTTGTGACTGAAGCCATTGACCATAAGCACTAGCAAAGGCCACGATGTCAATGGGTGTCAAGTTGTCACCTGACAAACCTCCAATGGTTCCGCGGATACCAGAAACAGATGCAATCAAAGTCATAAGCAGTAAATCAGTGAATTCTCTTACAAATGTAGAGCCCATTGAAGCCTTGGCAAGCATTCCATGAGTCCGTTGCTGCAATTGTTCACAAGGGCGTTGAAAAACTGAGTCAGTCAATGCGTCAATGGCACGATGTGTGTATACATTTAATCAGCTAGAATCAAGGCCATGCAAGTAAGCGACAACAAACACCTCATTGAGCGATTTGAAAAGCTCATTCGAACCAAGGAGATTGGCTTCTTTGACGTGGAAGAGTTTGAGGAAATCACTGACCATTATATGGACATTGGGCAATTGAACTCTGCAAAGCAAGCCATTGACATGGGACTTAACCTCTACCCCAACGCCCCAATTTTTGCAGTAAAAACTGCCCGCTATTTCGTCGAAGCTAACATGGTTGAACAGGCGAGAAAAGCCTTGGAACATGCAGAAGGCGTGGCACCCAATCACCCTGAACTGGAATGGACCCGGGGCTTGATCATGGTGCGAATGGGCAAACACAAAGAAGCCATCAAGAGTTTGAAACTGGCTTTGGATCACGTGGAAGATCGTTACCCTATTTTGGGTCAACTGGCGGCATTGTACAACGCCATGGGCCTCTACCCAGAAGCCATTGAGAGCATTGCCGACATGCTCACTGAAGAACCCGATGATGAGCATTTGCTCTACTTGCTTGCGTTGAATCACGACTTAGCTAACATGCATGCAGAGGCCATCGCATGGTTTGATACCTACATCAGCAAGCAACCCTATTCAGAAACTGCTTGGTACCACAAAGCTTGCAGCCACACGAAGCAAGACCAGCTAGAAGCGGCATTGAATGCCTTGGATTATGCTATTTTGATTGATGAGACCTTTGCTGCAGCTCATTATGACAAAGGACGCATCCTTGAAGCATTGAGTAGGCCTAAGGAGGCCATGCTGGCCTATGAGGAAGCCATCGCAGCTGACCAACCCGCCGCTTACACCCTTTTGCGTATCGCTATGTGTCTGCAGCAATTAGACAGAGACCAAGAAAGCATCACCGTGCTTCAGCGCGCCATAACCATGGATGATTCATTGGCTGAAGGATGGGCTGAATTAGCAAAAATCACGGCATTCACTGGCAACTTGATTGACAGCATCAGCTATGTGAAAAAAGCCATTGAACTGGAGCCCGACATGGTCAACTTTCACGCCATTGCGTTAGAAGTTTATCTGATGACTGGGCTAAAGCTTGAAGCAACCAAAGCAATGGAATCTCTGATGTCTTGCCTTGATCAAGATGCTGAAGCCTTTGTCATTGCCTGTTCTGAGGTCTCAGAAGAAGGCCTGGACATGGCTGCAAGAGCCTTGATGGAGATGGGCATCATCATGCACCCTAAACACGTGGATGTGTGGGCTTTGCTGATTGGTTATTTGAAACTGGTTGAGGAAGATAGCTTGTCAGAGGAATACAGGCAACGCGCTTTGGTACAATTTGGAAACTCATTGGAAGAGGCGTTAGAGAGCATTTACCCTGGACAGGGTTGAGCTCCACCACTCAAGGATAAAACAAACTGATGGCAATGAAAGCATTTGATGTACTGATTCGCGGACTTGCCATGGGTGCTGCAGATGTGGTGCCTGGCGTGTCAGGTGGCACGGTAGCCCTATTGACAGGCATCTATCAACGCCTGCTGGACGCCATCCACGCCATTGGCCCACAAGCTGTTGTTGCATGGAAAAACCATGGAGCAAAGGCTGCCTGGAAAACTATCGATGGCCCCTTCTTGTTGACCCTTTTCGCAGGCATAGGCCTCTCTATTGTCAGCTTATCTAAGCTGGTTTTATGGGGATTGGACCAACACCCTATGTTGGTTTGGTCTGGGTTTTTTGGTCTGGTGCTGGCTTCTCTCCCCTTGATTTGGCGCAAGGTGAAGCAACCAACCCTGGCCCATCGAATATGCCTCTATGCAGGCATTGCTATTGGCGCCGGCCTCACCTTTATTTCCCCTGCAAGCCAGGAGCTTACAGCTACATTGGCCTTCAGTTCGGGATTCATCGCTATTTGCGCCATGATACTTCCCGGCATCAGCGGCTCCTTCATCCTGATTCTCCTTGGTGTCTATGAGTCTATCCTGACTGCCATCCACGACAGGGACCTGTTACTCATTGCCAGCTTTTCCGCCGGTGCGCTGGCTGGCTTGTTGAGTTTTGCACGGTTTCTTCGCTGGTGCTTTCAGCAAGCGCCCAATGTTATGCTCTCACTCATGACTGGCTTCATCGCCGGCTCCTTGATTAAGGTTTACCCCTACCATGGGCTAGATTCAAACCTGCCCCTTTGGCCAAACCATGCAGACTTTGACAGCATGTCATGGGAGCAGCATGCGGGTGTCTTTGTCGCAGCACTTGTCGGCATTGGCATCGTTGCCTTGCTCAACAGCCAGACAAAGCAGCAGTGATGCACAAGTTTGCAGTCATTGGGCAACCCATTGCACATTCTCAATCCCCCGAATGCTTTACTGAGCTATGGGCAGAATTGAAAAATGCCCAACTCCTGAGCTACAGACGCATTGAAGTCGCTGAAGGCCAACTGGCCCATTGGATGGCAAGCGATGCCCTTCAGCTTGATGGTTTCAATGTGACCATGCCCCATAAGCGTGCTATCATGGACTATTTACACCATGTCACCGATTCAGCAAAGGCTATCCAAGCAGTCAATACTGTTTGCCGGATAAATAACCAATGGCATGGACACAATAGCGACTGGGAAGGTTTCTGGGATAGCATCAAAGATGCTGTTCCAGCAAAAGGCACAGCGGTGTTGATTGGCAATGGCGGAGCAGCCAGAGCGGTTCAATACGCCTTGGAAAGCCACCAATGGCAAGTCACAATGCAATGCAGGAAGGAGAAACCTGCAATCACTTGCAAGCAAACAGCCTATGGGTCAGTGCATCCAGGCCCTGTTGATTTGATTGTGAATTGCACCCCTTTAGGGATGCATAAGCTGGAGCATCAACTACCGCAAACCCCTGTCATGAATCAGAATACCAGCGGCCTGGCCGTTGATTTGATCTACATTCCAGAGGAGACATTGTGGCTCAAGCAGATGGAGGAAATGGGTTGGCAAACACGGAATGGCCAGGGCATGCTTATGGCTCAAGCAAAAAAAGCTTGGGGTTATTGGAAGAATGCGCTGAATTTGACTGACATTTGAGCTCCAAAATCTATCCCTCCTAAACATGGCCGATCAAAACAAGGCAATGAACGATTCTGATATGCAATCACAGGCTCAACCTGAAGGTGCAGTTCCAAGCCAAACACAAGCACAAGGCGTTGATGCGTCTGAAGTCAACCCATCCATAACGGACAAACCTGCAGAAAAGCCTACTGCTAAGAAGGCAGCGCCCGCTAAAAAGGCAGCAACTGCCAAGAAGGCAGCGCCCGCTAAAAAAGCAGCAACTGCTAAGAAGGCAGCGCCCGCTAAAAAAGCAGCAACTGCTAAGAAGGCAGCGCCCGCTGAGGAAGTAGCACCTGTTGAAGAAGTAGCACCTGTTGAAGAAGTAGCACCTATTGAAGATGCGGCAGCTGTTAAGAAGGCGGCAGCTGTTAAGAAGGCGGCAGCTGTTAAGAAGGCGGCAGCTGTTGAAGCATCAGCTACAGATGCAACGGCTACAGATGCAACGGCTACGGAAGATGAGTCTGATGAACACTCGGACGATGAACAGTCTGAGCATGATGACCACAAAGCAGATTATGGCAACAAGACCGATGAGGAACTCATTGACGAGGCCAAGCGCATCCTGACTGAAGTCGCCATCGATCAAGCTCGTGTTCCCATGTTGGCTGTGAGAAATGTACTCACTGAACGCTGGGACAAGCTCAAGCAGCAAGCCTTAGAGGCCTTTGTGAAGGATGGTGGCAATGTCATTGACTTCCGGTTTGAGCATGCAGAAATGGAGCGTTTCTATGAAACCTTCAAGGCATTCAAAAGCAAACGTTCTGCCTACCGAAAGGAGCAAGACAAGGTCATGACTGACAACCTAACGACTAAGCAGGGCTTGTTAGCTGAGGTGAAGGTCCTTGCAGAAAGTCCTGACCTTCCAACTGCCGCAACCTACAAGGACTTTAAGGTCATCAATGACAGATGGACAGCTACAGGCCATGTCCCCTCTGCAGACGCAAGAGATCTGTATGCAACATACCGGTTCTTGGTGGATCGATTCTATGACAACCTTCGCTTAAGCCAGGAGTTGCGTGAATTGGATTACAAGCACAACAAGGGAATCAAGGAACAGTTGATTGCAGACATCCAAGCGCTCGTCGAACAGAAGTGGTCTGCTCAAGTTGGTCTCAGCCTTCAAAAACTGCATGAATCATGGAAGGAAGCAGGTCCCGTCTCCAAAGATGACAAAGAAGTCCTTTGGGAGCTTTTCAAGGCCGCATCCAACACCTTGCATGGCAAGCGAAGAGAAAGTCACAACCTAGCTAAAGCAGAAAACAAGAATCGCCTTGTAGCAAAGCAAGTCATTGTTGAAGCCATGGATGCCCTGGCTCAGCTTGAAGGCAATGATCACAGCATTTGGCAAAAAGGCACCAATGAAGCCAAGGCCAACAGAGAAGCCATGTCCCAAGCAGGACGGACCTTTGGTGGCGAGAGTGATGCCCTATGGGATCGTTTCAAGCAATCTGAGAAAGCTTTTTTTAAAGCGAGAAACCAATTTTACAAGGACAGAAAAAACGCCTTCAAGCAAGCCATTGATGAGAAGCAAGCTTTGATTGTTAAAGCCAAGGCCCTGGCTGAATTGGAAGACCAAAATCAAGCCATGAAAGAGGTGAGAGAACTCCAAGCTCAATGGAAGGACACAGGGTTTGTGCCCCGTAAAATGAGTGATGCTGCTTGGAATGAATTCAAAACGGCCTGTGATGTGATTTATCAAAGCATGCGTAAGACGCAAAAACAAGATCGCGTCAACTACAAAGCAGACCAGAAAAAGCATGCAGGTGTTCGTGACAGCAAGTCAGCCTTGGAAGCAGCAAGGCGTGAGCTTACCAAGCTAGAAAACAACATGGGATTTTTCCAATTCGCCAACCCAGACAGCCCCATCGTTAAGGACGCCTTAAAAAAGGTAGACCAAGCCAGGGCTAAAGTTGAGAAAGCTGACAAGGTTTTGCGTGAAGAAAGGAAAATCATAAGAGAAGCTGAGAAAAAGGCAGAAGCGGCAGCAACTGCTGCAGAAGTTCCAGCAACACCCACAGCTGAGACTGGCGGCGACTCACAAGAGCCTGCCACTGAATCATGAGCCAAGAAGGGCGGCCCTACAATCACGGCGGCAAGGTCCTGAAGGATCTATCGGTTGATGGTGTTGAAGGGCGTCCATTTGAGCTGGTCAGCCCCTTTCAACCCACAGGAGATCAACCTGGGGCTATTGAAGCATTGGCCAATGGCCTAAATCAAGGCGAACGTTACCAGACCTTACTTGGGGTGACGGGTTCTGGCAAAACCTTCACCGTTGCCAATGTCATCGAATCGGTGCAGCGACCCACGCTGGTCTTGTCACACAACAAAACACTGGCTGCACAGTTGTACCAAGAGTTCAAGGCCTTCTTCCCTAACAATGCGGTTGAATACTTTGTCTCCTACTACGACTACTACCAGCCAGAAGCCTACATGCCGACTTCAGGTACCTACATTGAAAAAGACCTGAGTATCAATGAAGAAATTGAAAAGCTCCGCTTGAGCACCACCTCTTCCTTGTTGAGCGGTCGGCGAGATGTCATCGTTATCGCATCAGTAAGTTGCCTCTACGGCATGGGGAATCCCGAGTCATTCACAGCACAGGTTGTAGAGATTAAAAAAGGGCAAAGCATCAGCAGACAAGCCTTGTTGCATCAATTGGTTCAAGCATTGTACAGCAGAACAGCGGAAGATCTTGGCCGGGGTTCCTTTCGTGTGAAGGGAGACATTGTGGATGTTTTCCCTGCCTATGGGGACAGCTTTTTCCGAATCATGTTCTGGGGAGACGAGATTGAAAGCATTGAGCAATGGGATCCCGATGCCATGCAATGCCTTGGCGTATTGGATAGCTTGCGCGTATTCCCTGCCAACCTTTTTGTAACGACACCGCAGCAACTCAAAGATGCCATCAAGCTCATCGAATTGGACCTTGGTAAACAGGTTGATCATTTCAAGGACATGGGTCGAGGCCTTGAAGCGAAACGCATTGAAGAGCGAACCACCTTTGACTTGGAAATGATTCGAGAGCTTGGCTATTGTTCAGGCATCGAGAATTACTCGCGCTACCTCGATGGGCGGCAAGAAGGTACACGACCCTTCTGCTTGATGGATTATTTCCCTGAAGACTTTTTGATGGTGGTGGATGAAAGCCATGTCACGTTGCCACAGGTTCGCGCCATGTATGGCGGTGACCGATCACGGAAGGAAAACCTCGTTGAGTACGGATTCAGGCTTCCTGCGGCTATGGACAATAGACCATTGACATTTGACGAGTACGAAAACTTGCAAAAGCAAGTCATTTATGTCAGTGCCACACCCGCTGATCATGAGCTGGAACGATCTGATGGCGTAATCGTTGAACAACTCATTCGTCCAACAGGCCTATTGGATCCACGCATTGAAGTCCGACCTCTCAGCATCCAAGTGGATGACTTGATGGCAGAAGCTGTCAAGCGAGCAGCTAAAGATGAGCGGGTGCTTGTGACCACCTTGACCAAGCGCATGGCTGAAGAGCTCACCACCTTCCTTACAAGGCATGGGATTCGGTGTCGCTACATCCACAGCGATGTGGAAACTTTAGAGCGCGTGAAAATCATGGACGATTTGCGCGCAGGTCTGTACGATGTACTGATTGGGGTCAACCTGTTGCGGGAAGGCTTGGATTTCCCTGAAGTGTCCTTGGTCGCCATCATGGACGCTGACAAAGAAGGGTTCTTGCGATCTGAACGGGCCTTGGTTCAAACCATCGGTCGTGCAGCAAGAAATACCGAAGGGATGGCCATTTTTTATGCTGACAAAATAACCAATAGCATGGAAAAAACCATGACAGAAACGTTGCGACGACGAGAGACTCAGCATGCTTACAACCACGAACATGGCATCACGCCTCGAGCTATCCAGCGCAATAACAATACAGCATTTGGCATGGTTGCTACAGAAGATCAAAGCAGCACAAAGAGCATGCATTTAGCCGCAGAGGACAATCCATCCCTCTACACCAAGGGTCAACTTGAAGCTCAAATACGGGCAGCTAGAAAAAACATGGAAAAGGCCGCGACAGCCTTGGACTTTATTTCAGCAGCACAGTTTCGTGATCGGATTGTCGCATTGGAAGGTTATCGAGAGAAATAAACCCCAAAAAGCCTTAGTCACCAATCAGGTTTAAAAACTCAATCGTTGTTGCGAACCTTCACCGTTAAAATAACAATGGCTAAACTGAGGGTGATGACATTAGCAATCATCATTGGCATGTCATTCAAATGAATCCCATAAGCCAACCAGGCAGCGATCCCAAGAATGAAAAGGATGTACATCCACAGACTGATGGCTTCAGTGCTTCTTGACCGAATGACTTTGATGGCTTGAGGCACAAAGGAAATCGTCGTCAACAAGGCAGCTATCCAGCCCATCCACTCCATCTCAGCTAACCTTAACCAATTCTACATCAAAGATCAAAGTGGCATTGGGTGGAATCACACCACCTGCACCCTGTTCGCCGTAACCTAAATCAGAGGGAATGACCAAGCGAGCCTTGCCTCCCACTTTCAGCAATAAAATGCCCTCATCCCAGCCAGAAATCACGCGACCCATGCCAATCGGGAATTCAATAGGCTGACCTCTGGAAATTGAATCGTCAAAGACGGTGCCATCAGTCAATGACCCTTTGTAGTGGACACTGACCGTCTGACCAGCCTTTGGTGATTGACCATCACCTTCAACATCCATGCGGTAATACAAACCACTATCTGTCTTTTCCATGCCATCAGTCAATGAAGCCAATGCTTCAGCTTGAGCCGCTTGTAATGCTTTAGCTCGGATAGACTTATCAGCCATGCCAGCATCGTAAGATGCCTTTGCATCAAAAGAAGCTGCTTCATCACCAATAGCAAGGATTTCAACCTTGGTCAAGGCGTCACCCTGTTCAATGGCGTTGACAACATCCATGCCTTCAGCAACTTTGCCAAACACGGTGTGTTTGCCATCCAGCCAAGAAGTCTCTACATGGGTGATGAAAAACTGAGAACCATTGGTGCCAGGTCCGGCGTTAGCCATGGACAATACGCCTGGGGCATCATGCTTGAGTTCTGCAACAATTTCATCGTCAAATTGGTAGCCTGGACCACCAGCACCCGTGCCTTTGGGGCAGCCACCTTGAACCATGAAGTCTGCAATCACCCGGTGGAATTTCAACCCATCGTAATATGGCTCCCCTTCAGATTTTGAATCATTGGTTTGCAGACCCTTCGCCAGTGCAACAAAATTTCCCACAGTCATGGGGGTTTGTTTGTGGTAGAGCTCTGTTGTGATCACACCGCGACTGGTGTGAAATTTGGCATACAAGCCTTGAGAAAGATCAGACATGAATTGGTTGTGGATTAGTTGTCGTTTGGAATAAGTGATGACTTAAACAGGTAGTTTGCAATCGGCATACTGCCTTAGTAAAAGGCAAGAAGTCTATAGGTTCAGGAACTGAATGTCCTCAACCCAGATATCAAAAAGGACCTCTGCGTTGGGAGGGATGACATTGCCTGAGCCTGCCTCACCCCAAGCTAAACTTGTTGGGATGATCAAGCGAACATGTGAGCCTTTCCTTAGACCAATCAAACCTTCTTGCCAGCCTTTGATGACTCTGCCTTTAGGCCCAGCTTGAACAGGAAAACTAGCATAAGGCTCCCTTTGTGGGTCATAACTGTTGGCCATCAAGGCGATCTGCTTCACGGAAGAATCAAAGGGCTTGCCATCAGCAAAATACCCTGCGTAATGCACCATCATGCGGTCACCAGCCATGGAAGCTTTGCCTTTACCTTCTTCAATGACAAGTACTTTCAGGCCACTGGGGCGGGCTGAAGCCTGACTCACCCATGTTGCGTACAAATTAGCAAAAGCAGCAGCGTCATAGTTGCCGCCGTCACTCAGCCATGTAAGCGAACGTGCGCGATCTGAACTTAAAATATTCGATTCCTTCTCCCGTTTGTCGGCTTCAACTTCAAAGGCCTTTTTCCTGTTACTGAAAGCCATTGGCGCGTCGAATTGCTTGGCATCCTTACCCTGACGAATGATGCTAACAGACATCGTTACGTCAACAACTGGGCGATCTGCGGCTGCACGTTCAACGTTTGCTATAGCCGTTACCACATTCATGCCTTCAATCACATGGCCAAAAACACTGTGCTTGCCATCAAGCCAAGGTGTTGCAGCATCTGTGATAAAAAACTGTGATCCATTGGTTGCTGGCCCACTGTTAGCCATGGACAAAACGCCTGGCTTGTCATGGGTCAAGCCTGGGTTGAACTCATCAGGGAAGTTGTAACCCGGGCCACCAGATCCAGTGCCATCAGGGTCACCGCCCTGTATCATGAAATTGGGAATCACTCGGTGGAAAACCATGCCGTTGAAATACGGTTTATTTGCATCCACCAAGGGATGGTTTCCTTCTGCCAATGCGACAAAGTTTCCAACGGTCATAGGGGCTTCAAGGGATGACAAGGCAACCAGCACATCACCCATGCTCGTTGAAAACAAGGCGTAGATGCCATCTTCGAGTTTGACTTTAACGCCGTTGACTTTGATGTCGCTGGAGGCAGGATCAACATTGCTTGCATTGTTGGAAGAAGGAGTGTTGCCACAGGCAATCACCATGACGGCCGTCATGGCCATGCTAATCAAAGTTTTGAATGGTATTTTCATCAGGTAGGATTTAAGGTTGCGAAGGTAATAAAGCATGGATGCGCAGGGCGCAAAATAAGGTGGACATCGGTGGGATATTTTTCAAGTCACCAGCCAGGCCATGCGCCAAGTGGGATGGTATGATCAGGTGCAAGCTGTCGCCCGGGCAGGCTTGATTGATGGCCTGCTGAATACCCCACTCTACGTCTTGGTCACGCAGGACCATCGTCCGTCGGCGCGCATGGCTAATCAACACATGACCATACATGTCTTGGATGACATCATGAATCACCACCACATCAGCTGTGTCAATGGGGCGAAGACAATTGCTTTGTTCAACAACAGCAACCCACAGTCCATTACCTTGGTCTTCAAAGGCAAAGTCGCTGGTCTGAATCAGTGAGTCCACCATCTGGCGCTCCAATGCCAAGGCTTCTCTGTTGTCCTGTATCAATTGCTCTCTGACGTCAACATCTGGCCTTCGTGATGAAGGCTCAGGCTGGCTAGATTTCACACAGGCCATGAGCATCATGACAATCAGGCACATGGCAATAGGCTTCATACAAACAGGTCATTGACATGTTCCACGAAGCGATCCATGGCTGACTGCAGGGTTCCTTGGTAGATGCCACCTGCAGCGTTGGCATGGCCACCGCCCTGGAAATAGGCCCTGGCAAATCGATTCACGTTGATGTCTCCGACGCTGCGGAAGGAGCATTTGACAACCCCAGCACTGTCTTCTCTGAACAAGCAACTAACGGAAACGCCCTCCACGGACAACCCCCAGTTGACAAGCCCATCTGTGTCACCTGATTGGTAACCACAGGCCTTCATGTCATCCAAGGACAACGTCAGTAAGGCTGCACGTTGATTAGCGTGGAAGGTGATGGAGGATAAACCCCGACCAATGAGTTGAAGCCTGCTGATGTTGCTGCTCTCGAACAATCGGCGATGAATCGCTTCAGGGTGAGCCCCTTGATCCATCAAAGCTGCAGCAAGTCTCAACGTATGGGATGAGGTAGATGGGTAGCGAAATGAACCACTGTCAGTGATCAAGCCCATCAACAAGTTCTCAGCGCAAGCTTGGGAAATTTGGCCTAAACCACCGTCTGCTTCAATCAAATCCGCCACCATTTCAGCTGTGCTCCCCTTGCCTGTGTCTGAATAGCATATGTCATACCGACCATCCGGCTCTTGGTGGTGATCAATTAGGATTTCAAAGGCGTCCATGGCAGCCAACAATGGCGACAAAGCCTTGCCTGTGCGGTGAGGCACATTGTAATCCAATGCGCAATGCACATCACAGGCTTTGATCAAGGCAGCAACCTTTTCTGGTTCGCTTTCATGGACATGCACAAAATCTGCATCGCATGAAGGGCTTTTTTTCAAAGCAATCGATGGCTCATTTGGCAGGACCACATGGACTGTTAAACCTTTGGACCTCAAGTACAAGGCAAGACCTACGCTGCTGCCAATGGCGTCGCCGTCAGGGCTCCAGTGGGTGGTGAAGAGGATTGCCTGATCTGGCTTGTGAAGTTGTGAGAGGATGTTCTGTAACATATGTCATTAATGGTGCCCAAATGTCGTAATTTCGCGGCCGATTACAGGATTAGCATATCGCTAATCCAATAAAACAGATAAATTCATTCCCATGAACGGTACACGCACATTCACCATGATCAAGCCAGACGCTGTAGAAGGCGGTCACATTGGCGCTATCCTTGAATCAATCAACAGCAACAATTTTCGCATTGTTGCTATGAAAATGAGCGCTTTGAGCAAGGTAGAGGCTGAAACCTTTTACGCTGTTCACCGCGAGCGACCCTTCTTCGCTGACTTGGTTGAGTACATGACTTCCGGCCCTATCGTGGCTGCCGTACTTGAAAAAGACAACGCCGTTGAGGATTTCCGTACATTGATTGGTGCAACTAACCCTGCAGACGCTGCAGAAGGAACCATTCGCGCACGTTTTGCCACATCCATTGCAGCCAATGCAGTTCATGGCTCTGACAGCGATGAGAACGCAGCCATTGAAGCGGCCTTCCATTTCGCTGGTCGCGAGATATTCTAAGGCCTCTTTGATGGCTTTGATTCAAGGCGGAAAGCGTTGTTTAGGTATTAAATTGGTATGATGTAAATTTATTTATGAAAATATTTTTAATCATTTTAGGTCTGATTGTTTTGATCTTCTTAGGAAGCCAAATTTACTTTTACAGAAACAGTCATAATATAGAAACTTACCAATATTCTGTCATAAAGACCTATGAGGGTTTTGAAATCAGAGAATACCAAGCAAGTTTATTTACTTCAGTTAAATTAGACACGGACTTGTATGACAAAGCATCAAGAAAAGGTTTTTCTATTTTAGGCGGTTATATTTTTGGCAATAATGAAAAGAAGGAACGGATAGCTATGACGTCTCCTGTTGCCCTGTTGTTAGAAGAGGAGATGACTGTGCGATTTTTAGTACCTGAAAATTTCACTGAAGATCAGATGCCAAAACCCAATAATTCTGACATTGAATTCATTACAGTTCCAGAAAGGAAAGTAGCTGCAATTACTTTTGGTGGTTGGGCAAGTGATGAAAGGATAGCGAAGTATAAGCTGCAATTGATGGCGCTATTAGATGCCAACGAAATCAAGTACAGCAACAGGTTTTCAGTGCTAGGGTTCAGCCCTCCTTATGAATTGTTCTTTCGTAAAAATGAGATCATTGTTGACTTAGTATAGTTTCCAGTGTTTTTATACCCCTACCAACGGTCCGGACACTAAAACATCACACGCCATTTACCTTGTGCCGCGTTGATCATTTCAGCTCCACACCTTCAAGGGTCATGACTCCATCTAGGGACTCATTGATGGCAACCAATAGGTGGGTTTTTTGCATGCTCAATTCATGGCGCAATGCATCTGACTTCAGGTACAAGACCAAGGTGTTGTCGCGCAAATGAACCTTGCGTATGCCAGCATGGTTACCCTCACCTAACAACTGATGCAGTGCCTGATTGCAAGCCGCTAGATGAAAGCCCGGCCTATCTTTCAGGTGCCCAGTGATCTGCTGCATCACATCGCCCATGTCGCGAAGGTTGGGACGCTTAGCCATCAGAGTTCAAAAACCTTTGCTTGGGCATCAACAGCTTGCAGTAAAAGCTCTGTGCGGTCCCTGTGTGTATCGCTGAGGAAAATTTGTCCAAAATGGTCATCGTTCACCAAGCGAATCAAGCCCTCTACCCTGTCGGCATCCAATTTGTCAAAAACATCATCCAAGAGCAAAATAGGTTTTGCACCCAAATTCTCGGTCAAACTGTCAAATGTGGCTAATTTCAGTGCGACCAAATAGGATTTCTGCTGTCCTTGAGATCCCACTTGACGCAGGGACCTTCCATGCAGTTCAAAAAGTAAATCCTCTCGATGAGGCCCTGCAGTACTGTACTGTAAGAGGCGATCCTTTGCCAGGGACTCTGTCAACAGGTTCCGCATGGACATCTCATGCAATTTGCTACGGTAGCGTAAATCAACGTCTTCTTCATCTCCAGCAATCTGTGCGTAATTGTGCTTGAGCATGGGGACAAATGCCTCCACAAAGCGTTCACGGGCTTCATGAATCAATGGGGCGTATTCACAGAGTTGATCATCGTACAAGGTCAAGGTATCAGCATCAAAGGTTCGATTTGCCGCAAAATATTTCAACAAGGCATTTCTTTGTGAAAGTGCTCTGTTGTAACAAATCAATGCATGCAAAAATGCCGGATTGGATTGTGCAATGGTTTGATCCATGAACTTTCGCCGCACGTCACTGCCATCGGTCAGTAAATTGCGATCAGCTGGACTGATCATAACCACGGGGAACCGCCCCATGTGCTCTGACAGGCGCTCATAGACAGCGCCATCTGCCTTAAAAACTTTTTTTTCTCCGCGCTGTAACCCACAGTAAACAGGCACAGTGCCATCCTTGGACTCAAACAAACCTTGAAGAACAAAAAACCCTCGGTCAAACTGAATGTTTAAGCTATCGGTGCTGTGAAAATAACTCTTGGTCATGCACAGGACATGGATGGCATCCAACACGGTGGTTTTGCCTGAACCATTAGGGCCCACCATGGCGTTGAGCTTTGGGGAAAAGGTGAATTCAGACTGGTCATGGTTCTTGAATTGAACCATGCTAAGCGTTTCTAGTCTGACATCCTGCATGCCTCAAATGTACAATTTGACGCCCCCTTTTTCTTGCCAAATTTCCTCTGGAATCAAAACAATGCACCACATGCATCAATGCCCGCTTTTGGCTATCTTTGGCGGCCTATACAATTGACAACACTCGCCCCATGGCAAAGAAATCATCCAAGCAGGAACTCGATCTAATCACCAACCCTGAAGCTGTTGCTGACGCCGCTATTGGCAAAGCAGAAAAATTCATTCAAGCCAATGGCAAATTGGTTACCACCGTTGTTGGAATTATTGCAGGCTTCATCCTTTTAGTATTTGGCTACGTGAAATTCATTCAAGAGCCTGCAGAACTTGAAGCACAGGATGCCATCGCACCTGCACAAATGGCTTTTGAACGCGATTCACTTCGATTGGCACTTCATGGCAACATGAGCCAAATGGGGTTTTTGGAGGTTGCTGACGCTTACAGTTCTACAGGAAGCGGTGAACTAGCCAACTACTACGCAGGGTTGAGCTTCCTTGGCTTGGGGCAGCCCTCCGATGCCATTGAAGCCTTTGACAACTACAGTGCTTCCAACGAGGTCCTTGGTGCCATTGCCTTAGGAGGCATTGGCGATGCCTTTGCTGAGCTAAATCAGGCTGAAGAGGCACATGAATACTACCACAAGGCAGCCCGTGCAGATGACAATGAATTTCTCAGCCCATTCTTCCTTTTCAAGGCAGGCATTGCTGCTGAAATGATGGGTGATTACCGCGAAGCAAAGAACCATTACCAAAGCATTCAGTCGGACTACCCCTTGTCAACGCAAGCGGCCAACATCGATGGCCTCATTGCTTTTTGCGAGGCTAAACTGGCACAATAACCATGGCAACGGCTCAGCGAGGAAAATTGAACCTTGACTCTGCCCCTTCCGCTCAAGGGTTACACATCGCCTTGGTAGTTTCCGAATGGAACAACGACATCACCGGAGGACTGAGAGACGGCGCCGTTGACACCTTGATTCAAATTGGCATTGAACCCGACCATGTCACAATCCGTCCTGTACCAGGCAGTTTTGAGCTGATTCATGGCTGCAAGGTCGCAGCTGAATCCGGTCAATACGATGCAGTCATTGCCATTGGTTCAGTGATTCGAGGAGAGACAGCCCATTTTGAATTTGTTTGTTCCGGCGTCACCCAGGGTATCGCCCTTTTGAACGCGACCGGTAACATTCCAGTGATTTTTTGCCTACTGACCGATGACAATCGGGAACAATCCATTGCCCGTTCTGGTGGAAGCATGGGCAACAAAGGCAGTGAAGCTGCTGTAGCCGCTGTAAAAATGTGTCAACCATGAGCCTAGACTCACAGGCCCTGATTCATGCTGACAGCTGGCTCAATGCGCCCATTGACAAGGCTGACAAGTTGGCCATTGAAGCCCTAAAAACACATGACCCTGATGGATTCAATGAGTCCTTTTACAAGCTTTTAGAATTTGGCACAGGTGGCATGCGTGGCATCATGCGACTGGGCAGCAATGGCATCAACCGCTACACCATTGGGCAAGCCACACAGGGCCTAGCCAATGCACTGAAAGGACCTGACAAGCTATCTGTTGCAATTGCTTGCGATTGCCGCATCAACAGCCAACACTTTGCTGAAACTGCTGCCAATGTGCTAGCTGCAAACGGCATCGATGTTTACCTCTTTGATTCACTCAGACCCACTCCCCTGTTGAGTTTTGCCCTAAGAGAAAAGGGATGTGACGCTGGCATAGTCATAACCGCTTCACACAACCCCAAAGCCTACAATGGCTACAAGGTCTACGGCAAGGATGGTGGGCAAATCGTCCCTCCACAAGATGCTGACATCCTTCAATCAGTCAGGAACGTGACCATTGGCGACATCCTGTGGTCCGGTGGGCAAGGTCGCATTCATCGCCTAGGTGAAGCCATGGATCAGGTCTACATAAACATGCTTGAGTCCATGCAATTGACCAAAGCAAGGGATCTCTCTGTGGTGTTCACCTCCCTCCATGGCACAGCAATCACACTGCTGCCTGAGGCATTGAAGTGTTTTGGATTCAGCCAGGTTCATGTACTTGCCTCCCAAGCTGAACCCGACGGCAACTTCCCTACGGTTCAGTCTCCCAACCCTGAAGAAGCCGCAGCTCTTGAGCTGGCCATCAACAAGGCCCATGAATTAGGTGCAGATCTGGTGATTGGCTGTGACCCTGACGCTGATCGCGTTGGCATTGCACTCATGGATCACGATGGGGTAATGCGCATAATCAACGGCAATCAAATCGCCTCATTGCTGGTAAACCATGTCTTGTCAAATAGCGCAAAATCCCAGCAATTGCCCGACAATGCTTTCACTGCATCAACCGTTGTCACCACCACATTGATCAATCACATTGCAGCAAAACACCAAGTGAAGCATGTTACCACCTTGACTGGCTTCAAGTGGATTGCTCAGCAAATTCAGGCCATGGATGACCACACTTTCATCGTTGGCGGTGAAGAAAGCTATGGCTACCTCATTGGGGATAAGGTCAGAGACAAAGATGCGATCGCTAGTGCGTGCATGATTGCAGAGGCTGCAGCTGACGCAAAATCCCGTGGCAAAAACCTTTTGGATGACTTGATGGACCTCTACTGCGAACATGGCTTACACCACGATCATTTATTGAGCGTGGTCAAGACAGGGCGTCGTGGTGAAGCAGACATCAAAGGCATCATGGATCGCTTAAGGAATCAATGCCCTACCAACCTGGCAGGTATTCAAGTGCAATCCGTCACTGACTACATGCATCCAGATCAAACGGGGTTGCCTGCAAGCAATGTCATTCAACTTCACATGAGCAATGGGGATCGCATCACGGCAAGGCCTTCAGGCACTGAACCTAAGATCAAGTACTACTTCAACACCCTAGGCCCCGCCTTGCGTCAAAGCCATCTGCGGGAAGATTATGTCAGCGGCAAGCAGGCACTTGAATCACGCATTGCGTCCTACGAAGCCATTATCACTGCGCTCTAAGCTACCTTGGAGGCATGACCCATAGCTTCAAAATCACACTTGGCCTGGCATGCATCACCATAGCCTGCAGCACATCCCCTGACATGACGACCTATCTCAGCCACATCAATTTAGCTGACAACCGAGAGCTGCCTTTTTTCATTGAGCAAAAAGGGGAATCTCTGTGCATTGTCAATGGGGACGAACAGCTTCCTTTGACATGGAGCCATGTCAGTGATGACAACATGCAAGTCTATGAATTGAAGGCCTTTCAAGGCCAATTTCACCTTCTGTTCAGTGACGATCATGCGCAATTCAGCGGCTTTTGGTTGCGACCTGATAGGGATGAGTCCTACCCCATCACTGGTAGCTTGACTGAACACAAAAAACGCCGGTTCAGCCCCACTGGCATGGCTAATGAATCTGACAGCACCCTATGGCCATTGGCTGAGCGCTATGCCACAACCATGGCCACCTCAACTGAAGCGCCAAAACAAGCAATCGCTGAATTCCAAAGCCATGGCAATGGCGTGGTCACTGGCAGCATCATGACTGAAACAGGTGACTACCGATTCCTGGCAGGCAATCGCCATGGCAACCACCTCATGCTTAGCACCTTTGATGGCATTCATGCCTATATTTTTGACATGGTAATCACCGACAAGGGCATTCAAGGACTGCACCAATCAGGTGCTGTCTACGCTGAAACCTTTGAAGGCCATGCAGATGCAGATGCTTCACTCAGTGACCCAACGCAGCTCAGCAGTTACCATGAGGGTGATGCACCCTTGCAATTCACACTGCCAGATCATGCCACAGGTGAGAGTTTCACCTACGATGGTCATGCTAATCGGGTTACTTTGATTCAAATCCTTGGATCTTGGTGTCCTAACTGCATGGATGAGAGCGAGGCCTTGAAGGAGATCTACCAGGAATACCACGAACGCGGACTGGATGTGATTGCCCTTGCTTTTGAACGGTCCGAAGACCCATTGATTGCACGGCCAGCATTGATTAAAATGGTTCATGACATTGGCATGCCATACCCCGTCCTTTATGCTGGCAAAGCAGACAAAGGAGCCGTTGAACAGCTGCTGCCTGGCTTGAGTAACTTCATGTCCTACCCAACTGCTATACTGCTGGACCGACAAGGCCTTGTGAGAGAAGTTCATACGGGATTCAATGGCCCCGGAACCAGCCTTTATCAAGCTTGGTTAGCTGAACAAAAATCACACATCGAAGAGTTGCTCAATGAGTGATTCGGTAGAGCATCTCTCATCTGTATTTCTTCGTTTAAAGAAGAAACCGCCTCGGCAGCTGGATAACGTCATGCATGACTTGCACGACAAGGCCTTTGATCGCATCGATTGCCTGACCTGTGCCAATTGCTGCAAAACCACAGGCCCCTTGTGGACAAAGAAAGACAGGGAACGAGTTGCCAAGCACTTGAAGATGCAAACTGCCCAATTTGAAGCGACGTACTTGCGAATCGATGAAGACCAGGACTGGGTACTTCAACACCTGCCCTGTCCATTCCTTGGTGGTGACAATCGCTGTGGCATCTATGATGTTAGGCCAAAGGCCTGTAGAGAATACCCACACAGTGATCGCGTCAAGCAGCATCAACTGCTAAGTCTCCATGCAAAAAACTGCAGCATATGCCCTGCCATTGAGGATATTGCAAAAGGGCTAGACGCAAGCCTTGCCGTCAAGCAGGCCAAGGGAAATCGCAAAGGGAAACGCAAGGGCCATTAGTTAAGCACTTATTTGATAAAAAAAAGGCGCTCAGTATTTAGAGACAGAGTCAAGACATACCTTGCTGCTACTTTAACCTTAGTTAGTTCATCAAGCCCATGCGAAACCTCTACTCCATTGCCCTGCTTTCCCTTAGTTTTTTGACTTTTGGCCAAAGTAAGGTGCTGTTTCAATCTGGCACCTACCACCTCAATCCAGCCCAAGGCACGGAGCTTCGTCAACTGTCTAAATCTGAACAAGATGCACAGCGCGTGCTTCGCGTGATCAGCTTGTCAGACATGATCACAGATGCGCAACTTCAAACACTTTTCTTTGCGGGAATTGAGATGCATGGCTATTTGCCATTCAAATCTTACATCCTGTCCATGCCATTGACTCCGCAAGCATGGCTTGCTATTGAAGCACTGAAAATCTCAGGGTTTTCACCCTTGTTGCCTGACATGAAATTGTCTGAGCAATTGGCCAGCGGCAATGTGCCAGCCTACACCTGGATTGGCGATCGGTGGGAAATCCTTGCAGAAGTCCACGATGTTGAGTCCCTTCACACTGCCATACAATCCGCAGAGGTGTTGGGTGCTCAGGTTTTATCTTACACTGGGCGTTCTTTCAAAGCCAGCATCCGTCCCGATGATTTGCGTTTGCTTGCCAGCATCCCAAGCATTGTATGGGTTCAACAACGCGAAGCGCCAGCAGAGAAAGAGAATTACACTGGCACCAAAAACCACCGTTCCAATGCCCTCCGCGTCCCTTATGCTGGTGGCCGCGAATACGATGGCAGTGGCATCACTGTCGGGCACGGGGATGATGGCGATATCGTTCCACACATTGACTTCACTGGACGCATCCTTTTCAATCGATCAGGCGCTTCCAATGGCGACCATGGCGATCACGTTGCAGGAACCATTCTAGGTGCTGGCAACCTGGACCCAAACGGACAAGGTCAAGCTCCCGGGGCAGACCTGGTCTACTCAAGCTACCCTGCTAACCTGAACAATGTGGATGGTGACTACCTAACCTATGGCGTGCGCGTCACCGCGTCCTCCTACTCCAATGGTTGCAATGCGGGTTACACCTCATTCACACGAACCATGGACCAAGATATTCGTGACAACTATTCCTTGATGCATGTGTTCAGCGCAGGCAATTCAGGGTCTTCCAATTGCAGCTATGGAGCCGGAAGTGGCTGGGGAAACATCACTGGCGGACACAAGCAAGGCAAGAACGTGATTGCTACGGCAAACCTCATGTCCAATGATGTGCTCGCTGGGTCAAGTAGCCGCGGACCAGCTCATGATGGACGTATCAAGCCTGACATATCTGCGATGGGAACCAGTGTTTATTCCACGATTTCACCCAACAGCTATGGCGTCAAAACAGGGACATCCATGTCTTGCCCAGGCGTGGCTGGTGTCATGGCACAACTATGGGATGCCTACAAGCAAAATCACAATGGTTCAGAGCCTGCGGGTGGCTTGATGAAAGCCATACTAACCAACACGGCAGACGACCTTGGCAACCCTGGTCCGGATTACAAACACGGCTATGGCCGCATGAATGCCTTGCGTGCAGTGAAAGCCATTGAAAATAATTGGTTCGTTCCCGACACCATTGCCAATGGACAGGTTGACACTGTGAGCATTTTGGTTCCTGCAGGTTTAGGTGAACTGCGCGTGATGCTGCATTGGACAGATCCCGAAGCCACCGTCAATGCACAGCGTGCATTGGTGAATGATCTCAATGGCTTATTGGTCCAGGATGCATCCAGTTGGCTGCCATGGGTCCTTGACCCAACGCCTAACAGCGCTGCATTGAACAGTAATGCCACAAGAGCTGTAGACTCCTTAAACAACAGTGAGCAATTCACTGTACTCAATCCCTCAGGCGGTCAATACAAGCTCATTGTCGATGCATCCGTCGCCATAGGCACACAGACCTACTGGGTTACTTACAGTTTTATTGAGCAAGCTGTTGAACTCACCTACCCCATTGGTGGCGAGGTGCTCAAACCATCAACCAACTACCCCATCCGATGGGATGCCTCACCTGGCAGTGCATCCTTTGCTATTCAGCTATCAAGCAATGGCGGCACATCGTGGACTACCGTGGCTTCACCAACTGCCAACCAACGACAGGCCATCTTCACTGTACCTTCCGGTGCGGGCGATGACATGGTCATGCAAATCACACGTGGCAGTCAATCAGACACCAGCAATGCCCGCATGGGTCGTGTGGCCGTGCCATCAAACATTCAGGTCGCATGGGCCTGCCCTGACTCACTGAGACTGACGTGGAACGCTGTGTCGGGTGCCTCTGGCTACGTGGTTTACCAGCTAGGCAGCAAGTACATGGATCCCATCGATACCGTCAATGGCAATTACACGGTCCTTCACAATGTCAACAACGGTATCACACAATGGTATTCTGTTGCAGCTATTACCCCTGGTGGCATGGTTGGTGAGCGGGCCTATGCCATCGAAAAAAACCCTGGACTGATGGGGTGTGTCTTGCAGACAGATGCGCAATTGATTCAATTGACTAGCCCCATCGGCGGCATCCCCGATTGCCAGAACACCAGCAGTTTGGATCTAGCCATTTCACTCAAAAACGGTGGCTCTGACACCTTGTTTAATCTCCCTATTGCCCTGCAAATTGGCAGTGGCGCCATCACAAGGGACACCTTGTCGAGTTATTTGATTCCTACGCAAGTCATCAGCTATGTTTGGAGCAATGCAATTTCAGCTAGCGCTTTAGGCAATTACACCTACCGGGTATGGACTGAAATGCCAGGGGATCAGTATTTAGGCAATGACAGCCTGGAAGGCAGTTTCTCTGTCCTGCAATCAGATTCTACCTACGCCCTGCCCTACTTGCAGAACTTCAATGGTTTCTTCAACTGTGGCACATCAACCAATTGTGGCAACACCACCTGCTCCCTTGCTGGCCATTGGACCAATGCGCTCAACGGCAGCTTTGACGACCATGACTGGCGAACCCATTCAGGTGGCACTGCGTCATCTGGAACCGGTCCATCTGGTGGGCAATCTGGAGCATCTGGAGACAAATACTTGTACCTAGAAGCATCTGGGGGCTGCAATTATGCTGAAGCACTTGGCATGACACCATGCATTGATCTCACATCTGCCACCTTGCCAGAAATAAAATTCTGGTACCACATGAATGGCAGCAACATGGGCGAACTGCATGTGGACATCATGAGTCAAGGCCAATGGGTCAATGACATCATTACCCCGGTGACTGGTAGTCAAGGCAGTCTTTGGATTGAAAAAGCCATCAGCTTGACATCTTACGTGGGTCAAGTTGTACAAATTCGCTTCAGGGGCATCACAGGATCTAGCTGGTCTTCTGATATGGCCATTGATGAAGTTAGCATCACGGAAGTCAGTTCTTCACCTACCGCCATCCTTTCTATCAGCAACATGGCCCCCTGTGTGAATGAAGTTGTTGACCTGAGTGACCTGAGTGTCAATAGTCCCAACCAATGGCTATGGACCCTATTGCCTGCCTCAGGCTTCAGCTATTTGAATGGCACAGACTCAACGAGCCAACACCCACAAGTCGCTTTCACAAGCTATGGCAACTACAGCGTTCGTCTGATTGCAAGCAATGGCAACGGCAGTGATACAGCGTTTGGCGCAGGAAACATCGTCATCAATGGCGGCGCCGCCCTTCCTTTCGCTGAACCCTTTAACACCTTCTTGCCAAATGGCTGGCAGATTGACAATTTAGACAACGGCACCACGTGGTCCGACAAAATTGCCATTGGTTCTTCTGGCGTGTCAACCAAAACTGCCTACATGGACAATTTCACTTACAACAACCCCTTGAGTGAGGATCGTTTGGTAACCCCTGGGGTTGACTTGACCGGTGCAAATCAAGCGATTTTAGTCTTTGATGTTGCCTATGCTGCCTACAGCGCCAACTACCTGGATGGCTTGCGCGTGGATGTGTCAACCAACTGTGGATCTACATGGACAGCTACCAGCTACCTCAAGCAGGGATCTACCTTGTCGACGGTGAGTTTCCAATCCGCTGCATTCACACCCAACTCAGCTGGCGCTTGGCGCACTGACACGGTGCTACTACCCTCTGCAGTATCTGGTCCATCAGTGAAATTCCGCTTTGCCGCTATCAATGGCTATGGCAACAACTTATACATTGACAATGTGCAAGTTTACAACCTGGGTGCAGCCGCGCCAGTTGCTAGCATTGGCAGCACTGCTGGCAGCTCATCCTGCATTGGAGACAGCCTTCAATTCACTGCTTTGAACCCTGGCAATGCCCTTGCAACATGGAATTTTGGACCTGGCTCCACGCCGGGAACAGCCAGTGGCATAGGACCCCACACGGTGACCTATTTCTCCGGTGGGTCAAAGGATGTGATCTTGACCTTAAACAGTGCAGGTGGACAGGATGATGACACCATGTCGTTCACTCTAGGCTACCCCACCATTGCTGCATTCACGCGCACTATCAATCAGCAAACTGCAACATTCACAGACATCTCCACAGCTAGTCCAAGTCAATGGCATTGGGACTTTGGCGATGGCAATACCGCCAGCACCCAAAACCCCATTCACACCTATGCAGCTGGCGGCAATTACGTCGTCACTTTAGGGAGTTACAACAGTTGTGGCTGGGACAGCACTGATGTCACATTCTATATCTCAGGGGTAGGAATCGATGAGTCTGGATCCGCTGGAGATTGGTTCATTCAACCCAACCCTAGCAATGGCCAAATCACGGTGCATATGCCACAAAATGCGGTGGTCCAGTCTTACGAGGTCATCGACATGCTTGGCCGGACCCTCATTGAAAGCAATCTACCTGAAGATGGGCAATTGAATTTAGGTGCCTTGCCTTCTGGCAGGTACATGCTTCGCATTCACAGCAAGGATCAAGTGAAGGTCTTGCCATTGATTCGTTATTGACGGGGTCATCGGCATACCCTACGAATTGACAAAGGCGGCCATGGGGTCGCCTTTGTTGTTCAGGTATGCTTTGCCTTTGGTGCCAATGCCAGCATGGCCATGGTGAGTGCCCCATTGAGTAAGAGCAACTCAAAACCAAAGGTGTAATTCAGGATTGTTGGTGACAATGTGGCAACAGCATAAGTCAACAATGGGCTCGTCACGGCAATGGCAGGAATCAGCCAGGCCTGCCGTGGACTTTGCTGACTCAGTATGCCATAGGCAAACAGGCCAAGCAAGGGGCCATAGGTGTAACCTGCTGCCGTGAACAGGGTTTTGATGATGCTTGGGTCAGCGAAAGGCTTGAGCATGACGATGAGTGCACCTACAGCAATGGTGACAAGCACATGGGCCTTTTGTCGAACCTGCTTTGCTTTATCTGTTGACATGAGTTCAACGCGCAACACATCAACACTCAAAGAGGTCGTCAATGCGGTGAGTGCTGAATCCGCAGAAGAGAACGCTGCAGCCACCAAACCAATCACGAACAGTATTCCCAGCATCCATGGCATGTCTGCATGCATGGCTACAGCAGGGAAAAGAGCATCCCCACTTGCGTCAATACCGTGATCGCTAGCGAAGCGAGTCATCAACACACCAAGCGCTAGCACCATGAAATTCACCACGACAAGCACCAGAGAAAGGGACATGACATTGATTTGGGATTCGCGAAGACTTCGGCAGGTTAAGTTTTTTTGCATCATGTCTTGATCCAAGCCTGTCATGGCAATGGTGATAAACATCCCTGCAAGGAACTGTTGCCAGAAATGGTTGCCATCGGTTGAATCAAAGAAGAACCATTGAGATTCAGGTTGGGCAACAAGCCAATCCATAGCTCCCAGGCCGCCCATGTCGACCTGTTGAGTGAGTACATAGAGGCCATAAAAAATGGCACCTAGCATGGCCAGGGTTTGCACCACGTCAGTGATGACGACAGTCTGGATACCTCCATGCTTGGTGTACAGCCATATCAGGGAAAGGATGAGGCATACGGTGAGTGCAAATGGCAACCCCAGGGGTCCAAAAACCAATTGTTGCAAAACAATGGCCACCAAGTACAGGCGCAAAGAGGCACCTACCCATCGAGAAAGCAAAAAGAGCCATGCGCCACTGCGTTGTCCAAGGTCATTGTAACGCTGACCCAGGTAGCCATATATCGTGCTGCTATTGCTTCGGTAATACAAGGGAAGCAGCACGCCTGCCACGACGGCATAGCCAAGCACATAACCTAAAACCATCTGCATGTAGGCCATCGATGAAGATGACACCCAGCCAGGAACAGAAATAAATGTCACCCCACTCAAGGAGGCTCCCACCATGCCGAAACTCACCAGCCACCATCGGGATTGCCTGTTACCAGTGAAGAATGACCGATTGTCTGCACCACGTGAAGTCCTTTTAGCAAGCGCCAATACCGCAAGAAAATAGACGAACATGACAAGCAATATGGAAAGGGGCTTCATGGGCACAAATATGGGCTTTACTTTTATGCCAATGGAACTCCCTTCACTTGCCCTTGAAAAAGCTGTTCGCGAACTGGCAAAATTGCCGGGCATCGGTCGGCGGTCTGCCTTGAGATTGGCCTTGCACCTTGTCCGTCAAGGCAAGCAGCAATCGATTGACCTTGGCCTGTCCATAGAGCAACTGGCGGAGGTGAGTCGATGCCGTACATGCCATGGCATTTCCGATGAACTGTTGTGCAGCATTTGCTCTGACAGCTACCGCGATCAAGTTACCATCTGTGTGGTGGAGAGCATTCGGGATGTGCTTGCACTGGAAAACAGCCACATCCATCGCGGCACCTACCATGTGCTGGGTGGTTTGATATCCCCCATGGATGGATTGGGGCCCAACGACCTGACGGTGGATGACCTGGTTTCAAAGGCAGAAAACCAAGGCATCAAGGAAATCATCTTGGCCCTGAGTGCAACCATGGAGGGTGACACCACCGCTTTTTACTTGCACAAACGCCTTCAACACACAAACATCAAGTTGACAGCCATTGCCCGGGGCTTACCCGTTGGTGACTCCCTTGAGTACGCTGATGACATCACGTTAAGTCGCAGTTTTCAGCAGCGACTCCCCTTTGAACAAACCCTCAGGTCATGAGGTTATCTGTTGTCATTGTCAGCTACCAGGTGAAGGACTTGCTTCACCAATGCCTCTGCTCTGTAGAGCGAGCCATTGATGGCATCAATGCAGACATCCTGGTTGTTGACAATGCATCCACCGATGGCACGGTGGATATGATGAAACAGTGGCACCCATCGGTTAAGTTGATTGCATCTCAAGAAAATTTAGGTTTTGGCAAGGCCAACAATTTAGCCGTGTCACAGAGTGATTCAGAACACATCCTTTTCCTCAACCCAGACACGGTTTTGCCTGAAGACAATTTAACAGAAGCGTTGGCCGTCATGGATGCGGATACAGACATTGGGTCCATGGGCTGTCGCATGATTGATGGCACGGGTGAATTCCTTCCAGAATCCAAGCGTGGCATGCCTACCCCAATGATTGCCTTGTACCGGCTGATTGGCCTGAGCAAGCTGTGGCCTAAACATGCATCTTATGGTCGATATTACTGGGGGCATCTACCTGAGAATGAGAGTGGTGACGTTGATGTACATTGTGGCGCATGGATGTGGGTTCGCAAGGGAATCCTAGATAAACTAGGCGGCTTTGATGAGTCATTTTTCATGTATGGCGAGGACATCGATTTGTCTTACCGTATTCAGCGTGATGGTTGGCGAAACCATTACTTGGGGCGGCAGCCCATCATTCATTACAAAGGCGAAAGCACCAAGCATGCCAGTTGGAATTATGTGAAAACCTTTTACCAAGCCATGCACATTTTTGCTGTGAAGCATTTCTCCAACAAGGCCACCTTGTTTGTATTCACGCTAAGGATGGGCATCATTGCCCGTGGCGCGCTTTCGATGATGCGGCGATTCACCCAGGTTGCCCTGCCACCATTGATTGATGCGGGACTGACTGTCGCAAGCATGTGGCTGATCACTGACTATTGGGAAACCAATCATCGGTACATCGATGGCGGCGCCTACCCCGACATGTACCGGCAAATCATCATCCCTGCCTACCAAGGCATTTGGCTGGCTGGCCTCTGGGTCTTGGGGGGGTACCGGCAGCACAGCAGCTTGCGTTCCATATTTTCTGGATGGGCCGCAGGCACGTTATTGCTGATGGGCATTTACGCCCTGCTCCCTGAGGAATTGCGCTTCTCAAGAGCCTTGCTGTTGCTCGGCGCAGCAGCATTCCTCTTGGTCACCCTATTGCGACGCTTTATTCAGGTATGGTGGTCTGGCACACGTGATGCCATGCTTCGTACGGGACATGTTGGTGGTCGGCTGCCTGCGCATGAACAAAGTGGCATCAATTTCTCCATCACCACAGATGACATTCAACAAAGTGTTGACAGCCTTCAGCTGAACCAACTGGTATTCTACCCGTCTAAAATCCGCAACAAGTCCATCATTCAAACCATGATTGCTTGTCGAGGAATGAACCTCAGGTATCGCATGGCCTACCCGGAGCTTTCAACATTGCTGGGTAGCGACATGGCCAATGCCAACAAGGTGAAACGCTTACCCAACTTGGCACAAAAAAGATATCAACGACAAAAACGCAGCTTAGACTGCTTGGTTGCCTTCAGCTTTTGCTTGCTGAGCCCATTGATGATTCTCAAGCAAAGCACCCGTCGATTGCTTAGGCATATCCCTTTGGTTTTCACAGGAAAGCTAACATGGGTGGGGGATGCGGATCACCAAGCCAAGGAAAACCTGCCACACCCTCTACCTCTAGGCGTCTTGGCGCACAGTTCCAGGCACCCAAATACGGATATTGCCGATCAAGCCAATGAGAGCTATTTCACCCATTGGAGTGTCGATTGGGATCTAAGAGTCATCCTTCGTGCAGCTCGGTTTTAACGTAAATTTGCCATTCACAATACACAGGATATGTTTGAATTGATCATGCCCAAGATGGGCGAATCTGTTGCAGAAGCTACCATCACTGAATGGCTGAAGACTGAAGGAGATACCATTGATGCAGATGAGTCATTGTTGACCATCGCAACAGACAAGGTTGACAGCGACCTCCCTTCCCCTGTTTCTGGCGTGTTGATCAAACAGCTTTTTTCTGCAGATGAGGTCATTCAAGTTGGCCAAGTTATTGCCCACATTCAAGAGGCTGGCGACACGTCCTCGCCTACCACACCCGTTGAAACGAAGGTTGAAACGAAGGTTGAAACGGCTAGTCCCCCTACTGCTACCGCAACAGCCACTACGCTGACAGATAGTAAACCCCAAACTGCAGTGGTCAATGAACCCGCAGCGACTGCATCAGGTACACCTTCATCCAAGCCTACAAACATTCCTCGCGAGAGCAATGGCCGTTTTTACAGTCCCCTTGTGCGCAATATCGCTTCTGAGGAAGGCCTCTCTCTCAGTGAACTTGATGGCATTCAAGGCAGTGGCCAGGATGGCCGTGTGACCAAGAAGGATTTGATGACTCACTTGAGTCAGCGTAAATCAGCACCTGCAGCTATCGCAAAGACAAGCAAGCCTTCCGCTGCTCTAGCAAATCAATCACCAGCCTTTGCTTCCACGCATCAAGTACCACCCGTGCCAGTGATGGAGGGTGATGAAATCATTGAGATGGATCGCATGCGTAAACTCATAGCCAATCACATGGTGATGAGCACGCATGTATCACCCCATGTCACTTCCTTTGTTGAAGCTGATGTCACGGTTATCGTGAACTGGCGCAATCGTGTGAAAGACGATTTCCAAAAACGTGATGGCACTAAAATCACCTTTACGCCCATCTTCATGGAAGCGGTAGTGCGAGCCATCAAAGACTTCCCTATGGTCAATGTCGGCGTAGATGGTGACAACATCATTGTGCACAAGGCCATCAACCTAGGTATGGCAACTGCCTTGCCCAGTGGCAACCTCATTGTTCCCGTGATTAAGAATGCTGATCGATTCAGCCTGAGCGGTCTTGCTAAGGAGGTCAATGAATTGGCAGCCAAGGCGCGCAACAACAAACTGTCACCCGATGACGTTGCCAACGGCACATACACCGTAACCAACGTGGGAACATTTGGCAATGTAATGGGTACACCCATCATCAACCAGCCACAAGTCGCCATTTTAGCCCTTGGTGCCGTCCGCAAAATACCTGCCGTGATTGAAACCCCAGAAGGCGACATGATTGGCATCCGACACAAGATGTTCCTTTCACATTCCTACGACCACCGTGTCGTTGACGGCGCCCTTGGCGGCATGTTCGTCAAGCGTGTAGCTGATTACTTGGAGCAGTTTGACCCTAATCGCGTGATCTGATGCAGTTACAACGCCCACTTTGTGTATTTGACCTGGAGACCACAGGGCTCAGCATCACCAATGACCGCATCGTTGAGATGTGTGTCATTCGACGTGGCGCTGATGGCGCTGAAAGTACCCACGTATGGCGTGTCAATCCAGGCATCCCTATTCCGGATGAAGTCTCAGCCATTCACGGCATCACCGATGCAGATGTTTTAGACTGCCCCAGCTTCAAGGCTATTGCTCACGAGGTCAAGGCCGTTATCGCCGGCTGCGACATGGCTGGCTACAATTGCCACAAGTTTGACATCCCCTTTTTAGCAGAGGAATGCCTTCGCGCCGACTTAACCATTGATTTTCATAAGGTCCATGTGGTTGATGTGCAAAATATCTTTCACAAAAAAGAGCAGCGGACCCTGTCAGCAGCAGTGAAATTCTACACAGGGAAAGCCATGGAGAATGCCCACAATGCAGAAGCTGATGTGCGTGCAACCTTGGATGTGTTGCTGGCACAAATCAACCATTACGATGACCTTCCTGAAGGCATTGAGGGATTGGCAACTTTCTCTACACGCCACAAGGCTGCTGATTTCGCCGGTTTCATCACTTTTGATGAATCAGGTGTCGAGCAATTCTCCTTTGGGAAGTACCGTGGTCAACGTGTGGTGGATGTCCTTGCAAGCAATCCCGGCTATTTCAGCTGGATGCTCAATGCTGACTTCCCCATTTACACCAAGAACATTTTGACAGCTATCCGGCTCAAGAATCGATGAAAATCCTTTGCATTGGACGCAATTACCCTGCTCACGTCGCTGAGCTAGGCAACAACATGCCTGATGAGCCTGTGATTTTCTGCAAACCGGACTCAGCCATATTGGCAAAAAGGCATCCCTTCATCATTCCATCATGGACCCAAGAAGTTCATCATGAATTGGAATGGGTGCTCCGCATTGGCAAAGTGGGTAAGACCATTGATGAAGACTTTGCGTGGAGCTATGTGGATGCCATGACGGTAGGTATCGACTTCACCGCAAGAGATATTCAGCGGTCACTGAAAGCCAAAGGATTGCCTTGGGAAAAATCAAAAGGCTTTGACGGATCTGCTGCCATAGGGCAATGGATGCCTGTTGGCAAGAGCAGCGACACCCATGAATTGCAACTAGACAACCAGGTTGGCATGCTTCAAAAAGGCAACACAGGGGACATGCTTTTCACTGTGAATCAGCTCATTGCGCACGCCAGTCGGTATTTCACCTTGAAGACAGGCGATATCCTTTTCACTGGCACCCCCTCAGGTGTTGCCGCTGTGAAAGCTGGCGATCGGTTGACCGCTAGCCTGGATGGCACCACCTGCTTGCAAGTCGACATCCGTTGACCCTAAACAAAATCTCATCAGGTCGGTTTCTACCGCCGCAGGAAACATTATATTTGAACCTTATGGGTTTACCTAATACCTGAATGCTGAATATGAGATTTTTTCTACGCACAACACTGACCTGCTTGGCTACCCTAGCTAGCTTTGCTGCACATTCCCAGACAACGGTTTTCACTGAAAGCTTTGATCCACCTTCTGGCCCTGACTCTGTATGGACCTACCACAGCCTCGGGCCCTTGGTGACCGTACCATACTGGAACGACACATCCGCGCTTGCTGTTTCTGGACCCAACAGTTACCACGCAAAAATTGTTGCCAACGACTCCATTATTTTTCGCACAGACACCTTCAGCACCGTGGGTAATATTTTTGTGCGATTGACTTTTGATCACATTGCAAAGGTTCACTTTGGTCAACAAGCATGGCTTCGCGTATCCAACGATGGTGGCCAAACATGGACGCGGCTGGTTGCATCACATTACGATGGCAGCAGTGCTGGATTCCCTGCTACCAGTTACTTCAACGAACTCTCCTACGCCAACCCCAACGCGCTCCCCTACTGGGGTGGCCTAACACCTGCAGGCACTGGCACTGCGCCAACCGCACAATGGTGGGCCAACGAAACCTTTGATGTTTCTTCCGTCCTTGGCGTAGGACCATTAGGAACTGGCAACGGCTATGCTAACTGCTTGGTAGAGTTCATCTTAGAATACAGAAGTCCCTCAGGCACAGCCAACCCAGCTGGTTGGTTTGTTGACAACGTGAAGGTCGACGCAGCCCCTTGTGAACTGAATCCGCCAACCATCACTTTTGACTTGACACCTCGACGAGAGCCCATTGGTGCACGCTACCAATTGTCACAAATCATTCAGCTGAAAGCCTTAGATGCAGAATCCGGCATTGACTCTGTGGTGTTATTCACACGCCTCAACGGCGGCGCATGGAATGACACGACCATGACCCCCGCCAACTCCGCAACCTGTCCAGATTCATCCATCTACAGCTACACCATCAATTCATTGATTATGGGCGACTCAATGGATTGGTACGTGGAAGTTTATGACTGTGCCTGTCCTAACATGAGTCGGGCCCCATCATTGGCTGCATCTCCCATTTACAACACCTTCTGGATTGACCCCTCACCACCCCTTATTTGCGGTGTAACAACCAGCAACAGCTTCCCTTCTGTGGTCACCTCCTTCCCTTGGGTTGAGAATTTCTCTAGCATCAACTGGATTCAAGGATCTGGCACTGGGAACACAGGGTCCAGCCATCGGGGTATTTTCCCTCAAGGCAATCCCCCTTCAGGGAAAAACTGGTCTGTCTCTCCGAATCCAACAAGTTCTGGATTCGGTTGGTCCGTTCGCCAAGGCGCAACGGGTACAGCAAACACTGGCCCATTGGGCGATCACACCTCAGGAGGTGGTAAGTACTTGTACACAGAAGTTTCACAAGGCAATGCCAACAACAACACCCTGCTGATTACACCCTGTATCAAGCTCACAGGCCTGAACCATGCTGTGTTTGAATTTTGGTACCACAAATACGGTCAACACATGGGCAATTTGCGCGTGGACATTGACACAGGTTCCGTAACCCCTAAATGGGTTGTTGGTGTGATGTTGGTGGCTGGACAAAAGCACAGCAGCTCCTCACAACCCTGGTCCAAAGCATTGATTAATTTGGATCCTTACTTGGGCCAAATCATTCGTGTGCGATTCCTTGGGAACAAGAACAATTCCTCGGCCAATGACATGGGTGACATAGCCATCGATGATCTTTCTGTTTACGAACCAGACCCTGCAGACATTGAAATGGTGAGCTTTTTAAAGCCCAGCAATGGCTTCTGTCAATACACCAGCACAGAAGACGTTCGGGTGCACTTCCGTTCTGAAGGCTTCTTCCCTATTGACACCATTCCATTGGCGTTTTCTGTGACCAATTTGAGCACATCAGTCACTGTGACGCATCGCGACACCGTCTACCGATCGATGACCTTAGGTGATACAGCAACCTACACTTTCACCCCCAAGGCAGACCTTTCTGCCTTCAGCAACTACCATATCTATGCATGGAGTGAGGCACCAGGTGACCCCAATTTGAACAATGACACGATTGGCTTCAAATTCATTGAGCACATTGTTCCCATTACAGGTTTTCCTGCCATTGAAACCTTTGACGGACCCGGTTGGGTTGCCGGTAATGGCAGCGCAGGCAATGCAGGCACATTCAACACCGTAAACTGGGAAGTCTACCCAGCAAGCAACTCAGGTGAGTTTGCATGGATGGTTGGCAATGATTTGACCGTGACAACTGGAACGGGCCCTCGCTGGTCCTGGAAACGCAATGACGGCAATTACATTTACGCTGAAGGATCCTATGGCTCTAACAGCCCTGCCGCACTTTTCAGAACCGTCAAATGTGTCGATCTGACTGGCCTGACCAACCCTACCCTCTCCTTCTGGTATTACCTCTACGGTTCTGACATCAACATCCTCAATGTGCAAGTGGTACCCAATGGGTCAAACAATTGGCAAACAGTAGCGGGCGCACCCCTTGTTGGTCAAAAGCATTTGACAGAGATTTCAGACTGGAAATTCCAGATGGTTGACTTGAGTGCCTATGTGGGTCAAGTGATTAAAATTCGCATTTTGGCAAGGAAAATTGGTGGCGGAGACAAGGCTGACATGGCCATTGATGACCTGGTTATTTATGACCGACCTGCCACTGACTTAGGCGTAAGCATCATTTCTTCCCCATTGAATTCAACCACATTGACCAGCCCTCAAAGCGTGATCATGAAAATTCGCAACTACGGTAGCGTTGCGAAAAGCAACATCCCTATTACTTACCAAGTCAATGATTTGTGTACGAGCAGTAATTCAGCCACCTACACCACTGCCTATACCGGCACTATCCCTGCAGGCGGTGAAGTTTCGCTGACTGTTAGCACACCTCCCACTTACTACCTGGGTGAATTTGAGGTCAAGGCATGGACCATGATGACAGGCGATGGTTTTGCCTTCAATGACACAGCCAGCAAAATCAGTTCTGCAAGGGCTAGCCTTCAAATACCTGTTGGGCCTGAGAACTTTGACAACTGCATCGGTGATGAGCTAGGCTTCTTTGCTCAAGGTGGTTCAGGAACTATGCAGATGTGGGAACATGGCACACCTGCAAAACCTGGATTTAGCGGCGCAGCCTCTGGCAGCAACGCATGGGTTACTGGGCGACATGACGATTACCAAGAGAACAGCACAGAAATCCTTCGCGTTCCAACCCTGCTAGGCTTTGACACCATTCAAGGCGCTGAATTGCGTTTCAAGCAAAAGTTCTCATTTGCTACAGGTGATGGCGGCAAGGTTGAATACTTCCAAGGTGGACAGTGGAATCTGTTTGGTACAGCAGCTGTTGCTATCGGCGTCAACTGGTATGGCTCAAGCTATGGCGCAAGCAATGTTGCCTCATTGAACTCAGCTGGTTGGGCTGGCAGCACGGGTGGGTCTTACATCGCCTCTATGCTTCCTTTGAATATCTGGAACTACAACAGCAATCCATTGATGCTTCGTTTTGTCATGAAATCAGGCGCGGGCGCCACGGGTAAAGGATGGTCCATTGATGATTTTGAGATCTATGTCCCACCACAAAACTCTGCATCACCTATTGCCATTGACACCAGGGAGTACCTGATCATTCCTGCCGACACAGCCCATTTGCGTGTCCGTATTGAAAACACAGGAGCTAAGCCTTTGGATAGCTGTCTTGTGCGATTCCAAGTCAACGGCGGTGCGTGGAGCAACTATGAAACCGTGATTTTCAAGGACAAGAATGGCAATATCACACCCAAATTCAAGGGACAGAAAATGTGGTACGACTTTGAACAAGGCTGGCTCAATGGTGGCGCTGGATCCTACAACGTTTGTGTTGAAACTTTCAAGCCTGACAGCAAATTGGATGACATCCCCACAGATGATCAACTCTGCATCACGATTGATGTCTTGGATGAGATTGCTATCACAACAGGCAATGGTTACTGCAATGACTTTGAATCAAGCACGATTGCCTCATGGGTTGCCTTACACGCTAACGACAAGAAATTGGCGCATGATTGGGAGTTTGGAACCCCTAACCAGACGCAAATCAATGCGGCAGCTAGTGGGTCAAATGCATGGGTGACGTTTGCCGATAGCAATTACAGCTCTATGAGTCAAAGCGCTGTGCACACACCTTTCTTCTACTTGAACCCCAACAACACCTACAGCCTTTCTTTCAAGCACAACATGCTGACAGAGCAGTACCACGATGGTGGCTCAGTGGATTGGTCCTATGATGGTGGTGTGACTTGGTATACCTTAGGAAACGTCTTGCAAAATGGATTGTGGTACAACACGGTACACGTGACATCATTGGACATCATTCGTCCAGGTTGGAGCGGTAACACCAACGGCTGGATCACCTCCAACATCAAATTCACGGTGGAAAACGCTGGAAAATTGGTTTTCCGATTCCGATTTGGCGCTGACTTTACCCAACAGAATGAAGGATGGGCTATTGACGACTTCTGCTTGGACCAATCACCTGCAGGTACTCCAGCTGACATTGTTGGCATAGGCATGGACGAAGATCAAATCCCTGGATTCTTCCTTGGGCACATTACCCCTAACCCTGTTGGCCAGATTGCACAGCTGCAATTCAATGGTGACCGACCCTTGAAATTGAAACTTAGGGTGATTGACCTCCTTGGAAAGGAAATCATGCATCAGGCAGTTCAAGGCGACGTTGGCTACAATAGCTTTGACATCGATGTCAGTGCGTGGGCCAATGGCATGTACACTGTGATTGCTGAAGTTGAAGGTGGCACCTTGATGAGGAAATTCATTGTGCAGCACTGATCTGATTGATCACTGATTAAACCGAAGGCCGAACACTGAGTGTTCGGCCTTCTTCTTTAACGGTAAATACCTTGGCCATTGAGCCAAGCAACGTATTTAAGCTTGTTGAGGATATGCCCACCATGGGTCTTGGCAAAATTGTGATGACCCGGACGATCTGGATCAGCACACATGAAGAGGTACTCACCAGGTCTGGCATCCAACACCAAGTCAATGATGTGGCTATCTACTGTTGCCAAGGGCTTAGGTGGAAGTCCGTTGATCTGGTAAGTATTGTAGGGATGATCCAGCTTAGTCATGGCTCGACTTACGCGGCGAATTTTCTCATGGCCTGGCTCACGATCCATCACCGCGAAAATGACGGTTGGATCTGACTCAAGCTTCATGCCCCTGGCAAGCCGTGTGAGGTACAAGCTGGCAACGGTTGCCATGTCACTCAGGATCTTTGACTCAGCTTGAACCAAACTGGCCAACACCACAACCTCAGAAGGTTCAAGAGAAAGGGCCATGGCTTTCATCTTCCTTGATTCATCCCAAAAGCTGTCGTATTCACGCGCCAAGCGCTGAAAGACCTTTGTTGGACTGCTTGACCAGTACATGTCATAGGTGTTTGGCATCAACACCAGATCCGGAAAATCTTGCAGCGCTTCACTGAAGGCAGATTTTTCGTGGGGGAAGTGACTGGCTATATCCTCCAACGCAGCATCCGTAGACTGGTAGCCTCTCAAGCGAACCCTAATGGCATCTTCGTAACCTAAGGTGACTCGTCGGTACATGGCAAGTGTGGACTCCTTATGTCGCAAGCGGTAATGTCCTGGGTGTGGCTGCCTGTTGTCCTTCTTTGCTCGCCATGCCCAATGCTTCAACACCCAGGGCTGAAGGGAACCATCCAATTGATCCTCAACAGCTTGCCAAGTTGTCTCCGCGTCGACTGTCAATGCCACGATGTCTTTTGGTCCAGCAGGGTACTTCCTTTCTACCACCAGGGCCACAGCCACCAAAGCTGCCAAGCCTATGGCGAGACTTGTTAACCAACGAAGCCGCTTCATGATTGACGCTTAGGCCGCTGCCATTGCATGATGACCATATCCTGCCATCCATCTGACATATGGTACCACTGTTGCATGGTTCCAACTTCTTTGAAGTTGGCAGAAGTGAATGCCGATCGAGCAGCATGATTGATTGTCAGCATTTCTGCCTTGAGGGTTCGTAGCAATGCATGTTCAGTAGCCCATGCTTGCACTGCCTTCAAGGCTGCCGGGGCGATGCCTCTGCCTCGAAGTGCTGGATCCACCAACAAACCCACTGAGGCATGCTGGTGCAGTGGACTGGCATCATAGATGTCAACAAGACCCAAGGGTGAGTATGCTGCATCCTCAATCATCCAACGCAGTTGTCCCACCTCCCAAAAGTCGCGTTTAGCAGCATCCAAGTAGGCTTGCATCATGGCTTTCGAGAAAGGGGCGTAACGAGGCCCAGCCTTCCAATGTTCAGGGTTGTTTTCCCATTGGAGCAATTGATCCAAGTCTGAAGGTTCCAGAGCGCGCAATCTCACATCAAAATCTACCATGGCCATTGCCCTTTGTACACCTGGACTACTGACCCAGTCAGTTGAATTTTTTTAAAACCCGCATCGGATCCTTCAAAGTCAATGATTAGTCGACCACCTTTAGCCTCCAGTTGAATGGGTGATGGCAGACGATTTATTTGATGGATGACCAATGCTGCTGCGACTGCACCTGTTCCGCAACTCAAGGTCTCTGACTCAACGCCGCGTTCATAGGTTCTGATTGCATAGGCATTGTCGCCTTGTATGGGTTGCACCCAGTTGATGTTGCAGCCACCTTGTTTTACATAATAACCATACCTAAGCTTCTTGCCCAATTCCATGACGTCCAATGTACCTAAATCCTCAGATTCAGGCAGCAAAAAAACATGATGTGGTGAACCGGTATCCAGGAAGTAACCCCCTACCGAAGCCTTTGCTAATGCCATGTTCTCCATGGCTATCGTGACCTCATCCGAACCCTTCCACCAGGCCTCGTGCAAGCCGTCAACCGCTTCAAACGAGCATTCAGAACCTGAGAACAAGTCGCTGCGTTTGGCAAAGTCTACGGCACAGCGCGAGCCATTGCCACATAAGCTACCTAAGGCGCCATCAGCATTGTAATACGTCACTTTGAAATCAGCTACATGGCTGACAGATAATCGGACCAAACCATCAGCACCAATGCCTGTTCGCCGGCAACAAGCCTTGGCAATCATCCGGTCATCCAGCCAATCCCCATCCATCTCATCGATGAGAATGAAGTCATTGCCTGCGCCATGGTATTTGGTGAAATGAGATTTCATACCTCAAATTTAAGGATGTGGAACAGTTTTTGAAATTAAAGCAGTGAATTAATTCAACAAATATGAAGGTATCAACCTATTTAACCATTGGTGGCGCAGTGGTCATTGGCATTCTTGGCGGCATCAGCGGTGCTGCAATTTTTCAGCAAAGCCAACCCCAGCAAGTGGTCTACGAAAATCACACCCTTCCAGCCAGCCAGTTGACAAGCAACATCCAACCTGGGATTGTTAGCTCAACAGATTTTTCATCAGCTGCTGAACAAGCAGTTCATGCAGTCGTGAATGTGAAAACAACCGTTGAGAAAGGCTATTATTTCAACCCATTCAAGGATTTTTTCTTTGGTTCTGAGGAAGGGTCTCAAATCCAGCCCCGCATGGTTCAAGGATCTGGGTCCGGTGTCATCATTGCCTCCGATGGTTACATTGTAACCAACAATCACGTCGTCAAAGACGCAGTATCATTGACTGTAACGCTTAATAACAACAGGGAATATGCCGCTAAAGTTGTTGGAATCGATGCAACCACTGACTTGGCCGTATTGAAAATATCAAGTGACAAAACCCTCCCCTTCATGACATTTGCCAATTCTGACAATTTACGACTGGGCGAATGGGTTCTTGCAGTTGGCAACCCATTCAACCTTACCTCAACGGTGACTGCAGGCATTGTCTCAGCAAAAGGCCGGAACATCAACATCATTGACAACCAATCAGCCATTGAAGCTTTCATACAAACGGATGCTGCCGTCAACCCCGGCAACAGTGGCGGCGCCTTAATCAATACTTCAGGTGAGCTCATTGGTATCAATACAGCGATATCTACCCACACAGGAAGTTATGAGGGCTACAGCTTTGCCATACCTGCAAACATTGTAAGCAAGGTGGTCAATGACATCATGACCTATGGTATGGTTCAACGGGCATACCTAGGGGTTAATATCACCAACATCAACCAGGCCTTAAAGGAGCAAGAGGACATTGACCTCAGCCAAGGGGTTTACATCGCTGAGCTAAGCCCCAAGGGGGGCGCTATGGATGCTGGGCTGAAAAAGGGTGACATCATTGTCAATGCTGGCGGTAAAATTGTGAAAAAAACAGCAGAGCTTTTAGAGATTATCGGTTCAAAAAAACCTGGTGACAAGCTATTGATTGAGGTGATTCGCAATGGCAATCGCAAGTCCTTCCAAGTGACATTAAAAAACCTCGTTGGAACCACCGACATCCTCCAACAGGAGGACATGGAAAGCTTAAGAACCCTAGGCGCTGCCTTTGAGACATTGACGCAGACAGAGATGCGAACTTATGGGTTGCGATCTGGTGTCAAGATCAGCGACATCGGCAAAGGAAACCTAGCTAAAGCAGGTGTCCCTCAGGGGTTCATACTGGTCCGACTCAACAACCAATATGTCAGCAATCAAGCTGAAGTTTCAGCCATCATCAATACGCTTGACCCCGGTGATGGCATACTGTTGCAAGGGTTGATGCCTAACGGTCAACCTGAGGTGTTTGCTTTCGCCCTGTAAACCACTGTGTAAATTTTAACCCATTGGGGCATAAAAAATCAGCAAGAAAGGATGGCCGTTCACCCAAGTAGAAATACTTTTGCCTTACCCTTACACTGAATCAACCGACCCTTTGATGACTCCCGCTTCCAAACATTCCTTTTACGCAAGCAAAACATCTGAACGCTTGCATGATGAGCGCGCTGCCACTTCATTGATTAAGCGCGTTGGCGACCTTTTTTTTGATAAAAATGTTCATGTGGTACTTTTCCGCCAAGCCCTGGTAGATCAAAGGCCTTCTGAATTGCTTCAGGCTCATGTGCACGCCAGCAATATGGCTGGTGAGGCAATCACTGTCCAAGATTCATTGGCCATGATCAAGGCATTGCAAGAAACCCTTGTTCAAAACAGCTCCATTGACATTGGACGCATGGCAGTTGAATGGAAGCGTGAAGCAGGCGTTTACCTGGAAAGGAATGCCTTTATTCATGCCAAACTCAAGGCCTTCATGAACAGTCAGAACCCCGACTCTGAACCTGTTGACGTGGTGTTGTACGGTTTTGGACGCATCGGCCGCTTGGTCGCACGCGAGCTAATCAGCCAGGAAGGTCGCGGCAATCAGCTGCGCCTTCGCGGCATTGTCACACGCGGTGAAGACGAAGTCAGTTTAGAGAAGCGCGCTTCCTTGCTTCGTGTGGATTCCATCCATGGGCAATTCCCCGGAACCGTTGAGACTGATCATGAAAACAACGCATTGATCGTCAATGGCCGACCCGTTGTGATGATTGCTGCCAGCGATCCCACAAAAATCGACTACACTGCCTATGGCATTGATAATGCCTTGATCATTGACAACACGGGTGCCTTTCGCGACAGAGAGGCATTGAACCTTCACACGCAAGCAAAAGGCGCAAGCAAGGTTCTCCTAACCGCACCTGGCGGTGGGGTTCCTAACATTGTCTTTGGGGTAAATCACCTCGATGTGGACAAGGATGAAACCATCTTTTCAGCGGCCAGCTGCACGACCAATGCCATTGTCCCTGTACTGAAAGTCATTGAGGATGTATTAGGCATTGAGCAAGGTCACATTGAAACCATTCATGCCTACACCAATGACCAGAATTTGGTAGACAACATGCACAAGAAATACCGGCGTGGTCGCGCGGCAGCCGTCAACATGGTGATCACAGAAACAGGTGCTGGCAAGGCTGTAGATAAGGTGATTCCTGGACTGGGTTCACGATTGACAAGCAATGCCATCCGTGTTCCTGTACCCAATGGCTCATTGGCGATTCTCAACTTAAGCCTTAAAAAGACCACTGACCGCGAAGCCTTCAATGCCATCATGAAAGATGCTGCTTACGAAGGTAAATTGGTGGAGCAAATTAAGTTTTCCATGAGCGCTGAGCTGGTGTCCAGTGACATTGTTGGTGATTCTTGCTGTGCCATTTTCGACTCAGAAGCAACCGTCATGCACCATGACGGCAAGCATGTGGTCATTTATGTCTGGTACGACAACGAGTATGGCTACACGCGCCAGGTCATGCGATTGGCGAAGCATGTAGCAAACGTGAGTCGGAAATCCTACTTTTGATTGGGCTCAACACAAAGACCGCTTTCACAACAGAAAGCCCCTTAAAGCATCAACCCTGATAGAATGGCAATTTGGTCACCTTTGCTTGCAACAGCTTGCCCCTGACCTCAATGAAAATTTCCGTATCCGCCTTAGATAAGGCTTTGGGGACATAGCCCATGCCAATGGCTTGATTCAATGACGGCGACATGGTTCCACTGGTCACAATGCCAATGTGATCCCCTTGTGCATTCGTGATGGGGTAACCTTGCCTAGGTATACCGCGATCGATCAAGTGAAAGCCTACCAAACGGCGGCTGACACCCCTGGTTTTTTCTTCCAGCAATGCCTCCCAGTTGATGAAGGTTTTGGTGAATTTGGTGATCCATCCAAGGCCTGCCTCCAACGGTGATGTGCTTTCATCAATGTCATTGCCGTAGAGACAAAACCCCATCTCCAGGCGAAGCGTGTCACGCGCAGCAAGTCCAGCAGGTTCAATCCCATACGGCTGACCTGCCTCCAAGATGGCATCCCAAACTTGTGCGGCCTTACCCTTAGGGATGTAAAGCTCAAATCCGCCTGACCCCGTGTAGCCCGTGGCACTGATGAGCACCTCATCAACGCCAGCAAAACGGCCCCATGCATAGGTGTAATAAGTCATGTCAGCTAAGTCCACTTCTGTCAATGATTGTAGGGCTTCAATCGTTTTGGGGCCTTGCACCGCCAACAACGAAGTCTCCAGAGATGCATCACTGATTGTGGCATCGAAACCACCTGCATGGCCCTCTAGCCAAGCCATGTCCTTTGCCATGTTAGATGCATTGACAACCAACATATAGAGGCTTTCTGATTCACAGTACACCAGTAAATCATCAACGATGCCCCCCTTATCGTTTGGCAGGCAAGCGTATTGGATTTTCCCAGAGGTTAGCTTCGCTACATCATTGGATACAACCGACTGCAAAAAGGCCAAAGCATCTGGTCCCTTGACCCAAAACTCCCCCATGTGCGACACATCAAACACCCCAATGGATTGGCGAACAGCATGGTGCTCTACGCGTAAACCTTGGTATTGCAGTGGCATGTGGTAGCCCGCAAAAGTCACCATTTTTGCTCCCAAAGCAAGGTGCTTGTCGTGGAGTTCTGTCGATAATACAACTGTCTGTTCAGTCATCATTGATGTACTTAAGGGGTTATCCATGGATAAATTGGGGGCGATTAAACTCAAGCAGGACCTTTGCCTCAAAGGCCAACAGTTCCTGCCAGAGGGCATTGACTTGCTTCAAGTCACCATATTGCCTAGCAAATTGCAAAAACATGGTGTAATGGTTGGCTTCAGAAACCATCAGGCGTGAGTAGAAGGTCGAAAGCTCCTCATCTTCCAGCACGGAGGACAAAAGCCTGAATCGCTCACAACTTCTGGCTTCAATCAGTGCCGCAATCAGCAAGCGATGGACCAATCGGGTCATGCGATGACCCCCAGGTGGGAAAAATGTTTTGATTCGGGCAACGTATTCATCCTTGTTGTCGTTTCCAAGTTTAAGTCCACGCTTCATGAGGTGTGCATGCACCATTTCGAAATGACTCATCTCCTCACGGGCAAGCGCAGACATGGCCTTAACCAGGTCATCCAGCTCAGGGTAGCCTATCATCAAGGAAATAGCTGTTGAAGCAGCTTTTTGCTCACACCAACAATGGTCAGTCAAAATAGCATCCATGCGCATGGAGGCGGCGTGGGCCCATCGAGGGTCTGAAGGCAGTTGCAATCCGAGCATGTTGGCAAAAATAAGGATTGAAGGTCAATTTGACAGCTTGAGTGCCGAACTTGGTAGCATGCAATGGAAATCCTGGTTTGTCGCACTCATGCTTGCTTCCTTGGTTGGGAAACAAAGCACGTCTACCGACCAGCAAGCCATGCATTTCTATGCAGACATTGGCGGAGATGAGCCCCATGTCCTCATGGTTGCCGTCTTACCGGACCTGGGTGTCTTGCACCTACAAAGCGGTGAAATTCTGGGACTTGAATCTGAGCTAATCATGGCCTTTGCTCAAAAAGAAGGAATGGTGATTGAATGGGTTTGTGTTCACAGTGCCAATGCTGCACTGAAGGCATTGCGGCAAGGGCGAGTTGATGTGGCCATAGGGGGACTGCCTGAGCAATACCTTGACGGCCTGGCAAGAACGTCTCGCATCAGAACTTGTGCCTGGCATGTTGCCAGCCATGCCGACAGTGTTTACATCCTGAATAATGCGCCAACCTATGCAGGCTTATGGCAGCAAGACAGCATCACCATCCTCACGCACCAGACAAACATGTACCGCTTCAGTACAGACAGCCTGTTGATGCGGCCGGACTTTCTCATCAATCAGCCCCTTGACAGCCTTCTGTTGATCGGACAAGGCGGTATCAGCTGGTACAGCAGCCCTTCAGACAGCAGCCTCCAGCAAGCCCTGACTGCCTACCTATCTAGCCCGTTGGCCCGCCGAAATAAAGCCATTTTCCGTCACCATGGCATGGGTCATGGGGTTGATATCACAGGGATGGATAGCCTGTTTCATGGCCACACCATTGACCCATACACACTGATGGCATTGGCTTACACAGAAAGTCGTTTCAATGCCAGCATCATTTCATCTGCAGGTGCTGTTGGTCTGATGCAAGTCCTCCCAAACACAGCCTATCGACTAGGGACAGACACAAGCAAGCTACTAAACCCCCTCGTGAACATTGAAGCCTCCCTCGCCTACTTGAAATTCTTGGACAGGTATTGGGAGCGATTTGGCGTAGCGAAAGACGAACGACTGCCCTTTGTGCTGGCATCCTACAACACGGGGCCAACCCCCGTTCGCAGACAGGCACTGAAAGCAGAAAAAAAAGGGTACCTGGCTACCGTATGGAAAGGTCATGTTGACCAATTTGCCCGTGGTCCTGGCGCCTTCTATCAGCGTCGAATCATGCGTCGCGCTAAATTGTACCGCAGCTATGCCATGGTCATGAAAGCCAATCTGACTGCCATTAAAATTGGAAATAGATGAAGGGCTGGCTGCCAGCTGACATGGACTGAAACACGAAGAGCATGGCGCCAAATGCTAGGGACCACTGCACATACCAAGGGGCATGAGCAAAGCGCTGCCTGTAAGCATGCTTCATGGTTTCTGGAATCCAATGAATGAGGTAGCCTACAAGCATCACAGCAAGGGGCTTCCAGAAACCATGGAGAATATCCCCCGTCAATGAGGCATCAAAGGCTGTCCAAGATCGCGTTAGGATACTGATGGCCTCATCCCAACCAGGCGCACGAAACCAAGCCCTAGTGAAGGTTATAAAGGTCAAGGTGATGGCAATCGCCCACACCCTGGCAAAGACATTGCTTTGAGGTGTCCAAGGCCTGATTTGCTTCCACAACTTGTACCCAACGAGCCCCAAGCCATTCAAACCACCCCAAGTCACAAAGTTCCATGAGGCGCCATGCCACCAACCACCAAGCAGCATGGTTAACATGATGTTGATGTTGGTGTTGAGCCATTGGCGAAACGCTGTCACCCAACGGGCCAAAGCATACACCGTGACCAACAACAAAGCCATGCCGACAGGCACCAACCAGGTGTCTGACATGATACTCAGCACCACAGCAGCAAGAAAGATCAACACATAGGTGGCCAATGAGCCCTCTCTGTTACCACCCAAGGGGATGTACAAATAGTCCCTTAGCCAGGAACTCAATGAGATATGCCAACGGCGCCAATAATCAGAGACTGACGTAGCTTTGTAGGGTGAATTGAAGTTTTTGGTCAGCGTGAATCCCATCAGCATGGCCACACCAATAGCCACATCAGTATACCCACTAAAGTCTGCATAGACCTGCAGCGAATAAGCAAAGAGTGCCATGATGCACTCCAGGCCTGAGTAAAGGGTGGGCTGTGCAAAGACCCTGTCTGCAAAATTGCTTGCCACATAATCAGCCAAGACCATTTTCTTTATCAAGCCATTGAGTATCCAAAACAGGCCAAGACCAAAAGCAGCCTTGGTGAGCTTTGTTTCCTTGTACAGCTGGGGCAAAAACTCTGAGGCACGCACAATTGGGCCGGCCACCAATTGCGGAAAGAAACTGACAAAAAATCCGAAATCCAGCACCCGATTGACCGGTTTGATTTTCTTGCGGTAGAGGTCAATGGTGTAACTCAAGCACTGGAAGGTGTAGAAGGAAATCCCCACGGGCAAGATGATGGCTGTCTCAACAAAGTCAGAGCCAAAGGTCGCATTGCTCCAAATAGCCATGTAGGGCTTTGGCTCCCACAATAACCCAAAGGCATCCGAAAAGAAATCTGCAAGGAAATAGGCATACTTGAAGTAAAACAGCAAACCAAGGTTCACAAACACCGAGGCAAAGAGCCACATTTTCCGCTTCCATGTTGTGTCGGTCCGATGCATGGCATGGCCAATCAAATAATCCGATACCGTGCTAAAAACCAACAACAACAAAAAGAGGCCACTGACCTTGTAGTAAAAGAACAAACTAATGGCAAAGAGGTAGGCATTGCGCATGGCCATTTTTCGCTGAAGAAAAGCTAAGCCAAGTAATGCCACAGCAAAGAATCCCCAAAAAAACAGGTCCACAAACAACAGGGGGGCCTGGGGGTCATACCGCAGTAAATCCAACAACCAGTCCATCATGATTTGAAGTGATTCAAGTAGGACCATTCAATAGCCTCAGCCAGCCATGCTGCCTGTATAGCGTAACCTGCATGGGTCATGTGGATACCATCTTTTTTTGCCCAGCCTTTGCGAATCCAGAAATTGATGGAACGGCTTCCACCCATCATGTGGTAGAAATCATGCACCGCACCACCGTGCTTTCGAGCCAGTCGCCGCATCACGCGCTGAACCATTTCTCCATGGGGGTTGTAGTTGCCCTTGTACTTGCTGTCATTGTTCGTCACCCAAATAAAGGCTGCATGGGGGTTCACCTTTTGTACCCAAGCAACCAAGCTATCGTAATGCTGTTCATAGGCGACGGTATCAAAACGCCCAATTTGCTTGTAGGCATCATTGATGCCCAATCCCCAAATCACTAGATCAGGGGGAAATGCATGGAGCTGATCCACAAATCGCTCACATTTCAAGTAGCTGTGAGTGGCTGCGCCATTGGTGCCAATCGCATGATACCTAATGCCAATGTCATCCCGCAAGACTTGAAGACCCTCCAAGGAAAACCAATGGGTGGAATCGCTCGATTGCAAGGCAAACTCAATGCTGTCCTGCAGTGTTTCCCACCGAGCTTCATAGGCCTGTAAGGAGGCATTGTACCATGAGGTATCAGGGTCTCCCAATATGTTCACTGCATAGGAACTATCCGAAGGCGCAGAGAAGACGCGCAAATGGTTGAATGCAAGGGCCTCTTCCCTGCCATGCACATGCACCGTTGCCAGGCTATCAATTGTCCAAGCTCGTATCCCTGACACACCCCATGGTCCTTTGTGGTAGGGGACGGAACAACGTTGACCGGTCCACTCTCCAGTGTAGCTGACCCGGTAGGAAGCGGGGTTGTTGGTCTGAGCCACCTTGTAGGGAAAGAAAAAGCCCCGTTCTCCCGACAGCCCAGGCGCCATAGACTGCAAGCGGTAGCGGATGGCATCCGTAAGCAGACCTGCCTGCACATGGGAACCTCCCACATGAACCATGTTAACATGCCCCTTGCCCTTAAAAATCAATGTGTCCATCTTCTGCCACACAGGGTCAAATTGCTTGGCTCCCGATGGAAAATCCAGCTGATTAGGCCTTGCAGGAATGGGCATGGTGGATGGCAATGATCTCAGCGCAATGGGTTGTGCGTCAAGACGCCCGCCAAAAGGTAGCAAGCCAATCAAGGCCACCCAGATCATCTGTCGTTCAATGCGCATGGCGTGCCAATTCATTGTCAATAGCCTTCACCAAGGCTTTGCCTACCAACCGAGCGCCAGCTGAGGTAAAGTGGATGTGGTCTGGCCCCGCCAACGGTGGCTTCATTGTTGCCCATATGGACATGCTGCCAACACCCCCCATCAGCTCTAGCATGTCAAAATAGGCAATACCTTCAGCCATGGCTGCCCCTTGCATTGCATCCCTGACAGAGGCCACAAAGGGGTAACTCACCCAGGCCAACCCCTCCTTGTTTGCCATGTCGCTGGGGCCAACCAACAAGATGTCTGCTTCTGGCAACAAGCGCTTGAAGAGTTGGATTTGCCGTTGAATTTTTCGACCATAGGTCTTGGCCTTTGCCTCAGAATCAATGTATGGGATGCTGTTGCCCCCGAACTGCAAGATGATCAAGCCCACATTGCTAGCCTTCAAGCTGTTACCAAAGTGCGCCTCATCCATGAACGTGAACGTGTAGCCAGACGATCCGCGCATGGCTACATTGTCAACTGCCACGCCACCCATGCCATCCAGACTCACATGGTTCAATACCGGGCTAGGTCCTTTGAATGCCAATGATACATTTGAAATGGGTTGTTTTGACTCCAAAACGATGTGACCAGCTGGACCTGGCTCCATGAAACCTGACTGCCACAGGCTGTCATGGCTAAACACCGACAACTCAAAGGGTTCAGTGATGGGCCCATGTGACAAGGTCACTCGGCGGTAACTGCGAAAGGACCGGCTGCCCCAACCCCTGGATTGAAAATGCGCCACGGCATCAAAGCCCTCTTTCCGGCTGCTGTCATGCATGTAGGTGTGCGCAACCCCTCGGCTGCCATACTTGCCCGATGTCAACCGTTGATCCCTGCGGCCAAAACTTACATAGCGATGCCACGTTCCAACTGTCTCATGCTTCACTGCCGCATGGGGCACAAAGGGCGCTAGGGGCTGCATACCTGGACCCGTTCCACCGTAGCGGCTTTGGAAATAACTGCGCAGCAAACCTGTCATGCGGTCCCCTTCAATTTGCGAATCCCCATAATGGATGATCCGCAGGGGATCACCTTGTGGCTTCACTCGATGCAAGGCTGCCGCAAACTTGACCCATCCAGATGACGACTCTTTGAACAGCAATTGACCGGGACCGGGCGCAGGCAGTTTAACCACGGGCAAATTGGGGGATTGCTCAACAAGGGGTGTTGATTTGAAGGGTGCCAATGGCTCTTTCACATCCAGAACCACATTCGTATCCATCACTGCAATGGCTTCAATGACCATGGCGTCTACTGCATCACTGCCACTGCGCTCACCCAATGGGTCCCACTGAGGCACATGAAAAACCACATTGCCAAACAACACATAACTCGATTGGGGATTCACATAGGAAATCAAGCCAAAAGCCAGGAGCAGGGTCGCAATAAATGCAGCTGCCGACCCACCGGGAAGGTTTGCATTATTTTTCATAAAGGAATCATCAAGACTTGACCAGGGTAGATGGTTTCCTTACCATGGTTCGCCTGTATCAATGCATCCAAGTGCATGTGAGGGAAGTGGCGCTGTATCTTCCACAGGCTATCACCTGTTTTCACCACATAGGACGCAAACAAAGGGATATCAGCTAAATCCACTGCCACGGAGGCTTGTGATTCATCCGCTCCATCATTGCGGTTGTGCGCGTCCATCCCTGCAACCATCAAAGCCTCCTCCTTGATGGCATTCCATGCCTTTGCTGTGATGAGGCCTTCACGTCGGACATGGGTTGGGGAATGCAAAAAAGCCATGTTAGCGGCCAAGGAATCCTTGAATTCACAATAGTAATCCGACCAAAGGGTCTGAGCTACCGCAAAACAGGTGCTCGAATCAGCATCAACAATGCCTGCATAGCGCATCAATGACGCCGTGTGTAAACCATAAATTGAGTGCCGTGGCACATCGTCGTGAATCAAGTAGGCTCGCATGGTTTGTAGTGCGCGGGTATCCATGTAAATTGGCGCTGACGCTGCCTGCTTTTCAAGCGCATCAATGCTTGCCTCCATGTCTAGACTCAGCCGATTCAAGTGCACCCCATCAAGGGCGCCCAATGGCCCATCAAGGACAATCGTCAGCAAAAAGAGCAAAAACAGCTTCAAACGTGGCATTATTCAAAAATAAGCTGATGCATGAAGCCTTTATGCCGCCCATTCAGGATTTATGCACAGTGTTGTTCACCAACGCATGATGACAGAACCCCAGGTGAATCCTGAGCCAAAGGCTGCCAATAGCACCTTATCTCCTCGCTTCAATTTTCCCTGCTCCCAGGCCTCGCTCAAGGCAATTGGAATGGATGCCGCCGTGGTGTTTCCTTTGGATTGAATATTGTTGAACACCTGATCATCAGACAATTTCATGCGTTTTTGAATGAATTGTGAAATGCGCAGATTGGCCTGGTGGGGGATGAATAAATCCAAATCTGATGCAGACAGGTTATGCGCCTTCAAGGTTTCTTTGATGACTTCACCAAAGCGAATCACCGCATTGCGAAAGACAAAGTTGCCATTCATGTGGGGGTGAATCCCTGTTGGCACCTCCCCTTGCTTCAGTTTTTCAAGAATTTTAGACAAAGGATACATAGAACTTGGAAGTTCCACTGCCAGCTCCAAGGCGTGCTTACCTTGGGAATGCAAATGACTGCTCATGATGGCGCTTTCCTCTGGATTGTCCGATCGGGACAAGATTATCGCGCCCGCACCATCACCAAAGATGATTGCCGTGCCACGCCCTTCTGTGCTGAGGTTAAGGCCACCAGACTGAAGCTCTGAACCAATGACAAGAATGTTTTTGTACATGCCCGTCTTGATGAATTGATCTGCCACACTCACGGCATACACAAAGCCTGAGCACTGGTTGCGAACGTCCAATGCGCCCACCGTGTCAAGACCAAGTATCTCTTGAACCTGAACACCACAGCCAGGAAAGTAGTAATCCGGACTCAGGGTTGCAAAGATCACATGGTCGATATCCTTAGGGCCTACCCCTGCCCGTTCCATGGCTATTTTTGCCGCTGCAGCGCCCATGGTTGAAGTGGTATTACCATCACCTTCTTCAACCCAGTGACGGGACTCAATGCCCGTTCGCTCGCGAATCCACGCATCGTTGGTGTCCATGTACTGCGTTAAATCATCATTGGTCACAACGCGTGGTGGCACAAAATGTCCCACGCCAGAGATATATGATGAGTACCCTGTCGATGGCGGGGCTGGTTTGTTTTTCCTGAAGAACATGCAATGGGAATTTAGGTAATCAAATCTAGGCAATCAATGGCGAATTCACCCATTCGTGTGAGACCTATTCCATCAACACGATCAACCAGGATGCTTTGATTCATCATTGCCTGTCACTGACAGCAGGGTAGAAAAAAGGATTTATCGCATGGCGCATAGTAACCTTGAGGTATTCAGCAATGAAAAAGCCCCGCATTGCTGCAGGGCTTCCATTCTCTGGGGTGGAAGATGGGTCTCGAACCCACGACCTCCTGGACCACAACCAGGCGCTCTAACCAACTGAGCTACAACCACCATTTGAAGGCGGCAAAGATATGCAAGGAGTTCTTGAATTTCCAACGCGATTGCATATTGCAAAGAAGAAATCTCCGTTCTTTGCAACATGCATCAAACAAGCATTCTTCACATCGTGAGGATGTGGCCCCATGCTGGTGACCCTCAGCATGGAAGCTTCATCCAAAAACACGTGAAAGCTCTGGCTGACCACCAGGACATCAAGCAATCAGTCATTGTGTTCGCTGATTTGGATGTGCATACGACGTGGCATGGCGTCCAAGTGCAATCCGTCAAAGCCGCCGCTGGATGGCAACATTGGGAAAAGAAATCAGGCCTAGTTCTGGGCTGGATTGCTGAGAATGGCATACCTGATGCAGTTCACATGCATGGCGCCGCTGGTGACACTGCCTACTTGAGTCTTAGGCTACACATGGGGCATGGTCATCGCATCAAGCGCATCGTCACAGAGCACCAATCGCATTGGCTTAGTCAAGATCTTGCTGATGTGCCTTCTGGCGCCAAATGGACCATCCGACTCGCCCATGCCCGCATGGCTGTTTCCCAACCACTTGCAACGGCCATTGCACGCCTTGCCCCCTGTAAGGTGATACCTAATGTAATTGACCCATCGCAATGCCATCGCGAACACGCGATCAAGGGCAGGCGATTTTTGCATGTGGGTGATTGGGTGAAGATCAAAGGCATCGAAAACTTGATTACGGCCTTTCAACAACATCAAAAAGCACACGCAGAAGATCAACTCACCTTGATCGGTGATGGACCATTGGCCGCAGACCTTCTCAAGGCCATTGCCCGCAATCCTTCAGGCATCAGTCACGGTGGTCGAAAGACGCCTGACCAAGTGCAGGAAATCATGTGTCAGCATGACATCTTGGTGGTCAACAGCGAAAGAGAAACCTTTGCCATGGTGATTGGGGAGGCGCTTGAGCGTGGCCTATGCGTCATTGCAACCCAATGTCAGGGTCCCGAAACGGTGTACGACCCTGCACATGTCACTTTCAGAGAGGGGTCCAGTGATGACATCGAAGATTTGGTTGAGCATTTGGCTCAGGCAAAACCCGGCCAGTCACCCATTGCACAAACCAACTTCAGGTCTGATGTCGTTGCACAGGCAATCTTTGACATCTACCAAAGCCTCAAACTGAAGATCAGCTAAGGGGTCAAATCAAGTCCGTGATGGCATCGATGCCAACCTGGCTTGCTGCAATGAAACCTTCAGCGGAATGCACCCCAATACTCCGTCCCCACTCCCGATCTCGGTGTGTGACAGCCTCCAAGAAGCCTTTTGATGCGATCAAGGTCTCCGGCTCCTGAGAATTTGGGTCGTAGAACTGTGAGGTATGCGCAAGGATAGCATCCATTTTCACCTGAACAAAGCCGGTGATATCAACCACCACATCAGGATGCAGTTGGGTAAACTGGATGTAGTGCATGATGCGGGCTGGACGGAAGGGTTCTTGCGCTTGGCCGTCCATTTGGCTATGAAGTTTTGCAAACCCAGCCTTGAAACAAGCCTCTACCACCAAGGCAGATGCATGACCATGGTCAGGGTGTCGATCAGTTGGCGCATTGCAAATAACCAGCTTTGGCCGGCAGGAACGAATGACTTCAATCAGGCGCATTTGTGATGACTCATCGTTCAGGAGATGCCCATCTCTGAGCTTGAGATTCCATCGATCTTTTGCTCCCAAAGCTTTCAAAGCCCGTTGGGCTTCCTTTTGCCGAATAGCTACAGTGCCTCGGGTACCCATCTCCCCTTGTGTGAGATCCAATAAAGCCACGGATTTACCCTGACTGATGGCTTTTGCCAAGGTTCCCCCACAGCTTAGCTCAATGTCGTCTGGGTGCGCCCCAATGGCGAGAATGTCAATGCCCGTCTTCATAGGCAAAGCTGGTCAAATCTACATCCAATGGGGATGTTTTGCTGCCATAATTGCCCAACCAACGCCCTTGATCATCGACAAGGAATTTGTGGAAATTCCAAAGGACTTGGCTGGATTTGGCGCCATTTTCTGATTTACTGGTCAACCAGGTATAGACGGGGTGTTGCTTATCGCCCTTCACTTTTACCTTAGCCATCATTTGAAAGGTGACGCCGTAATTTTTTTCGCAGAAATCGGCAATGGACTGATCATCACCCGCCTCCTGATTGCCAAACTGATTGCAGGGAAAGCCAAGTATCACAAAGTTCTTATCCTTGGCATTTTCCCACAAGGTTTGCAATTCGCGGTACTGGGGTGTGAATCCACATTTTGAAGCGGTATTCACAATCAGAACCCGCTTGCCTTTGAGGCTGGAAAAGTCCATCAGCTGGCCATCAATGGTCATCGCACTGAGAGAATAAAAATCCACGGGGGACTGAACGGGTTGAGCTATGGTCGTGTTACAGCTCATCAACATGCTAAACAGTCCCATAAGGAGAACTAGTTTGGGGGAATTCATATTGGCAAATTTAACGCCTAAATGATGGATGTCCGTTAATTGCTAAAATCCCTGACTTTGTTCAAATTCCCTGGGTTGAAACGCGTAAATTTGTCCCATGTTACGACGCAAAGCATTACATGCCCTTTTGACCTGGGATTGGTATGCAGATTACGCGCGTTCCGGGCAGTGGTTCAATTCCGTTCTGTTCGCTACCATGACTGCTTATTTGGTGAACATGCTCACGCAATCCACATCACCTGGGGTGTGGACAGCCCTTTTGTGGGTCGTCATCAGTTTTGTCACCTTGCAATCCGCTAGCAGAACCTTCTATCTCTCCCCAGCCAATTGGAACTACATCAACCAGCTGGTGACACCGATGGAAATCATGGTAGGCAAAAGCATCGCCAGCGCACTGAGTAGCTTGCTGTTTGTCACTGTGGCATTTCTCTTTTTCGGTCTCTGGATTGGCTGGCCTAGCGATGGACATGTTTTGGCTATTTACCTCTCTGTTGCCATTGGCACCATCGGGTTGTCGACGACCCTTTGCTTCACCGCAGCCATTGCGTCCAAAACCCAAGCAAAGGGTGGTCTGTTGGCTATTTTAAGTCTGCCACTTCTCTTGCCAACCTTGATGATTGCAGGTCGCGCCACGAAGCTGGCAACTTTGGGTGTTGAAACCCACGAATTAACTGGCCCATGGCTTGCTGAGGTGGGCATGGCAGGCATCCCTCTGGCCCTGAGCGGCCTATTGTTCCCTTACCTTTGGAAAGCTTAATGAAACCGTGGAAAATCATAGGATTAGCGCTGCTGGGTTACAGCATCGTTGCCGGCCTTTTAACGGAGGCTCCGCGTCTACCCGTACTGAATGAGACCATCAGGAATCTCTACTACCATGTGCCCATGTGGTTTACCATGATAGCCCTGCTGGGCGGTTCATTGGTGCACTCTATCAAACACCTAAGTAGCGGAGACTTGGTGCATGACAGCAGGGCATCACAGCACGCGCAAGTGGCCATGCTTTTTGCTGTACTGGGCCTATTAACTGGCATGGTGTGGGCAAAGTTCACCTGGGGAGCCTTTTGGACCAATGACCCTAAACTCAATGGCACAGCGGTGTCCATGCTTATTTATGCCGCTTACTTCGTGCTTCGAAACAGCGTTGACGACGCAATGAAACGCGCCACATTGGCTGCTGTGTACAACATCTTTTCCTTTGTGTTAATGGTTGTCTTCATCGGGGTGCTTCCGCGATTGACAGACTCCTTGCACCCAGGTAATGGCGGTAACCCTGCCTTCAGCAATTATGACCTTGACAGCAACATGCGCATGGTCTTTTACCCTGCCGTTTTTGGCTGGATCTTGATTGGATTCTGGATCACTGAACTCCGCCGACGCATTGCCGGCCTTACAAACCACCCATGATGAATACCCTTTTGACTGCATTCCTTCAAGCTGGCCCACCCATTGACATGGCAGACAACTTTCGTGCCGACGGAAAAATCTATGTTGTTGTGGCCATCATTGCCATCATCTTCATTGGCATTTCTGCCTACCTCATTCATTTAGACCGCAAGATTTCTCGCATTGAAGCAGGCGTGACCAAACCATCACAAGACCAAGCGCCATGAAGCGAAGCAGCATCATTCTCCTACTTGTCATTGCCCTGCTGATTGGGGTTCTTGTGAGCACCATCCAAGACGCAAGTACCTACGCATCATTTGACATGGCGCAAAAACAAGCACCAGAAACAGTTACTGTTGTGGCACAGTTGGACCTAGACTCACCCATCACATTTGATCCACAAACCAGCATGCTAACGTTCACAGCCATTGACAAAGATGGGCAGTCAAGCACTGTATTGTACAATCAGCCAAAACCTCAAGATTTTGAACGATCAGAAGAAATCACAATCAAGGGTCGTGCTGGCGACGGTCAGTTTGTGGCCATTGAGATCCTGATGAAGTGTCCGTCAAAATACACAGAAGAAGGTGGTGTGATGGCTGACGATGAAGCATCTATTTACACAGAGAATTCATGAATTACATGGGCGAACACGACATCTGGATTCAATCCGGACGTTTTGCAGTGGCTTTGGCCTTTGCGGCTGCTTTGATTGCATCCATCACCTATTTGATGTCGTGGATGCGAAAAGATGGCGCTGCACTCCGTCGAGCAGGCCGGGCAGCTTTCATGCTCCACGCAGCTGGCGTTATAGGTACTGTGGTCATCCTGTTTGTTGCCATACTCAACCACTGGTATGAACTGGATTATGTCTGGCGACACAGTTCCAACGACTTGCCGCTTGAATACATCGCTTCATGCTTCTGGGAAGGACAGGAAGGGTCATTTCTTCTATGGATGTTTTGGCAATCTGTGATCGGGCTTGTTTTGATCAAGGTTGCAGGCCAATGGGAGGCGGGGGTTGTTGGTGTCTTGAGTATTGTGCAAGTCTTCCTTACAAGCATGATTCTGGGAGTCTACCTGGGTGATCTTCACATAGGCAGCAGCCCCTTTATTTTGATTCGCGAGCTACCAGAAAACCTAGGCTTGCCCTGGACTGACATGGTGGATTACCTGATGAGGGTCCCTGGGTTTTCAGATGGCCAAGGCTTGAATCCTTTGCTGCAGAATTACTGGATGGTCATCCATCCGCCAACCTTATTTCTTGGCTTTGCCTTGATCACTGTACCGTTTTCTTATGCCATGGCGGCACTTTTGAACCGCGACTATTCCGCATGGGTCAACGACGCCATGCCATGGGTTTTTGCTGGTGTAGGCATCTTAGGAACAGGTGTCCTCATGGGGGGTGCGTGGGCCTATGAAGCACTGTCATTTGGCGGATTTTGGGCTTGGGACCCGGTTGAAAACGCCTCCCTTGTCCCTTGGTTAACCTTGGTTGCCTTAGGTCATTTGATGATCATTGAGCGTGTGAAGCGCAAAGCAACAACCAGCACCTTGATGATGGCAATGCTGACATTTTTCTTGGTCCTCTACTCCACCTTTTTGACCCGTTCAGGCATATTGGGCGACTCCTCTGTGCACGCCTTTGTGGACCTTGGGCTCAATGGTCAATTGCTGGTGTTTCTTGGCTTTTTCTCTGTGCTACCCCTTGGGCTTTTCTTGATGCGATGGAAGGATATGCCAAAGAGCCCCTCTGAAGATGCCTTTTCCTCTAGGGAATTTTGGATGTTCATTGGCTCATTAACCTTGTTACTGAGTGCCGCACAAATCACCTTCTCAACCAGCATTCCCGTCATCAACAAACTGGTTGGACCTGACGGTATGATTGCACTGTTATCAACAGAATTGGCCCCGCCTGTTGAGCCCTTTGCGCATTACCATAGCCTACAAATACCCTTTGCCATTTTAATCACCACCTTGATGGCTATTGGGCCGTATTTGCGATGGAAATCAACCCCTTGGAGCCTTTTCAAGCGCATCACCTTGTCCGGTGTCATCAGTCTTCTGATTGCTTCCTTGGTGGTCTGGGGATTGGCGTTGTACACGTTCAGTTATGCCTTACTGATTTTCACCAGCCTTTTTGCTGTCATCAGCAATGCAACTTATTGGTTGAAATACCTGAAGGGTCAATGGACCGTGGGCGCTATGACGATAAGCCACCTTGGCTTTGCCTTGATTTTGATTGGTGCCGTGATCTCCAATGCGAAAAAAGAGCCCATCAGCACCAATTCCACCTTCATTCACCAGGATTTTCCGTCGAATGAAAACCTGCTGATGCCATTTGGCGACACGCTTTCCATGTACCCCTATTGGGTGGTTTGGACTGGCGAACACCAGGACGGCCACAACAGGGTCTTTGATGTGGATTTCTATTTGGAAGACGACTCAACCCATCGCAGTGGTACCAGACTGAAACTCAACAAGGCCTTTACGCTCCACCCGTTCGTGCAAATCAATGAAACGATGGGGAATGTGCGCGAACCCAGCACCAAGCACTATTGGGACAGGGACATTTACACCTATGTGAGCTATGCCGACTTGCGTCCTGCTTCTGTAAAAAATGCGGAATGGGCTGAACCCATGACAGCTATTGTTGCGAAAGGGGAGTCTATTTTACTCTTCAATCAATACCTGTTGAACTGTGACAGCATAGCCATTGACCTGGCCAGCTTTGACCAATTTACTGGCGATTTGGCTAACCTAAGCATGCGCATGATCCTTCGGGTGCAAGACAGCCTCGGTGTGGATCACCCCTTAGACGTTACCTACCAAGTTGAAGGCAGCAGTGCCCTTCCGGGAGAACAGGTGCTAGAAGACATGGGCCTGAAGATTCGCTTCGATGGCGTCAGCGACACAGCTGGGCAATTTAAAATCACCGCATGGGAACGCAACCCCAAGCAAGACCCTTTCATTCTGATGCAAGCCTTCGTTTTCCCCTACATCAATGTGCTTTGGCTAGGCTGTTTGCTTCTTTTGATTGGCTCCGTTCTATCTGTGGCTAAACGAATCAAGAAACTCAAAGGCTGATGGCTGATTGGGTTATTGTAGGCCATGGCCAAATCGCAACTGCCCTGACGTCACGACTTGGCGCTTGTGGCATACCCTATGCCCAATGGGGGGCACGCGAGCTACTGACCCAAGGCTTGCCCGACATGCCATCCAACCCAAAGGGCGTGATGTTGGCAATTCCAGATGATCACATTCAAACCATCGCACAAACCTTCAGCCACTTGGCCTGTCCCATCATCCACCCCAGTGGTGCAACCAGCATCAAGGCATTGGCCTCTTGCAAGCATGCCGCCGTCTGGTGGCCCATGCAATCCTTCATGCAGGATGACATCCCCTGGGAGACCCTCAATTGCTTTGCTGATGCCCTGACTGATGAGGCTGCCAGAGCGTTAACCTTTTGGCAAAATGACCTTGGCGTGCCAGTAGCCACCCAAGCAAATGACCTTGACAGGAAGAAATACCATCTTGGGGCGGTATTCGCCAACAATTTCCCCAACCACATTGTTGGTTTGTACCAACAGGTTTTTTCTGCCTTGAATTTGCCCAGGGATGCCTTTGACCAAGTGCTTCAAAGCAGCGTCTCTGATGCCCTGGCTGGGAATGCTATTGACATGCAGACAGGGCCTGCTAGACGGGGGGACAAGGGCACCTTGGACGCGCACATTGACCTGTTGCCTGAGGACTTGAAGGGCATATATAAGTCACTGAGTGACAGCATTCAACAACATGATTCATGAACTACAAGACCAAGCTTCATCACCTCACAACATTTGCCTTTGATGTCGATGGGGTATTGACAGATGGGTCAGTCATGCTCGTGCCAGATGCTGAACCCGTCCGTACATTCAATGTCAAGGATGCCTTTGCCTTGCAAAAGGCAGTCAAAGCTGGCTACCGGTTAGCCATCATTACAGGTGGAAGTTCTGAGGCAGTGAAGGAACGCCTTCTCGGTCTTGGTGTTCAAGATGTGTGGCTTCGTGCCAGTGACAAAGCAGACAGCATGGATGAGCTGATGCATCGCTACGACTTGAAGGCCTCGGAAATCATGTACATGGGCGACGACCTGCCCGACCTAGCAGCCATGGCCATGGCTGGGCTGAGTGCCTGCCCCCATGATGCAGCAACTGAGGTTCGTCAAGAAGCTGATTACATCTCCCCCATGGCTGGCGGCAAAGGTTGTGCGAGAGATATCATTGAACAAACCCTTAGATTACACGGCAAATGGAATCAACCAGAACTTCGCAACTGGTAGGTCTCAGCGTTCCGCTGACCTTACATGGGCAACTCATTTTAGGCTCTGGATCTCCGCGTCGCAAAGAGTTGCTTACTGTCTTAGGTATTCCTTTCAGTATTCGCGTAGCAGACAGCCCTGAGACTGCGCCACCTGGCCTCACAGACATTGATACCGTCAGCCATGTTGCAAAGGAGAAAGCTATGGTGCTAGCGCCTGACTTGGTAAAGGGTGAGGTGCTATTGACTGCTGACACAGAAGTATGGATGGATGGCATCCGTTATGGGAAGCCAAAGGATGCTAGTGACGCTAAAGCGATGCTGAGCCGATTGTGTGGACGCCAACATCGGGTAATCACAGCCCTGTGGGCAACTGATGGCAGCACATGGAAGCATGCAGAGGCCGTTGCACTTGTCACACTGGCTGACATGGGTCAAGATTGGATTGATTACTACGTGGATCGCCACATGCCTTTGGATAAAGCCGGTGGCTATGGTGCACAAGAATGGATTGGCCACCTGGGTATTGCCAACATGGATGGCACATTTGACAATGTCAAAGGCTTACCCCTGCCAGAGGTTTTAACCGTTTTAAGGCCTTGGCTCCACACGACTGATTGAGCGCATATTGGTGTACATTCGGTCGCATGACACGAACACCCCTATGGTTTGCCATCCTTCCGGTGGCTTTTCTAGTGACAGCCCTTGCTATCAATGTGAACCTATTTGGTGACAGCAGCCTGGATGGATCCAATCAATTGATCTTATTGGCTGCAGCTGGACTGACAGCTGGTTTAGCTAAACTGGAAGGTAAAGCTCATAAGGTGTGGGAAGGCATTCAAGGCACCATCAGTGATTCAAGCAAGGCCATTTTCATTCTCTTGATGGTCGGCGCACTGGCAGGAACCTGGCTCGTATCTGGCATCATTCCTACGCTGATTGTTTATGGTCTGGACTTGTTGTCGCCAAGCTTTTTCCTTCCAGCAACGGTCATACTTTGCTCCATTGTCAGCCTTGCAACAGGCAGTAGTTGGTCAACAACCGCAACCATTGGCATTGCTTTGATGGGGGTTGGTCAAGGTCTGGGATTTTCACCTGGACTGGTTGCCGGAGCTGTCATCTCTGGAGCCTACTTTGGCGATAAAATGTCACCTTTTTCTGACACCACCAATTTGGCTCCTGCAATGGCTGGTGCTGAACTCACAACCCACATTCGTCACATGGCTTGGACCTCTGGTCCTGCCTGGTTGATTGCCCTTGTGGCGTTCTTCTTCATTGGCCTTGGTGGCAGCGGTGGCGAAATGTCTGACCTCAGCGCCATGTCCGCTGAAATCCAGGAACGATTTGTTATTTCTCCTTGGCTATTGGTCGTTCCGTTGATCAGTATTAGCCTGATTGCCTTCAAAACTGACGCAGTGGTTGCCATGGCCATTGGTGCACTTGGCGGCGGGCTTGCCGCACTCATTGCGCAACCAGACATCCTATTTGAAATAGCTGGCATGGCCGGAAGTGAAGGTTCTTACAGGGCCTTGATGCAATCCATGTATGGCAGCGTCAAACTACCCATGACGTCTCCCCTGCTCAATGACTTGATGAGCAGCAGTGGCATGTCAGGCATGCTTGGCACCATTTGGTTGATTCTTTGCGCCTTGGCCTTTGGCGGCGCCATGGAAGCCTCTGGCTTCCTTGGTCGTATCACGGAGGCCTTTTTGTCCTTGGCAGAAAGCAGCTTCTCCCTGATTCTCACCACCTTGATCACTTGCGGTTTCATCAACGTGAGTGCTTCCGATCAATACTTGGCCATTGTTGTACCAGGTCGCATGTTTAAAAAGGCTTACCAGGATCGCGGATTGGCACCTGAAAACCTCAGTCGCGCTTTGGAAGATAGCGGCACCGTCACCTCTGTGCTGATTCCATGGAATACCTGCGGCGCTTACCAAAGTGGTGTGCTTGGGGTAGCCACAGGGGATTACTTCGCTTACGCCATCTTCAATTGGCTAAGTCCTTTGATCAATATGCTGTGGGCTGCTATCGGTTTCAAAATCCCCATGCGCAAGACATAAGGCAAGGCGTTACATTTGGTCGGGCAAGCTTTCTCTTACTTGACCTTTTTGGGTTAATTTCGCCCCCATGCAGACCCTTAGTATCATCATGCCGGCCTACAATGAGGCCAACACCATCCACCACATCCTTGACAAGGTCAAGGCGGTAAATCTCCCTGATGGTTGGCTCAAGCAATTGATCATTGTTAACGATTGCAGCAATGATGACACCCAAGGCGCCATCATGAGCTACCAAAAGCAAAACCCTGACTTCCCCATTCAGTACTTGGCCCATGAGGTCAACAAAGGCAAGGGAGCAGCTTTGCACACTGGCATTGCCGCAGCAACGGGGGATTACTTGATCATTCAAGATGCTGACTTGGAGTACGACCCTGAGGAGTACTTGGACCTTCTAAAGCCTGTCATTGACGGACAAGCTGATGTCGTCTATGGCTCACGATTCATGGGTGGCAATGCACATCGAATCCTCTTTTTCTGGCATTCGCTAGGCAACAAGTTTTTGACGTTTTTATCTAACATGATGACGGATTTGAACCTGACTGACATGGAGACCTGTTACAAGCTATTCAGGACTGACATCATTCAAGGGTTACAACTCAAGGAACGGCGATTTGGCTTTGAGCCTGAGGTAACTGCAAAGATTTCAAGGATTCCTGAAATTCGCATCTATGAGGTTGGCATCAGCTATTATGGCAGAACCTTTGCTGAGGGGAAGAAAATCAGCTGGAGGGATGGTGTTCGGGCCATCTACTGCATTGTGAAATACGGTACGATCCCTAAAATCCCCTTGCTGATTTTATTGGGGCTGACCTGGTGGTTGCTTGAATGCTTTCTTTGATCGCAGGGACTTGAAACAAAAAAAGGCGCCCAATGGGCGCCTTTCATGTGTTTAGAAGCTCCGGTTTATTTAACCTCTTCAAATTCAACGTCAGTGACATCATCAGCTGCTTCTGGAGCTGGATCACCTTCATTGCCAGCCTCTGCAGCTGTTTCCTGCTGAGCCTTAGCCATCTCTTCAGATGCCAATTTCCAGGCCTCATTCATGGCTTCCATGGCTGCATCAATAGCTGAAATCTCTTTGCTGGCATACGCCTTCTTGAGTTCTTCTAAAGCAGATTCAATGGCTTCCTTCTTGTCGCCCAGCTTATCGCCAAACTCCTTGATTTGCTTTTCCGTTTGGAAGACCATTTGATCAGCTGCGTTGAGCTTGTCAGCCTCCTCACGGGCCTTCTTATCAGAATCTGCGTTGGATTCAGCTTCTTGCTTCATGCGCTGGATGTCATCATCACTCAAGCCAGAAGAAGCTTCAATCCGAATGCTTTGCTCCTTGCCCGTGGTTTTATCCTTTGCGCTGACATTCAAGATGCCGTTGGCGTCGATGTCAAAGGTGACCTCAACCTGAGGGGTGCCACGCTGTGCAGGAGGAATGCCATCAAGGTGGAAGCGACCAATGGACTTGTTGTCCTTGGACATGGGGCGCTCACCCTGCAAGACATGGATCTCAACGCTTGGCTGATTGTCCGCCGCAGTAGAGAAGACTTCAGACTTCTTGGTAGGGATGGTTGTGTTGGATTCAATGAGCGTGGTCATGACCTGGCCCATCGTCTCAATACCTAAAGACAAGGGTGTCACGTCCAAAAGAAGCACGTCCTTCACATCGCCAGAAAGCACACCCCCTTGAATGGCTGCACCAATGGCTACCACTTCATCCGGGTTTACACCTTTGCTTGGGTCCTTTTTGAAAAAGGCCTTCACAGCATCCTGGATAGCCGGGATGCGCGTTGTGCCTCCAACAAGGATGACTTCATCGATGTCAGACACCGACAAGTCGGCGCTTTTCAGGGCGCTTTTGCAAGGAGCAATTGTGCGCTCAATCAAATCAGAAACCAGGCGCTCAAAGTCTGAACGGGTCAATGACTTCACCAAGTGCTTAGGGCCTGATGCCGTAGCCGTGATGTAGGGTAGATTAATTTCAGTGGTGGTTGAGCTTGACAGCTCAATTTTTGCTTTCTCAGCAGCTTCCTTCAAGCGCTGCATCGCAGCTGGGTCATTGCGCAGATCAAAGTCCTCATCAGACTTGAATCCATCAGCCAGCCAATCAATGATTCGGTTGTCAAAGTCATCACCACCAAGATGGGTGTCGCCATCCGTAGATTTCACTTCAAAGACCCCGTCACCAAGCTCCAAGATGGATACGTCATGGGTGCCACCGCCGCAATCAAATACAGCAATTTTTTGATCCACGTCTTTTTTGTCGATACCAAAAGCCAATGCCGCAGCTGTTGGTTCGTTGATGATGCGTCTAACCTTGAGGCCAGCAATCTCACCAGCTTCCTTGGTTGCCTGACGCTGTGCGTCATTGAAGTACGCTGGCACAGTGATCACTGCTTCATCAACGCTTGTACCAAGGTAATCTTCAGCTGTTTTCTTCATCTTCTGAAGAATCATGGCTGACAATTCCTGTGGGGTGTATTTGCGGTCACCAATCTCCACACGGGGGGTGTTGTTTTCGCCTTTGACCACTTTGTAAGGCATGCGCTTTGCTTCTTTGGTCACCTTGTTATAGGTCTCGCCCATGAAACGCTTGACACTGAAAATGGTCTTTGTCGGGTTGGTGATGGCTTGACGCTTCGCGGGGTCGCCCACTTTGCGTTCGCCGCCTTCCACAAATCCAATGACGGATGGCGTGGTGCGTTTGCCTTCAGAGTTTGGTATGACAACAGCTTCGTTGCCTTCCATAACAGAGACACACGAGTTCGTTGTGCCTAGATCTATTCCAATAATTTTACCCATGGTATGTTTTTATAGGTTGCTAATTGCTCCCCATAGTTCAATCATTGTACCAAATGCCAAATAACCCTTTTGAGGTGTCATTTTGTCAGTTACAGGTCAAGGTGTCCAGGCTACTAGCCCTTGCAAAGCGCAATGCGCATGTCAATTTGCCAAAAATGAGGCTATCTGCACTGGACGTTGAAATGCCAATGTAAGGTCGGTAGAGATGCTGAGTGCTCGCTACAACACCAGCCCCATGGATAACGTTGGTGAAAAAAGGCGGGTCCTGCAAAATGCTGTTGGATGGCTGCGTGGTCTTGATGTAAGTCGCTAAATCATCACTACCTGCAACCATGTGGATATCGATATGCCTGAACCAGCGCAGGGTATCAAGCTTCACCGGGATGCTTTCTGCCAGAAAGGTGAAATAGTCATGGTAATTGATGGTGGTAGATGCTGTGATGCCTCCCCCGCTCAAACTTGAACCAATGACGGTTGGCATTTCATAGCGTACGGCATACCGCACACTGTCTTCAGGATGACCCTCAGGCATTTCCATGTAAATAAAGTCCATGTAACCCTGGTAGATCCGTGCATTGACGGCCTGCTTCCACTCGATTTTATAGCCCTTGGTTGCAGTTATGGACATTTTCTGTATGCCAATCGGTGTGGGTTTTTTGATTCTGAACTGATTAACCATGGGGGTTTCTCCATAAGCAAACACCTCATCATTACCCGGAAGCCTCAGCTCTAAGCGGTAAGTGAAATCCTGTCGCACACCACCATTTTCGGTGAAATAGTCACTGGGGAAAACAAAGCTGTACAGTCGATGACCTTGAACCGTAAATAAACCACTGTCTTTTGGTCGATTGTTGCTTTCTGCGAGAACGAAGGTTTGCTTGATGTCGCCATTGGGCGCCACAGCAATCACCCTGGCATCAATGCTCGGGTAATACAAGCTGTCTGGATGTGGCATGCCGCCAACAGGTCCATCCTGACCTAAGTACGCTCTGCCAATGCGAAAGAACTGAGTGTCATTGCCCATATCCAAAGTCCCGTACACCACTGCAGTGTTTTCAAAGGGGGCAGTCACCTGCAGGGTGTTGTCGCAGGAGGATAGACCGATTAAAACCAGCAAAAAAAAAGAAAGGTGGCGGATGCTAAAAATCATGGGCCAAAGATAGTTGGCAATAGGCTCTGTCAACGGAAGGTGGTACTTTTGTGCCAAATTCAACGACCACATGTCTACAGCAAAGAAAAACTACAAGAAAGTCACCACCCACAGCCTGGCTGAAATGAAAAGGAACGGTGAAAAAATCGCCATGCTCACGGCTTATGACTTCACCCTGGCGGGATTGGTAGATAAGGGTGGCATCGATGTCATTTTGGTGGGGGATTCAGCAAGCAATGTGATGGCTGGGCATGAGACCACCTTGCCAATCACCTTGAATCAAATGATTGACCATGCAAGCTCTGTCGTTCGGGCTGTTGATCGCGCCCTTGTTGTGGTGGATCTGCCTTTTGGCTCTTACCAAGGCAACCCTACGGAGGCCTTGAACTCTTCCATTCGCATCATGAAAGAAACCGGCGGTCATTCAGTTAAACTTGAAGGTGGTCGCACTGTCATGGACAGCGTGACACGCATTGTGAATGCAGGTATTCCCGTGATGGGCCACTTAGGCCTCACCCCGCAAAGCATTTACCAGTTTGGCACCTACACGGTTCGCGCAAAAGAAGACGAAGAGGCCAAGCGATTGAAGGAAGATGCATTGGCCTTGCAAGCTGCAGGCTGTTTTGCCATTGTCTTAGAAAAAATACCTGCGCATTTGGCTAAAGTGGTCAGTGAGTCCCTTCACATCCCTACCATTGGCATTGGGGCAGGCCCCGATGTGGATGGTCAGGTTTTGGTGCTGCATGACATGCTAGGGATGAACACGGATTTCAGTCCACGTTTCCTCAGGCGGTACCTCAATTTGTCTGAATCCATCCAGGGCGCAGTCAGCAGCTACGTGGGCGATGTGAAATCCAAGGACTTCCCCTCTGAGGATGAGTCCTATTGATTTGATTTACCCATGAACCCACCCATCCTTTTTGAGGACAACCACATCTTGGTGGTTAATAAGCCCGCAGGCCTGCTTGTTCAAGGTGACAAGACGGGAGACCCCTGCTTGAAGGATTGGGCTGAATTGGATATAGCAAAGCGTCACAACAAGTCTGGCAAAGCATTCATCGGTGTCGTGCACCGACTGGATCGCCCCACTTCTGGCCTCGTGGTGTTGGCGAAAACATCCAAGGCATTGGCCCGGTTGAATGCGCAGTTTGCCAACAGGGAAGTGAAAAAATCCTATTGGGCATTGGTGGAAGGCCATGTGGCTGATGACAAGGCACGGCTTGAACACATGCTCCTTCGCGATGGCAATCGCAACAAGAGCTTTGTTTCAATGACTCCTCAGGCAAAAAAAGCTGTACTCAGCTATGAGGTCATGCATCGAGTGGACAAATACAGCCTCTTGGCCGTATCCCTAGAGACCGGCAGACATCACCAGATTCGATGCCAACTGGCAAAAATTGGGCACCCTGTTCAAGGTGATGTGAAATACGGTGCCAGGCGAGGCAACAAAGACAACAGCATCGGGCTGCACGCGCAGTCAATCGCTTTCAACCACCCAACCTTGAAAGACCCTGTGAGCCTCAGCGCATCACCCCCAAAACAAGGCATTTGGCATATCGCACCGCCCAACATGAAAGACCTTAAAAAAACCCTCCATGACTGAGAACGAAATTCGCCACATGGCCAAAGAACGCATTGCCTTCAAGATCCACCTGGCCACCTACATCCCCGTGATGACTTTTTTATGGGTACTCAATTGGTTTACCACCGATGACACTTGGTGGGCTATATGGCCAACCATGGGTTGGGGTGTTGGCCTGGCTATTCATGGATTCAATGCCTATTTCCTGAATGAAGAGTTTTTGATTGAAGCTGAAATGGAGCGCATCCGTCAGAAACAGTCCAAAAAGGGACAATGATGGCATCATGGCTCAGTCTTGACTTAATTCTAGACTAACAGCCTACTGTGGATCCACGTCCATAACGACCTTCACGCTTCGGTAATCAGGCTGACTTTGTAACCCATTTATGGTGTTTCGAATCTTCAACTTGATGTGCTTGGGGTTGCCTGTTGTTGACAGCTTCACCCACACATGCTGTAAGTAGTTGTTTTTGATTCTAGCAATGCTTGGTGCATCAGGTCCCAGAACGCCGCCACCGATGGCTTCGCTGAGTCGCTCAACCAGCACCAAAGCCGCCTCCCTGACCCTGTTTGCTTGCTTATGCCTCAGCTCCAACCTTATAAGCCGCACAAAGGGTGGGTAATGGTGCGCCTTTCGATCCCTCAACACATCCTCAGCCATGGCTTGGTAACTGCCCTTGATGACATGATCCAGAATGGGGTGATCGGGTGTGTAGCTCTGAATAAAAACCTTGCCTTGCGTTTGCCGTCTACCTGTTCTTCCAGCCACCTGGGTGAGCATCTGATAAGCCCTTTCAAAGGCCCTGAAGTCTGGCCATTGCAATAACACATCAGCATCTAAGATGATGGCCAATGCCATGCCTGACACATCCAGGCCTTTCCCGAGAATTTGCGTCCCTATGACCATGTCTACCTCACCAGACTCTAGCCAGGCAACGAATTGGCTCAAGGATTGCTTTTTTCTTGTGCTGTCGGAGTCAATCCTGAGCAATCGTGCAGTGGGGAAGAGTTCAGCCATGTCCTCCTCAATGCGCTCCGTTCCTGTTCCCTTGGTCATCCAAGCCGAATGGTTGCAGTTGCTGCAACGGTCATGGGGTCGGTACCCTGTGCCACAATAATGGCAACGCAGTTCATGCCCTTGCTTGTGATAGGTCATGCTCACGTCACAATAATCACAAGACTCTGTGAACCCGCAGTTCTGGCAAATCATGGTGGGCGAATAGCCCCTTCTGTTGCGGAAAATCAAGACTTGATTGCCTGCGGTCATGGCTTGACTGGCTGCCTGCCTGGCCTCGCCAATCAAAGGGCCATGCATCTGGTCCAATGACATGGCCTTTGCCAAATTTAACACCTTGATTTCAGGCAAATCCGTGCCAGAGAATCGCTCATTCAGTGCCACCAAATGGTATTTCCCTTCCTGTGCATGGTGAAAGGACTCCATGGACGGCGTGGCAGAACCTAAAACAATGCCTGCCCCCATCTGCCTGGCCATCCACAATGCACAATCCCGGGCGTGGTAGCGAGGGGCTGGCTCATGTTGCTTGTAGCTCACCTCATGCTCCTCATCAATGACAATGAGTCCCAAGTCTTTGAAAGGGAGAAATATGCTTGAGCGAGCACCGAGAACCACAATGGGTTCAGCATCAGGGTTGAGTAAATGCTCCCACAAATCCCTTCTTGCTGATTCTGAAATCTTGCTGTGGTAAAGCCTCACGCGATCCATTCCTATGGCTTCATGGATGCGTCGTTGCAGCTGCACTGTCAAGGCTATTTCTGGCACCATCAACAGGGAATGTTGGCCAGACTCAAGAGCCCTTGTGATCAAATGCAAATAAATCTCCGTCTTGCCAGAGCCAGTCACACCGTGAAGCAGAACCGGTTGCTGACGGCTCAAGCCTTCGAGAACACCTTGGTGTGCAATGGATTGATTGTCACTTAAATCTGGCAAGGGAATGGCTGCTCTATTGGGGTCCAGCAACTGCACAGGCAGTCGGTCACTCACCTCTAACAAGCCTTTACCAATCAAGGCATGCACCTGCGGAGCACTCCCGTTGGTTGCGTCCATCAAATCTTTGCGAGCCACCCATGGGTATCGGTTGTCGTCTGCCTCCTCCCACTCCATGGCGATCTGGAAGTACCCTAAAAGCAACTTGGATTGCGCTGGTGCCCGGCTCAAACCCTCAAAGGCCTTGCTGATACCACCATCCTCTGATTTCAACAAGTGCCACCGAAGATGAGCCGTCTTGCCATCAGTGATGCGGAAGGGGCCCTCATCCTCAGGTCCTGGCTTAAAAAAAGCAGGAAGCGCAGCACCCATTACCTGCCCTGGAGGGCACATGTAGTATGATGACATCCAGCGCCATTGATCGAGTTGGTCTAAGGTGATCCGGGGGTAAGTATCCAGCACCTTCAAAATAGGCTTCACCTCCATGCCCTTCGGACATGTCTCCCGAACAGCCACAACCACAGCCATGACACATGCCTGTCGACCAAATGACACATTCACACGCAGGCCTAACTGGGGCTTAACCTCACCTTCCCATGCATAGGTGAATGGGCTGTGAACAGGCAATGGAAGGATGACATCCACCCAATATGTGGCGAATAGGCTCATTGCATCATGGTTGGATCAACTGCCTTCAAAAATTTCATACTGAGCCCAATCACAATCGATGTCACCATTCATGAATTGGTACCGGAGACTGGCTCTCATACCTATGGCCCGATCCGCAGTTTCACTGGGAATAACCACCCAAGCAGTCCATCCTTTGTAGGCTTTCTTCAAGTGCGCACCAATGCTGGCATACATGTCATCCACATCTACTTCCATTTTATGGCCATAGGGTGGGTTTAACACCAAAATGCCTCGTTCTGTGGGCGGCTTGGTATCGAAGAAGTCCATGGACTGCCATTCAATCCTCTCATCAACCAAGGCTGCTGTAGCATTGGTTTTAGCGGCTGACAAATCGCCAAGGTCACAGGCGACAATCTTGAGCGAACGCTCTGAGATCCGCTTCAAGGATGAGGCCTCAATGGCCGCATGCAACGCCTTGTCGTAACAAGACCACTGTGTGAAAGCAAATCGCTTGCGGTAGATACCTGGAGGCAGCTGGTCCGCAATGATGGCAGCTTCAATGGCTAGGGTTCCAGAACCCGTCATGCCGTCCATGAAGGTGTAGTCCCCACGGTAACCCGTCAATCGAACCAAACCATTGGCTAGAACCTCTGACATGGGTGCAGGACCCATGTCCTGACGGTAACCGCGACGATGCAAGCTCTCACCAGATGCATCCAAACTGACGATGCATTGGCGTCGGTTTAGGAAAAGCTCAATGCGCACATCGGGATTCTCCCTGTCCACATTGGGTCGTTTGTCCATCACGTCTCTGAATCGATCAGCAATCCCATCCTTTACCAACAAGGCAGCCATGCCTGTGTGGTTGATGCCTGGATGACTTCCCACTGCGTAAACAGCAATTGTCTTGTCCACATCAAAGTAGTTTTCCCATGGAATCTCTCTGACCTTGTCGCGCAGTTCGTCACCATTCTCTGCAGATAAATGCGCAATGGACCAAAGAATTCGCAGCGCAGACCCCAAGCAGAGATTTGCCTTGTACAAAAAGCCTAGGTCACCTTTGAATTGCACGGCACGACGCATGACGTGAATATCTCTTGCGCCAATTTTTAATAGCTCATCACGAAGGACGTCCTCCATTCCCATCAGGGTTTTTGCAATGAATACCTCGTCTTCTTGAGGGTGTGTGATTTGAATCATTGTACGATGGTTGTTTGAATAGTGATTGTTGGTTTTGCTTTTCCCTGGTGCACATAGGCTTGACCAAAGATCATCTGACCTTGCAAGACTTGGCCTGCAGGAACAAATTCAAAGATGCTATCAGCATGGGTCTGGTTTTCTTGAGCCAACGACACCTTGAGGAAAACCTCTGCGTCCTGGTCCTTTGCAAGCACATGGTAAGACAGGGCATAAACCCTGGTAGCGCCTAATTCCATCGTGTCCATGACGGTTGAGAGGCCCTGGTAGGGCATAGCTGAGTCATCAGCCTCTGACTGAGGCATTGATTCACAGGCTGTCCAAAGCCCACACAGCATCAAGCAAGCGATCCATCCTTTTCTCATTTCATGACAATTGTTGGATTTCAAAGGTAAGATAGCCCCCTACCTTTGCGGACTCATGGGCATGGAAGTTTTACTCTTTTTTGGTGGATTGGTCGCAGGCATCATCAACACCCTTGCCGGCAACGGGTCAGCACTCACTGTCGGCTTGCTTTTAGCCTCTGGTTATGACGGCGCTGTTGCCAATGCCACCAACCGCATTGGAGTCGTGGGTTCAGTCATCGTGTCTTGGTTTAGCCTACCAAAAACCAAGCGCAAGCATTACCTCTTGAAATCCAGCAAAGAGCTCATCCTTCCGACCCTTTTGGGCACTTTGATAGGCGGTCTGATTGGGGTAAGAATGGGTGCGACTGCCATGGAATGGCTCCTTGCTATTGTCATGCTAGGCATGCTGTTTTCCATCTTAACAAAACAGTCAAGGTGGTCTGGCGCCTCTCTGCTAGATCGTCCTAAACCCCGCTGGAAGAGTTGGATTTATTTCTTCCTCATCGGCTTCTATGGCGGTGTGGTTCAAATGGGCATCGGTGTCTTGATGCTCATTGTGTTGGTTTTGATCGATAAATGGAGCATGCGCGATGGCAATGTCATCAAAATCATCATGGCCAATGTGCTTTCTGTTCCTGCAGCATTCATCTACTTCAGCAGCGATTTGATGGCTTGGCGACCAGGACTCATTCTTGCAGCGGGCGGCATGATCGGCTCATGGATTGGTGCACGCTACCTTGTTCGCATGCCACGGATACAACCCTATGTTCGCTACCTGCTCATTGCTGTCGTTGCTTTTGGTAGCGTGCAAGCAATCATCAAAGCCCTGACCTGATGTGGTTCAACTCCCCCTATTACCATCTGCTGTACCAGCATCGCTGCGAGGCTGAAGCTGTTGAAGCCATGGATGACCTGTGGCCTTTGATGGGCCTTCAGGCAGGTGATAGGGTTTTAGACCTTGGTTGTGGCAAGGGTCGGCTGTCATGGCCCCTTGCGAGGCGAGGGCTTAGCGTGACAGGCATGGACTTGGGGGAGGACAACATCATTCAGGCTCGTTTAACCGCAGCAGAACAAGGCCTTGATGTGAATTTTCAAACCGGAAACATGCTTGACGGCGTCACACCTGGCCCCTACCTTGCCATCTTGAATTGGTTCACCTCCTTTGGCTTCTTTGACGACCTGGACAGCCATGCTTTGGTGATCAAGCAAGCTGCCGACCAATTGATGCCTGGTGGATGGATGCGCTTTGACTTCATGAACATCCTGCAAGTACAAGAGGGCCTTGAACCCGTCAGCCACGTCCATCTTGATGGCATTGACTTCAACCTCACGCGCCGCATGGATGGCCCCTTTGTGATCAAAGACATCCATGTCATCGACGGCTTGGTGGAACAACGCTTCTCGGAGCGGGTCTATGGTCTGACAGAGATGGATTTTCACGCCATGTACCAGGAAGCTGGCCTTGAGCCCTTGAAAACATGGGGCGACTACCAAGGTGAAGCATTTCACAAAGATTCTCCCCGCATGATCACGGGCGGAAGGAAAGCCTTGTAGATTTGCGCCATGCTCTGGCCCATGTTCTTATTGATTGTACCCATCTGGCTAGGAGGCTACTTAGGTAGTCAACGCATGCCTTTGACATGGGTAAAAAAAAGCAATGCCTTTTCGGGGGCCTTCCTCTTTGCCATCACAGTTTTCCTATGGTTGCCGCACCTTACAGAACACAGTGGACATGAGGGTCATGAAGGTGGATTGCCTTGGGGCGTTTGGATCGTGCTAGGTTACTTTCTGCAATTCGCCCTTGACAGCAGCTCAAAAGGCCTTGAACATGGTCATATCCATAGCAATGACAACAACCCCTGGCCAGCATATATCGGGTTGCTGATCCACTCATTGGTTGAAGGCTTGCCGCTATTCAGCCTTGATGTGACTGAACGCCTTCCTTATGCCATCTCATTGGCCGTACACAACCTTCCTATTGCGGCATTGCTTGCCTTCTGGTTGAAGCAATGCAACATCCCTGTACGGCAAATCATTTTTGCTATCATAGGACTATCTATTGCAGCACCCATTGGTGGTGGCTTAGGCGGGTTCATCCCTTCAGACATGCCGGGCATGGAGAGCTTTGTGGGTGGATTGGTTGTGGGTATTTTTCTGCATGTTTCATCAACGATCCTCTTTGAACTGCAAAAGGATCATCGCATGCCATGGCGAACATGGTTGATTGTTATTGTTGGGCTGTTTGCAGGCTACGCTCTCTCCCTGCTTCATTGACAACTTGAATGAGGCATAGCCTCTTGCACTTTGTTAGGTAAGCTTGCCGGCTTAACTTTGGATGAACTTAAAAAATACTACCATGGCAGTACTCGTCGGAAAAAAAGCCCCAGGTTTTAATGCACAAGCCGTTATCAACGGAAAGGACATTGTTGATGGCTTCGCGTTATCTCAATACTTAGGCAAGCAATATGTGTTGCTTTTCTTCTACCCCAAGGATTTCACGTTTGTGTGTCCCACTGAATTGCATGCATTCCAAGACAAGCTCGCTGAGTTTGAAAAGCGCAATGTGCAAGTGATTGCTTGTTCAACTGATACCGAGCATTCCCACTGGGGATGGTTGCAGGTACCCAAAGGCAAGGGAGGTATCGAAGGCGTCACCTACCCATTGGTAGCTGACACCAACAAAACCATCTCAGCTAACTATGACGTACTTGCAGGCACATGGGGCTATGACGAAGACGACATCCTGGTTGCAGAAGGTGAGCTGATCGCCTACAGGGGCTTGTTCTTGATTGACATGGAAGGCATGGTACGCCACCAACTGGTCAATGACCTGCCATTGGGACGCAACGTTGACGAAGCACTTCGCATGGTGGATGCCTTGCAGTTCCTTGAGACCAACGGTGAGGTTTGCCCAGCCAACTGGACCGCTGGCAAAGACGGCATGAATGCCACGCACGATGGGGTTGCAGACTACTTGACCAAGCATTGAAACGCTGATTTCTCCTTGAAACCCGCCTTGATGGTGGGTTTTTTTATGCCTAGTCTTGTCAACAAAAGCATTGTGAATAACTTAAATAGGACACTAATGTCCAATTATTTCTCGCCCCTTACATTCGTACAAGTTCAAACTACAATATGTTTTCAAAAACTTGCACTTACGCCATTAAAATTGTCATCCATCTCGCCAATCGGCATGCAGATGGCAAGGATCGATCAGATCTCAAAGACATCACAGAAGGCATTGACTCACCCATGGCCTTCACGGCAAAGGTTCTTCAACAACTCACCCGGTCAGGTATCACTGAATCTACACGGGGTCGAAGTGGTGGAATCAGCCTCAGTAGTCCGCTTACCGTATCCATGGCTGATGTGATACAAGCCATTGATGGAGATGCCCTAATGTCAGGATGCTTGCTTGGCTTTAAGGAATGCTCTGACAGCCACCCTTGCCCCATGCATCACAAATACAAGCCTATCAGAGCACAACTCAATACCGCATTAATCAACACATCCATGAATGGACTAGCCTCTGCCATGGCAACAACAAACAGCCACCTTAAAGAGCCCTCTGCTAACTGACACATTATTATTCAAACCATGCAACTAAGCTTCCAACTCAACGAAGATTTCATTCAACAATACCGTAGCATTCAGCCCGACTTTGGCTACAATGGGCTGGGCTTGGTTACCTACCTTCGGACCTATTCTCGCCTGAAAGACAATGGCAACAATGAACAATGGTTTGAAACCATTCAGCGGGTTGTTGAAGGCTGTTATAGTCTCCAGAAAGACCACATTCTCAGCAATGAACTGGGCTGGAATGACAGCAAAGCCCAACGATCTGCCCAAGAGATGTATGATCGCATGTTCACCATGAAATTTCTTCCGCCCGGACGCATGCTTTGGGCCATGGGGACACCCATCATTCATGAACGAAAAGTGGGACAAGCCCTGTTCAACTGTGCCTTTGTGTCCACCAAGAACATTGGAAAATCCATCGAGGAAGCATGTCAACCATTCACCTTCATGATGGACATGAGCATGGTGGGCGTTGGTGTGGGATTTGATGTAGATGGCGCCACCCTGATTCAAGTAAACAAACCCTTGCCCAGCACCCAACTGCATGTTATTCCTGATACCAGAGAAGGGTGGGTCGATAGCCTCTTCATGTTACTGCAAAACTATTTCAATGAATATTTTACAGGCATCCCAGAGCAGCAAGTATCCTTTGACTATAGCCAAGTTCGCCCCGCAGGTCTCCCCATCAAAGGCTTTGGGGGCATTTCATCAGGCCCAGCCCCGTTGGTCGCCATGCATGACCAGCTTCGCGAAACATTGAATCGCATGGACGGTCAGCCCATCAGCATTACAGACATTGCAGACATCATGAACATGATCGGACAATGCGTGGTTGCAGGCAATGTTCGTCGGACGGCTCAAATTGCGCTTGGTTCGGTTGACAGCCAGGAGTACCGGCAACTCAAAGACTACAAGTGGGATGCGGAAGCTGGCGAATACAAAGGGGAAATGGCTCACCGCGCTGCCTACGGATGGGCATCCAACAACTCTGTGCTTGTAGACAACAACACCAACTTTGTTGAAGTGGCAAAACAAACGGCTGTCAATGGTGAGCCTGGGTACATATTCATGGACAACATACGTGCCTACTCTCGCATGGGACAACCAGCTGATTACAAGGACCACAAAGCAGTAGGAACCAACCCTTGTGGCGAACAATCTCTTGAAAGCTATGAGCTTTGCTGCTTGGTTGAAACATTCCCCTCAAGGGCCAGCTCCTTGGAAGACTATTTACGCACCTTGAAATTTGCTTACATGGTTGGTAAAACGGCCACCTTGGTGAATACCACGTGGCACCAAACCAATCGGGTGCAAAAACGCAACCGAAGGATTGGGACATCCGTCACGGGTGTCACCAATTTCATCGATGCCCACTCATTGGACACATTGAAAATTTGGCTTGAGAAAGGCTATGATGAAATCCAAAAATGGGATGACATTTACGCCTCGTGGCTTTGTGTCCCAAGGAGCATCAAAAGCACCAGCGTCAAACCATCTGGTACCGTGAGTTTATTGGCCGGTGTCAACCCTGGCTGCCACTTTCCAGAGTTCACTTACTACATCCGTCGTGTCAGGCTGGCAAAAACCTCAAGCATGATAGCCACCTTAAAAAAGGCAGGCCTGCACATTGAAGATGATGTCATGGACCCATCCTCTGTGGTGGTCTCATTCCCCGTTCACAACGAAGGCAAGAGTTTGGCAGAGGTGAGCATTTGGGAGCAGGTCAATTTGGCCATCTTTCTTCAAGAACACTGGTCTGACAACCAAGTGTCTTGCACCGTGACCTTCAAGCCTGAAGAAGCCAATCAAATTGCACCCATTTTGGACTACCATAAGTACCATTTGAAATCCATCAGCTTCTTGCCAAAATTGGAATCAGGGGCTTATGCGCAAATGCCCTACGAGGCCATCAGTAAGGAAAAATATGCGGAAATGAAGGGTGCTATGGGTAACATCGAATTGATGCAAACAGGCGAAGACGTTGAGGCAGAATTGTTCTGCAACAATGATACCTGTGTGATCTAGCCCAATGCATGGGTCAATGAATCCAAAAGGCTTTGACGCAGCATATCTTGGGAATTCCCAGATTTGCCATCGTGCAACCTGTTGGCCGGAATTGTGCCTTGAACCCTGGCCTTTACCCCATCGTCCCATTGCCACGCTAGGTGCTCAAGGATTTCATCAGCCAATTTTTCATCCAAGACTGGGCAGGCAACCTCCATACGCTGGTGAAGGTTTCTTGTCATCAAATCAAAGGAAGCGATATGCACTGACCAGCGGTCATCCATGGCAAAGGCATACACCCTAGCATGCTCAAGGTAACGCCCCACAATGGAGATGATCTCAATGTTCTCAGTCAGACCTTTGACCTGTGGTCTCAACGCGCACATACCGCGCACAATCAAACGAATTTTTACTCCTGCCCTGCCAGACTCAACCAATTGATTAATGACCCCCTCATGGATTAATGCATTGCATTTGAACATAACCTCTGCCCTGCCCCCATTAGCTACATGGGCTTGCATCTGCTTGAGTTTATTCAGTAAAAAGGCTTCACTCTTATGGGGAGAGTGAATCAAATGCTTCAAATGCAATGGCTCACCATCTTCCATGTGCTTGAAGCAATCATGGACGTCCTGAGTGATGCCTGCATGTGACGTCAGTAGCAAGTAATCAGTGTAAACCTTGGCGTTGGCCTCATGGAAATTACCAGTTCCAATCAGCGCGAATCGCTCCACTTCCTTTGACCTCCAAGGTTTCCGCTCAATGAGCATCAATTTAGCATGTACCTTGCGACCAGACTGTCCCATGATGACATCTACACCAGCCTTTCGAAGGACTGACACCACAGTCAAATTGTGGGACTCATTGAATCTGGCTTGAAGTTCAATCACAACCTTCACCTGCTTGCCATTGCGAGCTGCCAATACCAAAGCCTGAATGACGCCAGACCGTTTTGCCACCCGGTACAAGGTCATAGAGATGCTTTTCACGGCAGGGTCAGTGGCCGATTCCTTCAACCAATCTACCACATGGTGAAAACTTTGGTAGGGTGTCATCAACAAGACATCCTTAGCCCTGATCACCTTGGTGATTGAGCCGGGCTGTTGCAGGTCAGGGTGTGGCAATGGCTCCTGTGGGGCATGCACCATGGATGGCATTTCCAGATCAGGGAAATGCATCAAATCCCTCTTGCTATGGTAGGTTCCTCCTGAAAAAACACAACTTTCCTTATTGAGTCCCAATGATTCAACAATTCGGTTTCGCAAAGCCACAGGCATGCGCTTGTCATGAACCATGCGCACTGGCTGACCCATTTTTCGGTCCTCAAGGTTCTCACGCAATTGCTCCAAGAGCGTCTTACCATAGAGGTCACGGTCCGATTCAAGGTTGGCATCCCTTGAAATCTTGAAGGCGTGTGATTGATAACTGTCAGCCTGGAATGATTTGAGGATGTGAGAAATATTCACCCGAATCACATCGTCCAAAAACATGTAAATCTTCCCCTGTTTGGCGGGCAACAAAACCACACGGCCAATGAGACTTGAAGGCACAGCGATCAAAGCGTAGGCCTTGTCGCGTGTGTCATCATTGAATGCCATGGTTACGGCCAGGTAGAACCATGAATCCTTCAAATCTGGGATCATGGCATCCGCCGATAGATCGATCACATCAATGAAAGGGCTAACTGCTGTGACGTAGTGATTCACAATAAATACGCGTTGAGCTTTGCTTAAATCGTCAGGCTGCAGATTGCTGACTTGAACCTGATTCATGGACTCCATAAGCTCTGTGAGTCCTTTGTCAACCATGGCGCTTTGCACAGCAACCTCTTCATCAATGGCCTGAATCAACTCGGCAGACCCTTGATGAAGCAGTTGAGCGTAACGAACCCGGTAGAATTCATCAAGGTTATTTGAGTGGATCCCTAAAAATCGCATCCGCTCAACAAATGGATAGCTCTCGTCGAGGGCCTCCTCGAGTACCCGGGCATTGAACTGCAACCAGCTCAAGTCCCGATCCACCCACAAAGCATCTAAACGGCTTGCATGCATCATCCAAGCGCCTGTATGGGTGGATGGTGAACTGCCACAACATCAGCCTGTCCGGAAAAATCTGACCATGTCTTGCCCCTGAAACGCAGGCTAACAGCTGCTCCAGGCTCAAGAAAAGGCAAAGACTGCGCTAAAATCGCATTGAAGCAGTCTGGCAAACAACCCATGACAATCACCAGACTGTCAACATCGATTTGAATACCTTGAATCATGGCCATCAGCTTTTCCCTGTTTGGCAACAACAATTGGTCATTGATGTCAATCAAGTCTGGAGATAAGCCTAAATGCTTGGCTGTGATCACTGCAGTATGCACCGATGCATTGTCCGGCGAACAACTCACCTGGACCTTGCCTTTGACCCAGGACTGAAGGGGCTGCTGAAGCCCATGGGCCTCTCGAATACCCCTAGCGCTCAATGGTTTGTCATCTCCTTGCAATGAAGGGTGATCCCATGAGGCTTTAGCGTGGCGAATGGCATGGATGGTTTTCATCGATTTGGTGAGGCTTTGCTTGCCAACAAGCAAGTTAAGTCAATCTGAACGCTCACCTGCTTTGACGGCTTGCCATAGGTCCTCCCATTGGCCCAGTTCGATGGCTGTGATGTCCATGGATTGATCCGCAATGCGCCGTTCCATGCCTTTGAAACGTTCAATAAACTTATTGTTGCTCATGGCCAATGCTGCTTCAGGGTCAATGCCCCGATGCCTGGCATAATTCACCAGGGAAAACAACACATCACCAAACTCCATCATTTCATCTGCTGAGTTATCTGCTGCTTGAAGCTCAGCCAGCTCTTCCTCTATTTTAGCCCACACATCGCTGACTTTAGGCCAGTCAAAACCCACGCCAGCAACCTTTTCTTGCATGCGATAGGCCTTCACAAGAGAAGGGAGTGCTTTAGGCACACCTTCAAGCACTGACTTGGACACCGTAGATTGACCTTTCTCTTGCAATTTGATGGCTTCCCAATTGGCTTTCACCGCCATGGTATCATCAGCCTTCACGTCTCCATAAATGTGCGGGTGGCGATGGATCAACTTGTCACATACAGTATTCAATACATCGGCAACTTCAAAGGCCTTCTGTTCCTCAGCCATTTTTGCATAAAACACCAGGTGAAGAAATAAATCGCCAAGCTCTTTTTTCAGCTCCTCAAAATCCTTGCTATCAATGGCATCAGCCAATTCATAGGTCTCTTCAATCGTGAGAATTCTCAGGCTCTCAAAAGTTTGTTCTCGATCCCAAGGACAGCCCTCTCGCAACTCATTCATGATGGTGAGTAGGCGAGCAAAGGCTTTCTGAGCTGCTTGGAAGTCAGGCATCAACCCTTGTCTTCTGTGGACTCATTCTCGCTATCAGTAGGTAATTTTATTGTTCCAACCGCACCTTCAGTTCCCTGTTGGGTCTCTGGTTTTGCCTCTGTTTGATCAGGAACACCTGCTTGATCTGCCTCGTTATCTTCAGCTAGGAAAAAACCATATTTGACCAAGAGATTGTACCAATTGATGAATTTCTTCATGTCAGATTGGTAAACCTTGTCCGCATCGTAATCGGGCACAAACTGACCAAAAACTTTCTCTATCTCATGCCCACTGGATTTGTGAGAAATGCTTGGCTCGCCTTTGAGGGCTTCACCCATGGCTTCATAAATCTCTCGCAAGGGCTTCTCACCTTCCTCCGTGTACATAGCGATGTCATGCAAAGCGTGTACTGGGTGCGTACCAGAAATAGACAGGCGCTTGCCATCCTCTAAGGAGGCGACAATGATGCCATTTTTGCTGTGGGCAACCAGCTCAAAGAGGCCAGATCGGCCGCCAAGGGCCATGGTGTGTTGGATAGATTTCATGCAGGGGTTTATTTGAGGTAAAATTTCATTCGGTAGTCGGTGCTGATATTGCCTTTTGCAATATCATTCAGTTTGCTCTTCAGCAAACGTTTTTTTAGCGGCTGTAGGCGGTCAGTGAAAAGCACGCCTTCTATGTGGTCAAACTCATGCTGAATAATTCTTGCGGGTACGCCAGAAAAAGACTCAACCAAAGGCTTGCCTTGCTCATCAACAGAGTGAACCACAATGTTTGGATGACGGATGACGTTGGCATGGATATCTGGAATGCTCAGACAGCCCTCCTCAAAACCCCATGGCTCACCAGATTCTTCAACGATTACAGGGTTGATGAAGGCACGTTTGAATGTCTTCAAGGTTTCTGAATCAACCGCATTCTCTGGATCCTCTGCAAAAGGGCTGCCATCAACCACAAAAACCCGTTGACCTTTGCCAACCTGTGGGGCAGCAAGACCCACGCCTTTCGCAGCATACATGGTTTCATAGAGGTCATCTATGAAGGCCAATAAATCTTGGCTCACCTCAACGTCTTTTGCCTTGCGTTTGAGTACAGGGTGGCCAAATGCAACAATGGGATAGATCATGCTTTGAATTTGCGGCAAAGATAAGGCCTTGACCTACCTTTGTACGATGGGCATTTGCATCGGATTAGATATTGGCACGGCACGCACGGGAATTGCAGAAAGTGACCCCAGCAGCACCTTTGCATTCCCAATGCGTTGCGTGAGGACCGATGATTTGCTTGATGATCTTCGAAGCCATTACCAAAACGAGGCCATTGACGGCCTGGTTATTGGTTTACCAAAAAGGCTCAACGGAGAGCCTACCCATGGGACAGGGATTGCGCAAAGTGTTGCTGTTACCATACAGAAAGCCTTTCCCTCATGGACCATTCACTGGGAGGATGAGCGATTTACAAGCAAAATTGCTGCGCACGCAGCAGCTATTAGCGGCAACCGAAAAGCCGTGAAAAAAGACAAAGGCAAGCTGGATGCTTCAGCCGCTGCCATTATATTGGACAGTTATTTGACACATAAATCATGAGTGAACAAGCAATCATTGAAGCTGCATGGGAGGATCGAAGCCTTTTAAGCCATGCGGCAACCATCCAGGCCATCGAATCTGTCATTGACCAACTTGACAAGGGCAGCTTGCGTGTAGCTGAACCCACTCCCTCCGGCTGGCAGGTGAACACCTGGGTGAAAAAAGCCGTGGTTCTGTATTTCCCGATCCGGTCCATGGAAACCTTTGAGGCTGGCCCCTTGGAATTTCATGACAAGATGGCTTTGAAAACCCATTACGCTGACAAAGGCATTCGCGTGGTCCCTCATGCCGTGGCACGCTATGGCGCTTTCATTGATCGAGGTGTGATTCTAATGCCCAGCTATGTAAATATTGGGGCCTATATTGGGTCTGGAACCATGGTGGACACATGGGCAACCGTGGGTAGCTGTGCGCAAATCGGAGAGAACGTGCACCTGAGTGGTGGCGTTGGCATTGGCGGAGTTCTTGAGCCATTGCAGGCTTCACCAGTTATCATTGAAGATGGTGCATTCATCGGGTCAAGGTGCATCGTTGTGGAGGGGGTTCATATTGGCAATGAAGCTGTTTTGGGCGCGAATGTTGTCCTCACAGCAAGCACGAAAATCATTGATGTCACTGGTGACCAGCCCGTTGAAATGCGCGGACATGTACCTGAGCGTTCCGTGGTTATCCCTGGCAGTCAAGCCAAGGCATTTCCTGCAGGTACCTACCAGGTTCCCTGTGCATTGATCATTGGTCAACGCAAGGAAAGCACCAATAAAAAGACCTCTCTCAACGACGCATTGCGCACCTACAACGTTGCTGTATGATTGCATTCAGTTCACAGCATGACTTCCTGTTCAAGGCCATTGGCAAAGAGGCTGATGACCTGAACCTCCCCTGCTATGTTGTGGGTGGGTGGGTGCGCGATCAACTGCTGAAGCGTCCAAATTCAAAGGACATCGACTTTGTCGTGGTTGGGGACGCCTTGGATGTGGCAAAACGGTGCTCAAAAACACTGGGAGGAAGCAAAGTGACCCTGTTCAAGAAATTTGGCACGGCACAGTTTCGATGGAAGGATTGGGACATCGAGTTCGTGCAGGCGCGGACAGAAAGCTACACCTCTGATTCAAGGAACCCAGCCGTTGCACCAGGTACCCTTCGCGATGACCAACTGCGTCGTGACTTCACCATCAATGCCATGGCCATGGGAGTGAATCAAGACAATTTCGGACAACTTCTAGATCCCTTTGATGGCCAATCCGATTTGAAAAAAGGCATCATTCGTACGCCACTCAACCCACAAGAAACCTTTGACGACGACCCCTTGCGCATGATGCGAGCTGTCCGGTTTGCCAGCCAATTAGGCTTCACCATTGATGACCAAACCCTCAAAGGTATTCAAGGCAAGGCCAACCGCATGGCTATCCTTTCCAGCGACCGCATACATGTTGAGCTCAATAAAATCATGGAAAGCAAGGTTCCCTCTGTGGGACTCACATGGATGCATAAAGGGGGATTGATGCCCCATGTGTTGCCTGAAATTGCCGCCCTAGAAGGGGTTGACGAGGTGGATGGCCATTTACACAAGGACAACTTCTGGCATAGCCTGGAAGTCTTAGACAACCTGGCAAGGGTTTCTGATAAGCTATGGCACCGATGGGCTGCGCTGTTGCATGACATCGGAAAGCCTGTCACTAAGCGTTTCAAAAAAGGCAGCGGCTGGACCTTTCATGGCCATGAATTTATTGGCGGGAAAATGGCAAAAAAGCTCTTTCGGCGATTGAGCATGCCAATGGATGCCCGCATGAAGTATGTTGTGAAACTCATCCAGATGAGTTCGCGACCCATTGCGGTGATTGCTGAAGAGGTCACAGACGGTGCCGTCAGGCGTTTGCTCTTTGACGCAGGTGATGACATTGATGACCTGATGCAGCTTTGCGAGGCTGACATCACCACAAAAAACGGCAAGAGAAAGCAACGCTACCTCAAGAACTTCAATACCGTTCGAAGCAAAATCAAAGCTGTTGAAGCAAAGGACAAGCTCCGCAACTGGCAGCCCCCTGTGAATGGCAATCAATTGATGCAGTGGTTTGACCTGCCCCCAGGTAAAGCTATTGGTGACTTGAAAACCGCTATCCGTGAAGGCATTCTTGACGGGGATATTGCCAACGACTTTGATGATGCCAAGGCATTTGCCTTTCAATGGGCTAAAAACAAAGGCTACCCCCTTAAACCATGAACCAACACCTCATCATTGGCGTCATCCTCAACTGTGAAGGCGATGTGTACCGCGATATTGCCATGTCACCCAAGGCAAGCCTGGCTGATTTACATCAAGCCATTGTTAGCGCCTTCTCCATGGAGGCAGGTCAGATGGCCGCCTTTTACACCACAGACAATGACTGGAACCAATTGGATGAGATCCCATTGATGTCCATGGACATCGAAGCACAGGCTGACATGACAAGCAACTTGATTGCCACGCATTTCACTGACAAGCAAGGGCGATTGATCTACATCTATGACTTCATGGACATGTGGACTTTCATGGTTGAGCAAGTGAGATGGGCTGACGGTGATTTACCAGAGAATGCTGTGGTTTTAAGCGAAGGCAATAAGCCAGAGAAGGCCCCCGATCCAGATTTTGAATCAGATAACCTAGCAGGTGATAGCTTTGATGAAGACGCCTTCAATGATGACCCTTATGGAGACGAGGTAGATCCCATGGACCCTTATGCAGATCTTTGATGGCTATGACTAGTTCCTCGCATATCTGGATGATTCATGGACCTACGGCATCGGGAAAAACCAGCCTAGCCATTGAATTAGCACAGACTCTAGGAACCGAGATTGTCAGTTGCGATGCCCGGCAATTGTACCAGGAAATGTCCATTGGGGTGGCACGCCCGTCCAATGAGGAGCTCGCCACAGTTACGCACCATGGCATTGCAAGCCATAGCATCCATGAAGCCTTGACTGCTGGCAGCTATGCATCATGGGGTCGTCCACTCGTGAAAGCCTTGCTTGACAAGCATGGATCCGCTGTTGTGGTTGGTGGTTCAGGGTTGTACGCGAAAAACCTACTCTTTGCCATGGATGACCTCCCTCCTGCTGACGAAAAACTGCGGATGACCTTGGAGAAACAATGGCAAGCTGACCCACAACCCCTGATCAATCAACTCAAGGCGAAAGATCCAGCCTATGCCGCAACGGCAGACTTGAAGAATTCAAGGCGGGTGTTGCGCGCCCTTGAAGTCATTAAACTAACAGGAAAAACCTACAGTTCACAGCGAACACAGGCCATAGCTCAACCAGCCTTTCAAGCCCATATTCATCAAATCGCTATCTGGCCCGGCATGCCTGAACTAGAGGCTGTCATCGCCCACAGAACTAACTCAATGATGCAAAAGGGGCTAAGGGAAGAAGCCATGTCGCTCAAAACTCATCAGCTACTCGTCCCCTTGCAAACTGTTGGTTACAGAGAATTTTACCAAAACCCCACAGGTGATGACAAGGCATTGGAAGAGAAGATCACTTTGCGTACCAGGCAATACGCTAAACGTCAACTAACATGGCTAAAGAAGCAGGATGTTCACCGCATACCGATTCGCAGCTCAGTCAATGATCTCTTCAAACTCGCAGCATCATGAGACCTAGTCTCTGGTTCTACCCCTTGGTTCCATTGTATTGGCTCGGGCAAAAATTGCATCGTGGCCTGCATCAGTCGGGCATCCTTGCAGTGCATCACCCCCGTCAACCCGTCATTGGGATTGGTAACATTCAGGCGGGTGGTAGCGGTAAAACCCCACTGGCCATGCACCTGATAGGCCTTTGCCAGGAGCGAGGGCTTTCCACAGCCTATGTGTCTCGTGGCTATGGCAGACAAGGGAAATCAAACCTGTTGGTGGACATGGCGAATTTGGATCCAAGGATTTATGGCGATGAAGCCTGCATGGTAGCCTCTGCATTGCCTGAGTGCACCGTCATCGTTGCGAACCGACGATCGGATGGTATTGCCTTGGCACCCAAGGCAGATATAGTTTTTGTGGATGATGCTTTCCAACACTGGTCCCTGAAGCCAACCCTTCACATCGTGACCATGCCCTTCAATCAAAGGTCATCCCGGCAAAAGCTATTGCCAGCCGGACCTCTGCGTGAAGGGCTGTCTGCATTGTGTCGTGCTGACATGCTTGTCATCACCAACTGCCCATTAGATGGTTGCGACAGCAAAGCCCTTGCACTAGAGCTTAAACTGAGCCCATCCGTCGCTTTGCACTGTGCGCAAACCTTGATGGACATGCCTCAACCTGTCGGGCATGAACAACCCTGGCAAGGTCAGACTGCCCTGTTGGTTGCGGGACTGGGCCAAAGTCAATCTGTTCTTGACCAATGGAAAGCCCTATTGAAATCTCCGCATGCAGCCACATTGGCATTGCCTGATCATGCCAGCCTTTCAGGGAGACATTGGGCATCAATCACGCAAGCCATGAAGCAAAGCCAAGCCAAGGCTTGGGTCACCAGCACCAAGGATCTGGCCCGGCTCAGTGAGGAGCAAATCACAAGATTCCCCCTTTATGTTATCCCTTTGAGTATGCGCTTCCCTCAGGAAGTAACAGACATCTTCAATCAGCTGGAAAAGCTGTGCGCTAAGAAGGGTCAGCCATTACCTTTGCCATCATGAAAAGTGGATTGGAATACGAAACCGTTGTAGGGCTGGAAGTGCACATGCAAATGAGCACCCTCACCAAAGCCTACGCCTCTGAGGCCTATCACTATGGCGCACAGGCCAACACCCAGGTAAGCCCTGTATCACTGGCCTTGCCTGGCACGTTGCCGGTGGCAAACACCGAAGTCATCAACAACGCCATCAAGCTGGGCGTTGCTTGCGGCTGCGACATCCGTGAATGGAACGAATACGCCCGAAAGAACTATTTCTACCCTGATTTGCCAAAAGGCTACCAAATCACCCAACATGAAACACCGATTTGCAGCGGCGGATTCATTGAAATTGGCTCAGATACCGTTCCGACCAAACGCATTGGGTTAACGCGAATTCACATGGAGGAAGACACCGGCAAATCCATCCATGACCTGGACCCCTTCAACACCTTGTTGGACCTGAACCGGGCGGGGGTTCCCTTGCTGGAAATGGTTTCAGAGCCTGACTTTCGCACTGGCGAAGAGGCCTACCTGTTCTTGCTTGAAGTGCGAAAACTGATCCGCTACCTGCAAATTTCTGATGGGAACATGGAAGAGGGCAGCATGCGCTGTGATGTGAATGTCTCGATCCGAGAAAAAGGCACAGAACCGTTGGGCGTGAAGGTGGAGGTGAAAAACCTCAACTCCTTTCGCCATGTGCAGAAGGCCATCGACTTTGAACACCATCGCCAAAAAGCTGCCTTGGATGCTGATGAAATCATCTACCAGGAAACCCGAACCTTTGATGCCGTCAATGGGCGAACCATTGCGCTGCGAAGCAAGGAAGACGCCAATGATTACCGCTATTTCACAGAGCCTGACTTAGCTCCTGTTCGGGTCTCCCAAGAGCACATTAACGCCATTGCAAGCAAACTTCCCCCGCTGCCCAATGCCCTGAAGAAAATCTATGTTGAAAAGCTGGGCTTGTCCGATTATGACGCCAAACTTTTGACAGAAACGCGCGAAACAGCCTTGTATTTTGAGGCATTGCTTGATGCCAAATGCCCTGCAAAATCTGGTGCCAACTGGCTGATGGGGCCTGTCCAAGGGTGGCTCAATGACAAAGCTATGGAGTGGCGAGACTTCCCTATTGCAGCGAAGCAATTGGCTGCACTGATTCAATTGGTGGATGAGAACACCATCAGCTTTTCTGCTGGCCAACAACTCTTGCCTGAGCTGGTTGATAACCTCAACGTGGACCCTAAATCCCTGGCTGAGAAACTTGGCCTCTTGCAGGAGTCTGACAGCGACGCCATCATGGAACACGTGGAAGCAGCCATTGCTGCCTACCCGGACAAGGTGCTTGAATACCAAGCTGGTAAGAAAGGCTTGATGGGACTCTTCATGGGAGAGGTCATGAAGCGAAGCAGAGGCGCTGCTGACCCTAAAGTCGCCACCCAACTCTTGAGAGATAAACTCGAATCATGACCCACCCATCTTTTGCCACATTGGCAATCACAGCTGGTCTTGTGGCAAGCTGCGGCAACCCTGATCACATCAGTGTCGACCTTGACATCACCGGCGCCAATCAGGCTGTCATCATCCGCTTGGATGGCCAGAACCTGATCCCTTATGACACCCTAGCTATCACAGATAAATTGATGTTGGAATTGCCATTGGACTCCACACGCAACACCTTTTACAATGTCTTGTTCAACACCGGCAGTTTCATTCGAATTGGCCTGAGTGATGGCGATGACATAACCGGCTATGTTGATGCCAGTCATTCATTGGCTGACTACCAGATTGAAGGGTCTGCAATATCTCAACAGTTGCACGCCTTGTACCAGCCGGTGCAGCAAAGCAATGTTGTTTTGGATTCACTGGAAGCGCGTCGCAATCAATTGCGAGGCGATGAGGGCAACCCACTGGAGCGAGAAATCACCCACAGACAAGTGATGCAAAGCCAGTACAAGGTGCATCGATTGGCCTTGGATCAAATCATGGCAAGCGATTCAAGCAACTTGGCCAATGTCTTTGGGTTCTTTCAGCGTTTTGCGCAAGTGCCTTTGTACCAAATACCGGAGGACCTTGCTTTGCAAATGGCCTATGCCGAAGCCTTAATCAAGGCCCACCCAAACCATCCATTGGTTCAGCTTTTCGCCAATCAATTGGCCAGCTATCTCAGCGAAATCGAAGAAGCTCCTGCTTCATAACAAAACCCACACAAATAAAAGACCCCTCATGCCATTGACATGAGGGGTTCTTTATGTTAGACTGCGTGATGCCACCCAACAAAGGATAGGCTCTTAACAGCTTGTCAAGACTTCACTAAAATCTCGCTTGCGGTCATGCCATCTTGATTTCTTGTGATGACATAGGTGCCTGCTGCCACCTTTGTGAGGTCCATGGTCAAGTGCTCAACACCGCCAGGAACACGATTCAAGTCTATGCGTTGGATGAGTCGGCCTTCCAAGTCTCTCAAGGTGATGATCACCTTGCCATGGGAAGCCATAGGCACATGCACTTGACTTACAGCTGGATTGGGGAACAAACCAAGGCCTTCAATGCCCTGACTCACTTGAGGCTCCTCCATGCCAACAGGACGACTCACTTGCGTTGAGGTCGTGTGGTAGAATCCGCGGCCATGGGTGGCAATGAATAAATCACCCTCAAATTGAGAGGTGTGCGTCGCATTGCTGTCATAGTTTTCATTGGTGCGGTATTGCTCCATATCAAAAACAGCAACACGGCCTAGACCTGTATTTTCCTCAACCCATGTTGGTGTTCCTCCGGATGCGCCATTGTCAGCCATGAAGATGCCCATTTCTGTGCCCGCAATCAAACGACTAGGATTTCCCTTGTCAAATGAGACGGAATAGGTTGGCACATGAGGTAAGTTGCCTTGTTTTGGGAGAAAGCTAGGGCTAGTAGACAGCCCGTTGCTGCTATAGTAGATGAAGTTGGTGTTGCCATAATTACCTAAAGAGACCACCACACGGTTGGCATTGCTCGGGTCGATGTCTACATCTGTCACTACCCGGTTAGGGAAGGTGCCAATCTGCGTCACTGTCAACACATAAGTGCTACTGGAATCAATACTGGCTGTTCTAGCATCGCGTGCAGCGTTGATATTGGAAATGCGGTACAGTCTGCCATTGGTCGTTCCAACAAACAAGTGATCGCCATCATCGCTGATCTTCATGACGTTTGGTGTCGTGCCTACACCAAGGTGAGCGACTTGCCACCATTCTGGGGTGCTGGAAAAATCATGGATGTCCCGGGTCATGAAGATGCCTCCAATGTTTGGAAAAGACCCCGTGCTCCAAGAAGATAAGCCCACAAAGAACGTTGACTGAATGGGGTCTTGAATACTGAACACATCACCCACATCTAAACGTGTTGACAAGGTTGCCTCAACAGGCAAAGCATTGATAGCGCTAGGTAAAACAACATCTGTTCCTCCCGTCAAGAAGACATCGCAGGTAAGAATCACCTCAGCCAATGGCGCCGTATTAAAGGTCACTTCAAAGTAGGCAGAGTCAGCGTGGAATACGCCAGTACCATCACCGGTTAGATTGCCATTGGCATCCGCAACCAACGTGTAGGGGCCTGCCACCACCTTGAAGGAATCTGTCACATACTGTGCGTTGACTTGTGCATGACGCATCTTGCCTGTAAATACTTTCTTGATGCCATCGCCATAACCCATAGAACGCAAAGAAGGGAGTAGCTGGTAATGGATGGTGTCTAAAGAACCCGGATCATTGGTGGTCTCCCACAGCTCATGTGGTATGGTCCAGTTGGCAAAAGGGAGGCCTTGCAGCGTGGCCAGATTCATGAAGGGAGAAATGTAAGCAGACCAGCCAGCGCCCCTTTCATTAGAGCGAAGCAAGGCCTTTTCAGCCAATGTCTGTGCAAAAACTAAATTAGGGTTCAACCATGACATGTCAGCAAAACCACCATCTCCACCTCTGAGCTTACTGCCATTGTTAGGGCTGATGCCAGATCCATCAACCAAGATGGTGCCATTGTCCTGTGTGCCACCAATCAACTCGCGGTGACGACCTAGACCCATGCGGTAAAACTGGAAGGTGTTGTAACCCAGGTTTCTTTCAACCCATGAGATGCCGTTATCGTTGGACTTAAAAACGCCACCGTCGTTGCTGGTGTAGAGAATGGCAGCGTTGTTAGGGTCAGATATCATTTCATGGCTATCAGAATGCAAATAAAAGGGGTTGCCATTGCCGCCAAAGTTGGTGGAGGTTTGTGACCATCCTCCTGTGAGTGACCATGTCCACACCTTGATGCCGCCCAACCAGATACGATCCTTGTCCGTCGATGACACATGGAATAACAAGTCCCATACTCCCTGACAGTACTGACTTGGGCCAGAGCCCGAACACAAGGGGTCAAAGTTGGCGCTACGTTGAGCAATCTTGGACCATGCGGTTCCACCATCGGTAGAACGGTAAACAGCAGACAGCTTGTTACCTGCAGTCTGAACCACGTAGATGTAATTAGCGTCCTGAGGAGAAATGGCATAGCGCATGCGTCCACCGGTCCGGCGAGGCAAGGATGTAGAAGTAATCACTGGCGTACTGATTTCTGAGAAGTTGCTGCCGCCATCGGTGGAGTACATGGTTCTTCCTGCTGTAGAGCAGATCAAATTACCCGTAGCTGAGATGGCCATGCCTTGCACATTACCAGAAACGATGGTTGACCAAGTGGCGCCACCATCGATGGTGCGCATCAGACCTTTGTTGGTTGCGGCATACAAGGTGTTCGCATCGGTAGGATGTGCCTCCATGTCTGCCACAGATGCCCAGTTTGCACTGCCATTACTACCGTTAGGAGCTGTAGCCGACAGGTGGCTGAAGGTGTTACCTCCATCGGTTGACTTGTAGACGCCACCACCTATGAAATTGGGGGATGTATTTTGACCTGAACCGCCATAACCCATGAAAACCTCTCCAGTTCCGTAGTAAATATCACCGTTAGATGCCTGACAAATAGATACCACCGCATTGTTTGCGTCAATGCTGCTAACGACATTCCAGGTTGATCCACCATTGACGCTACGGTACAAACCGCCGCCCACTGATCCTGCATAAACCTTGTTGCTGTTGTTCTTATCAACCAAAAGGCAACGTGTGCGTCCCCCATAGTTGTCAGGTCCCTTGCTCTCCCAAGTCAAAGACGTGGTTTTGTTTTGCATGGCATTCAACTCTGCGCGTGCATTCATGACATCCTGGGGGCTGACTGCACCCGTTACGCCATTGGCGCGAATCAAATGGATGTATGACATGGCACCTGCAGCTGCACCGACAGGTTCAGCTTGCGCTGATCTAGCTTGGTATTGCACACTAGGCTGTTCTGCCATCATCAACATGGCTGCCAACAAGAAAAGGGCAACAGGTGAGATGGAAAAAAGAATGTGGGTAAGGGATCGTTTCATGGAATCGCTTGTTAAGATTGTAAGAAGGTTAAAAGTACGGATGAAATCGATGTCATCGGATGTGTTTTTCTGCGTGGTAAGACGAGCGAACCAAGGGCCCACTCTCAACATGGATGAAACCCATGTTTTTTGCGGCCTCAGCCAATCGATTAAAGACATCTGGATGAACAAACTCCTTGACTGGTAGATGCTTAGGTGTTGGCTGAAGGTACTGACCCATGGTCACCACATCCACATTAGCCTTGCGTAAATCCAGCATGGATTCCAAAACCTCCTCCTCAGTCTCCCCCAATCCAAGCATGATGCCGGACTTGGTTCGCCAAGTTCCTTGTGCTTTCAGGTAGGTCAATGTCTCGAGTGACCGGTCGTATTGTGCTTGGATTCGGACTTGTCGCGTCAGGCGACGAACAGTCTCCAAATTGTGGCTGATGATTTCAGGCTTGGCTGCGATGATGCGGTCCAATTGGTCTGTGTTAGCTTTGAAATCAGGAATCAGGGTTTCCATGGTTGTCAATGGACTGATGCGTCGAATGGCCTGAATGGTTTCTGTCCATAGAATGGAGCCGCCATCGGCTAAATCATCGCGATCCACAGAGGTGATCACGGCATGCTTGACTTTCATGCGAAGGATTGACTGTGCCACGCGATCGGGCTCATCCCAATCCACCGGCAAAGGACGCCCTGTTGCCACATTACAAAAACCACATGAACGGGTGCAAATATTGCCTAGAATCATGAAGGTGGCTGTGCCTTCGCCCCAGCACTCACCCATGTTGGGGCAATGGCCTGACTCACAAATGGTATGCAATTGATACGTGTCTACAAGGGACCGAACTTCCTTGTATTTCTCTCCTGTTGGAAGTTTCACGCGAAGCCACTTGGGTTTGCGATTGGCCGTTTTTTCAGGAACCTTTATAGAATCAGACATGTCACAAAGATGCAACAGAATAGCCCTGAAAGAGCTGACCTGTCTGTGTTATTGATAACATTCAACCCGTGAAAGCAGGACAGGGATCTGCGACCCCGCAAGAACTGACAAGGACAACAATCAACAAGACGGCAAAAACAAGAAAAATGCGCTTCATGGGCTTAGAATTTCGCTAAAAATACGACTTTAGCAGAGATGCAAGCTACCCCCCCTCAATTATCTGATGCATGGCACAACGCCTTGCTGCCATTTTTTGAAGCTGAACCATGGTTTGACATCCAAGCCAGGCTTCGTCGTAGCGAGCAGCCCACCTACCCAGCTATGGCAAATGTCTTTGCTGCATTCGGGCATGCTGACCCCAGTCAGATCAAGGCTGTAGTCGTCGGACAAGACCCCTACCACTCCCCTGGCCAAGCCATGGGACTTGCTTTTTCAGTGCCTCAAGGGCAGCGAATCCCCCCTTCCTTGAGAAACATCCACAAGGAACTGCATGCAGACCTTCAGCTACCCCTACCGACGCATGGGGATTTGACCGGATGGGCAAAACAAGGCGTTTTGCTCTTGAACACCACCTTGACCGTTGAAGAAGGCTTGCCTGGAAGTCACGCCAACTGGCCTTGGAAGGCATTCATTGAACAGGTTTTCCATACCCTGTCAGCGCATCCACATTGTGTTTACTTGCTGTGGGGAAAGCATGCTCAATCCCTCATGCCGCAGATTGACGCTGACCACAACTTGGTTATCACCAGCTCCCACCCCTCCCCTTTAGGCGCTTACAGAGGCTTCCATGGGCATCAACCTTTCAGCCGTTGCAACAATTACCTGACAAGCCATGGCATTGAAGCCATCGATTGGTCCCTAGACTCCTTACCTTTGCGCCGATGATTGAGTCCTTGCTTATCCTGATTTTATTGGCTGTTTCAGCCTCTTTGCTCTTGATTTTTCGGGCCAAATCTTCATCGGAAAACGGCAATGGATCCAAAGCATTGCTCGAAGAGCGTCAAGGGCGCATCCTCGCATTGGAAGCTGCCTTGAAGGCGGCAGAAGAAGAACTCAAAGGTTCCCAAAAGCTGCAGGCGGGTTCAGAAGCAAAACTTGAGGCATTGACTGCACAGAAAACCGCCTTAGCTAACGAGTTTAAACTCATTGCCAATGAAGCCCTCAAACAGCAATCTGAGGCCTTGAGAAAGCAATTGCAAGAGGGTAACAGCACACAGCTGGACATCGTTTTAGGGCCATTGAAGGAAAAGCTTGACATCTTTGGTAAGCGGGTGCAAGACACCCACGACCAATCGATTAAAGGACGATCTGAACTCAAATCTGAGGTGAATAAACTCGTTGAGGCCAATGAAAAGCTTAAAAACGAAGCCTCTGAACTGACCCGTGCCTTGCGTGGCGACGTGAAAGCACAAGGCAACTGGGGTGAGCTGGTGTTGGATCAACTGCTGGCGAAAAGTGGCTTGACCCAAGGCGTTGAATACAGCGTACAGACGAGCAAGGTTGGCGATGATGGCAATCGCTACTTGCCTGATGTTGTGGTGCATTTGCCCGATGACAAACACCTAGTCATTGACTCCAAGGTCAGCCTGATTGCCTACGATCGCTATGTCAACGCAGAAAACAATGAGGACGCTGATGCTGCCTTGAAAGACCACATCCTCTCCATCAAGGCGCACATCAAAGGCTTGTCTGAAAAAAATTACCAAAACCTCTACGAGCAATCCCTGGATTTTGTGCTCCTATTTGTGCCCATTGAAAGCGCATACAGTCTAGCCTTGCAAAAGGACCCCTCGCTGTTTCAGCAAGCCTATGACAAAAATATCGTCTTTGTCACCACAACAACCCTTTGGAGCACCTTGCGGACTGTGGGAACCTTGTGGAAGCAAGAAAAGCAAAGTGAAAATGTGCGAGAAATTGTCAAACAGGCCTCCAGTCTCTACGATAAGTTCGTGGCATTTTCCGAGGACTTGATGACTGTTGGGCGTCAAATGGACACAGCAAAAGGCAGCTACGAAAAGGCCATGAATAAGCTCACTGAAGGAACAGGCAACCTGATCCGAAGAACAGAAAGCCTTAGGAAATTGGGCTTAAAAAATAGCAAGCAACAACATCAATCCTTGGTAGATAGAGCCATTCCTGAGCAACTGCCAGAATCAGACATCGACAATGAAGGATAACATGGTATTCGGGGTACACCCTGTGGAAGAGGCATTGGCCTCAGGGAACGAAATTGATCGCATTTTCATTGTGAAATCTGCCAATCACCCTGGCTTGCAAAAGCTATCCAGTGAGGCGCGTGACCGCGGCATTTCTGTGAAGGCTGTGCCCATCGAAAAACTCCATCGCCTAACCCGCGGCAATCACCAAGGCGTCATTGCCTTCATGTCCGCCATCGACTTTGCAGACATCGAGTCCGTGGTGAATCAGGCCATGGAAAAGGATGAGGTGCCCCTGATTGTTGTGCTGGATCAAATCACAGATGTGAGGAATGTTGGTGCCATTGCCCGAAGTGCAGAGTGCTGTGGTGTTCATGGCATGATCATGGGAAAAGACAGCTCAGCACCCATGAGCGGCGACGCAGTTAAGTCTTCTGCAGGTGCCCTATTGCGGGTTCCGATGGCAAGGGCACAATCCCTTCCCCGAGCCGTGACTGATTTAGAAATGATGGGGCTGCAAATCATTGCCTGCAGCGAAAAAGGTGATAGCCTACTCAGCGACGTGGATTTCACGCTACCTACAGCCTTGATCATGGGATCTGAAGAGAAAGGCATTTCTACAGCCATTTGGAAGACCTGCTCCATGCACGCGAAGATTGCAACCGTTGGTGAGGTCGCCTCACTCAATGTGTCCGTCGCAGCAGGCATGGCCTTGTATGAAATCCTCAATCAGCGTCGCAAGTCGCAGTACTGACAACGGACTCAATCCAATGCAGCCCGCTGGCTGACTGCCACCTCAAGCTTCGCTTTAGCATCTGCCAATTTCCTTTTCTCAATGTCAATCACCTTGTCCGGTGCGCTTGCGATGAATCGCTCATTGCTGAGCTTGGCTTGAACTGAACGCATGAAGCCTTGGTTGTAAGCAATGTCTTTGTCAAGTTTTGCCTTTTCTGCTTCAATGTCAATCACCGCATCTGCGGTATGCACACGGATTTCAACAGTTCCCACACGCAGAGGAATACCTCCGTCTGATTGATCGATGACTGCATGGGTCAGCTTAGCAATACCTGCCCATGCCACTGGCACAACATCCATGGCCACACCCATGGCCACTTTTTGCGGCATGCCTTTGTTGTTTCTGAACTGCCTCAGTGCCACAACATGGGCTTCCAATTGCGCAAATTCATGGCTTAGATCTTCTGCTGCTGTCTGCTCTGGAAATGACGCTAGGGTCAGCAGCTCCCCATCCCTGCCATCGCGCAGGCGGTGCCAGACTTCTTCTGTCAAGAACGGCGTGAAAGGGTGCAAGGCTGTCATCAAGGTGTCAAAGATGTCAAGGGTTGCTGCCATGACATCTGGGTGCATGGGTTTGTTGTAGGCGGGTTTGATCAATTCCAGGTACCAGGCGCAGAAATCCTGCCAGATCAATTTGTACAAGCGCATCAATGCCTCAGATAAGGCGTAGCGTTCAAAGTCTTTTTCTAAATCCTTCAATTCCAAGGACAAATGACCCTTAAACCAGTTCACGGCCCACATTGACGCTTCATCATTGACGCTCTCGTCAACATCCCATCCCTTGACCAATCGCAAGGCGTTCCAAACCTTGTTGGTGAAGTTTCTTCCCTGCGCACACAGATCTTCATCAAAGGGCAAGTCATTGCCGGCAGGCGATGTGAGGAGCATGCCCATCCGGACACCGTCGGCGCCATAGATGTCCATCAGGCCAATAGGGTCAGGTGAGTTACCCAAGCTTTTTGACATTTTTCTTCCCTGTTTGTCTCGAACAATGCCCGTGAGGTAGACCGTAGAAAAGGGCTTCTCATTGCGGAAGTGGGTGCCCGCCATGATCATGCGTGCCACCCAGAAAAACAAAATCTCAGGGGCTGTCACCAAATCCGCTGTCGGGTAGTAGTAATTGATTTCTTCATTGTCGGGATTCCGTATGCCATCAAAGACGGACAAGGGCCACAACCAAGAAGAGAACCAAGTGTCCAAGCAATCTGGATCTTGCTTGATATCTGCCATGGTCAAGGCATTATTGCTTGTAGCTTGCTGCGCTGCCAATAAGGCAGAATCCGCATCCATGGCCACAACATAATCGGATTCACCATCGCCGTAATACCAGACAGGAATCTGATGACCCCACCACAGTTGGCGAGAGATGCACCAATCCCGGACATTCTCCATCCAATGTTTGTAGGTATTCAAGAATTTCTTAGGAACCAAGGCAACGTCATCGTTCAATACGGCATCCAATGCAGGCTTTGCCAACTCTGGCATGCGCACAAACCACTGGAGTGACAAGCGGGGCTCTACAACAGCACCTGTTCTTTCAGACGTACCAATGGATGATTGGTAGGGTTCTGTTTTAACCAAAGCACCAGATGCCTTAAGGTCTTTCAACACAGCTTTGCGAGCTACAAAGCGATCCATGCCTTCATAGACCAGTCCATGGCTGTTTAATGTGGCATCTGCATGGAAGATATCTATGACCTCCAACCCATGCTTTTCGCCAATCGCGTGATCATTGACATCATGTGCAGGGGTCACTTTCAAGGCGCCTGTGCCAAAATCGATGTCGATGTAATCATCCGAAATGATAGGAATCAATCGGCCACCTATGGGCAACTCAGCTTCCAACCCTACCAAGCTGGCATAGCGCGCATCGTCTGGATGCACTGCAATGGCCGTATCCCCCATGATGGTTTCAGGACGGGTTGTGGCAACGGTCACATAGGTTCCGGGCTTTGACGGTATCGCATACCTCACATGGTACAACTGACGATCGACATCCTTGTGAATGACCTCTTCATCGCTGATGGATGTTTGTGCTTCCGGGTCCCAATTCACCATGCGTAAACCGCGGTAAACATGACCCTGTTTGTGCAAGGTGTTGAAGGCTTTCAACACGGACTCACTTCGAATGGGATCCAAGGTGAAGGTGGTTCGATCCCAGTCGCAAGAGGCGCCCAATTCCTTGAGTTGCTCCAATATGATACCGCCATGCTTGTGGGTCCATTCCCATGCATGCTCCAAGAATTCCTCCCGGCTTAAATCAGATTTCTTGACCCCTGACTCACGAAGCTTTTGGACAACCTTTGCCTCTGTGGCAATGGATGCGTGATCAGTTCCGGGTACCCAGCAGGCATTGAATCCCTTCATTCTAGCGCGTCGAACCAGGACATCTTGAATGGTCACATTGAGCATATGCCCCATGTGCAAGACACCTGTGACATTGGGTGGGGGAATGACAATGGTGTAGGCCGGTCGATTATCTGGCTTTGAAGCAAAGGCTTTTTGATCAAGCCATGCCTGATACCATTGCTTTTCCACTTCGCGTGGGGCGTATTTAGATGGGATTTCCATGGCCGTTAAAGGTAGTCCTTTGGCATCCTTTTTGCCACAGAAAACATATCTATTACATTTGCCCTTCAACATTTGATAAATACCCAACCCATTTCATGAAACATCTCTTTGCTTCTCTCGCTTTTGTTGCTTTTGCTTCATTTTCTGCCACGGCACAAAACGCAGCTGAAATTTCCTTTGAATCGGTAACCGTCAATTATGGCCAAATCGAGAAAAACGCTGATGGTAAGCGTGAGTTTACCTTCACCAACACAGGTAAAGAGCCTTTGATCATCACCAACTGTGTGGGTTCATGTGGTTGCACTGTGCCTCAATGGCCTAAAACGCCCATCGCACCCGGTGCTACTGCATCCATCAAGGTGAAGTATGATACACGCCGCGTAGGCCGCTTTCAAAAAACCGTAACGGTTCAAAGCAATGCCAGCAAAGCTCGAACGGTACTCACCATCAAGGGTGAAGTGCTTTTGCCGGCTGCCAATAACACAGCCCCTGTGAAAATCAAGGCTGCTGGTTCCAAAATCAGCAAATGATCCCACAACGATCATAGAATTTTATCAAACCACTGCATTGCAGTGGTTTTTTTATAACATTTGCCATCATGCCTCAACTGTCTGCACGCGGCGCATCCATGCCCGCCTCTCCCATCCGTAAGCTAGTGCCCTATGCTGTACAATCAAAAGCTGCTGGTAAGCGTGTCTTTCATTTGAATATCGGTCAACCTGACATCAAAAGCCCCAAAGCTGCCATGGATGCCATTCGTAACCACGATATTGATGTTTTGGCCTATAGCCATTCTGCTGGAAATCAAAGTTACCGAGATAAATTGTCTCTCTATTACCAAAAACATGGCATGCAGCTCACGGCAGAAGACATGCTGGTCACCACAGGAGGGTCTGAAGCTTTATCGTTTGCCATGGGGAGCATCCTTGATCCCGGTGAAGAAATCATTATTCCAGAGCCCTATTACGCCAATTACATGGGTTTTGCCACAGCCCTTGGCGCAGTAGTGAGGCCTGTAGTTTCGCGCATTGAAGATGATTTTGCTTTGCCGCCAATCAGCCATCTAGAAGCCCTTATTGGGCCTAAAACACGGGCCATTCTCCTATGCAACCCCGGCAACCCTACCGGCTACCTCTACAGCAAAGATGAACTTGAATCTGTTGCAGCACTGGCCATCAAGCACGACATCTTCATCATCGCAGATGAGGTGTACAGAGAGTTTGTGTACGATGGTCATCAACATCACTCGGTGCTTAACCTCAGGGGACTGGAGCAGCATGCCATCTTGATTGATTCCGTATCCAAACGCTACAGCATGTGCGGAGCACGCATTGGCTTGATGGCGAGCAAGAACAAGGCTTTGATGGCAACAGCTATGAAGTTTGCGCAAGCACGCCTCTCCCCGCCAACCTTTGCGCAGATTGCGGCAGAAGCAGCCTTAGATACACCTGACAGCTACTTTGAAGATGTGGTGACTGAGTACCGCCAACGCAGAAACAAGGTTATCAGTCGGCTCAATGCCATGGATGGCGTGACATGCCCTGAACCCAAAGGGGCTTTTTACTGTTTAGCACAACTGCCTGTGGTAGATGCAGACCATTTTTGCCAATGGATGCTGGAGTCTTTTGATCACCAAGGAGACACCGTAATGATGGCACCTGCCAGTGGTTTCTATACCCATGCTGAGTTAGGTAAACACCAAGTCCGTGTGGCCTACGTATTGAACCTCACAGACCTTGATTCCGCCATGGATGCTTTGGAAGCTGGACTTAAAGCTTACCCCCACACATTGTGAGGATTGAACACAAAGCCTCACTGAAGCCATACAACAGCTTCAATTTGGATGTGACTGCATCCATGCTCTTCCATTTGGATAACCCTCAGGATTTAGAAGCCTACCGACTGCACCCCGATGGCTATGCGAAGCACGCCCTGTTAATTTCAGGCGGAAGCAACATCCTGCTTTGTCAAGCTATTAACGGTTCAGTGGCACGCGTTAACTGGCGCGGTAAAAGCATCATAAGTGAAAGTGACAGCCATGCCATCATTGAGGTTCAGGCAGGTGAAAACTGGCATGACTTTGTGCAGTGGAGCATTGATCAAGGCTTTGGCGGCTTGGAAAATCTATCTCTCATCCCTGGTTTGGTTGGCACAGCGCCTGTGCAAAACATTGGGGCCTATGGCGTTGAGGTTGCCAATCTCATTGAGTCTGTGACCTACATGCAATGGAATGATGGCAAAACGGTGACCTTATCTTCTGATGACTGCCAATTCAGTTACCGAAGCAGCCTGTTCAAAACCACACTCAAAGACAAGGTGGTCATCCAGTCGGTGACTTTCAAGTTGAGTAAGGAAACCCATGACTTATGCGTCAGCTATGGCGCCATTCAAGCAGAACTTGAGGGCAAGGCAATCAACCCGCGAAGCATTGCTAATGCTGTAATAAGCATCAGGCAATCGAAGCTACCCGACCCTAAAATATTGGGCAATTCAGGGTCTTTCTTTAAGAATCCCATCCTCTCACAAGGCCAGGTTGATGGCTTGCTTCTGATCCATCCAGACATGCCACATTACCCGCAAGAAAACGGCCAGTGCAAGGTCGCAGCAGGTTGGCTCATTGAACAAACTGGCTGGAAAGGGAAACGTTTGGGTGATGCCGGCATGCATGACAAGCAAGCCTTGGTTCTGGTTAACCATGGAAGGGCAAGCGGCAAGGACCTGTGGGGTGTCGCCGTGCAGGTCAAAGCTGACGTGAAGCAACAGTTCAACATCGACCTGACACCTGAAGTGAATGTCATCGGTGATTGAACAAGACCTGTGACTGGATTAACTGGGTTAACCGCTACAAGTCATTGAACAGTCGGCAACTGATTGATGTCTTGAATCAGAGCCTTAACAGATACCGTGGCACCTGATATGCCATCTACCTGATCATCTATCTCTACCTCTCCTGGCAACAGTCCATTGAACTGATTAAGCCAAGAACGAGACACAATCTGAAAGCCATAGCTTGACTCGTAGGCAAGGACGTAAACCTGTTCCACACGCGCTCCTTCCGCATCCCTCAACACCATGTAATGAATCATGTCAGCAGAAGCTAAACTCATGCCTACGGTGGTTGCGCAACCGCCAAAGGCGCAGGACGCCACTTCTCGGTAATCAATCCTGCCTAAGGCCTGACCTGTTTCATCGGTCAGCAACCACGCATCCCCTTGCAGCGGAGACCATGTGACGGCCTGACCATTGTGGTAGCGATCAATCAGCTTATGCATGCGCTTCATGTGACTGTCCGGACCGCTGAGCAATCCTGTGAATGACAAGGCAACCACAGCGATCAAACAGGCATAAATGCATGGTTTCAGCATCAGAACCAGACCCCTAGGCCCATGTTTATTTGTTGCGTTGATCCCATCATTTGGTAGTCTGCCTTGAGGACAACCCCGTCGTGCAAGAAAAAGGAAAGACCTGTTGTCCACTCAAACCGGTTGGAGGAAGGGTTATCAAAGTAGTTGCCCTCACCTGCTTGCGTGTCATACCACTCAAGGCGCGAGAAGGGGTACAAGGTGTAACGGCTTGATTTAGGGAGCACCTGGTATGCCATTTCAACGTACGATCCTGTCATGAGTGAACCCAACTCCTTGCCTGTATAAGCATTGTAGGCTTCCGTTCCGGAGAATAGGCTATGCACCCATTGTGCACGGGCTTGGAATCGTTTGCGGTGATAACGCGCATCCATGGCAACCATGGTCATGCCAACAGTTGAGCTATCTGCTTGTGTCGCCGCAAATGCATCAAGGCGGCCAACACCATCAAACAACTGTGACTGGCTTTTGCCAGCAAACAAACCCAGTCCTAGGTTGAGGTGAGGGATGCCTACAAAGTTCACCTTGGCGGTAACGTTAGGGGAACTCATGGTGGACTTGATGGCTTTTTGTCGTCCTGATCGCACACCATTAACTTCATCAAAAAGTCCCTGGCTTCCATCATGGCTTTTGAGGCCATTGATCAAATACGCTTGGTAGGCAAGGTTTAGCTCTGGCATGACACCTTGAAAGCCAACACCCATTTCACGCCAAGTACTGGGGATCAAGTATTTGTCAACATTTGGACGCTCAACGCCATGAAATGTGGTAGGCTCATGGTATTCATTCACCAGACCCATGGGAATGAGCATCAATCCAGCTCGGAAGTTCAACCTGGATGAAATCCGATGCTGTATGAATGCCTGTTCAAGGTAAATTTCATTCGCATGCTCTACCTCTATTTCTGAAAGGAACTGCGTCTTTTCATCAAATTTGTAACCGGTGAACAAAATGAATCGTCGGGCATCCAGTTTGCCATTTCGCATGGTTGATGCATCCATTTTCTGGTTGTAAATCAGCTCCCCATAACCTCGCAAACTCAATGACTCATTGGTGCTAAGTATTTTACTTGCTGTGTTGCTGTAAGTGTTCGTTTGAGCAATCGCTGAAGCTGAGAGGGTAATGGATGCGGTTAGCAGGAGGTGCTTCATGATCTTTTATTTAGAAGGTTTTAATCGGTGCGCAAACATACAATAGAATGATTCCAGATAAGAGATCTAAAGGTTATTTTTAAGTTAAATTCATTAAAAATCAAGGGGGGTCAAAATAGCCAGCCATGAAACCAAAAAACTACCTCCTTGGAGAAAGCTTCAAACAGTCAGTCAACAAAAAACCCGCACAGTTTCCTGGGCGGGTTTGCTTTCGTGGCGGAGAGAGAGGGATTCGAACCCCCGGACCTTTGACAGTCAACGGTTTTCAAGACCGCCGCATTCGACCACTCTGCCATCTCTCCAATGCGGCACAAAAGTAATTAACTTGAGCCCATGATACACAGCATCATGGACAAACAACCATATCGGTCGCTAAAGCTTAGCATCCTTCTGTTGATGAGTGGATTAAGTGCATTATCGCAAAGTATCAGTCCTCAGATCGCTGTCCAAGCATTGCCCTACTGGCATCCCGAAATCGGCCATTATGTTGATGTCTTATTTTCCATGCAACGAGAGGGATCGCTTGAATCACACAGCACGGATATTTCCTTGGTCATCCATCGCAAAGACGGCATGGCCTCCATGGACCGCATCAACATCTCTCTTCCGCCAGGGGAGCCCTCAACTTTTGTACAGGGCGTTCGCCTACCCGCAGACACCGGGCTATGGACTGTATCCATTGCCTTTGAGCATTCACCTGACTTGTGGGATAGCCTTCAAGGTCAAATTCACATCGCTGATATCCAGGCATCCATCTCAAAAATATTGCTGACAGAAGAGGCCTTGGTTAGCGCAACCGTCCTGCCCTGGATGGCCCGTTATGGTTTTACTACCCAGCCATTGCCTCAAATTGGAGAAGCATGGATCACAGGGGACAGCGCAACCCTGCGATTTTACACAGAAACCTATGGCCTACCCCAAGGCAAACGGGGCTTGTTGAGCTATGAACTCCAAAGCACCAGCAATGAAAACCTCGGGATTTACAATGGCCAAGTCATGATCCCTGCGGGACAAGTCCTTCAACCCAACATGCAAAGCATGGATATCTCAGCACTGCCATCGGGGCATTACAACCTGGTCATGAAGCTGTGGGTCGAAGGCAACGATAGCGCAGCATCTGACATCACCAGCATCACCTTCAATCGGTACAACCCACAAGAGCTGGAATCACTCAGCACCACATCCCTAATGCCACACTGGGTGGCGCTACTTGGAACGGGTGACAGTTTAGACTTTAACATCAGCAGCCTCTACCCCATTGCCACATCAAACCAACGACGCCAACTGGATCATTTACTTGAAAGCGGCAACGACACCTTGAAATGGCGCTTTGGCCAACGCTACTGGCAAGAAAATCACCTGAGCAATCCTGAGGCAGCCTGCAAGTCCTACCAAGCCATTGTTGCAGAGGTTGAAAGGACCTATGGCAGCCGAGCCATTCATGGATTTCTAACGGATAGAGGACGAATCTTCCTGCAATATGGCACACCCACATTGACAGAGAAACGGCCCTTTGAAAACGATGGTTACCCTTATGAAATCTGGCAATACAACCAACTGGAAGCCAGCAATGCTCCCTACCAGATCAATAAGTTATTTGTCTTTGTCAACAACAGCACCGTTGGCAGGAACTACGACCTCATCCACTCCAATGCCATTGGTGAAATGCAAAACCCGAAATGGCGGATAGCCATCCAGAAACGATCCTACATCACCGATGACATCGACCAAACAGGGTCCAGTGATGGTGAGAAATTTGGGTCGCGCATCAACAACAACATCTTTTTCAACTCAGGGGGCGGATGAAACATGTTGCAGTCATCATCCTCAACTGGAATGGCAAGCACTGGCTTGAATCCTTCCTGAATCTTGTCGTTGAACGCAGCCCTGGAGCAAGGGTCATCGTTGCAGACAACGGAAGCAGCGACAACTCCCAATCATGGGTTGCCGCCAATGCACCATCCGTTGAATGGCTTGGCCTAGGGAGCAATCACGGCTATGCTGGCGGCTACAACCGAGCCCTATCTGAGATCAAGGATGTCCGTTATGCCGTCTTGATGAACTCAGACATCGAGCCCCTTGAAGGATGGTTGGCACCCCTGGTTGACCGAATGGACGCCAGCGAAAACCTCGCTGCCATCCAACCAAAAATCCTTGACCACAAACGACCTGACCACTTTGAGTACGCTGGTGCAGCAGGCGGCTACATGGACGCACTGGCCTACCCCTTTGCCGCAGGTCGTGTGATGTCACACATTGAAAAAGACCATGGACAGTATGACACGGTGGATGGACAAATCTGCCGCAAGGTCTTTTGGGCCTCTGGTGCCTGCTTGATGGTACGGGTCTCAGCCTACCAGCAAGCTGGGGGGCTTGACGAACAACTCTTCGCTCACATGGAAGAAATCGACCTATGCTGGCGCATGCAACTGCATGGTTACAGCATCGAAGCCCATGGTGGCTCATCCGTCTTGCATGTTGGGGGTGGTACACTCAATGCCTTATCGCCCCAGAAAACCTTTTTGAACTTCAGAAACAGCCTGCTCATCGTCGTTAAAAACCTTCCCACAGGATCGGCCATGCGGATTCTAGCAGCTCGGCTGTTCTTGGATGGTCTGGCTGGGTTGGTCTACTTAAGACAAGGCAAAGGCAGCCATTGCTGGGCAATTGTGCGTGCACACAGGGACTTTTACCGCCTATTCAGTAGCTTCTCATTGAGGCCTAATGCAAAGAAGGGATGGCCAAGCAATGGCCGCTACAAAGGCTCTATCCTATGGGATGTTTACGTCAAAAAGCAAACGGTTATCCAGCCTTCTGCCCTTGCCACCTCAAGGCACTGATCACATCCTCACCGGTTAGCCTGCGGGTGGTAACGCTTCATCGTATCCTCCAACTGTTTTTGCTCCAAGTGGGCGTAAATCTCTGTGCTGGTGATGCTAACATGACCTAGAAGTACCTGAACCATGCGAATATCTGCCCCATTTTGCACCAAATGGGTGGCAAAGCTATGCCGAATGCTATGCGGGCTGATGTTCTTTTCAATCCCTGCCCGTTCAAC